>Ga0222674_1000530_pt1 | contig 12859 bp, 14 predicted proteins | sample AntAcemetagen866_FD_179804 | JGI IMG/M metagenome (GOLD analysis project Ga0222674, IMG submission 179804) | Saline water microbial communities from Ace Lake, Antarctica - #866 | ecosystem: Environmental > Aquatic > Non-marine Saline and Alkaline > Saline | place: Antarctica: Ace Lake...
CCATTGTTGCATTTCCTCCCATTATTATACTGACGGGTTATATTGATGGGGAAAATGTCAAGAACGCGATAGGGGTCGCGGACCACGGAACAAGGGTCAGGACCGGGTTTCAAAACGCGCACGCAGAAAGCACAAACCAATGACCAAGTGGAAACTGCCTGAGGGCACGCCCATCGACTACAAAGAGCGCTACGAAGCCGCTGTGCGGGACGCCAAGGAGGCGGAGGCCTACGCCGAGGACCTAGAAGCGAGGGCCGAGGCCCAAGCACCAGTAATCCACCGCCTGCGCCGCAAGCTGGAGATCCTCAAGCTTGACGCAGCCAAGAACCGTGGCCAACTATACCATGACCTACAGGAGTGCCTCGCACTTCTCGATATTATCCAACCTCAACAATAGGAACTGCAACATGCAATCTGAAAACGTATCCATCTTCTGTACCAACATGCTGGACACCGGCACTGCCTTTGGGCTGCGCAGCGATAACGGGGAGCAGGTGTTTATCCCTGCGACCGTAACCAAGCGCGCGAACATGAGCATTGGTGACAGCTCCATCGCCACCCTCATCCCCAACCACCAGCACGGCGACAGGACACCGTGGTTCGCGATCCACATTGCTCCCGTGGGCGAGCCGGAAGAAGAGCCAGTGCCGGCGTTGATCGACGATCGCATCGCTGCTGCCATAGGCAAGGACGCAGGTGCATACCACACCACCTCTGAGATCGCTGACATGGTATCCGTGGACAGCACGACGGCAGGCAACGCGCTGAACCGCCTGCTCAAGCAGGAGCGAGTTGCGCGGGCCGATGTCTACGCTCGGGCGGACCAGCAGCGTCCATCCTTCTGCCTCTGGGCAAAAGACATCAGCCGCTTTGTCGAGGTGGAATCATGACCGAGGAGCAGATGAGAATCTTAGAGGCGCTGAACAACCTGCCGAAGCAGATGGAGGAGGAAGAGTTCGAGGCCGTGATCTTTTTCCTGATCGGGACTTACGTCGGATTGGAGAATGTGGAGGGCTATCTCGAGCACCTGTCCAACAAGGCCGGGCGCGTTCAACGCAGTCTGATGGAGAAAAGAAAACAGGTGACGACCACGCACTAGCACTATCATAAGTGTTCCCATGCGTATCGTTCCGTGATACAAGGGCGGTGCTACAAAGCACCGCCTGCTTTGTTTGCCTACCTCCCTAACTGGGCGACCTTCGGGTCGCCTTTTTTCTTTTGCCTTCAACCAGTTGCGCGGGCATCTTCGAGTAGCCTCGGATCTGGGGGACGGTCAGGCTCTTGTTCATTTCGAACAGTACCCTGCAGATGTCGGGCTCGAGCCCAGTCAACTGCTGCAGGTCTCGGATGCCGTTGGTCATATTGCGCCAGCCTGTCCTGACCTCGATCATCAGCTCGATCACCTCTGGGCTGTATGGATCTACTGGCGGCTCGGCTTTAGGTTTAGCCATTCCTGCGCCTTTTCTCCAAGGACCTGTGCTCCGATGTCGATCTTATTGCGAAGTGCCTCCACGATTCTTTCATCGATAGAGTTCTCAGTGATCAGGTCGATATACGTCACAGGGTTACGTTGCCCAATCCTGTGTACACGATCCTGTGACTGAAGTCTATGCTCTAGGTCAAACGAGTTACTGTAGTACACCACAAGGTCGGCCTCGGTCAGCGTCAAGCCGTACCCTGCGGTCGCCGGATTGCCGACGAAGTAACGCAATCGTGATCCCGGCTTCTGAAACTCTCCGACGATCCAGTTGCGCTGGTCGTCTGACGTGTCGCCGTAGTACGCAGCAGCGCTGCCTTCGCCGTATCTTTTGTTCAGCATCTCTACGATATTGACGATGTCGTATCGAAAGCGTGACCAGATTATCGATTTCCCGTCATGCTCGTCTAAGATGTCTGCAAGCGCATCCATTCGCGTGGAAGGAAAGGTCTTGATGTCCCCGTCGTCTGTCTTCAGATGCCCTGACATCACCTGCTGCAGCCGGAGGAGCTGCGTGATCACAGCCGGTGCGGTGACCATCTGGCCGTCCTCAAACATGTGCAGGGCTTGGTTCTGGATCGACTCGTACATCTTCGCCTGCTCGGGCGTCAGCGTGACGTAGCGCGCCGTGTAGGTCCTCTCGGGCAGGTCAAGGCAGTCCTTCTTTAACACGCGGAAGGAGAACTGATCCACGCGCCAAGTCAACTCCTCGAGGTTGCGGTAGCCCACGATCTGTTGGAAGGTCTTGGCACCCATCTTGCGGTTGTTCAACACAGCGTAGCGCCCTTGGAAGGCGTAGAAGCTGTCGAAACCCAAGAGCCCAGGGCGGAGGAACTCGGTCTGACCGTACAGATCCAGCGGTGATTTGGTCACGGGCGACCCTGTCAGCAGGCGCCGGAAGGCGAAGCCTGCGGCTATCTTCATCAGCGCCTTTGTGCGCTTGGCTTTGTGGTTCTTGATCGTGGTCGATTCGTCGATGCCGATCAGGCCGTGCGCACCGAATTTAGTTGCAAGCCATTTGCCTGCCTGCTGGCCCTTGAGCGAGGAGAAAGCTTCGACGTTCATGACAAAGATGGTCAGGCCGTCGAACTGGTCGGCCACTGACTTGAGCTCTTTTGTCTGCGCCTTATTGGCATTTGCCACCCAGCGTATAACCCGATGGGGTACATCGTCGGACATGTGCTCGGGGATTTCCTTTGTGACCCAGTTGCGGTACACGCCTTTGGGTGCAATGATCAGGGCGAAGTTCACCAGCCCCTCTAGGTACAGCTGCCCGATATTATCTAATAGTACTTTTGATTTGCCTGTACCCATCTCCATGAAGAACCCAAACTCCGGCCGACTACCCGCGGCAGTGAGTGCTTGTTTCTGGTGCTCAAATGGTTCGAGCTTAAATTTGTAGTTGACAGTCATTACATACCTCCAATAGAGTCCACTGTATGGATGACACATCGTGTGTCACCGATCAACCCCTGAAGAGGACAAACTTATGACTGACCTATTCGAGGACATGTTCGACACCGCCGGTGCGTTGAACAGCGTCGACACAGCGACCGGCAAAAACCTCAGCGATCTTGTACGAGCATTGAAGCGCGTCGAGCAGCAGATCCAGGACGCAGAGCTCCACGTCAAAAGCCTGAAGGCAGAGAAGCAGAAGCTTTCTGTCGAACTCATCCCCGGTCTCATGGACGAGATGGGTGTCGAGCGTTTGGATGTCGACGGCGTTACCGTTTCCAGAAAGATGATGATCCACGCGTCGATCCCTGTCGACCGTCGTGAGGATGTCTATGCTTGGCTGCGTGCCAACAACCTTGATGACATCATCAAGAACGACGTGGTGGTAAGCTTTGGAAAAGGTGAAGACAATCGTGCTGGCCACGCTGTCGGCCTGTTGAAAGACCAAGGCTTCGACCCTGAGACCAAGACCCACATTCACCCTGCTACGCTCAAGGCCTTCGTCAAAGAGCGTATCGAAAACGGTAAGCCAATCGACCTCGACATGTTCGGGGCGTTCGTTGCCAATGCCGCAGAAATCAAAAGGAAAGCGAAATGAAGATTACGATTGAAACAGACGACCTGCTCGATCTCCTTTATTGCTTGGGCGCAAAACTGGGCACACTAACCGCTTCTGATATCGTCGCGCTTGATGAGATCGGCCCGTTTAGTAAAAAGTTCCTACTCGAAGCAGTAGGACAAGAGCCTGTTCATAATAAGACAGAGGACAGCATAGCCCAGATCGAGACCTCCGCAGGTACTCCGATTCATATGATCAGCGAAGAAACATGGAAGGAGCTTTTGCAATGAGCACCGCAGTCACAACCGCAAAAGAGACCGCAGTATCGGCGGACGTATTGGACGACATCTTTGACATGGCTGGAGAGGGCGCTGCCTTCGACAGCTCGGAGATGCAGATCCCGTTCATCCGCGTGCTGCAGGCTCTGTCTCCCCAGCTCAACAAGAAGAAGCCGGAGTACATCGAGGGTGCGGCACAGGGCGACCTGTTCAACACCGTGACAGGCGAGCACTGGTCCGGCGAGGAGGGTGTCACCTTGATCCCCTGCTTCCAGACCACCAAGTATCTGGAGTTCGTGCCTCGGGACATGGGCGGCGGGTTCAAGGGCGAGATCCATGCCAACGATCCTGTCCTCCAGCAGGCCATGCGCAACGGCTCCAAGGAAATGCTGCCCAGCGGTAACGAGCTTGTGAAGAGCGACCAGCACTTCTGCCTCATCTTGGGGGACGAGGGCACCTACCAGCCTGCGGTGGTTGACATGAAGTCCACGCAGCTCAAGGTGAGCCGGCGCTGGAAGACGCAGATCGCGATGCAGAAGGTGCGGCACCCCGCGTCTGGGACGTCGATCACCCCTGCTGTGTTCGCAACCAAGTGGAAGCTGACCACGACCGAGGAGTCCAATGACCAAGGTTCGTGGAACAACTACCAAGTGGAGAAGGTCGGGCTTGTTGAAAGCCGTGACTTGCTCCTCGAAGCCAAAGCCTTCCGTGACTCGATCATGGCGGGTGAAGTGAAAGCTGCTCCGGAAGCCCCGTTTGATAAGGGCGGCGCGTCCAAGAACGACGACTCTGACATCCCGTTCTAGGGCACCGTTTTGAGCAGCCTCGGGGCGCCTATGTTCCTCCCAACATAGGCGTCCCACCTTTCACTTGGAGTAAACAATGTCAGACGCAGCAAGAGTGCTGGCGGCCTTCGAAGGTTCGAGGGCGGCCCACGGCACGACGAAAGTCGGAAGAACCGGGCGCACAGGGAAGGCAGAAGCGGACAGCCGTATTGTACGGGAGCCGCTGAATTTAGCTAAAATCGAGGCTCACCTTAGCGGTGGCCTTGGCGTAGGCGCCATCCCTATCAACGCCGAGAACCAGTGCAAGTGGGGCGCGCTGGACATCGATGTCTATGACCTCGACCACAAGGCCCTGCAAGATAAGATCCAGAAGCTCAAGCTTCCCTTCGTGCATTGCCGGACCAAGTCTGGCGGCGCGCATCTCTACCTGTTCCTTGATCAGTTCTACGACGCCAAGGATGTGCGCGAGTTTCTGACAGAGTTCTCGATCGCGCTGGGCCATAGTGGGTGCGAGGTGTTCCCCAAGCAAGACACAATCTTGTCTGACCGAGGGGATGTGGGCAACTTTATTAACATGCCCTACCAGAACGCCGAAATGACTATGCGCTACGCCTTCAACGAGAAGGGCGAAGCGATGGAGCTGGCCGAGTTCTTGGACGCCGTCGAGGCCAAGCGAGCGACCTTGGCGCAGCTCGAGAGCCTGCAGCTCTCCGGCAAGCGCAAGTACTTTACCGACGGGCCACCCTGCCTGGAGCACCTGTTTGCCGACGGCCCAGTCTCGAGCGACCGCAACAAAACCTTGTTTTTCTGCGGGGTCTACTGCCGGATGAAGACTCCTGACGACTGGGTCAAGGAGATGGAGGACATGAACCGCCGCCTGTTCACGGATCCGCTGCAGGCGAGTGAGGTCAACGGCGTCCAGAAGTCATTGAACAGGAAGGAATACAGCTACACCTGCAAGGACGAGCCGTTCCGGAGCCACTGCGATGTGCAGCTCTGCCGAACCCGGCCGCATGGGATCGGCAGCAGCGTGCCCAACATGCCCAACTTGGGTGGCCTAACCATCCTGATGTCGGAGCCGCGTCTCTATTTCATGGATGTCGACGGCCACCGCATCCAGCTGAGCACCGAGGAGCTCCAGAGCCAGCACCTTTGGCAGCGTGTCGTGATGGAGCAGTCCACGGTCATGCCGCCCAAGATCAAGGAGCAGGACTACCAAGGCAAGATCGCGCAGATGCTGCGGGATGCGACGCGGCTCGAGGCCCCCGAAGAGCTGACTGTTCGTGGCCAGTTCAAGGAGGTGCTGCGCCAGTTCTGCACCAGCCGGATCAGGGCCATGGAGCCTGCCGAGCTCAAGATGGGCAAGCCGTGGACCGAGAACGGACGCACGATGTTCACGATGGGCGGGCTCGAGGAGTTTCTGCGGCAGCGGCATTTCAACTATCGCAGCAGGGGCGAGATCCAAGAGCATCTGAAAGCGATCAACGGGACGGAAGACTGCAACGGCATGAAAAATTACTACCGCGACGGAAATCAGAGGACCAGCATGCGCGTTTGGTGGGTACCAGAGTTTGAAGACGAGGATGTAGACCTCGATGTGAAGGAGATTGAAAATGACATTCCATTCTAAGCTTTTGCGAATCAAAGAGGTGGCGGAATGGATCGGCGTTTCTCAGTCTGCCATCTACAAGTGGTCGGCCGAGGGCAGGTTCCCCGCGCCGATCAAGCTCGGTGGCGGCGACCAAAAGCGCTCGGCCGCAAGATGGACTGAAGAAGACATTCAACAATGGATCGAGGAGAAGAGAAATGCATCCCATACCGAATAGCCGACTCATCCTCGGCCCTCCTGGTTGTGGCAAGACCCACACCCTGATCGAGATCGTCAGAGAAGCGCTGGCAAGGGGCGTACACCCGTCCCGCATAGCCTTCGTGTCGTTCACCACCAAGGCCATCCAAGAGGCTCTGGACAGGGCCTGTGCTGAGTTCAACCTCGAGCCCAAGCAGCTGCCCAACTTCCGGACCCTGCACGCCACTGGCTACCATGCGCTCGGGCTCCAGCGGACCGACGTCATGGGCCGCGACGACTACAAGGCGCTGGGCGACATGCTCGGGATGGAGTTCAAAGGCGCTGACCGCACCTCAGTCCACGACGGCATCGTGCTGCCCACGATCGGTGGCAGCGGCGCCAAGTATATGCAGAGCGTGATGCGTGCTCGCTACCGTCAGGTTTCGCTTGAGCGGGAGTACAACGAGCTGGAGGACTACTCGCTCAGCTACCCAAAGCTGGTGCAGGTCCATGAGCAGAACGAGGAGTACAAGGCCAAGACAGGCCGGCACGACTTCGCGGACATGATCGCGCTCTACCCGACCGTGGCTGACCCCCTCTATCTCGACCTGCTGATCGTTGATGAGGCGCAGGATCTGACAGCGCTGCAGTGGACCATGGTCCGGCACATGGCGGCCAACGCCAAAGAGGTCGTGATCGCAGGGGACGACGATCAGGCCGTGCACCGATGGGCTGGCGTGGAGGTGAGCAACTTTCTGCAGTGCTCCAAGAACATAGAGGTACTATCACAATCCTATCGACTGCCTCGTTCAGTGTGGCGCCTTGCTCAGAAGATATCCTCAAGGATCAAGAACCGGATTCCAAAAGACTTTCATCCTCGGGATGCGGAAGGCTCTGTTCAAAGCCTCATGCGTATCGGTGACGTGTCCATGGACCGAGGATCGTGGACCATCATGACGCGCACTAACGCCTTCTGCTACGACTTTGCGGACAAGCTGGAGCAGATGGGCTACTACTACAGCGTCAAGGGCAAGGCCTCGGTAAACGAGAAGATGCTGCAGAACATGAGCACGTGGAAGACCCTGTCATCAGGCGGCACAGTGGCGCTCAGGTTTGTACGGGATTTGTACGGCGCAGTCCCCAAGATGGGCGACGGTGCGCTCGTCCGCCGCGGAGCTACCAAGCTTCTCGATGCGGCCGACCCCGAGACGGAGCTTAGCTACGACGACTTGATTACGCATTACGGCTGGCTGGGCAACCAAGACATGCATGTCTATGAAGTGCTGCGTGTCAGCAAGGACGAGGCGCGCTACATCCGCGCGCTGGTTTCCCGAGGCGAAGATCTGAGCCGAGCGCCGAGGATCAAGGTCAGCACATTCCATGCCATGAAGGGCGGGGAGGACGACAACTGCGTCGTGTACCTTGGGTCCACGTGGTCGTGCGTTGAGACGAAGCACCCCGATGACGAGTGGCGCGCGCTTTATGTCGCTGTCACTCGGACCAAGGAAAATCTATACTTACTCGAGTCGGACAAGAAATACAGGTATTCGCTATGAAAAAAGAAGACATTCTCGACACTGCCAAGGAGCTGATCGCAGGCCAGCGGGCCATCGACTACGGTGATGCGCAGGACAACTTCGAGCGCATCGCGGCGGGGTGGAATCTTATACTCGAGGCAACCGACGGGCCAATTACGGCAAGGCATGTGGCCCTGATGATGGACTGGCTCAAGACGGCGCGGTTGGCGCAGAGCCCAGACCACATGGACTCGTGGATCGACAAGTGCGGATACAGCGCGCTCGGGGGATCTTTTGACAATGCAGGGTAATGCACTGGACAAGGACCAGGTCATCGCGGCTCAGATGAACGAGCCGCCTGAACTGGCGTGGAACATTCCAACCGAGTACCCAGACCTTCGGCAGTACAAGCAGATTGCGGTTGACCTCGAGACCTGCGACCCGCGCCTGACGACGCTTGGGCCTGGCTGGGCTCGGAACGATGGTTTCATCGTCGGCATTGCTGTAGCCGCGGGCGACTGGGAGGGGTACTTCCCGATCCGCCACTCGAACGGCCACAACCTCGACCCGAAAATGACGATGAAGTGGCTCAAGGCGCAGATGGCCACACCGCACATCGACAAGATTATGCACAACGCCACCTATGATTTGGGTTGGCTGCGCGCGGAAGGGGTTAACGTTCAAGGCCGGATCATTGACACGATGATCACCGGCGCCATTGTAAACGAGAACCGGTTTTCGTACAGCCTAAATAACCTCGGGCGGGACTATCTGGCGGAGCGGAAGAACGAGAAGCTCCTGCGGGTGGCTGCGGCCGAGTGGGGCTTGGACCCCAAGGCTGAGATGTACAAGCTCCCGCCAGTATTTGTGGGCCGCTACGCCGAGCAGGATGCCGGCATGACCCTACGCCTGTGGGAGCGCCTGAAGCTGGAGCTCGACGAGCACGACCTCTGGAACATCTGGAACCTCGAGACCAGCCTGATCCCGATGATGTGCGACATGCGCCAGGCAGGTGTGCGGGTAGACGTAAGCAAGGCAGAGCAAGCAAAGCGCGCGTTCAAGAAAAGAAGCGTTGAGATCAAAGACGAGATACACCGCCTGACAGGCATACGCGTGGAGCCGTGGGCCGCGGCCTCCGTGGCCTCAGTCTTCGACTCGCTGGGATTGGGTTATCCAACGAGCAAAAGCGAGCAGACCGATATGTTCCGCAAGGGCGGCGCGCCATCGTTCACAAAGCAGTGGCTGTCGGCGCACAGCCATCCTGTGGCCAAGATGATCGTGAGCCTGCGGGAAGTGGACAAGGCGGACAGCACGTTCATCGACTCGATCCTGCGCCACGAGCACAAGGGGCGGATCCACACAGAATTTCACCAGCTTCGTAGCGATGATGGGGGTACGGTGACAGGGCGATTCTGTGTTTCGGAAGACACCCTGATCGAAACACAGCGTGGGCCCGTCCCCATCATTGACATCAAGCCTCGCCAAGACATGGCCTTGACGCACCGAGGGAGGCTGCAGCCTATTCGTCATTTGATTTATAAGGGCGAGGAAGAAATGGTTGCGCTACGGGCATCTTGTGGTAGTGTAGTTAAATGTACCCGTAATCATCGTGTGATGACAGCCTCGGGGTGGACGAAGGTCGGTGACCTGGTCATTGGACAGGAGATTTGTGGTGTCGATATCCAAGAGGGACTTAGCGAACGAGGAGCTTTGCCGAGCAGTGGTAGAGTCGTACCTTTCCAAAGACAAGCCGAGCCTCAAGGAGGTGGGTGCGAAGCATGGGATAACATTTCACTCCGCACGAGCCATAGTCAACACAGCTCTTACAGAGGAGCAGATGAGGGAAGAGAAGGCCCTTCGGTACTCTCGGTCCAAGCTTGGCGCAAGAAACGGAATGTCGGGGAAAACCGGTGGCTTGCACCCCAACTACAAAGGACGGCTGTTCTGCGACCCGTACGGCTACATTCTGGTGCTCAAGCCGAGTTGGTACACGGGGAGACCTTTGTCGAAGCACGTCTACGAGCATCAGGTGGTAATGGCTCAGATGCTTGGCTTGACCGAGGTGCCCGAGGGTATGAATGTTCACCACATCAACGAGAACCGAGAGGACAACTCGCCGCACAACCTCGCATTGGTGACACCGGAGGGGCATCGCTCACTGCACGCTCGGTCACCGTTGAGAAAATTGAGCCTTTGGGAGTTGCACAGGTCTGGGACATCGAGGTCGAAGCCGACCACAGCTATGTCGCCCACGGACTGATCCACCACAACTCTTCTTCAAATCCCAACCTCCAGCAGATTCCAGCGCGAGACCCAGACATCAAGAAGCTGATCCGCGGACTGTTTATACCAGAAGAGGGGGAGAACTGGGGGTCGTTCGACTACGCATCGCAAGAGCCGCGGTTGCTAGTACACTTTGCAGCATCGATGCCGGACCGCATGCGAAGCCCTGTGGTCGACACCATCGTCGAGGAGTACCACAAGGGCGACGTCGACCTGCACCAGATGGTTGCCGAGATCGCAGGCATCTCCCGCAAGCAGGCCAAGGCTGTGAACCTCGGGATCATGTACGGCATGGGGGTGACCAAGCTGGCAGCCCAGCTGGACATCTCGGTCGAAGAGGCCAAGCGTATCATGGCCGAGCACAAAGACAAGGTTCCGTTCGTGAAGCAGCTGGCCGATGTAGCCAGCCGCAGGGCCGAGAGCGAAGGCCAGATCCGCACGGTCCTCGGACGCCTGTGCCGGTTCCATCTGTGGGAACCAACGACCTTTGGGTACAATAAGCCGCTACCTCTGGAGGAGGCTAAGAAGGAGTATGGCAACATCAACAATCTGAAAAGAGCGTTTAGTTACAAGGCCTTGAACAAGCTTATTCAGGGATCGGCTGCAGACCAAACCAAGAAAGCGATGGCTGATTGTTATGCCGAAGGCCTCGTTCCGCTGTTGACCGTGCATGACGAACTGTGCTTTTCTGTGGCTGATAAAGCGCAGGCCGCTCGGATCAAAGAGATCATGGAGACCGGTCTGAAGCTCAACATTCCGTCCCGTGTGGACGACGACGTGCCAGCCTTTCGGGGCTTGCCAAACAACTGGGGAGAAGTCGAATGAGCAAAGCAGAAGAACAACAGGTGCTGGGGTTCAAGGACATGCATCCTGCTCAGGCCGAAGCGCTGCTGATGTTCATCCACATGGCCCTCACGGTTACTCCAGAGGAGTGCTTTGAGGACGTCTTCGATGCCGCGGAGGACTTGGTCGTCCTGCTGGGCGGCAACGGTATACAGGTGCACTACGACGTGGTGATTTAGTTTGCCAGCTTTTGTGCAATCTCTGCGTTACGCGCTTGAGACACGGGGTCTGACCCCAACAACGCCATTGGAGGTGTACTTCCTGCCAGTGCTTGTGGAGCCTGTTGGGCCGCGGGCGCTGGCGCTTGCAAGGCAACGGGGGCCGGTGTAGCAACCGGCCCCTGAGCTACCGCAGCGGGAACACCTACAGGCGCCACGTCCGAAGCTCCGGGCGTGGCGACCAGCGGAACAGGATCGGTAAAGTTTTGTGGGATCAGCGGCTGCCGGTTTAGCTGTCGCTCGATTGCACGGATTTCTCTGGCGGGCAGACGCGTTGTCACACGGGCCTGTGTCCGGCCTTCCCGCATCACGGACTGGACGCGGTCATCGGATAGGCTGAGTGGATCGAACCGACCGCGCATGATATTGCGGATCTCGGTGCTACCCAACCGCGCCTCGCCCGTCAGCTGCTGGCGGATCTGCCGGTCGTTCATACCGAGGCGACGGGCTGTCTCAACCAGATCAAACAGCTGTGCCTGCCCCCGCTGGAGCTGAGCGTTAGCCTTTTGGTAGGCCTCGATGACCTGCTCCTCTGTTGAGTCGTTGGCATTGGCCACGCGACTGAAAACGGATGAAGCATCACGGCGAGCTTGGTTGTACTCAAAGCCCTTGTACTTAAAGGTCTGGTCGAGCTGGGCGCGCAACGGACGCAGGCCCGTGATCACGGCAGCGCCCTCTTCGTACCGATCAAACTCTTGCCCGGTGGCGCTAGGAGTGCCGGTGATAGCGCGGCTCACGCGGCCCTGAACAAACTCACCACCCTTTTCTTGGACGAACATTTCTGCTGCACCGGGGATATAGGCCCCAGCCACATGGTTGAAGGCGATCTTCGCTCGTTCCCCCAGAGGGGTGTTTTCAGTGAACAGCGTTGACCCCGTTGGCGTCCGGCCGCCACGCACGGTGACGTTCGCAAGCCGCTCGCCCACAAGGCTCTCGGATGCAAATGGTTCAAAGAGCTTGCCCACACCAGCAAAGATGGCTGCGCGTATCTGCTCTGCTTCGGATGCACCCACACTACCCTTTTCGCTATAGATCTGCATGGCCGCCCGCGCGGGAGCCAGAGCAAAGTCGTACGGCATCATGTAGCTGAGATCGAGATACTCTACGTCGGGATCACCTGCTGCCGAGATCGGGATAAGCTGGTGTCCTTTGGTGTAGTATGCGGCGATCTTGTTCAAGTCCTCGATCGTGGGGTTTCCCTCTTCGCCCCAGCCAAGTGTCCGAGCGGCAGCAGCCTGCACACCAGACGGCACAGCCACAGCAGAGGCTAGGTATCCAGAGATGCGCTGCGCACCAACAGCGCGGATCTGCCGCTCGAGCTTGCGTGCAGCGTCAGGTCCAATTGCCGCAACCAGTTCATCACTGGCCTTGAAGCTCATGTCCCGCAAACCTTGATCCATGATGTTTGTCGTGTTGCGAATAACCTCGGCGGGGAAGGCCACAAAGTTTCCGACCACAGGAATGCGGCGGACCATCTTCACGGCTTCCGGCACACGGCCGTATGTTGGCTGCGTGTTCTTCACGATGTCGCCAGCCAGTGTGTCGAGGTAGCTCGCTGTGCCCGTAAGCTCCGAGGTCCGAGAACCGAGGCCCGACCGAACAAGAATGTCGGACAGGTTGTTCACGGAGTCGGGTGTCAGGCCAGCACTGCGGAATGC
>Ga0222674_1000536_pt1 | contig 12764 bp, 9 predicted proteins | sample AntAcemetagen866_FD_179804 | JGI IMG/M metagenome (GOLD analysis project Ga0222674, IMG submission 179804) | Saline water microbial communities from Ace Lake, Antarctica - #866 | ecosystem: Environmental > Aquatic > Non-marine Saline and Alkaline > Saline | place: Antarctica: Ace Lake | collected...
GACCGATGTCCGGTACCGCCCTGGTGCGACTACGGATGAGAAGGTGGCGGCTGTGCTGGCGACGCGCCCATACGTGTCGACGGCTCGCTATGGCACCCTGATGGCCGCCGTCTATGATGAGACGACGAACAAGGGCGTCGGAGACACCGAGTTCACGCAATACCGCATCATGGCCATGCGCAATGAACTGGACGTGGATCAGGTCATGGAACTTAGCCAGTTCACCAGCACCCAGCGTGACCAGTTGCTCGACGAGATTGAGAAGACCGGAGATAATGTCAGGAAGACTGGTATCGACCGCATCAAGGCGTCCTACAAACAAGGCACAAAATTTATTAACAACCAAACGGCGCAACAGCTTGCGACGCGAGAAGTACAAACGATCGATCAGTTTGACCGGTGGCTTGAAGGGCTGGATCACACCCCCAATCCGCGGGAGGTTTCAGATCAGATCAATGCAATCCTCTCCAGCGGCGGGATGTCCACAGTTCTTGTTGAGAGTTCATCGTACCTCTTGCCGAGCCCGCGGGGCTTCCCGCCAAAGCCGGAAGAACTGGCAGCCGCCCGTGAGCGGATCAAGCAAGATTACCGTGCAACTCTGCGGGCCCTCGGGCCTGACATGAGAGAGACGGCGACCGGCGGCGCGGACCCTTCCACTGAAGAAGCGCGCCTGAAACTCGCAGAAGAAATGCTTCTGCTCGACGAAATCGAGAGGAGTTTGGACAATGCCCGTTAATGCTGCAGATGCCGCCTATGAGGCGCAGCGCCGCCAACGCCTTCAAGGTGTTCTCGCCGGAATGGATGCGCAGATTGCAGCGGAAGACGAGGCAGCGAAACCGAAGCCCGCGGCCGCGCCGCAGAATCCAGACGAAGACATCTGGTCGGACACCCCGACGCGCGGTCAGATGCTTTCCCGCAAAGCTGAAGAGCTTGGAGTGGATAAGTGGATCGGAGCTTTCCTCAAGACTGGACAGGAAATCAGGGAGGCCGGCCCCAACGTCATGAACACGATCCCGGCGCTTGGGACCGCATGGCAAAAGCAGGGCCACGACCTGGATGCGTTCCTGCTCGAAAACCCGGGCATGATCCCACGGGGCCCGGCAAAGTATCAGAATGCCCAGGCCGCAATGGAAGCCGCACTTATCGACAATGACTTTCTGCGTTCTGTTCCCATCGCCGGATCTTTCCTTGGTCCGAAATCTGGTGAGCGTCCAGCGCTTCTGGAAGAGGCGCAGGGCAAATCGGCAACGGCCGATGCCAAGATGCAGTCCCAGCTTCCAGTGGGTGACAATGACTTTCAGCAAGGCGTCATCGACACGACTATGAACCTGGGGATCATGCTGCCTTCTCTGGTCGCATCGATCGCAACAAAGAACCCTGAAATCGGTCTCGCCATGATGGGCGCGCAAAGTGCGTCAACGTCCTATGGCGATGCCCGCCGCAATGGTGTGGATCCGTCAAAATCATATGTCTACGGTCTGGCCATGGGCAGCGTCGAGGTAATCACCGAGCGCACGCCCCTGAAATTCCTGGTCGGTCGGGCCACAAACACGCCATTCATCGAAGCGCTAACGAAACAGCTCATTTCAGATGGCCTCGGTGAGCAGGCTGCAACACACATTCAAGACCTGCTGACGTGGGTAGTGATCAACCCAGAGAAGACGTTCTCGGATTACATTGAAGAACGCCCCGATGCGATCAAGCGAACGGCCATCACGTCGGCAATGATGTCGGTTCTCATGGGCGGCGCCCAAGCTGGACTGTCCAGAATTTCAGGGAGCGGGCCTGACGCAAGCCCTGAGGCGCCGCCAGAGGGCGGCGCGCCATCGCCCGACCCGCAGGCGACAGAAACCCAAGATGCGCCTGAGGCGGCTCCTGACGCTGCGGCTGATCCTGCGGCGGAGCCATCGGCGCAACCCGAGCCATCATCGGCGCCGGCGGCCAATCAAGAGGCTGCGGCATCTGACAAGGCTGCTGAGGTCGAAGCGGTCGTTGCTGCAGTCGAACGCGCGAAGGCTCAGGCCCCAACCGAATCAGAGATCGCAGATGCTTTCGAAGCTGAATATAACGCGCTACTCGGCCTTGGTCCGAAGCGGGCAACCGTTGAGCAGCCTGCCGCGGCGCCAGTCCAGGATCCGGCGACGCCCGGTCCACAGGCCACGCCATTCCGTGCCATCTTCGGTGAGCAGGCGCCGCCGTCCATTGTCGAGCAGGCGCAGGTGCAGGAACTTTCGGCCGCGACTGAGGCGACATCGAAGAAGTATTTCGGCCGCAAGTCGTTCGGCGGGCGGGGCCTGAACCAGACCGAGACGCAGGCTGAGGCGACGCCTCAAGTGGCTCAAGATGCGACACCAGTTGTCGACGAAGCGCCGGCCCTTCTGACCGATGACCAAATCACGCGCATTGCGGATCGTGAGACAGTCAAAGCGCCCGAGGCTGCAGATGCCGAAAGCATGCTCACGCTTGCCGAGCAGAACTATGACGAGGTTGTCGGCAAGGACATGCTGACCGCGCTCGATGACCAGTTCGACATGCTGCCGAAGCAGGTCCGCTCGATCATGGATGAGGCGCTGGACGGGCAGGGTAGCACTGAGCGGTTCAACACGCTGATGAAGCGTGTGGCGAAGATCCGCGCGCAGTCGACGGATGCGACCGTGCAGGAAGACTTCAAGGAACTTGTCGCACAGCAACCGGAAGCAGGGGAGGGTGGTCTTGGCCGCTCGTTCCAGAGCCTGGTGGACGACGCAAAGGATCCGAATCTCGCGCGCGGCGATCACCCTAACGACCTGCGCGAAGGGATGACCCAGCGCCGTGACAGGCTCAACCTAGAAGCCCGACGCGGCTTTGGCGATTGGTACAACGAACTGGCCAAGACTGGCCGCATCGGTTTCGTCAGCAGCTTCGAGAATATCTACCCCGGCGCTCCGATCGATACGCTCGCAGTTACCGATCCAAGCGGCCGAGTGGCCATCAACGACAACGTGCTGCCTGAAATGATGTATGGCCTTGTCCTGCACGAAATGGGCATCCACTCTGGCCTGGGCGCCATGATGGGCTTCCGTGGCAAGCAGGCAATTCTCGATGCTGTCGAGCGTCTGGTGCAGTCAAAGGACACTTCCGCCGTTGTCGCCCGTGAACGTGCAAACCGGAATGCGCTGCGCCCTGAGCACATCGCAGAGGAAACACTCGCCTATCTGGTGCAGTATTCACCGCGCTCGCCGATCGTCACCCGTGCGATTGCCACGATGAAGGTCTGGCTCGCCCGTCGCTTTCCTGGCGTCATCAGCAAGTTGAACTGGTCGACGGCAGACTTCCGCCAGCTGGCCATCCTGTCAGTGCGCCACCAGGCTTACAAGGCGCTGGAACTGCCGGTGATCTTCCGTCAGGGCCTTGAGGCCGACGGCACGACGCTGGTCCTGTCGACGCCTCGCAGCACACTGAAGTTCGGCGGCAACCCGTCTCCGCGCCTTCTGGAGCGTGTTCGCGGTGTCATCGACCTGACCAAGCCGCAAGACTTCCAGGAAGCCGTGCGCGCCAATGCTGAAGACCTGACTGACCCATATGTGCTGGAGGCGCTGTATAACGTCCACACCGAGTTCGATCCGTTCGCTTATCAGGATCTGGTCGAGGAAGTGAAGAACACCGGCAACCCCGATGCGGCGCACGACCTGTCGAAGATGCTGGAGCCGCTGAAGGGCATGGACATTCCGCTGGACGTCATGGCATCCCGCGATGAGCAGGGTCTCGAGCGTCCCGTCGGATTCGATGACGAGGCTGTACGTGGCACTGAGTCCTTCCGCGATGAGCGCCTGACGGAACTGCATAACCGCGTGGTTGAGAAAGCCCTGAACGGCTTCTCCAATGCCGAGATTGCAGAGATCGAGGATTCGACTGTCGACTCGGTGGCAAACATGCTGTCGACGGCCCGCTCGATGGGTATCCAGATCCCGGTGGCCGCGTACAAGCAAGCCGGGGCAGATCGCATCCGCATCGAGGAACTGATTGATTCCGGCTTCAGCAACAAGATCGTGGCCGAGCGCACTGGCAAGACGACGAACCATGTCGCCCAGGTTCGCTTCCAGCTGAAGAAGCGCAACGCTTCCGAGCCGACGATGGACGATGCGTCACGCATGGCCCGTGCAAAGTCTCTGGGCTTCGACACGCTGCGGATTCTTTACCACGGCACACCGAACCCCATTCAGGGCGACGCGCTGCGCCAGTCCGAAGATGGGCTGTTCGGTGCCGGCATCTACCTGACCCGCAACCAGGACACCGCACAGACATATGCGGGCGGCAATGAAGGGTCGGTGATCCCGCTGTTCATTCGTGGGCGCCTTGCCACGTTCGAGGACGCGAAAGCAGCCCGGACAATGGCGGCGAAGCAGGTGGGCAATGTCATGGGCGCGGATCGCAAGATCGCAGCAGTGACGCAGCAGCTTCTCCAGAACGCCGGGTACGCTGGTGTCGAGGCCGGTGACACGGTCACCATGTTCGACTTCAAGGACGTGCGGTCTACGGAAGCGAAGTTTGATCCTCGCCGGGATGGGCAGCGTGGCTTCATGCTTGCGCGCGGTAATGCCGGAGTTGAGTTTGAAACCCCCGGATCGCCAGAATACGAAGATGCAGTCCGCAAGGGCCTGGACATGTCCACCGAGGCTCGCATGGCGCGCAAAACTGCATGGCAGGCAGAGAAAAACACTCCCCCAGATATTGCGTCTATGGATTTGTATCATGGGACCGAGGGAGATTTTGCTCAATTTACCCCGTCTGAAGCCGGAACGCGCGGACGCGGGGTTTATCTGACGCCGGATCAGAACGTGGCAAACAAGTATGCCCGGCCCGCAAGCGAGAGTTCTCGAACAATATCTTCAGAGCCTGGCGCGGGTGGGGCTGTGATGCCGGTTAATGTCAGGGGGATGGTGTACCCAGACGAGTCATCTGGGGTGATGACTGACGAGGAATATAAGGCTATATTCAATGCTGCTGACAATGCAGGAAAAAAGAGGCTTTCGTCAGCATTCGAGGGTGAGGGGGCGTTCCCAAGATCGTACCGGAAGGTCTTGGCCAATGCGGCGGAGACCAATGACGGAAAGAATGCGCTTCTGAGCGTAGCTGGGTACACTGGCCGCTCTGGTAGATCTCAGGTAACTGGCGACGCTGAGGTGTTCATCTTCGACCCCAAGAACATCCGCTCCGTCAACGCCGCATTCGATCCTTCTCAGACACAAAGCCCGAACCTGATGGCGTCACGCTCCGATGACACACAGAGTGACATGTTCGATCCGTATGCCGACCCTGACGTCTATGTGAACCTCGCCCGTATCGAAGGCCCTGAAGACTTCCGGGCACTGGTGCAGAAACTAGCAAACGAGTCGCGTAATGAAGTTAAGCAGCGCGTCGGCCCTAAGCAAACGCTGGAGCAAGTCGAACATGCAGCTGCGCGGCGAAGTGCATTTGCGGCTATTATGAAACGGAGAAAGGGATACATCCTCGAATCGGATGAGATGCAGGCATTGGAGCAGTTGCGCGATGTATCGGCCGAAAAGGTTCGAGAAATTAGCGCTGTAGTAGAAATAAATCCAAGTTCCGCTGCAAAGGCGGCGCTTCATTCAGCGGTAACTATGCACAGGGTCATTCAGGCGGAAGCATCAGGCGCGAGCGCGGATGTCTCCCGCCTCTTAGGTTCAAGGCGAATAGTCTCAAAAAGCACAAAATTGCGCATGGCCGAACTAAATGACGCAATAGAATCTTGGGCTTCGGATGAGAACATCGACGACCTGGTCAAGCGCATCGGTCGCCTTGGCAAAAATCAGGAGGTCGAACTCGATGCCCTGTTGAACATTGGCTTCAAGCAGTCGTGGACGGATCTGGGCGGCGCATGGATCCGCGCCATGTTCCTGTCGAATCCGAAGACGCACATCATCAACGCAGTTGGCAACACAGCGGTCATCGCCATGGACGTTGGATCTACCTACATGGGCGGCGCCCTGACCTTCGACCAGCAGATGATGAGCGAGGCCGGGGTTCGCACCGCAGAAATGACCGACGCGTTCTATTACCAGTGGCGTTACATGATTAAGCATAGCCAGCTCAATCCGCTGAAGGAAGGCACGTCAATCAGGTTTGATGACCAGAATGTTTCTGGCCGCCAAGTCGACGCAGGATCACCGCGCGCCTTGTCTTCCGGCCGGGTGAACGCGCTCTCTCGTGGCCTACTGAAGAATCCGTCGGAAGACAGCATTGTCGGCCGCACGATCAACCTGATTGGATACGGCATTGCCGCCCCATCGGAGGCGCTGGGCACGGCTGACGACATGTTCAAGGGTGTGAACTACCGCGTGGAAATGCGGGCTCTGGCATGGCGTCAGGCCAATTCAGAGCTGCGCGACGGCCGTATCAGCAAGGATGAACTGGCGCAGCGTGTCGAGGAAATCGTCGAAGAACCGACCGAAGACATGATCCTTGCAGCCAGGAAGGCCGCACAGGAGCGCACGTTCACCAATCGGCCCGGCCCGCACACAAGGAATGTTCTTGGCTTCCGTCGGGCCCTGAACAACCTGACGGGCCTTCCGATTGGGCACCTGCTGTTGCCGTTCGTCATCACCCCGTCGAACATCTTCAGCTATACGTTCCGCCACCTGCCGTCGGCTGCATTCTTCCCCGAATGGCGGGCCGACTATCAGGCTGGTGGGGCGCGCAAGGCGCGCGCTGTCGGCCAGGTCGCAATGGGCACAAGCGTACTGTTGCTGGGTATGGCATTGGCACAAGCCGGAATTCTTATGGGCTCAGGCCCGGATGATAAAGAGAAGCGCCGGCTTCTTCAGGAAAACCAAGGACTCGGCTTCCAGCCATTCTCGATGAAGATTGCCAATCATACTTATACTGTCGACCGTCTCGACCCAATATCTTCCATGCTTTTGATCGGTGCCGAGCTGAACGAGATCTGGGCAAACAAGGGCTGGGATAGTGATCCGGATGATGAGCTTTCTGATTTAATTGGCGCTTCTGTGATCAATATCGGCAGGATGATGCTGCAGAAGTCGTACATGACCGGGATGCGGGACGCAATTCGGGCACTGGAGGATGAGAACTTCGGTAAGTCATGGATCAATCGGACAGCCGCGGCAGTGTCGACGCCAGCCGTAGGCGCAGAATTCCGTCGCCAGGTTGACCCGTTCTGGCGTGAAGCTGATACGGCACTTGCTTCAATCAAGAACCGTATCCCGACCCTGTCTTCCACCTTGCCGATGGAATACGACATGTTCGGCCGTCCGAAGGTGTACCAGTCCGGGCACGGCGTCGTGTATGATTCGCTGATGCCGTTCATCGCCAAGAAGATCGACCCCGATCCGATCGACAATGAACTGCTTCGCCTGAAGTTCATGCCTTCCGCAATGGAGCGCTCGCTGGGTGTTCCAGTGGCCGGCCAGCGCATGCCGGTCAGTCTGCGTGACCGTCCCGACATCTATTCGCGGATGACGCAGCTTATGGGCGGCGATAAGGAAATGGGCCTCCCGTCGGTGATGGACAAGCTGAACACGCTGGTTCAGGAGCCGGGCTACCAGAACCTGATGGATGGCCCCCAGCCGCTTCAGGGCTCGAAGGCCGCAATGATCCGTGACATCATCACCGAGCACCGCAGCTTCGTTCGGCAGATCGTCACCCAGGAATATTGGGGCGACCTGCAGGCGATGGGCCGTGAGGAACTTGGCCGCATGATGGAGCGCACGGCAGAGCAGGAGCAGGCTGACCAGTCTGCAATGGCTGAAGCCACAATGAGGGCTCTGGCCGAACAGAAGTAGGCTTGACAGCGGGCCCGGCTTCGGAGATACCGATGTCTGGACTGGCGGACGTCTCATCCGCAGAACAGTCTCCATTGGAAGGCGGTGCGTTTAATTGCGCACCGCATTTTCGCATTTTGCCCCAATGGCGAGATCAATCAAACAGATCATCATTCACTGTTCGGCGACGACCGACGTCATGGCTATTGGCGCGAAAGAGATCCGCGCGATGCACCTGGCGAACGGGTGGTCTGACATTGGCTACCACTATGTGATCCGCCGCAATGGCTGGGTCGAGACTGGCCGGGACCTCGATCATGATGGCGACATCGACGAGGAAACCGGCGCCCATGCTTTCGGCTGGAACGCGAACTCGATCGGCATCTGCCTGGTCGGCGGCGCTGATTCGGAAGGGCATGGCGAGGCCAACTTCACAGCACAACAATTAATCGCGCTTCGGGCATTCCTTGTGGCCAAGCGCGAACAGTATCCGGGCGCGCAATTGATGGGCCACCGCGACACCGGTGCAAAAAAAGACTGCCCATCCTTCGATGTCTCGCACTGGTGGGACACCGGAGTGGTAATGCATCCCCGCAACCAATCCTGAAAGGACAAGCCATGTTAGGCTTTCTGACTAAGCGCGGCACGTTCCTGATTGCGTCAATCGCAATGGTTCTGTCTGCGTGCAACACCTTCACCGATCTCCGACCCGTACCGGACATCTATGCCAATTCCGAATCCATTGCAGACAAGGCTCTGGTGACGATCAAGGCATTCGGTGCGGCCCAGGACACAATCATCGCCGTGTGTGATCCGGTGCTTCAGGGCGCCGCATCGAAAGAAGTCTGTGGCCCGCTCATCACCGCCGAGCAAACGCTTCGACCCGCGGTGAAGGCAGCTGGCCTTGTCGCCGCTGAGTATGCCGACATCGACGCTCGCATTGATGAGCTTGGTCCCGAGGCGCCCGCCGAATGGCTGGCTCTCGCGGCAGTGACCGCCGGCCGATTAGCTGAGGCCATTGGTCCTATCCGGGCCGAGATCGATATGTTCGTCAACAAAGCAGGAGCGCTTACCGATGGTTAGTCTCGCGACAATCCTGGACACAGCAGGGCGAACGCTCTCGGTCCTGAAAATGCTTGAGCCAGTTCTCAAAGATCAGCCGTATGTGTCTGAGGTTCTGGGTGTGCTGTCGAAGGTTCTCGATGGTGCCCGCACCGGGGCCGGGGCTTACGACAAGCTGCTGATCGAGCTGGATGAACTGATCGATGAAATGGAGACTATCCGCGCTCGCGGCCCGGTCACCGGCAACGATCTGCGCAATGAGGTTGCGTCTGTCGCGGAACGTGGTGCCCGCATCGATGCCATCGCCGCCGGCTACAAGAAGTAGTCCCAGACGGTGACGCAGATCCTTTTTCTTCTGTCGATCCCAATCAGCGTGTCAGCCATGGTCTATGGCTGGCACGTCTCCTACATTCTGCGCCCCGATCCCGGCTGGCGCGCATGCCTGATGAGTTCGGCCACGTCAGCCCTCGCCATTGCGGCTGCGGTATGGCTGATGGCCGTTCCCGAACAAGCGAGGCTGCCGTTCAATCTGGCGCCGCTCACCCTCATAGTTTCATCCTTGTGCTTCCTGGCGTTCCAGCGGGCCCTGTCGCTCTATTATTCCAAGTCGTCGAGTCAGGGATAATGGACATGATGGTCGTCGCCAGCAAAGTCACTGTTCCAGTGCTGTCATTTCTGACAGTTGCCTCGAGCGTTGCGACGCAGGATCCGCTGGCTATGCCGGCGTTTGCTCATTTCGGGGTTTTTTCTGGCCTTGCCGGATTCGCTGCTGCGACGGCTGCGATCGTGAGCCAACTGGATTCTACCAGAAGCGGCCCCAAGACCCGCCCCGTGATGTCGATGGCTGCGACTGCGCTTGGTGCGCTTGGCGGAGGCGGTGCCGGCATCTTCCAGCTTGAGAGTGCCGGACCCAACGTCGCGCTTGGCTGGGCAATTGGCGTTGGTATTGCCGTATCGCTGGCCCTGCATGGTCGCGACGTGGCCGCTCTGGTCAAAAGTATTCGGGATGTGATCTGGCCAAAATAGCCGGATGGTGCGTTCTGCCAGCCTTATAGACCCAGCATTCTGCAGCCTGCTTCTACAGTGGGATTTTGCGCATGTCGGCCTTCAACATCGAGATCAAAGAACAGTTTGTTCCTGCTGTCGCTCAGTTCAGCGGCGCCACCAGCGGCAAGCACGTTGCTGACAATGTGTCTGGCACAGCTACCGGATCATGGGCGACCTCGATTGCCGCAGACGCAGTTACCGCAACCGGTGAAGAACTCTGGGCCATCTTCTACAATGTGGGCGCAGCCGCGATTGCGGTTGCTCAGTCGGCAGATGCTTCGCCGGCCCGCTATCATTGTGTGGCGCCCGGCACACAGCGTGAGATCCGCTTCGATCCATCCATTGCCCTGAAGGTCAAACTGCTTTGAGACCTGTTCCGCTTTCACTTGGTCGGGTGACCATAGCGGGCGATGTGTCTGGCATATCTTACGACTACTACGTGGACAGCGTGAGCGGTTCGGATTCCAATGATGGCACGAGTGTGTCTAATGCGTGGGCTACTCTAAGCAAGCTGGATGCCACGCTTCTATCTGCCGGATCGACTGTGGCGGTTCTTGTTGCTGCTGGCACATATGACACGGCATCGGATTATATTCTTGTGCAGTCAGGCGCAAGCGCGGTCACAGGCGCAGTGCTCGATGTGACGTTTAAATCCGGCTGTGTGATGGACGGCACCAACATGGCGGGAAGTGAAAATGGGGTTGAGGCATCAGGCTCCAATCCGTGGACACTGAACCTGTACGGCAACGGACTGACGATTCAAAACTATGAGGTGGCGGGAACAGATAGCCCTAACGGAATCGGGAATCGTGATTCTGCCACGATCAATGCTTACGATATTACTTGCGACGGTAACGAGGACAATTTCAGTTCGCATGGTGACGCGCCCATGTACCTGTATCGATGCGTCGGTCGCAACGCGACGAAAGGCGAGTTTCTGCACGTCGGCAACGCCATCGTTTACGCGGAGGATTGCGAGTTCTATCCAGCCACCGGAATTAACGGGATGGCCACAACAACGGGCACCTGTGAGATGGTCAACTGCGTTATTGAGCCTGTTACGAGCGGAGCAACGTGGGGCTTTGGCGACACCATAGTTCGTGGTGGACGGATTGGATCATCGACTAAAAGTGTTCAAATAGTTGCAGCCACCAGCGGCTCAGGCGCGACAATCGAGGATGCTTACGTTCACGCATACATTGATGGAAACAGCTTTGTCACACTGACGGGATGCTTTGGGCGTCTCTCCACGCGTCTGCGCAACCTTGGCAACATCCTGATTGATCATTGCGTCTTCATGGACGGCGCGCTGGGTCAGGCGGATGCTGTTCTGTTCCAAGGGTATGACCCCGGATCGCAGGGCGACTGGAACGCCATAGACTCGATATTCACAGGGTACGGAACCGCTGTTGGTAGTGGGTTCACGGCGACCCATGCAGGCTATTTCACAGCGGCAGGCAATAGCGTGAATTATTGCTGCACCTATGGCAACACCACCAATTTCGACGCTGACCTGACAGGCGCAGACATAACAACTGGAAACATCACAACTGATCCGCTCCTGTCCACGCCCGGCAGTTCTTACGACAAAGCTGACTGGGGATATACGACCGGCAGCCCGTGCATCGGCGCAGGATCGAGCGGCGGAAACATCGGATTTGCAGCCGCATGACCGACCGCACCGAACATGCAGTCTGGGCTGTCCTGATCGCCATCGTGCTGGCGCTGGTCCTGTCGGCCTGCCAGTCGGCTGCTAATTTCGATGCCTACATTGCAGGCAAGCCCGCTGAGCCGCTCGTCTCTGGCCAGCTATACATGACCCAAGCGTTCGACAGGCCAACCGTCATGGCCAAGTGCCTGCTCGCTGTTGGTCTCCCAGGACATGCCTGCGTCTACAAGCGAGCAGGCGACACGCTCCCCACCATGATTATCTCGATCGGTGATGTTGGCCCTGTCCTGCGTCACGAACTCTACCACGTCGACCAGGCCCGGCGAGGCGAGGAAGTGAGCAACAAGGGGTGGAAGTAGCACCGCTAGTGCGTTCATAGCGCCCCGGCCAAACTCCATTCTGCAGGCTCAAAGACAAGTGAGACCCGCGCATGGCTGCCCTGGCAATTATCTCTGAAGACAATGAAAAGCTGCACGCAGGCGTGTCCGGCGTGGGCCCGTACTCATTCAACTTCGCATATTACGACAAGCGCGATCTCAACGTAGATGTCGACGGCGTCACCCTTGCCGCGAACGCATGGACGCACAGCCCGAACATGGCGTCTGACGGCGGCTTCGATGGCGGCGCCGTAACGCTTGTAAACACTGTCACCGATGTCGACGTCAAAATCTGGCGCGACACGCTGCGACTTCGCGAGACTATCTTTGGTGCGGGCGGTGCAGCGCCAGGTGCGATGGACATTGAGATCAATCGTTTGGTCTGCATGGCGCAAGATTCATATACTTACGTCAATAAAGTTCTAGGGTCTGTATCAGAAGCTAGCGTAGCAGAAATTATCGCGGGTCTTGGCGGCAAGGTCGACAGGTATGCGACATACGCGGATCTTCGGGAGTCATCGCCGGGTGTGGGCGGCGTTGCTTTCGTCGTCGGCCGGCTGACGGCGGGAGACGGTGGGGGCGGACATTTCCGCTGGGTTAGCGGTGATCAGTCTGCCAGTGTGGCGGAGGATCCGGAAGAAGGCGTCTGGGTTGCGCCGCTATCGGATGCGACGGGTGAGAGCGGAGCATGGGCGGCATCCGTTACTGACATTACCCCAATGCTTTACGGCGCGGTCGGGGACGGCTCCACAGACGACACGACCGCCATCCAAGCCGCCATCACGGCGGCAAATGCCACGACCAACAAGCGGCTTTATTTCCCAGCGG
>Ga0222674_1000556_pt1 | contig 12495 bp, 7 predicted proteins | sample AntAcemetagen866_FD_179804 | JGI IMG/M metagenome (GOLD analysis project Ga0222674, IMG submission 179804) | Saline water microbial communities from Ace Lake, Antarctica - #866 | ecosystem: Environmental > Aquatic > Non-marine Saline and Alkaline > Saline | place: Antarctica: Ace Lake | collected...
AGCTTCTAGGAAGTAGCGATTTGAACCCTCTGCAAAGATCGTATGAAGGGCTGAGGCTAAACCTTAGATCACAGGATCGACCATTGAGATCCTTGGTGGAATTAGGCACTTGAAAGCCCTTCATGAAGGCGCGCTTTTGCTTCGTTAATCTGAGTTATGTATTGTTGGTCATCTAATTGGCCGCTCAGTTCGTCGAGGCACCTAAGAAGGTCTTTCCAGTTTTTTTGCTGGAGATAAATATAAGCTCTGTTTTCGTAAGGTTCTAAAAACTTTGGTGCTAAGCTAGATGATTTCTCATAAAACGTCATCGCCTGTTCGGAGTTTTTTAATTTTTCTTCGATAAGCGCCATTCGGTAGTAAAGAATAGCCCTAGTCTCTGAGCTGTCGATGAAGAGTAAGCAGTCTTTTAGTACCTGCAAACAGCCGCTCCAATTTCCGAGTCTTTGGAACGCATCGTACTTAATGGTCGAAGTGTCTAGCGGGGTTTCTTTGCAGTACTTATTTAATATGTCGATGGCTAGTTTAGGTTCGTCGAGCTGGTAGAGTTGAACTGCGGCGAGTTCCTGGGCTACCCTGAAAATATCTTGGGGATGTTTGCTTGCTTTTATAAGGTTTTCAAGGACTGCAGCGACCTCTTCCCAGTTGTTGTTTTGACTGTAGATAAGCTTGAAGTATCTTAGAGCCTTGATGTTAAGCGAGTCAAGATCGAGTAGCTTCTTGTAAGATGAGTTAAGCTTGGATTCGTTAAAAACTTTTTTCTCGTATAATAAACATAACCGCTCCATTGCATGGACCTGATCGCCACGATCTTTAAAATGATCCACTACCGCTTCAAGTAATACCGATTCAGTTTTCCAGTCGTCTTGTTCGACAACAAAAGGCAGGTAATTTTGAGTCCACTGTTGATATGATAGTCCGAGTTTTTTGACGGCTTGCACACCGGTCTCACTGGCTTCGAATACATCTTCAAGGTACTGAGCTTGAACCATTGCTAGTGATAAGTAATGATCGATATGCGCCGATTTAGTGTTTTTTAATTTTTTCTTTATCAGCCTAAAAAAAGGCCCCCAACATTCATAGGTTTCAAAGTCTTTGAGGGCAGCTTTAGTCGTAGGATCATCTAACTCAGAATTCTGGTCGACGGTTTTTATTAGTTTTTGTAAGTGCTGGGCTATTTCAGCTTGATTCATTTTGATGCGTTACCTTTCCTCTACTTCTTCTCTAGCCCATCTAAAATTAAGTGCGTAGCGAGCTTACATATCCCATCGTAGTTGAATATCTTTTCGTCAAATAACCACTGTAAACTTAAGCCATCAATCACCGCGATGACATAAGATGCATAGTCGTGTACTTCCACACTTCTGAAGTCGCCCGAGTCGATGCCCTCTTGAATAACGGTACCAGCTTGGTCACGGAATTTTTTGTAATGGCTAGAGATAACTCCTTTGACTTTTTCTTTCTGATTGATCTGAGTCCAGAAGTCCATACTAACTTGATAATACTCTTTGGTGTTTCGAACGACGTCAAAACAAACACTGACGAAGACTTCGAGTTTCTTTTTAGGGTCGGTAGCGCTCTTCATATCGTCGGCAAGGACTTTTTCTATATCCCCTGATACCCGGTCGAGCACCGACATCATAAGTTCGTCTTTGTTTAAAAAATAATAGTGGATGATTCCTTTGCTCACGCCTGCGGTCCGAGCAACATCTTGCATAGAGAAATTGTGGTATCCATATTTCGTTATGCACTCTACGGTTGCCTGAACAATCTGGTCCTTTCTCTCCCCTGCTACATCTGCTTTAGACATAATTAATACCCCTCAACGGTTTGCGGGCGAATCGCCCTGCCCCTATTATTCTTGATCTATGAAAAAAATGCCAACTGTGATCGCTCGAATCAAAAATTGTTATCGACATCATTGTCGGGTTCCGAAGAATATGGTAGATTATCTGAATTACGTACAAATTCCAAATATTTAGCTCTTAGCTTATTGCTAGGCTGTCATTTCCTGAACTCAGCTATTGGAGGCTGGTATGAAGATGCTAGTTCGTTTTTTAGTACTAAATGTTGTGACTTGGAGTCTTTGGGCTCAATGTGCGCAGGCTAAAGAAGAAAAGTGGACTCATTATGGAGTTAGGCCTCTTGGGATGGGTAATGCCTATGTGGCGGTTGCCGACGATTTCAATGCATTATTTTATAACCCAGCTGGGCTTGCTCGTCTGAAAGACTGGACTGGGGAATTCCTGAATCCGACCGTTGATATTTCAGCTAATACGGCTGGTTTTATCGGAGATGCCCAAGCGCTCGCTGACGGTAGTGCTGGTAATACTGAGGCTGTCATTGACCTGATCGAAGGGCAGACTGGCAAGGTTCAGCATCTGGGTTTAGGTTTGACCCCTCACTTTGTCTATCCAGGCTGGGGTTTTGGAGTCGGTTTGGAGCTAGCTGCTACTATGATTTTCCATAGGTATCCGACCATTGAAATGGACGTGGGACCTAGTGTTATTGTACCAATCTCTTTTGCCTTCAATACTCTTGAAGATCGTTTGAGTTTAGGGTTTACCGTCAAGTCCCGTATTGACGGGGGAATTGACCATACCTTTAGCCTCCAGGATATCGAGGCTTTCACTACTAAAAAAGATGTCAAAGTTATCGAAGAGGGCGAGGTTGCTGAAGAAGAAAAGCAGTTGACCGATTTCGTGCAAGGGGGAGTTGGGTATGGGGCCGACGTTGGCCTATTGTTTACCCCGATAAAGCCTATGGAGCCAACTATTGGGCTTAGTATTACTGACGTTGGTGGAACAAGTTATAAGAAGAGCAATATTCAAGGCGATGCGAAAACAACACCGGATCCCGTACTGCCGTCGGTAAATATGGGGTTTAGTATTAAGCCTTACCAGACACCGGCTAGTTATGTTCTGCTTGCGGCTGATGTGCATTCCATTAATCAGCCCTACTCGTTTTCTAAAAAATTGAACTTAGGTTCTGAATACGGTTTTTCTCGAATTATCAAGCTGCAGCTTGGTTTGCATCAGGGCTATTTGACCGCAGGGATGCAGTTTGACGTTCGTTTTCTTAAGATTCGCTTAGCAACATATGCGGAAGAGATGGGATCGACAGCTGGAACGCTCGAAGATCGTCGTTATGTACTTCAACTTAAACTTCTTATTTAAAGGCAGGGTCATGAGGACAAAAATCTATCTGGCTATTGCAATGGGTTGGTGCTGTGCAGCGAGTGCCTTAGCGCAAGATGAAGTTTTAAAAGAAGCGATTGCCGCTCCGGACGGTGCGGTCAAAGCTACTGAAACTGTTGCCACCGAAACTGCTTCTCCGTCTGAAGAGGCTACCGCCGAAACGGTACCTCCGTCTGAAAGGGTTCAGAACCCAGAAGATGTAAAGAACCTTGAAAAAGAGAAGGAGAGCGTAGAGGGAGATAGCGCTAAGGAAGCTAAACTAAGTGTAGCTGAAAAAACACCGGTGCTAGTTAAGAGTGCGGTGAGTAAGGCTTTTGAAGATCGTCTGCGTTTGGCTACTAGTATTGGTTTTGTTCGGGTGCCTCGTGCGGAAGAGGGAACTTATGCGGCAGGTGCCGGCGGAGACTTTGCTATCCTGTGGGACTTTAATAATGTTCCTAGTTCTAATTTGTTAGCAAGTATACGTTACGCCCCTTTTCACGTGGACGTCGAAGTCAAGGGCCGCAACTACACGGGAGTGATCGAAGGGTATCATCTTGGGTTTTTATATATGAAGGAAGCGTTTACATCTGATCTAATGCTGGTAGCAGGTGCGGAGTTAGGGTATTTATTAGTATCATTCGGTTCGTCGGAAAAGCATGCGATTCAAAACAAGGACGATGATAGTCAGTTACTGTACACATTGGTCACGGGTATCGAATGGCGGATGGCAAAAAAGATTAGTATAGGACCTCGTATTTATTATGGTTTTGGAAATATTCAGGTCGCTCAATTTGCAGGATCGTTTTCGTTCCTATTTTAGCTCTCGATTCTTAGTTTCTTTCTGTTTGTGGTCTGCTCTGGTGGGATGCCAAGAAAAAGTACCACAAGGTCAGTTAGAGGTTCAAGCACCTCAGAGTGGTTCTTACGAGATTTACCGTGTGATTGGGCGAGAGCCTCTTGAGTTGGTCTCAGAAAGAATCGGTGCGTTTAACAAGTTGATCTCACTGAATGTTGGCCCGTATATTATTCTAAGCGACTGCTCGAGCCGAGAAGTCATTATTAACCCAGATGCGACAAAAAAATTGGTGGCCTATGAGGTGGAGTTTCAGCCCCCTCACGAGCTTGGAAAGTCTGATTTATTTAAAATTCAGTGCTCTAGACATGATCACCCTCAAGCCCAGCAACAGCTTACTAATCGTTTTCGTCTGATGATGCTTAAAGGAAGTTGGGAATTACTTGTTGGTATGACTCCTATCAAAATAGATTTAAGCAGCCCAGACACCGCAAAATCCGGTGGGCATAGTTATCAACTCTCAGCGATAAGGGTTGAAGGTGAGCCTGGTGACGCCAACACAGATAGTTTTTTTGTATCTCCGGGAAGTAGTTTGCTTGCTGTTACTCAGTCGCAGGTACTGGGGAGTTGGTTGTACCTTATGCCTGGCAAATATAATATTGAACTAAATGGCTCTAAGCAGGACGTGACCTTGGAAGATTCAGTACGACTGAAGTCGATTTCTGCTGCTTATTTGACAGTTAATACCTCTGATAAAATTAAAAAATACCTAGCATCTCCCAACCTTCAAGATCCGCTTGCGGTTAAGCTCAATGCCTCTCATTGGCTTGACTTAAATCATAAATACCCGTTGTTACCGGGGAGGGTGAGTCTTCAACTTACTAACTCCATTAAGAAATTATTTTTAGATTTAAAAAGTGGCGAGCTTCACACCGAGTCAACTAAAAGTATCTATGTAAATTTAGACTGCCCCCCTTGGGATTGGGACTGTATGGGCAGCAAGAAGGTCTTCATCTACGAGCCCAAAGAAGATCATGCTATGGCTACGGGGACCACCGATGCGCCTCTGCTTTATTTTGATGATGAGGTATGGATTAGTATCGAAGGATCTAGGAATATTCGTTACCGATTGAGTGGTAAGACGGTTGATCATGAATTAAACACCGGAAGAATAAGGTTAGTACCAGAACATGATTACAAACAAGGTCAAGTGACTGACCTAGTTAGGGTTGAGGTGTTAAAGAGCCCTAAGTTTTTAGGGAATTCTCTGGATGTTCAGCTGGAAAAAAAATCTAATATGGTTTTAATTACAGGAACTTATAGGTTCTCTAATTATGTGAGTCAGGCTTGGCAAGATGGTGTCCGTGTTAAAAAATCTAAGCTTGTTTATGTTAGTAAGAATTCCCTGCAAACCTTGGGGTTCAAGGTTCTGGTGCCCGAGAGTAAGTATAAAAATATCGTTGCGCAGAGGATAAGATCTCAGGCAAATCAGGCTACCCGGACCCGAAGAACTAGCAAAAACAAACATAACTACGGTCTGCGACGGTTGATCCTTCAATAATCCTATAAATACAGTTGTACACAGCCAGTTTTCCACAGTGTGGATAACTGTTTTAAAAGCTGAGAAAATATTTTCAAAAAACCCCGCTTCTATGAATGATAACTGATAATTAAAAAACTAGGCAATAACCAACACACAATCTGTGGTGTTGTGGAAAAGTTGTGGACGCTATATTTTGTGTTACAGGGGTTGACACGGATATTTACCCAGCGTTATTATTTCCTTGGCGATGAAACTCAAAAATTCGCAGTAGAAGAGAAAAGAAGTAGATTTTTTTTGAGAAATTTACGGTTGTTTTTCAATTATTAAAATTTTTTTTTGGAATTTAATGAATATGTGTCTGTACCTATGTCGTTTACTTACTAATGTTCAAGGAAGGAACTGAGAGATGAAGTTTGAGAGGCGTTTTACTAAAACAAAGGGCGATCCTTACAACGGGATTAAGTTTGAAAAGCGTACATCTGAGCTCAAGAATTCAGATGGCAGCAAGGCTAGTCAATCTCTAGAGGTTGCGGTGCCTAGCGACTGGAGCCAGGTTGCTACGGACATTATGGCGCAGAAGTACCTACGTAGAGCTGGAATTCCTGAGATTGGTGCTGAGACTGATAGCCGTCAGGTATTTCATCGCCTAGCGGGTTGTTGGGCTGATTGGGGTAAGCGCTCTGGGTATTTCACGAGTGATGACGATGCGGCAGCATTCTATGATGACACCTGTTATATGCTGGCTACTCAAATGTGTGCTCCTAATAGTCCGCAGTGGTTTAATACGGGCTTATATTATGCGTATGGCATTAAAGGCAAGGCTCAGGGCCATCACTACGTTGATCCCGAAACTAATAAAGTTCAAAAATCTAAATCGGCCTATGAGCGCCCTCAACCTCATGCTTGCTTCATTCAATCTGTTGATGATGATTTGGTGAACGAGAACGGGATTATGGACCTGTGGACCCGTGAAGCTAGGCTTTTTAAGTACGGTAGTGGTACCGGAACCAACTTTAGTAACATCAGGGGTTCTGGTGAGAGCTTATCTGGTGGAGGAATTTCTTCTGGTTTGATGTCTTTTCTTCGTATTGGTGACCGAGCTGCGGGAGCCATTAAAAGTGGTGGCACCACGCGACGGGCTGCAAAAATGGTCTGTTTAGATCTAGACCACCCGGATATTGAAGAGTTTATCAATTGGAAGGTTGTTGAAGAAGAAAAAGTCGCAGCACTTGTTGCGGGTTCTAAAAGCTTAGAACACCATATGAATAAGGTCCTTGCCGCCTGCACTAAAACAGTCGATGCGGCGAAGAAGAATGAGCTTTATTCACCAAGAACAAACTCTGAGCTCAAAAATGCTATGAAACAGGCTAAAGATGCCTTTGTGCCGCTTAACTATATGCAGCGAGCCATCGACCTTGCTAAGCAAGGAATTACTAGCTTAGATATTAAGACCTACGACACCGATTGGAACTCGGAGGCCTACTCAACTGTAGCCGGACAAAACTCTAATAACTCGGTGCGAATACCTAATGATTTTATGGATGCCGTAGCTAAGAAAGCAAAATGGCAACTCCGTTACCGTAAAGACGGGAAGATCGCTCGGGAACTTGATGCAGCCAAGTTATGGGACGATATTGCTTATGCGGCGTGGGCATGTGCGGACCCAGGGATTCAGTTTGATACCACGATCAATGAGTGGCACACCTGTCCTGAAGATGGACGCATAAATGCATCAAACCCATGCTCAGAATATATGTTCTTGGATAACACCGCATGTAACTTAGCTTCGCTTAATCTTATGAAGTTCTATGATGCGAAAACTGAGACATTTGATGTCGAAGGTTTTATTCATGCAACGCGTATCTGGACTACTATTTTAGATATATCTGTTCAAATGGCGCAGTTTCCAAGTCACTCGATCGCAAGACGCAGTTGGGACTACCGAACCCTAGGATTGGGCTACGCAAATATTGGTGCGATGTTAATGCAGATGGGCCTACCATATGGTTCAGAGCAAGCGGTGGCGATTACCGGTGCGGTTACGGCTATTTTATGCGGTGAATCTTACCGAACTAGCGCAGAGTTAGCCTCAGAACTCGGTGCCTTTCCGCGCTACGAAGCTAACAAAAAACATATGCTTAAAGTCATTAGAAATCATAGGACTGCTGCCCATAACAAAGGTGAGTATAAACACCTGACCGTTAAGCCGGTTGCTATCAACCACAAACTCTTAGCTAAGGACTCTAAGTTTCCGGAGTTGTCTGAGGTCGCTAAGAAATGTTGGGACGATGCATATTCGCTCGGTAAAGAGCACGGTTACCGAAATGCTCAGGTATCTGTTATAGCTCCGACTGGGACTATCGGTCTTCTTATGGACTGCGACACGACTGGTATTGAGCCTGATTTTGCTTTGGTTAAGTTTAAGAAACTTGCTGGTGGTGGTTACTTCAAAATTATTAACCATTCAATTCCACCAGCTCTACGCCGCCTTGGTTATGAGGAAACTCAAATTAAAGAGATGGTCGCTTACTGCGTCGGCCACGGTACTTTGAAGGGCTCACCTTTTGTTAATCATGAGACGCTTAAAGCTAAAGGCTTTACGGATGAATTGTTAGCGAGTCTTGATAAGGATTTGAAGCAGTCTTTTGATATCACCTTTTCTTTTAATAAATGGAGCTTGGGTGAAGACTTTTGTAAGAACGTACTTAAGTTAAGCGATGCTGATCTTAGTAGAGTTGATCTGAATGTTTTGGATAAAATTGGCTTCACCAAGGAAGAAATCACAGCAGCTAATGAGTACATTTGCGGTACCATGACCTTAGAGGGTGCTCCTTATCTGGATGATAAGCATTTACCGGTATTTGATTGTGCGAATAAGTGCGGTACTAAAGGTACCCGGTATATTTCTTACCAAAACCACATTGAAATGATGGCTGCAGCGCAGAGTTTCATTTCTGGTGCGATTAGTAAGACTATCAACCTTCCTTATGAAGCGAGCCTTGATGATGTCAAGAAAGCCTACGAGTTATCGTGGAGCCGAATGATTAAAGCGAATGCGCTCTATAGAGACGGGTCTAAATTGAGTCAACCACTCAATGTTAGTAATGCTGATTGGAGTGAGTTATTTCAAGAGCAAGATATCAGTACTAACGAGAAAATTAAAATCGCCAGTGAAAAAATCCTTAAGCAGTACATCAGCACTCGACGGCCTCTACCAAGTCGTCGATCTGGTTACACGCAGAAGGTGAAGATTGGCGGTCACTCAATTTACTTGCGTACCGGTGAATATGAAGATGGCAAGGTGGGTGAAATCTTTCTTGATATAAACAAGGAAGGAACCTTACTTAAGAGTATTATGAATTGCTTAGCTGTTTCTATTAGCTTAGGACTTCAATACGGTGTGCCGCTTGAAGAATTTGTCAATACCTTTACGTTTACTCGATTCGAGCCAAATGGTTTGGTGACCGGGCATGATAACGTCAAGCGTACGACCTCGATTGTGGACTTCTTATTCCGTGATCTTGCAATCAACTACTTAGGACGTCATGACTTAGCTCATGTTAGACCTGAAGAAGTTGAGAGTGCTGCGAAACCTAAAAAACAGCCAAAGGAGATCGCAGCTCAAGCTGCCCCTAAAGCTGATGATGCGGGTGTTATTGCATCATCGTCAGTGAGTTCTCCGTCAGTTTCTACTGGTGGCACGCATCCCGGCGAAGAAGACGCAAAAATAGCGGTGGTCTACTCGGAAAAAGACTTTGACGAGTACACGATGAAATACACAGAAGCACGGATGAAAGGTTACGAGGGCGACCCATGTCCAGAATGTTCATCTTTTACTTTGCTTCGTAACGGTTCTTGTTTGAAATGCGATACCTGTGGTTCTACTACAGGGTGCAGTTAAATATCAGTAAGAATTAGCGTCCAAGGATTGGGCGCTAACTTTCCCCTTATCCCCAGAAGTGTCCCCCCACTCTTAAGGATTCTGCAATGGAATGCAAGCTAACGGCAGGGCCAGGTAATACTGGTCCTTTTCGCCTTTTTTTTAAAAAAAATCTAATTTTTAGACTGATTTCCCCTAAGCCTTTCTCATGACCTGCCGATGATTCCTCTTATACATGGTTTTATATTTTTAATTTGATCTAAACATTTGAGGATTGATTATGATTAACTTCTTTTTACGTTTTTCTATTTTGGGCTTATGTTTTTCTTTCTTTACTTATGGTTGTAAACCCACGAGTGATTCGACCGAGGTAAAAACTCTGGACAACTTTGCTGCCGGGGCGACTATTCGAGTCAACTCTTGTAGCAACGCTAGTGGAGCTCTAGACTCACGATGGAAGAGTCTCAACCGTATTAATTTGGGAACTGAACTCAAGCAGACGCTTTCTGCGGAAGTTCAGAAGAGTTATATCAATGAAGTCGAACAATACCTAAAAACAATACCGGCAGAAATGCAAGATGCCTATCTAAGTGCTGGTGGGGAGATACTGCTTTCCTCTAAAGCGGTCACCCGCTGTAATCAAGGTTACCTTAGTAAAACCGAATTTAGAAATTATGTCGCTGAAAAGAGGCGAGATCTTCTCGATAGCTGTTTGATCACTGCAGTGGACAAAGACAAAGACTCGTTGAGTGGGTTTCTCGGAGTACTTGCGATCTATCATCAGATTGATGTCAGTAGTATCGGTAAGGAATATAAGGCCGGTGCCGGAATCGACTTAAACCAAGCTAGGCTTCGTCATTCAGGGACCCGGGTTTTTGCTTTAGCGTTTGGTCAGTATTTTACCAAATTAGTACAAAATACCGGAAACTACTCTGATGCACTGCCGTTTTCAGTCGGCCCTAGTGATTTGCCTGGTATGGAGGCTACTAAAGAAGAGATTGCGGCAGCATTTCTCGAAGACCTAGTAGCTCATAATGAAGCTAAGCATGCTAATTATAAACTTAGTAACATGGAGCCTTTTTTAGGGGCCTCTGGTGTCAGCAGTGTTAAAAACAACATTTCCTCAGCTAAGACAGAATTGTCTCCAGACGCGGTATTTAAAGGCGTGGATACAACCTCTCGTCAGCGGTTTAGTGACTTCGTATTTGCCGAGGCATTTGATTCATTTCAGTGTTCAAGCAAAACAAGAAGTGATATGGAAAAAGAGTTTTCGAAATCATTTAAACAATATCAAGTTGTTCATCCCAAGATGGTCAGTTTCGCGGGACGGTTGGCAGGCTTGTTTAAACAAACAACCGTTGCTGCAAAACCATCTTCTACTGCGGCGAACGGTTTCGGCATCGCAACCACTAGTGCGACTAATTCAGTAACGACCAATATATCGAGCGTTGCAACCACTACCAAGGCCTCGACTGCTGCACTGGGATCTCAGTTAGGTGCGATTCTTGCTGCTCTTACTGGTGGGTTAGGTGGTGCTTTGAACGCACCAACAAAAGCTAATAACCCTGCAACTGCTGCAGCAGCGCAGGCAAATACTGATTTCAAGGCAGCCAATGGTGCGACTTGTACTAGTTGCCAGAATGACGGCTGCGTATGCGCTAACGGGAGTTGCACCTGTGGGCCTGCGGCTACAAAGGCTAATGGTGATGCCTCTAGCTGTTCTTGCGGAACTTGTTCCGGTGGAAACTGCCCCAATTCATATACGAGTTAATAGGGCATCTATTAACGAGTTTTTTGTGCTCGGTTTACTAATGTTTTAGCGTTGTTGATGCTTTCTGGTGTGAGTTTTTCCCCAGAAAGCAATCTTGCGATCTCCTCTAGGCTTTGTTTTTGAGTTAGCTCAACTATTTTTGACTCAGTCCTAGAACCCTTTTTTTCCTTACTAACACAAAAATGAGTATCCGCGTATGCAGCGACTTGTGGCAAATGTGAGACACATAATACTTGGAAGTTACCGCCTAAGTCTTTTAGTTTTGTCCCGACAATATCAGCTACCTTACCTGATATCCCGGTATCTATTTCGTCAAATACTAATAAACAACAATCTGCACCACCAGCAAGAGAGCGTTTAAGCGCAAGCATGATTCGAGACATCTCGCCACCGGAGGCTATTTTGTTAAGTGGGAATGCCGGTTCTCCTGGGTTAGACGAGAGCAGAAATTGCACTACTTCAGCACCTAACGACGAGGCACCGGTCATAACTTCCATGCACCCATGAAGTAGGTCTCGATCTTTCGGGTCAAAATATTTGTCGTCAAATGCTTCTAAGGATTTAATCACCGGTGAGAGACCGACTTCAAACCGAGATCCAGGCATGGCGAGTTCATGGAGTTCGGATTCGACGAGTTGTTTTATTTTTTTGGAGGCTTTGACTCGCTCTTTGCTTAATGCATCACTTGATCGCGTTAGCTCGGCACAGGTCTGCTGCCACCGGTTAAGATAAGCTTTTATTTGTTGTTCGGCGGTTTGTAGAAAGTCGAGTTCTTCTTTTAATCTGGCCTGCTCGCTCTCTAATTCTCCGATGTCATCAACAGCTAACTTTCTAAATAAGTCTTGATAACCTGCGAGTCGATCTTCTGCGGCATTGATTCCAGATTCGTCGTAGTTTTGATTGGTTTCAATCTCTCTGATGGTATCAAAGCAAAGATCATCGATGGTAGCTGCGAGTTCATTGGCTCGTTTAGCAAGTTCAGAAAATGTAGGTATGTCTTTAGATAGTTTTTCAAGAAGCTTTTCTACTTCCCAAATCGGTCTAGCTAAGCCCTGGTCACTATCCATATATTCTTGAATTTGAGAAACAGATTCTTGCTGACGGTGAAACTTTGCGGCATTTTGTGCGAGCTGGAATATTTCATTGTAATCATCGGTACTAGGAGAGAATTCATCCAACTCGCTAAGTCGGTACTGGAGGTAGTCTCGGTTACGTAGGCGTTCTTCGAATTGTTCGATATGGTTTCGTAACTGCCGGTAGACTTCAAGCGCTTTGCCGTGTGACTGCTGGACTGTTGCTAGGTGGTTTTTTTTAGTTAAAAAAGCATCGAGG
>Ga0222674_1000557_pt1 | contig 12450 bp, 10 predicted proteins | sample AntAcemetagen866_FD_179804 | JGI IMG/M metagenome (GOLD analysis project Ga0222674, IMG submission 179804) | Saline water microbial communities from Ace Lake, Antarctica - #866 | ecosystem: Environmental > Aquatic > Non-marine Saline and Alkaline > Saline | place: Antarctica: Ace Lake...
TCATTTGTTTGATGACAATGCAGGTGCGCTTCCCTTGACTATGCAACGCGACTGGATGAATGTTGGTGTAAGCCATACGGCAAATGCCGATTTTATGTATTCTGGGCTATTAGAACGACCAACAGGGGGCGGCTTAAGAACAGATGCGGTAATAGCATGGGGGTGTCAGGATGGAGCTGGAACAGCTGATAATTTTAGGTTTATCTTTTTACAGTCAAACTTTAACGGAGCCGATCAAGGCAGAGAACTGATGCGCATCACGCCGTGGGGTAACGTAGGAATGGGTAATTCTTTTAATAATAATCTGCAGCCTGCCAGGCGTGCGGTTGTGCACGAAGAAGATGAAGACCCAGCGGTGCTAGTGTACCATACCGCGGAATATATTGAACACCGCGAAGCTTGGATTATACAATGCTTTAACTAACTTTAAAACAACGAAAGAATAAATAGCTAGCCAAAACGAGATGATACCCGACCCCACTTAGAAAATAAAAAAGCCCAAGGTGCGCAAACACCTTGAGCGAATCAAATACACCCAAATCAGCGATTAAACAAAATGGAGGTGCAAATGAAGCGACAAAGGTAAGACATCAAATCATTGAATTCAAGGAATTCTATGCCGTGCGCCTTTTCTATGCGCCGTTTGAAAATAGAAACATATGCTCACGCTAAACTGAGCAAAATCAATCTTTTAAAAACCAACCATGAAACGCTTTTTTACGCTTTCTTTTTTGTTTTTTTCTTTTGCCGTGTTGAGTCAAAATTTGATTCCTGATCCAAGTGCTGAGGATTTTGTGGAGTGTCCTTCTAATTTTGGGGATGTCGAAACATGGCTTCCAAACTGGCAATCATTCAGAGGGTCCCCAGACTATTTTAACAACTGTGTTGAAGGCCTAGGCTCCAATAATCCACTGGGATTTCAAGAGCCAAGAACAGGTGAAGGATATTTGGGATTATTAACATACAGCAAAAACTTGCCGAATGCAAGGGAATATCTCGGTGTTGAGTTAACGGAACCATTGATCATTGGCCAAGAGTATTTCTTGACTTTTTATGTATCCAGAGCTCACCAAGCCAATACTTTCAATGCTGCATCAAATAATATCGGTGCACTGTTTTTAACTGAGAATAATTTGAATCCAGACGAACTAGGCCCTGCACCAAATTTTAGCACGTTCAATGAAATAGAGATAGTGGAAGATACGATCAACTGGGTAGAGATGTCCTATCAATTTATTGCAGATGAGGCCTATCAATTTCTTGCCTTTGGCAATTTCTTCGACGACAGTCTCACGGATACCCTCAGAATAGGAGGTGAGCCGACTGGCGAAATTACGCCTTATTATTATTTTGATGATTTTTGTCTAGCTACTTCTCCTGATGGCTGCGATTTTACTAATTCTACTCAATATCAAAACACAGTTGAATTATCGGTATTTCCAAACCCTTGTCAGAATGAAATATTTGTTGAGCAGACAAGTTCTATAGAAGAGATAGAAATCTACAATTTACAAGGCCAGGTATTGCAGAGATATAGTGGTGAGGGACGGAGCGCAGTTAGAATAGATGTTAGCTTGAGTTCTGGATTATATCTGTTGATCACAACTAATGACAAAAAAGAAAAAGCAACAAAGCGTTTCGTGGTAGAAAATTAAATACCATGAAAATATATAAAATAGCCGTCATAGCTTTGACGGTTTTAATCGTTCAAATAGGTTACGGACAAGTAACAGTTGATGATAATGTCCCTGTTACAGGTCGCTGGGTCGGCTTTAACAACTTCTCGACTATCCTCCTCCCCATCGAAAACCGTGGGTTCCCAGAGATAGACATCAGTTCCAACGGCAACAACAAATTCGCCATTACGGAACTACCTACATGGAATGGTCTTGGTGGCTTAACGCGCACGGATGTGCAGCGAACTACCATGGGCTTGACAGGTCAGGATCCTTTAGCTTGGTCCATGCTTCATTTGTTTGATGACAATGCAGGTGCGCTTCCCTTGACTATGCAACGCGACTGGATGAATGTTGGTGTAAGCCATACGGCAAATGCCGATTTTATGTATTCTGGGCTATTAGAACGACCAACAGGCACTGGCCTAAGAACGGATGCTGTAATAGCGTGGGGATGTCAAGACGGACCAACTTCGGCCGACAATTTTAGGTTTATTTTTCTGCAGGGAAATCAAAATGGTGCCGATCAAGGCAGAGAACTGATGAGAATTGAACCCAGAGGAAATGTGGGTATTGGAAGAGTTTTCAGCAATGCACAGCAGCCACAAAACCGCTTGGAGGTTCATGATGATGACGGATCGCCTCAACTCAGAATAACAAATTCGTACAATAACCTGTTCACTGAAATACAGGAAAGTCCTGATGGCAACCTGCACATAGCCCCTCAGGGTGGCTCTGTGAATGCAGTAGTCATTGGTTTTCTAGATGGAGCAGAGCCTGATCCGATCAGTGCGGGGGGTACCCTGACCACGCTCGATGTAGGTGGCTTAACTCGTATCAGAAATCTTTCTACCCTTGGTGATAATGACTGTTTGGTAATTGGACTTCAGGCATTGTCTGGTGCACCAGAAGATAATTTCTTAAAGCGTTTGGATTTTACGGGTGACAATACTGATTTTCTAGCAGGGGATGGGACGTGGCAACCGGGTGGTGGAGGCCCAGACAATGATTGGGAAACAGACGGTACTGATGTTTGGACCGGGCATGGATTGAATGGTTTTCCAGGAGGAAGTGTTTATGTCGGAGAAGACCCTACAACTGCAATAATACCCTTTGATGCAAAGCTTCTATCATTAACTGAGTCCAATGAAATTAGTTTAGTAGCCGTAAACACAACACCTGAAATACCCTTTAGAAGGGCGGCTGTATTTCAAGTAAGCGGTCCAGGCTCACTTGATATTGGGACCCAAACAAGTCTCGTATCTGATTCATATTCTAATAGTAACATAGGAAATGTTATTCAAATACGGCATCCAGGCCTCATAAATGTTGGAGTGCGCGCCTTCGCTCAAGGAGCTTTTTCTAATGGCTCTGAAAATATTGGTGTTCAAGGAATCGCTAATCTGGGCGGGCCGTCTGCTGACATCCACTATGGTATTCGGTATAGCAGGGAGAGGCACAAAAGATAATTATGGAATATATGGCGAGTATGAACCTAGCATAGGAACGAATGGTTGGGCTGGGTACTTCGTAGGTGATGTTTTTACAACTGGTGCTTATTTGCCAAGTGATGAGAATTACAAAACCAACATAAATGAACTTGAGGAGGCAAGTACATTGCTGGGACAACTCAACCCTGTTTCTTATGAGTACAATAATGAAATGGGTATTCCATTTGGTGAAGGCCTAGTATATGGTCTGGTATCTCAGGAAGTGGAAGAAGTTCTACCTTCTTTAGTTAGAGACGTAACTGTCCCAGTAAAGCTGGACAGTTTAGGGGAAGTTATACGTGAAGAGATGGTTATCAAATCACTGAGGCATAATGATTTCATAGCACTTTTGATCAAAGGACATCAGGAGCAGAGTACTTTCATCAGTTCACAAGGTGCTATGATGATGGAGCAAGAGCAAGTGAACGAAGAACTAGAAGCTAAAGTAGCCACACTTTCCGAGCAACTTCAAAACCATGAAGCGCAAATGGCCGCTATGCAAGAGCAAATGTCAAACGTGCTAGAGTCTGTTCAATCCACCCAAAGCAAGATGAACAACTGTTGCGGAATGACCCCTTCAGAGAAAGTCAACACCGAGACAGGAGCTATAAAGTTGGAGCAAAACTTCCCCAATCCGTTTGAAGATGTGACGACCATCAACTTCTCTATCAACGAAACGGCACAAATCCGTTTGGAAATAAGCGATGCACAAGGCCGTGTGTTAGAAGTATTGGTAAGCCAACGCATGGAAGAGGGTGAGTACACCGAGCGATGGGATGCATCAGCCTTTGCACCTGGCACTTACTACTACTCGCTATATGCCGATACCGAGTTGCTGACCAAAAAGATGATTAAGAAGTAATACTTCGACTCCGCTCAGTATCCATGCTTCGACATTGGTGTATAACAGTTAAAACCGTCTCGAAATGTCTCGGGGTGGTTTTTTTATTCCTTAACTCAGCTCTTGAATTTAGTACAAAACTTGAGGCAATTTCATTCTGACAAAACAATGACCATCACATTGGATTAAGGATATTACCTTTGCCGTCGTTTATGGCCGAAGAGAAAGAAAAAAAGGGTAAAGTATCCTTCAAAGAGGCAAGTCGCGTATTCCGCTACCTCAAACCGTACTCAGGGATTTTCACCCTTGGTTTTGTATTCCTTATACTGAGCAGCCTCACGGCTATGCTCTTCCCCTATTTTATCGGTCAGTTGATTGGCGATGATGGAGCAGAAGGCGCCGCAGGGCAGCTCCTCAACTTTGACGGGCTCGAAGACATTATCCTCGCCCTAGCGATAGTGTTCACTTCACAGGCCATCTTTTCCTTTTTTAGAATCCTCCTGTTTACTCGTGTCACCGAGTATACTTTAGCAGACATAAGAAGAGACGCATTCTCTCAGTTGATTATGTCTCCATTGGAATTCTTTAACCGCAACAAAATCGGAGAATTAACCAGTCGAATTGCAACGGATATCAGCCAGTTGCAAACGACATTTACGACTACCATTGCCGAGTTTGTAAGGCAGGTCATTACCATTGTTGTTGGTATCGCTGCCTTAGTTTGGCTTTCGCCAAAGCTTTCTCTGATCATGCTCAGCGTGATACCAGCAGTGGCTTTGATCGCCGTTTTCTTTGGTCGGTTTATTCGAAAGCTATCCAAGCAAACTCAAGATGCCAGCGCACAATCCAATAGTATTTTGGAGGAGGCACTGCAAGGCATCCAAAGTGTGAAGGCCTTTACCAACGAGACTTTTGAGATGAACCGATATGGCTTGCGAGTTGACGAGATTAGAAAGCTCGCAATGAAGGGTGCCATTTGGCGCGGGCTCTTTGTTTCCTTCATTATTCTTTGCCTGTTCGGCTCGATCGTTTTCGTCATTTGGCAAGGAGTATTATTGACGCAAGAAGGTGAAATGCTCCAGTCATCTTTTATCTCCTTTATCATGTACACGATTTTCCTCGGTGCCTCCATCGGGAGCTTACCAGATCTTTATGCGGGCATTCAGAAGGCGGTAGGTGCCACGGAGAATCTCATGGACATCATTGACGGAGATTCGGAAAATATCAAACCCAAAAAGACAGAGATCAATTCGAAGACGAGGGGTGATATCCAATTCAAAGGGGTGAACTTTAATTACGCTTCCAGGGAAAATCTGCCTGTCCTAGAAGACATCAATTTCGAGGTCAACTCAGGAGAGCTCTTGGGAATTGTAGGCCCATCAGGTGCTGGAAAGTCTACCATAACATCGCTGTTGCTTCGCTTTTATGACCCGACAAGCGGCGGCATTTTCCTTGACGGAAAGGCCGCTTCAGACTACGATCTCACGACCTACCGATCTCTCTTCGGAATTGTGCCGCAAGAGGTCATCTTGTTTAACGGAACGATTAAGGAGAACATCGGCTACGGAAATCCTGAGGCTTCGGAAAAAGAAATAATCAAGGCAGCCGAAAAGGCGAATGCCATGGAGTTCATTACCACTTTCCCGGAAGGCCTAGAAACGTTGGTAGGAGAACGAGGTGTGCAGCTTAGCGGCGGCCAAAGGCAACGAATCGCAATAGCTCGCGCCGTTTTAAGAGATCCTTGTGTACTTATTCTGGATGAGGCCACCTCATCGCTCGATAGCAAGTCAGAACGATTGGTTCAGAACGCGCTGGAAGAATTAATGAAAGGCCGAACAGCCATTGTGATTGCTCACCGACTGAGCACGATCAGAAATGCGAGTAGAATAATAGTTCTCGAAGACGGGAAAATCGCTGAAACTGGAAGCCACAGTGATTTGATGTCAAATAAAGATGGGCTTTACACAAAGTTGCAGCAGATGCAGCAGGTGAATTTGATAGACTAGAGTCTGTCTATAAAGTCGGCTTAGTTGAAAGTTACTTTGACTACTTTTTTCGTTTCGAAAAACGGTCGATTAATCTTGCTGTCCAACTTGTAAATTACTGAAGGATACCGATCGATCTCTTCTTGCTCTTCCCGAAGATCTCCTCCTTTTAAACAGATCAATTCCTTCGTTTTCATTTTGGAGTTGACGCAGTATTCGGCAAGCACCGCCAAACGGGCAACTGCACGACTGAGTACAGAGTCAAAGCGGCCTACCACGTATTCCGCACGGTCTTGAACAGCTTTTACGTTTTTCAAATCAAGAGCCTCAGCGACCTCATTGACCACTTTTATTTTTTTGGCTGTGGAATCGATCAAAAGAAAATCGACATCGGGATAGAGAATGGCCAAAGGGATGCCAGGAAAGCCCCCTCCTGTGCCAATGTCCAAAACCTTGTGTCCTGATTTAGGTTGCCAGAAGAAAGTGAGGCAAAGTGAGTGCAAGAGATGCCTCTCTTCAAATTGATCCATGTCTTTTCGACTGATCACATTGATCTGTGCGTTCCACTCTTCGTAAAGTGGTTGGAGTGCGGCGAATTTATCCCTCTTCTCTTCAGAGATTTCAGGAAAGTATTGAGTCAGAAGCTCGATCATTCGATCAAATAGAGTTTAAAAATAGAAGCACGAGTTTAAACTAGAAAGTTTGATGGCAACGCGAACGGAGTTTTAAAAATAAAGGAATCCGCCTTAGTCGGATGACTGTTTTTAAAACAACGGGAAGGAAGATAGCGAACTTTATAGACAGACTCTAAATGGTGTCTTTGGTATTCTTCATCATGGTGGAGAGAAAGTCTCTAGCGCGAAAAAGTTGCGCTTTCACAGTACCTAAAGGAAGGTCGAGCTCTTTTGAGATTTCATCGTAAGAGTACTCTTTGAAATACCTCAAAATGACCAATTGCTTGTAGCGAGGCTTCAGCTTATCAACTACTTGACGCATCGCCTTCATTCGCTGATTGCGCATCATCTCTTCTTCAGGATCCCTCACATCTGCCTCAATGTCGTACGTCATATTCTCGCCGTCTTCATTTCGCATTCCAGTATCAATGGACATCGTGCGCTTCTTGCGCTCTTTGCGAATAAAGTCAATGCAATTATTGGAGGCAATTTTAAACATCCAAGTACTAAAAGCATAATTGGGTTGATATTGCGTCAATCTACTAAATGCCTTTCCGAATGCCTCGATGGTAAGATCGTCAGCATCGTCAGAGTTATTTACCATCTTCAACAACATGTAGTAAATGCTCTCGCGGTAGCGCTCCATCAGTTCAGCATAAGCTCCCTGATCTTGGTCATCTACTGCCCTTCTCACGAGTTTGTAGTCGTGCTGGGCTTTTGGTGAGAGTCTTGATACTACGTCTTCCATGTAATTCTATTTGAAACGGCATTTGCCGTGTGCGCACAAGCGGTTAAAATTAGAATGATAATTTCAAATATCGGTGCCAATATAGTCAGGTCTGCTTGACCTAGGCATCGGGATGAGCGCCTAAAAATAAGGATTTGAGCTAGAATACGAGTCAACACGATGATCAAAGTAATCTCCAACCAATTGTGAGAAACTAATAACAAAATGGCTGCAAGCCAAAAAAGAAGCAAACTCACAGGTTGTAAAATGAGCAAAAAACGGTGGTGCAATCGGTAGCGCGACCCAGTGGTTAGGTGTCTGCGCTTTTGCAACCAATAGCTTCTCCAGCTCTTCTCAGGGTCGCTTTGGACTTCGGCTTCTTTGTCCACACAGATGAATGTATTCTCTTTTCGAGCGATCTGATTGATGAGTAAATCGTCATCTCCGGAAAGCAACTTATAATGAGACTTAAATCCTCCGACAGAGAAAAAAGAAGACTTTGAATAGGACAGATTTCTACCGACTCCCATGTAAGGAATCCCGCAAAGGGCAAAGCTCAAATAATTTAGCCCAGTATTAAAGGCATCATAACGAATGACCTTATTCAAAAACCCAGGCTTACGGCTGTATGGACTATAGCCCAAAACGATGGCGCCATCAATTGCAACGGATTCTATTACTTTTTCAACCCACTTTCTAGAAACAGGTTTACAATCGGCATCTGTGAAAATCAGCCTCTCATACTTTGCCCCTTTTACGCCCAAAGTAATGGCGTACTTCTTCCCTCCCTCGTAGCGATCATTTTCATGAATATTGATCACTCTCAGGTTTGGATACTTTTCTTCGAAGGCTTGAAGAACTGTAATGGAATCATCGACCGAGCTATCATTGATCACGATTACTTCAAACTCGGGATAATCCTGTTCGAGAATGATCGGCATATTGACCAATAGATTCTCCTCTTCATTGCGCGCCGCTATAATTATACTGACAGCTGGCTTTGCCACAGATTTCTTTGGATTCTTGAAAAAAGCCAGACGGCTGTAAACCAAAAAGAGAAACCCAAATTGAATGGCGGCGCTTGCAATAAGCAATACCCCCCAAAAAATAATAACCGATTCCGATGAAATATTGATCTCCATAGAGTGGGATAAAATTACTTTTTCGATTCCCTATTTCTATTCCTGTTATCTTTGCCAGCCCGCTATTTATCAACAAAGTTTTACAAGGAGCATTGAAATTCAAACTTATAGCCGAAGACCCTAAATCAAATGCGCGAGCAGGAGAGCTAGAAACTGATCACGGCACGATCGAAACACCCATTTTTATGCCTGTCGGCACGGCAGCTGCCGTAAAAGGTGTTCATCCCCGAGAATTGGACGAAGACATTAAGGCCCAGATCATTCTGGGCAATACTTACCACCTATACCTTCGTCCAGGAATTGAGACGATTGGGAAGGCAGGAGGGCTCCACGCCTTTAATGGCTGGTCAAAACCTCAGCTGACTGATAGCGGTGGCTATCAGGTTTACTCGCTTTCCGACAAGCGCAAGATCAGCGAAAGTGGTGTGAGCTTCAAATCGCATATCGATGGCGACAAGCACTTTTTCACTCCTGAAAGAGCGATAGATGTGCAGCGCACGATTGGTGCAGATATCATCATGGCTTTTGATGAGTGCACTCCGTACCCATGTCCTTATGATTATGCAGAAAATAGCATGCACATGACCCATCGCTGGCTGAAGCGCTGCTGTGATCGTTTTGACAATACACCAGACAAATATGGGTATCGTCAATCCTTCTTCCCCATAGTTCAAGGAAGTGTTTATCCAGATTTGCGCAAGCAATCAGCTGAATTCATTGCAGCTCAAAATCGAGAAGGAAATGCCATCGGAGGTTTATCAGTGGGTGAACCACATGAGGAAATGTATGCCATGACGGATGTGGTCTGTCAAATACTCCCAAAAGATAAACCGAGGTACCTGATGGGTGTGGGCACACCTTCCAATCTTTTGGAGAATATCGCTCTAGGCATTGATATGTTTGACTGTGTAATGCCAACCCGAAATGCGAGGAACGGAATGTTATTCACTTCTGAGGGAATCATAAATATCCGAAATGCAAAATGGAAAGATGATTTTTCGCCCGTTGATCCAAATGGAACTTCTTATGTAGATAAAGCTTATTCAAAGGCATTCCTGAGGCATTTGATCATAAGCAAAGAAATGCTTGGCGCACAAATAGCGAGCATTCACAACTTGGCCTTTTATTTGTGGTTAGTCGGAGAAGCCCGAAGAAAAATTCAAGAGGGTACATTTGCTGGCTGGAAAAACCAAATGGTAACAAAGCTCGAAAGCCGCCTCTAAGGCATGAAAAAACTCGACATCTACATCATCAAGCGGTTCTTAGGAACTTTCTTTTTCATGCTGGCGCTGATTATGTCCATCGCCATTGTGTTTGATGTATCCGAGCAACTCGAGCGGTTCATCAAGTATGACGCTCCTCTCAGCCAAATTATCTTCAAATATTACGTCAACTTTGTCTTCTACTTCGGGAATCTTTTCAGCTCTCTGCTCATCTTCCTTAGCGTTCTTCTCTTTACCAGTCAACTCGCTCAGCGCTCCGAAATCATTGCCATTTTTGCTGGGGGTGTTTCCTTTAGGAGACTGCTTAGACCTTACTTTATTGCGGCAACTATCCTAGTGGCCATTTCACTTTACTTCACTCACTACCAGCTACCCATTGCCAATCGAGTTCGAATTCAATTCGAAGAACAGTACATGAACAAAAGGTTCAGGATAAAGGACGACAATCTGCATCGGGAAATTGAGGAGAATACCCTGGCCTATTTTGAGACCTTTAGTACGATTAATAACATTGGCTATAAGTTCTCTTTGGAGAAATGGAACGATGAAGGCCGGCTGGAATACAAGATGCTAGCCGACAGGGCGAAGTATGATGCCGCTTCCAGTAAATGGGAAATTCAAGGTTACCGCGTAAGGGAATTCACCGACAAGGGTGAAAAAATTTCAAAGGGTGCAAGGCTCGACACCTTACTTAATATGAAGCCCAATGATTTTGGAGTAAAACTCAACATAGCATCCACCATGGGGTATCAGGAGTTGACAAACTTCATTGAAGAAGAGCGTCAGAAAGGCTCAGACCAAACGGTATTCTTTGAAATCGAAAAGCACCAAAGAACCTCCTATCCCTTTGCGACTTATATCCTAACGGTAATCGCCGTGTCGTTGGCTGGCCGAAAATCAAGAGGGGGAATTGGGGTGCACATGGCCACAGGCGTGTTAATTGCGGTCGTGTATATTTTCGCAATGAAAGTGACGACTGTCGCTGCTACGAATGCTGGGTTAAACCCAATGCTAGCTGTTTGGTTACCCAACATTTTCTTTGCTGGAATTGCCTTAATTGTACTTCGTAGGGCACAGAAATAAGCCTAAAGCTCAAATGAATAAGTAGAGCCAAATTGTGTAAACAGGCTCTTATCAGTAGCACCCTTAAAAATCCCGTAGAACGCCGAGCCGCTGCCAGACATTGAAGCGTAGATAGCGCCATGATGGTAGAGCTCTTGCTTAATCTCAGCAAGCTCAGGATACTTTTGAAAAGCGTATTCCTCAAAGCGATTCCGAAGCTGATCTCGCCATTGTTCAATTGGTTCTTTCACAATATCCGCAGGTGAAATCCGTGAATCATCTGGCACTATTGTCGAATAGGCCTCCTTAGTAGATACGTGAATGTCAGGGCAGATGAGAACCAAATGCTTTCCTTTTAAATTAAGCTCAATTGAAGTATTGACTTCACCCCTACTCTCAGCACGCACAGGTACATTTTTGATGAAAAATGGACAATCACTTCCCAATGAGAAAGCCATTCTTTCCATTTCGTGATGGCTCAGGTTTAGTTCAAACATCTCATTTAATCCCTTTATAATAAACGACCCGTCAGCCGATCCACCTCCAAGGCCAGCTCCCATAGGAATAGATTTGTGGAGAAAAGTATTCAGTTTCGGGATTTCTGCTCTTTCTCGAACGAGATCCAAAGCCCTTGAGCACAGATTATCTGCGCTATTACCAGGAATACTCAATCCTGAATAATGCCATTGATCCTTCCCTGACAGTGGGTCAAGTATTACTTCGAGCACATCGCAAAGCGGAATGGGATAAAAGACCGAGTCTATATCGTGGTATCCGTCTTTACGCTTTCGCAGGATTTCTAGTCCAAAATTGATTTTCGAGTTGGGAAAAAGAACCATGACACAAATATGTTGGTTTCGCGCTGAAAAACCTTCTTAACTTCGCGTTTTGATTTAAATAGTACTTTCGAATTTACAAGAAAGAGATTATGGCAGTATTACTCGATTTTGAAGAGCCTATCGGCGAATTGATGGAGCAATTGGAGAAAGCAAAAGAAATCTCCGATAAGGGTGAAGTGGATATGTCTAAATCCATGCGGGATTTGGAAAAGAAAATTCAGAAAAAACAAAAAGAGATTTACGAAAATTTGACTCCTTGGCAAAGAGTGCAGGTTTCGAGACATCCCGAAAGACCATACACACTCCACTACATTGAGTACTTGACTGACAATACGTTCATTGAGCTGCACGGCGATCGGAATGTGAAAGACGACAAAGCCATGGTAGGCGGCTTGGGCAAAGTAGATGGCAAGACCGTCATGTTTGTGGGCCAGCAGAAAGGAATCAATACCAAGATGCGCCAGTTCAGGAACTTCGGTATGCCAAACCCTGAAGGTTATAGAAAGGCTCTTCGATTAATGAAACTTGCTGAGAAGTTTAACATTCCAGTAGTAAGTTTAATTGACACTCCTGGTGCATTTCCAGGTTTGGAAGCTGAGGAACGCGGGCAAGGTGAAGCCATTGCAAGAAACCTTTACGAAATGGCAAAGCTCAAGGTGCCAATTATTTGCATCATTATAGGCGAAGGAGCTTCAGGTGGGGCTTTGGGAATTGGTGTTGGAGATAAAGTGCTGATGCTCGAGAATTCTTGGTACTCCGTTATCTCTCCTGAAAACTGCTCTACCATTCTT
>Ga0222674_1000558_pt1 | contig 12415 bp, 10 predicted proteins | sample AntAcemetagen866_FD_179804 | JGI IMG/M metagenome (GOLD analysis project Ga0222674, IMG submission 179804) | Saline water microbial communities from Ace Lake, Antarctica - #866 | ecosystem: Environmental > Aquatic > Non-marine Saline and Alkaline > Saline | place: Antarctica: Ace Lake...
TGCGTAAAAGCTCTTTGGTACAAGGACAGGTTCTTAATCTTTGTAGCAATGAGCGACTCGGCCTTCTCCTTGGTTAGGAAAGTGACCATCTTTGTTATGTTATATGTGTGTTATTTTTTTAAGCCTCCTTCTTGATGTAATGAGGAGAGAGGTACTTCTGGAGGTTAAGGTAAGTAACCACAACTTCGGCGGGGGGTGCGAGGAGTTCGCGGAGCTTGCCGTCGAGGACAATCTGGCGACCGTTCTCGGGGTGCTTGAGACCCTGTTCAGCGATGTACTTGGTGATAAACTTAGTCACCTCTGAGCGGGAGATGAGTTCTTCGGCTGGAAGACCGAGGAATTCGCGCAACTTAGGTGTAACATCCTGCTTGCGGTTGAAACCGTTGTTGGCAGCGCGAGCCTTAGCCTTCTCACCATCGGGATCCTCCTGCGTGTTCTTGACCTTGCGGACAAGCTTAGCCAGGTTCTTGATATCGTTGCGGAGGGCGGTGATCTCGGTTTGGATGGTTTCGAAAGACATTATATCTTTCTTACCCGTCCAATCTTTAAGTCTATGTATAACAGAACAAGAAGTACGACAATTGTTAATAGTATAAAGGTGTTTGCTACTTTGGGTGTGATAATCATACCTCGCTCAGGTCTATCTATAAAACGGAACGGTTGTCTTGTACCATTTTCAGGACATCCCCCAGCACAACATTCATCAGAACATGGTAGAACATTTTGACCTTTTCTAACCCCACAGAATTGTTTGATGTCACCTTTATATGCATAGCATCTGCAATTCTCAATCACGTTGCAGACCATTTATTATATCACAATATATTAATGGATGACCAGATTTATTCAAAGTCAGTGATTGACAAATTCATTCAAGAAAATTTATTTTTCAAAGATGAAAAATTGAAAAAGTATTTCGACAGGAACGCTCAAAGAGATCTTGGGAAGTTTCGTTCGCGTGTTCACAGCACTCATAAATCTAAAGATTTTGAAAAAGTTGTATATATTATCATAACAGACTCACTCAGAGATATCATCATAGAGACTATCGGTGAAATATCAGAGTATATGAAGAAGATGGGTGATATCATTGTGAGTGGGGGGGAAGCCTTCAATTTATACGTGGATTTCAAAGATAGAATAGTGACCCCTGATATAGATGCAAAGTTTGTTCCTAGGATGCCTGTAAACCCAGAATACTTTGGAAAACTTCAAGCAACTAAATTGTTACTATGGAACAAATTGGGAGAGATATCTAAACGCCTGAATACACGAGTAAAGACGCGACTTATGAACATGAAAAAGAAACACCCTAAACTTTTCAAATTTTTAGGTATCAGTTTTAAACCATCTGGGTCAATCGTATCTCGTCGGTACACTCTCATCAAAAAGAAAAAGTCTATGTTGGGAAATAAACCCAGTAAAGGTGATGTCTTCATCGATGTAGAACTGTTTGCACTCGATACAAATTTACGCTTCTTTTCTCCAAAGAGTGGTAAAATTGAGGATATTACACTTGGTGGTCTACTTGACATTCCATTCATGCGACCAAAAGAATTTGGGTATGAAGTAGTTCTCTCTAGACGTAAAGGTATAACTTACAGAAACCTAGATACAGGTAAATTAATCACAAATAACAAGGTTTATGTAGCAAGTAAAGAATTTCTGATTGGAGATATTTATATGATGAGTAAACTCAACCTCCGCCCCGAAAAGAAACAAAGAGATCGACTTCGCCTCGTAAAACTCGGACAGTTGTTTGATAAGAAAGTCGGGAATACCGATTCCATCGAAGATGTTTTCAGACGTGTGAAGTCTAAAATTGTTAGAAAAATACCAGCCACCAAGAAGGATGGTCGCGTTTCAATGAACCAGGCAAAGCGTGTAGACCCATACAAATACAACAAATTTACAACGAAACCCTCAGAAGACAAGTTATCTAAACAACTCGTTCAGGGGTTAAAACCAGTTGTTAAAAACATAAAAGTAAACGGATACACCAACTCTTCAGGTAATAAGCGTTTTAACCTGAAAACATTGAAGTGGGTGAATGTCACGAACAATTCTTACGTGAAGAACGAGTATAAACTCAGGGCGGCCAACGCGAAGAGTTTACCAAAGAACTTCAATGTCTCAAAGACTTTGTATGGTTACAAACCCAGGAGAAATCACTGGGTATCGAAAGAATTACTGAACAAGTCTGCAGCTATACCATTTGTTGGTTTAAAGAAATGAAACACAATACATACATAAATGATCTACACTGCCCCAGCCAAAGGTGAAGATGGTCTCTACTTTGTGAAGGTACTCAATGATGACAAACGCAAATGTTTCGTTCAGCTCAACAAGGTCAGGGTTGAAAATGTTTCAGAGGATATTGTCATCGATCTCGTATCAGATGTAAACATTCAGAAGATCGACACCATCGATACACTTAACCTCGAGGCTGCCCATGAGAACTGTGCGGAGTGGTTTGGCAAGACACTCAGTGAGAATGTCGTCAAGGGTGCCTACACCCTCAGTGTAGGTAGTGGTCAGATCACAGGCGATCGTCTCGAGAACACCAAGGTGTTCAATACCAGACAAGAGTCGATTGATTTCGACAACATCCAGACCAACAAGACGTGTGATGTGATCCTCGAATTTGCTGGACTTTGGTTTGCCAAGAAGGCTTTCGGATCTTCTTGGAATGTTGTCCAGGTCAGAGTCCACGATGATCCAATTATTGACACTTACCCAGACGAATATGCATTTGTCGATGAGGTTGAAGAATAAAAAAATTTGTTAACAGTATATAAAAGATTATGAAGGGTCGTAACCAGAACATCCTGATGTTGGTCGCCGTAGCTGCTCTGATCTTCCTCCTTTTCAACATGAACTCTAAATCTGACTACTCCATCAACGAGCGTGAGTATTCGATGTTCGCCCCCACTGCTGGACCCGCCGCTGGACCATCCGCCGCGGGTAATACTGTGTGCGGTGGTATGAATCGTGGCACCGGTCTCGCCTCATCCCTCCTCCCCCGGGAGGTTGCCTCAGCTGAGGACTTCGGTCAGTTTGCCCCAGAGGATATCCTCAAGGGTCAAAACTTCCTCGAGCCTCGTGCTCAGGTTGGTTTCCCTGAGACCGTTGGTGGTGCGCTCCGTAACGCGAACCAACAGATTCGCAAGGACCCCCCCAACCCCAAGGATCCCTTCGTGTGGAACAACTCCACTATCGTTCCTGATCTGATGCAGCGTGGTCTCTGCGCTTAAAGATTAGGTACTCACATTTATTAATAAACATGACTACTGTTTCACCTGACCTCTCCGAGAGTGTATCTAAACTCGTAGAGCTCACCAAACAACTCACTGAAGCTAAATCGGATATAAAGATTTTGAATCAGGAAGAAAAGCGCCTTAAGGAGAATGTAAAGAAACATATGGTTTCTCAGGGTATTGACACCATTAATCTCAGGAAAGGGAAAATTAGCATCCGTAAATCAGTCAGGAAGTCTGGTATGAGTAAGGATGCCATCAAAGAAGGTCTTCTGAAATTCTTCAGTGGAGACGAAGTTAAGGTCGAAGGAGCCCTAAATGCCATTCAAGATGGACTTAAAACAAGAGAATCGACTTCACTGTCGTTAACAGGTATAAAAGAAAAACCCGAGAAAGAAGATAAGTAACTAACCATGGTTTGGAGCCAGTACGTGTACGAAGCGAATACTGGCTTTGACGCCGATGCAAGTGACGACGATGAATATAATGATAACACTCCTCTGAATATCGAAGACTGGGAAGTCGAATACTCAGATGAATTGCAGATGATGTGGAATACCATCAGGACACTCCTCTATGATGCCCAAATTGAACATTCGGGAAAGTTTTGCGACTTTGTAGAGTTTTGTTACACCGATCATAACTCACATACTGAACGCGTACATACCGATCATGATGAGGTACTCGATTACATTTGGAAACATATCAGGCGAATCGTAAATAATAACAGACTTCATGAAGAAATGATGCGGGGTGCATCCTATCACCATTTCACAGATTTCGTGGAAAATTATATGTACTTATATTAAATGTTACCCGATATCACTTCCCAGAAAGTTGCCATCCCCGCCGCCCTTTTTTTGGCGCTCAGCCCAGGTGTTCTTCTGACCACCGACGGCTCCAAGGTTTCTTTCAGAAACGGCAAGACCAACCAGATGGCTGTGTTCTTCCACGCGCTCGTGTTCTTCCTCGTGTACAGTCTCATCGCCAAGGCCATGGGTATCGTGCTCACCAAGACCGACCTTCTCGTGTCCACTGCACTCTTCCTCGCGCTCAGCCCCGGTCTGTTGCTCACTCTCCCCCCAGGGTCGGGTGGTGTGGTTCGCTCTGGTCAGACCAGTATCGAGGCGTCTCTGACACACGCGATCGTCTTCGCGGTAGTCTTTGCGCTTTTGCGTCGCCAATTTCCTCAGTTCTATTAAGTAAGAAGATGAAGTATCTCATTCTCGGTCCAGCTTCAATGGGTATATTCACTCTCATTGGCTCTTTAAAGGCACGGGAATCAGATCTGGCTGATGTGAAAGAAATTTCAGGGTCATCAGCTGGTGCGATCTTAGCTCTATTTTTGGCACTGGGAATGTCCATCGACGAAATTCTAGACACCTCATTGTCTCTAGATATCCCCAGTTTTGTTAAAATACGCATAGGCTCATTTTTTAACAAATTTGGTTTTGTTGATATGGGTCCAATTCGTAAAAAATTGGTGGAAATATGTGGACGCGATCCAACATTTAGTCAGTTAGATATGAAAATATATGTATCAGCATTTTGTATGAATACATCTGAGACGGTCTATTTCTCACGGGACACACACCCACATATGAAGGTGATAGATGCAGTGTGTATGAGTATGGCGGTTCCATTCATATTCGCATGTGGGACACATGATGGAATGACTTATATAGATGGTGGTATGAAGGAAGAATATCCATTGACCCCATTCTTTGATAAAAAACCACATGAGATCACATGCATGAAAATTAGTATGGATCGCATTTATCAGGAAAGTGTTGACACACCTAGACAGTTTGTTGAGACACTCGTACGTTCAGCGTTGTCAAATCGTACACTCTACCAAACACCTATCAAAATTATAGATATCAATGTCGGAAACACAAATGTTTTCGATTTTAACATGAGTTATGAAGAAAAATTACAGTTATTCAACTTGGGTTATACTTTTTTGTCAGCCTAATATAAATGGATGTGGATACATTCAAGGTAAGGCTGACCGCACTTCCTTACCTGACAAGAACCGATGTAGCTTCTTATCAGCAAAGGTCCACATATAAAGGTGTGAATCTCAATCAACTTCTGCGGAAAGCCCAGCAGATGGATGCGCGGCGGAAAAGTTTAAAAATTCAAGAGAAGGTTCGAGACTTTAAAGATCGAGTGAAAAATTTATCGATACCAAGAGATGTATATGCTCGTCTCATATCAACAATTACACTTGAAACTAACATTTCTTCATTGAGGCAACAGGCTGAAAAAATCATCGAAAAACAAAACGACCAAGAAGATGATCGTTTTAAATTTACATTTTTTGATAGCATCAGGAAATTAAATTTAAATAAAACAACAGTTAATTCTCTCGTAAAGCGTTTAGATCGCGGTGAAGATCCTACTGTATTGACTCAAGAAGCATATAAGTTGCAACAAGAACAGAAATTGAAAAATATTTCAGATGAACGCACATTTCTAAAAAATGCGTTGAATCGTATAGGTATCGATCAACCCAATAGAAATAGTATCCTGATTAGATTCCAGCCAGATAAACAGGTGATCGCACAACTCATCGAAGAAGCGAAGCAAATAAAGGCGCAACGTAACAGAGAAAATGTTGAATCAGAAAAGAGAAAACTTGTTAAATTGTCTACTACTCTCGGTATCAATGGAAAAATCTTAAATCAGATCAAAGATGTGAATACGAAGAGTAATGCAATGGCTTTGAAAAATATAATCAACAATACTGGTCAAACTGTGAAAAATACACAGGTTACGACTCGTAAATTAAACCTCATTTCATTAGCGAAAAATATTGGTATATATTCTCAATTCGCTGGGCCAATCACAAACATCAAAACAATAAAAGATGCAAATGTGGTACAAGTTACTATTAGAGAAGCTGCGAAAAAGAAACTTCTAGAAAATGCTTTGAATGTTGGTGATTTTACGAGTAGGATAGCATCTATAAAGAATGTTACTCAACTTTTACCGATGAAAAAACTCATCGAACAGACTAAATTCGAGAAGAATGTTGCAAAGCGAAAAGCTGGAACAAACAAACTGGAAAATTCGAAAAAAACCTTCGCATCTGAGGTTCAACGTGCTCGTATTCCAAATGATAAGAAGAAACTCTTTGTAAATAGACTCAAGTTGAAAAATGTTAACATTCCCAAATTGAGAAGTGATCTGAGTACCCTTATAACGAATGAAAAAACAAAACAACAACAAAAAGATGTAAATGAGTTGAAAAAGTATACAACAACTTTCAATATTAATGCGTCTCCATTTATTCAGGAGTTTCAGTCTTCTAACATTTCACTCAACGCGATCAAGAAGAAAATTGACGATGTTGTGAAGGAGAAAAAGACCTTGAAACAGATGAAGAATGCATTGAATGGGAGAATTAAGAAAGCGTCGTTGAATGGGGGATTTACTGAAAAACTCAGTACTATCAAGACGAAAAATGATGCACTTTTACTTAATCGAGAGATTGATAAAGCGTATGAGAATAAACTCAAAACCAATAAAAAGGCACTTTCCAAGATAGCTATTGAATCTGGTCTGACGGCGATGAATGGTATTAGCTCTATCAAAAATATCAACACTTTGAAACAAGCAAATCAAGTACTCAAATTTCAAAGCAAGGTGAAACTTGATCAGATGGCGAGACGATTGGGTGTAAATGTTCCCATCACGAATGTGCAGACAAATAAGAATGTGAAAAATTTAAAAGTGAAAATTGCAAATGCATATAACACGAAACAAAAACAATTAAAAAACGAATTCAATCGTATAAGAAGATTGAAACGTGCGAATCTAGAAGTCTTCTTGAACAAGTACAGCCAAATTCTGACACAAGATGAACGAAAGAAGTTTTTAGAATATTTCGACAAAGGTGCTAATCTGAAAGTACTTAAGACTAACATTAATAGGTACGCGACGCAAAAGAAAAGGACACTCATAAACTCTAAGGTGTATACGATCCGAACCTTTCTGAACGCATTGGGTATGAATCCTAGAGATCAAGATTATTTTGTGACACGTGCTGTTGCAGGTCAAAATATGAACACAGTCAAGAAAGATAGTAAACTATTCATGGTACAGCTTCTCGATGACCTTAGACGCAGTAATGCAGATAAAATGTTAGCGTTTTTAAAAGATCTCGAAATCAAACCACAAAATGTAGACCGACTCATGAAAAAGTTTGCAACAACATACATTGATATGAATACCCTCGAGAAGGAGTCTAAAAAAATAGAAAATATGAGGAATCATGGGAATTGGGTAGAATCCAATGATGAATTTTTAAATTTTGTTGACGAATTACCACTCGACCCAGATGACAGCGTTAAAATTAAATCAAGTTTCGATAGTGATTTGGTGAACTTTAACACAATCGTAAATACAACTATTAAGACATCACTCAACACACAAAACGAAAAGACAAATGCTATTCGACGCGAACTCATGGCATACATCGATAACCACGAACTTAACACGTATAACAAGCGAAAACTCATGAAAAAATTGAATTCCAACAATTCCAACAACTCAAAAAATCGTTACACAATAATGAAAACTCGTATGCTTAATGTCAAAAAGGAAGCTAACCAGATTAAGAGGTCTACATTGAATAAAGAGGATATGAAAAAGCGTAAAGAGCTAATTAATTATTTGAATACCTTCAAATATCTCACAAATCAAGAAAAAATGTTTCTATTACAAAAAAATAAATCTGAAATTGAAAAGTATGCTATTCGCCGTAAACGAGCACTTCGATTTAAGCTGCGCCGTTACATTGTCGAAAAATTGGGTCTGACCATGGATGACCCTGAAATCGTTAAAATATTCGAAAACTTTGACACTACACCCGAGAAATTTAATGAATACGCAAAAAAAGCGACTGAACTCAAACAATTGAGAAATCAAAAGAACCGTCTCAGGGGTAAAACACGAAATGATAAAGTATTACAAGATATAGATGAAATCAAAAACCTTATCGATGTAACCAAAATTAATCGTGAAATCGATGCTACTTTTATGATCAAGATGAAGAAGCAGTTGGCAGATCTAGTACTAGACTCTAACATGAAAATTAAATTGAACTTATCTAGGATTCAAAATCCACAACAGATTAATATGATTATCATTAATATCAAAAAGGCTTATCAAACCAAGAGATATGGGGAACTCCAACAATTAAAAAGACTGGTGGTAGGTATTACCCCACAAAATCAAAATGATGTTTTACAAAAGTTTGTCACGACAGATATAACACTCAAAGCATCTATGAAGAAAGTTTCGGAAATCAAAGTGAAGATGATGGAAGATAAACATAAAATGGATCGCGACCTTTTACACACATTCATGAAAAAGGAACTTTCATTGTCACCGAAAGATATGAATGATTTACTTGCAGAATTCAATACACTCACAAATCTTCAACAAATGAAGTCGAAAGCGATGCAGGTGAAGAAGATGCGCATTGACGAACAGATTTTAGATAACCGAATAAAACTTGAAAAAAGTATTAATAGTATGAACCTTTCAAATGTAGATAAGAAATCAGTCCTTGCGATGTATGACAAAAAACCTAGTAGTGTTATGCTATACGAAACGAGTGCCAAACAATTGAGTGCGGCTCGTAAAAAGGAACTGAGAAATAAAGAGACTGCAAATCTGACAAATCTAATGAAATCTCTTAAATTATCGGAATCAAATTCCAAACAAATCCTAAACAGTTTCACGAGAATATCAGATTATAAACTATCAAAAGCTAAGGGTGAAGCGATCAATCTTCGCAAAAAACGAAACAATGAAAAATTATTGAACGCTCTCAAACCACTTTCATTACCCGAAAACACCCGAAAGCAATTACTCGCTGATACAGACAATGTAAATGTAGTCATAAATAAAGCTAAATCTTTGAACACAAAACAAAGAACTCAAAATGCGACACAGAACCAGCTCAGGATATATATTGCCTCCAAGAATCTTGGAGATAAGGCTAAAAACCTTCTTAACCAGGTCAATACCATGTCAACACAAAATGACGTGAAATATATCCGAGAAAAGGCGGATCAATTGAAGAGTAAATTAGATGCTACCAAAATCGGTAAAAAACGAGAAGAACTTTCCCAATACATGAATACAATCAAATTAAATCTTACACAAAAAAAGAGTTTACTACAAAGTATCGGGGGTAATACGAGTGTAAATACAATCAAACGAAGTATTCAACAAGGATTGAATACCAAAAACAAAAAGGGGAATGCGTTTGTAGAACGACGAACTGAACTGAAACTCTACATCAACGCTCTCAACCTTCCAAATTCGGAAAAACAAAAACTATTGCGCACATCTGGTAATGCAAATACAATCAAAAAGCGTGCACAAATTAAACTGAAGCAGTTGAAACAAAAACGAAATGCACAACAGAAAAATGCACTCAAAACAAAATACGCGATCAATGTCAATAAAGCACAGAAAAATCGGAGTATACTCAGGAGTATTCAAATAGATAAAATGCGTGACACGAGAATCAAAGCGCGGGAACACTTGAAGTCTTTGAAACGAGTGGTGACCTTACAGGATAGACAACTCTTACAACAACTGAACTCTCGTCGTATCACATTACCGAGTTTCAAACAGATGACATCCAAGATATAAGAATAAAAAATTCACATGTTAATACTTTTTTGTTAGTTTAATATATATGATAGACACATGCGATCCAGATGCGGATGTGTCTACCCTCAGGAAGCTCATAAAGATGAACACCGGGCAAACTATTAAACTAACAAAGGAAGAAATCTGTGATGTCTACGAAGATATCAAACGCGGTAAGCTCCCATTACCACCACTGGTCATGAACTCGTCAAAGACGTATTTATTAGATAAAAAATCACCTTTGACACCCAAAGAGTATGAAGTACTCTTCAAGTCATCTTCGAAACGCACTGAACTCAGGAAAATTGCTAAGAAGGTTGGACTTATGGATGTAGAGAAGTTATCTAAACGTGACCTGGTTTCTTATATAGGTAAACGTTTAAGATATATGAACGTACATGAACCTGTTCAGTTTTCTAAAAAACGGACTTTGGTTAGGAAAATTAAACAGGAATCGTTGAACAACCTCGGAGCGAAGAACAATGTGGTGGTAACGAACAACCTCGGAGTGAAGAACAATGGGGTGGTAACGAACAACCTCGGAGTGAAGAACAATGGGGTGGTAACGAACAACCTCGGAGCGAAGAACAATGGGGTGGTAACGAACAACCTCGGAGTGAGGAATAATGGGGTGGTAACGAACAACCTCGGAGCGAGGAACAATATGAACCGTTCGAATAATGGTGGATCCATGAATATACCAAAGGCGATTAAGTTCAATCGCCCAAATTTTACTCGCAATAATGTGTCAAATCAACCAAAAGGTAGCATTTCTTTTCCAAAGAGTGGAATTTTTATGAAGGGTAGTAAACCAAAGTTTATGGGAGGAAATATACCCGCTGCACCTCAGACGGTAAATAAAGGAGTCGGAAACAATCGAGTAAACAATAAGGTTGTACCCAACAAGAAGACTTCATTCTTTGGTGGTTTCTTTGGTAATTCTAAACCAAAAATAAAGAATGTGACAAGTGGAAAAACTATTAACCCTGAACCTCAGGTAACTAACGTACCTAGAAGATTCAACGTGCCTAACAAACCCAATGTGCCCAACGCACTTAATGTGAAACCAGTGGTTCCCAAACCCTCTATGTTTGGTGGTTCCAAGAAACCCAAGGTCATCAACAATAAGCCTAACAAGCCCAACGTACCTAACAATAAACAGAAATACACAAATCTTATGAAAGAGTTTGAGGTTGATAAACCTTACCTCAATAAGTATCTCGTGGGTAAGAACATCAATTCACTCAACAAAAATACCCTCGGAGAAAAAATTACTAAAGATCGTGCTCTCGCGAAACTCATCGCGAATGCGAAGGGTAAAAATATGTTTGGTCGTGTGTCGAAACCAGTTCTAAAATATGTCAACAATTCCAACTATCAGAGGCAATACAATAATGCTACACGCCAGATCGAGGGAAAAGTGGTGAAACCCAACAATAAGGTCGTTCCCAACAACAAGGTTTTACCCAACAATAAGAAGAATGAGATCGTTCCCAACAACAAGAAGAATGAGATCGTTCCCAACAACAAGAAGAACGAGGTCGTTCCCAACAACAAGGTTTTACCCAACAATAAGAAGAATGAGATCGTTCCCAACAACAAGAAGAACGAGGTCGTTCCCAACAACAAGGTTGTACCCAACAATAAGAAGAACGAGGTCGTTCCCAACAACAATGTCGTACCCAACAATAAGAAGAATGAGATCGTTCCCAACAACAAGGTCGTTCCCAACAACAATGTCGTACCCAACAACAAGGTTGTACCCAACAACAATGTGGTAAATAATAATGCCAAACCCAACAACAATGTCGTACCCAACAATAAGAAGAATGAGATCGTTCCCAACAACAAGGTTGTACCCAACAACAAGAAGAATGAGATCGTCCCCAACAACAAGGTTGTACCCAACAACAATGTGAAGCCCAACAATAATGTGAAGCCTAACAACAAGGTTGTACCCAACAACAAGAAGAACGAGGTCGTTCCCAACAACAATGTGAAGCCTAACAACAACGCTAAGCCTAACAACAACGCTAAGCCCAACAACAATGTGAAGCCTAACAACAACGCTAAGCCCAACAACAATGCGAAGCCCAACAACAATGTGGTCAATAATAATGCCAAGCCTAACAACAATGTGAAGCCCAACAACAACGCTAAGCCCAACAACAATGTGAAGCCCAACAACAATGTCGTACCCAACAACAAGAAGAACAATATCGTACCCAATAACAAGGTTGTTCCCAACAAAAATGTGGTAAATAACGTGGTCAATAACGTAGTTAACGACGTGGTAAATAATAATACCAAGCCCAACAACAAAAAGAATGAGATCGTTCCCAATAACAAGGTTGTTCCCAACAACAAGAAGAACAATATCGTACCCAATAACAAGGTTGTTCCCAACAAAAATGTGGTAAATAACGTGGTCAATAACGTAGTTAACGACGTGGTAAATAATAATACCAAGCCCAACAACAAAA
>Ga0222674_1000565_pt1 | contig 12351 bp, 11 predicted proteins | sample AntAcemetagen866_FD_179804 | JGI IMG/M metagenome (GOLD analysis project Ga0222674, IMG submission 179804) | Saline water microbial communities from Ace Lake, Antarctica - #866 | ecosystem: Environmental > Aquatic > Non-marine Saline and Alkaline > Saline | place: Antarctica: Ace Lake...
CCGACTGGTCGAAGTGGTATGCATAAGATAGTTGTTGGTAATTGGCGCTCGGATGCTGAGGGTCCTATGCGGGTAATTTCCGGTAGGGTGGGAAAGGAAAAGGTCCACTATCAGGCGCCGGATGCGGTACGTCTATCAGGCGAAATGGGAAAGTTTTTTGAGTGGTTTAACGCAGTGCCAGATATTGACCTTGTTGTTAAGGCTGCGTTGGCTCATTTGTGGTTCGTGTCAATTCACCCTTTTGACGATGGCAATGGCCGTATAGCTCGCGCCCTTACTGATCTGACTCTGGCGCGCTCAGAGGATAGCGCTAATCGATTTTACAGTATGTCAGCGCAAATCTGTAGTGAACGCAAAGAGTACTACGATGTTCTTGAGACAACACAAAAGGGCACCCTCGATATTACCAGGTGGATGAAATGGTTTCTGGATTGTCTGGAGCGAGCCTTTCAAAAATCTGAACTAGTCTTAGCAAATGTACTTATCAAAGCAAAGTTTTGGGAAGTGACTGCGAACCAATCACTTAGCGAACGTCAGATAAAGATTCTAAACCTCATGCTTGAAGATTCGATTGAAAAGCTATCAACATCTAAGTGGGCAAAGATAGGTAAGTGTTCACAAGACACAGCTCACCGGGATATAACAGACCTAATCGATCGAGATATACTTTCGCAGAATCAAGCGGGAGGTAGGAGCACTAGCTATTCCTTCTCAGTAAGTCTGCTTGCTAAAATTAGGACGCAAGGAAAACAATAAAATCATTTTTAAAATGATATAGGCTTATTGAACGGGGTGAATATGAAATGGATTCTGAGATAATCGGTAACCGTAAGTTTGAAGATACCGTGGAATGGGAAAAGAGTTAGTCGTCGATGTATAAATTTTATTTTGAGAAATCGATAAGGTCACGTACTTCTTCACACGGCCCGCTTACTAGTGGTTTTAGGTTTCGTCTATTTAGCAAAGTAATGAGAAGCTCTTGTTGTTCACTTTTAGGTAGGCCGTAGCCTTCTGACGATTTAAAATGAGCTTCTAGCAAAACAGGATTTGCTAAGGTGAGTAAACGATGACTGCGCATCAAGGTAGCTTTCATTTCGTCGCCTGAGAAAAATCATTTTTTTAATTGCTAAATCATTTTTAAAAATGATATGAGTATTGTTGAATGGAGGTGAATATGACAGAGCAAATGGCTAATTTCTCTACGACACTGAGAAAAGAGACGAAAGACTTGTTGGAACGATATTGCAAAGCCCGTGGGATTCGGATGAATCACTTTGTCGATGTGGCGATCTTTGAAAAAATCGAAGATGAAATGGACTCAGAAATAATCGGTAATCGAGAGTTTGAAAAGACTGTCGAATGGAAAAAGAACGGATAGCACTTGTACAAAGTTTTATTCCAAAAATCAGCGTTCAAAGAATACAAAAAACTTCCTAAGAAAGTTCAGGTAAAGATTGATGAGTCGCTAGAGATCTTATCCGTGAACCCTCTCTCTGAGATTCTCCGCTTCAAAAAAATAAGAGGAAGAGAAAACCACTATAGAATTAGGATTGGTGACTATAGGCTCATTTATTCGCCACAAAATGAACAATTGATTGTTCGAGTCATTCGGGTTGGTAATCGCAAGGACGTGTACAAATATTTCTAAAAAAATTAAATCAAAAGCGCATCAAGTAGTCCAAATTCAACACTCTACGAAAGAGTTCCTTAATAAAACATGTCTTTATCAGATTCTTCACTACGTTCAGAATGACGACACACAGATATGAATGCCGACCCATTGATATCAATACCTATGCATTTGATTATGTGACTATTTTAAAATTCCAGCAAGAATTTGAAGGATCTCACTCTTAAAAAAATCACCGCGCTCCTCAAAATTCTTAAACTCATCGAAACTCGCACATCCGGGAGAAAATAAAAGTGTATCTGTAAGTGCTTCAGGGTTTGATTTTAAATAAAGTAGGGCTGATTTCAAAGACGAGAAAGATTCACATTTAAATGAGGGTGAAAGTTCGGACTCTATCCTGTCATGGCTATCGCCAAAACAAATAATAAACTCAATCTTATCTTGGTACTGAGCTATTTTTTTGAAAGACTCGCCTTTAGATTGACCGCCGATCATTAGCACGCATTTCTCATCGGTGCTCTCAAGTGCGCGTAATATTGAATCCAAGTTAGTCGATTTGCTGTCATTAATGATTCGATAATTCTCCGGAGTTAGGATTCTTTCGTACCGATGTGGAAGAGTTTTAAAGTTTTTTAAGGTATCTAGAAGGTCTTGGCTAGAACTAGATGTAAAGTTTTGAACAGCGGTTATAGAGAAGCTAGCATTTAACTTGTCGTGTTTGGTTGCGAGCGGTATGCGTGAGTAGTCTAGGTCGAGTGGTTCGTCGACAAGAGTAAACTCGAAATTGTTTCGTTGAGCCCCGAACTCTTCGGTATAAGAAAGTACTTCGGTAGTTGTGATTCTGGTTTGATTTGTTTTTGTAAATAGTTTCCATTTGGCTAGAAAGTAATTTTCCATAGACTTATGTCTAGCTAGGTGATCTTCACTAAAGCTAATGAAAAGAGCTACCTTTGCCGGAATAGGTTTTGATATCTCTAGTTGATAGGATGAAAGTTCCATAACCCAGTAATCATCTTTTTCATTTTGAAAAATTCGCTCACTTGGTGGCAGTCCAATGTTGCCACAAGCGACCGCCTTTAATCCTTTTGTTTGCATGATGTGTTCGATCATCTTGCAGGTAGTGGACTTGCCGTTGGTGCCGGTGATACCAATGACTATACCTGTGAAAAACTCTAAAGCTAAATCAACTTCTGAAATAATATCTATTGATAGTTTCTTTGCCTGTACGAGCAAGTTGTGTTCAGGGGGAACACCGGGGCTCAAAACTATTGCATCAATGTCCTCAAGTGCGCCGTCTTCCTTGCCGCCGTCAAATATTCCGATGTTCAATTTAGTTAGTGTGTTTTTTAGGCGAGAGTCTAATTCCTTGCTGTCAAAAACACGTACCGAGTGATTTTTCTGCCTTAAGAGTTTAGCGGCAGATATACCAGATATACCAGCACCCACGACTAGGTAGTTCAAAGAGATTCTCCCCAGTCCTTCAAGGGCTTAAGTAATTTATTAAAGCGGACCGAATTAGATGCTTTTAAAAAGATCACGTCACAGCTAGATAAGCTAGAGAAACCATTGTCAATTAAATCTTCTACTGATTTAAAAGATTGAATGTTCTCATTATTTAACCCCGCCTCGTTGGCACCTTTTTCTAAGAAGTTAGAAAACTTTCCGATGCAGATAAGTCGAGATGGTTTTACTAATGACACGGCTTCGTTACCTATTTTAATGTGCTCGGCATCTGAAGTCTCACCCAGCTCATTCATGTCACCCAAAACCATACCAATATTACTTTTCGGATATAAGTGTGACAGACTTTTAAAAGCCGCTAGCATACTTGCCGGACTTGCGTTGTAGGCATCGTTAATAATAGTGAAGTTTTTTTCTTTTAATATTTCAAACCTACCTGGTGCTGGTTTGAACTGGCTAATGCCTTTAGAAATAGTCTTGATATCGATGCCCGCCGCATAAGCAATAGCTGTCGCTGCTGCAATATTGATTGGATAAGATTCATGTGCCGATGAGAGGTGTGTGGTTATAGCGGAGCCATCTATTTTAACGTCTACTGACATATCGGAGTTTTTGCCCCAAGTTATATTTGAAATTGCTACATCACTATCCGGGGATTTACCAAAAGTAAGAATTTCTTTTTTGGTACTGGTGGCGATAGAGATAAGGTTGGGATCATCATCAGGGACTATCAATAAAGCGGTGCTTTTTGAATTTCGGTACATCTCAGTTTTTGTTTCAACCAGCTTCTCGAAACTACCGAATTCCCCGACATGAACAGCCTTAGTATTTAAAACAACGGCAATCGTCGGCGAAGCTATTTCACATAAAAAAGCTATATCTCCTGGGTGCCGGGCGCCAAACTCCAAAATGATATGATCGGTATTCTTAGGGGCTTTTAGTATGGTTAGAGGGACGCCGATTTCGTTGTTGAAACTAGACTTAGTGTAGTGGCTTTTACCGACCAAATCGAACACACATCCAAGCATTTCTTTTACGGTGGTTTTTCCTACAGAGCCTGTAATTGCGACGACATGTTTGGGAGTTATGAGTTCAAGCCATCCAGTGGCTATGAGTTGTAAAGCCTTCAGTGTATCTTGGACGGGAATACCGAGTTTTAGAAGGTCAGGGTCGATGATGCTTTCTTTTGAGCGTTCGTAAAGGAACGCACACGCGCCTTGTTCGATAGCTGATTTGATAAATTTATGACCATCAAACTTTTCGCCGACTATTGGAATGAAAAAATCTCCGTTAGTAATGCTACGACTATCAGTGGTGATTCTGTCGGGAGAGGGTGCTATCGAAGAAGGGTCGCCCTCGTTGCCGGTGAGTTGCTTAGCTAACCAAGTTTTGTATTGAGTCCATTTCATAGCGCTAATACTAACCTCTAAGTGCCGCTTTCGCAATTTCCATATCATTGAAAGGAAGCTTTTCACCCTTTATTTCCATATAGGTTTCGTGGCCTTTACCGGCGATTAGAATAAGATCGTTCTTTTGTGCTTCGCTGATGGTGCTCTCGATTGCGTTCTTACGGTCAGCTTCGATTGAAACATTAGAGCTGTCTGAAAATCCGACTAAAATTTCTTGGATAATGTCATTTGGGTCTTCGTCGCGTGGGTTGTCACTGGTCACGACGACTTTATCAGAGAATTGTTCAGCTGCTTTTGCCATCAGTGGCCGCTTGCCCTTATCGCGGTTGCCGCCACAGCCAAACACCACCCATAAGTTACCGCTACAAAAAGGCCGTAGAGCTTGGAGTGACTTTTCGATCGCATCTGGGGTGTGAGCGTAGTCAACTACGACTACTGGTAGCTGCTTGCTTACTAACTCTAATCGTCCAGGAATCGGCCGAATACCCATAGTAAATTTTGGGTCTATTTTAGTTTTTAAAACTGATTCTAGAAGCAAAATTGCCGCTGCGGCATTCTCTATTAAAAACGACCCAAGAAGGGGGAGGTTAAAAGTTCTTGCCTTGTTGGAACTATCTGAACTCTTAATTTGAAGTCTACTTACGCCATCTTCAAACACATAGGACAGATTATTACCTAGAGCATATTTATTTAGGTTAGTTGTTTTCAGTTTAGATACGGTTGGTATCGAAAACAAAGATGAGTGAAATAGTTTATAAGAGTTATCACTTTGTAAGTGAGTAAAAAACTTTAACTTTGCCGCTAAGTAAGAATCCATATCACCGTGTAGATCAAGGTGATCGCGAGAGAAGCTCGTAAATGCCGAGGCACTAAATTTTATCGGTGAGAGTTTGTTCTGTTGCATAGCATGAGAAGATACTTCCATAACGCATAGGCGGATACCTTGTGTGGCTGCGTTTGCTAGTACTGGATATAAAACATCTGGATCGGGCGATGTGTGCCGCGATTCAGTAAAATGATCGTTCGTCCAAATACCTAGCGTCCCGATACTGATGTGAGGGATCTGTGATTGCCTGAGGAGTTCTTTTATGATCCAAACTGTACTGGTTTTCCCATTGGTCCCGGTTACCCCAATAAATATCATGTCTAAATTAAAAAAATCATTGGCTTCAGCGCAAAGATAGCTCCAAGCTTCACGAGAGTTTTCAACCAAAACCCAGGGTGTATCACCTAGTTTTTTAATGAACGAGTCATCTTCAATAATTATAAGACCTGGATTTTTAGTAACGACTGCTGGGATAAAATTGTGGCTATCTATGCTTTCGCCGAGGTAGGCAATAAAAATATCACCGGCTTCAACCATTCGTGAATCGGTTCGAATTACACCGGCTTTCGAACTACTGGAATGGAATTGCTGATTTTTAATTAGACCTTTATTTTTCAAAAGTGAGATGGCATGACTGATATCGATGCTAGAGTTTTTTTCTGGGCTGGCCATTCTTTTTGCCTTCCGAAAGCTTTAGTAATTTACTCTTATCAGAAGCACGATCTGAGGCAACATTTAAATAAGATAGGGTCTTTTCTGTGATCTCTTTAAAAATAGGTGCGGCCCACAAGGATCCGTAGGATAAGGGTTGATTGGGTTCGTCGAGTTGTACATAGACTACCAGGTGGGGGTCGTTAATGGGTGCAATTCCAGCGAAACTCGATAAGTGTTTGGAGTGAGAATACCTTCTGGTTTTAGGGTCGATCTTCTGACTGGTTCCAGTCTTGCCACCAGCGGTATAGATCTCAGATCTTGCCTTTGTAGCGCCATTTTCGATTGTTTTATATAAGATGTTTCGAAGAATCCGGGCGGTTTTAGTGGTCATTACTCGTCCGACATTTAGGGTAGAATGGACATTGTTCATCATGCCATTTGGTTTTTCTATCCGGTCTAAGTAATAAGGCTTGATTAGGTTGCCGCCGTTTGCGATTGCAGCATAGGCTTGTACTATTTGTAAGCCACTTACCATTAGCCCTTGTCCAAAGGAAATATTGGCAAAGCGAATGGGCTTCCAGTTATTGTAGTTGCTAAGAATACCGGTCGCTTCACCGGGGTAACCACTGGTGTTTAAGCGTTGCCCAAATCCGAGATTAACAAAGTATTTGTAGAGGCGTTTTGAGCCAAGCTTGTTTGCAATTTTATAAGTACAGACATTGCTAGAGTGAACAATAATATCTTCGACGCTAAGGAATTTTGATTTAGGCTTGTGAGCGTCATTAATGGTTCTTCTTCCTATTTTTAACTTACCTTCGTTACAGTCAAAGCTGTTTGACAACTGAATCGTTTTTGCATCTAAGGCTGCACCGATGACGTAGGGCTTGATGACTGATCCGGGCTCGAAAGAATCCATAAACGCACGATTTTTTACGTATTTTAGATTAATTTGACGAGGGTCATTGGGATCAAAGGTCGGATGGTTTGCGACAGCAAGAATGCGTCCGGTATGGGGATCGGATACGATCGCAAAGCCGCCTTTGGCTTTTGCAGCCTCGACACCGTCACGCAGAGATTGTTCGGTGATTTCTTGGATTACCTTATCGATGGTTAGGTAGATACGGTCGCCGGTTTTTTCTGGAGCGGCATCTTCCGACTGCGAAAAAATAGTCTGACCCTTCGCGTCTTTTGTTTGGACAAATTTGATTGGTGATCCCGCCAAAACTTTGTCGTACTGTTGCTCGACCCCGGTAAGCCCCCGGTCGTCGATTCCGACAAACCCTAAGAGATTTGCGGCAGCGTTGCCGGCGGGGTAGTAACGTGCGGGTTCTGAAACCTGGTACAAACCATCAATATCTAAGCCCAAAACTTTCCGTGCAATTTCTTTCGATACTTTTCTTTTTACCCAGGAGAAGTATTTTTTCTTTTTACTTATTTTCACGAGTTGTTTCTTAGAGATTTGTAAATGGAGCGAGAGGTTTGCTAACTGCCTTGGAGTGGGGTTAAATATTTTTGGATTTACAAAAATAGAAGGTGTTCTAATTGAGATTGCTAAGGGTTCTTTGCGTCGGTCAAAGATGGTGCCTCGGTAACGCGCTAGTTCCCATTGTCGATTGTATTGCCGATCGGCGATATGCGAAAGCGTGTTAGAAGCGGGCGGAAAGATGTGAATAATAGCAGCGCGTATACTTAAGCCAATAAAACCACAAACCATACAAAAATAGATTAGGTTAGCACGGTTACTTAGAAACGTACCTGGTTGAACTTTTTTTGCTTTTGGTAAGAAAGCTCGTCTTTTCTTGGATAGGTATAGAGCGATAGTTTTTAAGATTTTTTGCATGGAGCCCTGAGTCAAAGTTCAGAAAGAGCAAGAGAGTTGCGATTCTCGTTAATAGGTTCTGGTTGACGACTCAACACGGACAGATACTCCTTGCCAGTGATTTTGGCATAGGCCATCTGCAGCTGGCTTTTTTCTTCGAGTAGTAATGACTCTTTTTGCTTTAGTTTGCCTAATTCATATCCAATGAGGGTTGACTGTACTCTCATATGAACCCTTAAGAAGGCTAGTCCAAATAAAATAGCAAAAGAGAAGAACAAAAACGTGTTTGTTTTTGATTCACTTGAAACACGCATAAACGACCTCACTTATCTCTAGGTGTTGGTAAGTACTTCTTTAGTAACTAATACTATTTTATCAAATTTATAGTTTTTCGATAACCCTACAACGAACACTTCTTGCCCGGGGGTTGTCAGAGGCTGCAAGCTCAGGAGATTTGAGCGGATAAGGTTTTATGATGGTTCCTTCGATCGGAGGAGCAGGGTTCATGACGCCAATTGCCAGAAGCTCAGAGTCGACGTGTTGGTTTCGACCAGCCCAACGGTTGAATTGCTGTTTAACCATTCTGTCTTCGAGCGAATGAAAAGATAGTACCCCAAGTCGTCCGGTTGCATGAATAGTCGAAAATGCTTGATGAATAAGGCTTTCAAGCTCTTCAAGTTCACCATTTACGACGATACGCAGTGCTTGAAAGGTTTTGGTAGCGACGTGAATCCTACTTTTTGTTTTGTAGTGAACGGCTTGCTTAACAATTTCAGCCAGCCTTACAGTGGTGGTGATAGGCTCCCGGTCTCGTTCGGTAACGATAGCGTTCGCGATGAAGTGTGCTTTGGGTTCTTCGCCAAATTTATTTAAAATGTTCCTAAGTTCCACGCGACTAAGCTCATTAACCAACTCGGCTGCCGTTAATGACTGACTTTGGTCCATACGCATGTCCAATGGGCCATCTTTGCTTAGCGAAAACCCTCGTTCGGCGACATCTAGTTGGGGGCTTGAAACGCCGATGTCAGCGATGATTGCTTGAATAGGAGGTAGACCCTCAGTCGTACTAATGAATGATCCGAGTTGAGAGAATGGTTTATGGACTAAAGTAAGCTGGTTTGTGGCCAGTTGGGTCGCAAATTTTTCTTCTAGATGTGAAATGGCGTTCTGGTCACGATCAAACGCAATCACTCGGCCTGTCGGACCAACCTTTTCTAACAAAAGTTCGGTGTGGCCACCGCCACCTGCTGTACAGTCAACTGCAGTGTCACCCGGTTTGAGGTTGAGCATGTCAATGAGTTCATGTTTAAGTACTGTGATGTGTTTATACAATCAATTACCTTCGTAATATCAACCGTCTATCGGTGATGGCTAGCGATAAGCTTAGGCTTAATGCAAAGGGTATAGCCATCATATAGCTGGGGCTATTTGTAGTATAAGCAATTGCAAATAGCGATGGTAAACAAAGTATAGGCAGAATGAAATGTCTGGTAATACCGAGTGCGACACTCAACCAGCCGAGTAGTAAAAAAATCAAAATGATCATGTTGAGTTTTGGGCTAAAAGATATCTGAAAGCTATATTCAAGCCACTTGCTAAACCCCTGAAGCTCCATGATTGTAGCAAATACAAAAGCCAGGCAGAAAAAGCTAAGCCCAATGGTAAATATCTCTCGTAAGCGTCTAGAAGCAGAGTCAATTTTACGGGTAATATTCCAAGGCATCTTATCTCCCAAGATAGCTACGATGGTAGTAAACGACAGTAGGCTAATCATAGCTAGGCTCGGCGGTAAAGCATTGTCCGACAGCACTATTTTCTCAACGCAGTAAATCGTAAGAGTTATTCCGACAATATTGCTTATTTTCGAAAATAATAATGGTGAAGCCAAAAATATTAACATTAACTCTATACGGCTTAGGTGTTTACCTAATGCAAAGATGCCGTTACCTGTTGACGAGCTTAGGTTACTGCCGATAATTAAAATCACCATTCCAGCTGCTAAAACCGGTAATCCAGTGGCCCATAAGTTTATCCCCAGATAGTAGCTACGGCTTAACGCCTTCATTTTGGTGAGAGTAAACACCATCACTGCTATTGCTACTAAGATTGTGAGTAAGACCAGTAAATTCAACGGATAACCTTCCCAGTTTGACATTGATTTGAACTATTAGCCTTATTGCAAAAGGCGTGCCTTGCTAAAGAGTTCTAACTATCTGTAATTTAAGACCTAAAAGTATCTATTTTTAAGGATCGTCAAATTTTTCAACAATCTGTCAGAAAACTGGCGATTTAAATAAAGATATCAGGCAAAAACGCCGCCTGAAGCTGGGAAAAGCCTGCCCCTTGCGGGCTAGCCGGTATTATTGGGATAATTAATTAAAGGTGAATAGATATAGTCCGATACAGGGTACAGACGTCTATTTTTTTATTAACTTTCAAGGAGGAAGGCAAATCATGAGGATGAACCTAACACGTTTGTTGTGCTGGTTCTTTATCGCGCTTTCACCCAGTTTATTGGTGCAATCCTGCTCCAGTACTCCGGATGATGCAGATTTAGAGGAACAGTTCGACGAAGAAGGAAACTTCGAATCCGCCAATGAAGAAGGCGGCAACGAAGAAGGTGCTGAAGAATTTGATAACGAGCAAGAGCTCGCAGAAGATTCTTACGGCGACGAGGAACTTAACTACGACGCAGAATTAAACGAAGGCCAAGCAGCTATCGATGGTGAACAACTTGATAGTCAGCTTGAAGGCGAACAAACCACAACAGATCTGGAAGACATCATTGCAGGTCAAAACGCAAACCAAGAAATTGCACCAATCGAAAACATACCAGCGATGCCTGAAGAAGGTATAGCAGATGCAGGTATGGACGCCGGTGTAATGGAACAACAACCAATGACCGCATCAATCGGTGCAGCTTTACCAGAGCAAGGTTCGAAAATGCCATACATCGTTCGAGTGGGCGACAGCCTTTCAAGCGTTGCACAAAAGATCTACGGCGACATGTCGAAGTGGTCTGAAATGGCAGAGCTTTCAGCAATCTCAAACCCTAACATAGTTAAGCCGGGTGATGTTGTTTACTACCAGCTTAATGATCAAACACTCGCATTTGCAACTGCATACGAAGGAACTGCTAAGGTAGCAGTAACAGTACAACCAGGTGATACTCTTTCAGGTATTGCACAACGCGTTTATGGTAGTCATGGCGATTGGAAATATGTCTGGCGTCAAAATGCAGAAGTTGAAAACCCTGACCGTTTAGAAGTTGGGCAAACACTTTATTACTTAAGCGCAGAAGGATTAGCCGCTGCAATCGACTTTGCACGATCAATCACTGTTGCAGATTTAGTAAAGAAAACTTTCAAAAAAGAAACAGTAAAAAAAGAAATCGTAAAAACGCAAAAAACTTCAACTCCTGACGTTCAACAGAATGTTCAGCAACCAGAAATGACTGGCTTTCAAATGGCCGCAAGTATGTTTAATGTAATGGTTACTAACTTTGGATTCGTAGGCTAAGGGGCCTTATAAAACCCTAACGCATAAGTAGCTAGCAAATTGTCATTAACTTAGGTTGCAAAGGAGTCTTGAAAAGCCGCTTACATAAGCTTTAGATCAGGAGTTAGTTTCTAAATCCAAGAGATTAAGAATAGACCCAGACAGAAGCACGATGAAGAAAGAGTTTTACAAGACCAACAGCACCCTTAGGTTTTCACAATTTAAACAGCTTATACAGCCGTCGAATTTCGTATCGACGATCAATTGCACCTCTGTCTAACCAGTGTTAAAATATTCATAGTAAATGATGACTTAGGAGTCGTGATGAGAATCTGTATTCTTACCGCAGTGCTATGTATTTTGTTGGGTTGTAAGCAACGTCAGAACGAGAACTCTGACCTTAAGAGGATTAGCTACAAGCATGCTAAAGAGTATAATCTAGACCGAAAATTAGCAGTTCGATGCATAGGTAGGTTAGGCCCAGATACCACAATAACCCAGGTGGATAGAGCGAGAGAATCATTCTGGGTATTTTCTTATGAAGAAGAACCCTGCAGCATAGTTACATCAGAGGGAGTGGTAACGCAGTTTGCAATTACTCAGAGAGCTGACCGACCCAGATCAAAGCTCTTGCATCGAGCTCTTGAGCACTCCGTCAAGCACGGTTTTTATCCGATGGTCCTCCTTGGTGATCGCAAGCTTTACTTACGAGGTAAGCTTACTGCCGAAATTATTGCTATGAACTTCGGAGAGAGTATCATGGGATTCTTGTCGAAAAGCTTGCGTCAGGAAGATACGCCAAGTTCCTTCGTTGAGAGTATTGATATAGCCTCTGATGGAACCCTGGTGTTTTCTCAGAACAACTCTAAAGGAGCTTTTATCATCCGACCTAATAGTGAGGGTGAACCCGGTGAAGCTCAACTTAGTTATACCGATCCGGTTTAAGTTTTCTATCTGAAAAAAAGTTCTTTTCAATTATCTAAATTCATTGCACAATTCTGAAATGAAAAACTTTCTTTCCATAAAACAAATTGCTGAACTCCGCAACGAGCTA
>Ga0222674_1000566_pt1 | contig 12327 bp, 15 predicted proteins | sample AntAcemetagen866_FD_179804 | JGI IMG/M metagenome (GOLD analysis project Ga0222674, IMG submission 179804) | Saline water microbial communities from Ace Lake, Antarctica - #866 | ecosystem: Environmental > Aquatic > Non-marine Saline and Alkaline > Saline | place: Antarctica: Ace Lake...
TTAGATTAGCTTTTCACTTAGATTAGCTTTTCACTTAGGAAATTTTCACTTAGGAAATTTTCACTTAGATTAGCTTTTCACTTAGATTAGCTTTTCACTTAGATTAGCTTTTCACTTAGATTAGCTTTTCACTTAGATTAGCTTTTCACTTGGGAAATTTTGAAATGGATTAGCTTTTCACTTGGGAAATTTTGAAATGGATTAGCTTTTCACTCATGATTGATTAGAACCGTATACATTCTAAAAACCGTATACATTCTAAAAACCGTATACATTTTCAGAGTTGAAAAATATACAGTAAATTTTTACAATGAAAAGGATCCTAATAGGATCCTAATCGGGTAATACTCACGTACATAACTATATTAAAGTGTAAGTATATCATGTAAGTATTAAGGTGTGTAAGTAGGTGCTACTCAATGACAATATCCTTATTACTTAGTTCGATTAGCTGATGTATCTTATCTTTAATATAGAAAAGGCGAACATCCTTAGCAAGGGAGACTGCAAAGTCCTCATTACATGATTGTATAAAGTAAGTACCTCTCATCATCTTAATATAAGCCTCTGTTCCATTCTCAATTGTACGATCCCATCGGACATTCGTGAATGGTGGCTTAAGCATATTCCCTAGTCCCTCTTGTCCACTAACCTTACATACCTTTCCGTCTCGAATACGAACCTTTAGGAGTAAGCTGCCTCCGGTTGTACGTACCATCACTCCTAGTACTTTCAAGAGCTTACCTTGCTTACTATCGGTCCTAATTAGATAACAATTTCCTGTAAGTCTTGCCAGAATTTCGGCGGTAGCTGCGCGATTAGACTCCCTTGTTCCTTTATCTGCATCGAACTCGCTTGCGCTGAGCAGCTCGGTGGTTGCTCTATCTTCCAATTTCTGGAATTCATCGTCAGTGGTGGGCTCGCGTTTATGAGCTACTAGGACTGCGTCGAGGTTCGGCCTGTGTACTTTATTGAGGAAGTGCATTACTCTTACAGATAAAGCGAAGTACCAGAGGTAGCAATCTCTTGAAGGTTCCATTGTTATTCTCCTTTTATTCGTAGTCTTTAATGGTGATTGTGAGGTTCTCTACCTAGGTTCATTAAATTACATCCCCTTTAATGGTACGGGTATTGATTGCAATTTTCTGAGCCTTAATGTCCTTTATCTGATCCTCCAATCTACAGATGTAGGCGTCTTTCCGGAGCTCACATATCCCCTCTGCAATGACTTTACCATGAGAGCAGGTCGGCCCTCAATAGATGCCCCGAATAGTAGAGTTGGTTGCTAGGGACGTGGTAGAGGAAGTATAGTGAGGTTATTCTATATAGAAGGGGGAAGTCATTTATGAAGATCGAGGTCATGGTATTTAAGGAAAGCGGGAAGTTCTACTCAAGTGAGGAATTCGAGTGTTCGGGAGAGTTATATTTCTGGGAGAGGGAATTCAAGGTAATATTATTGAAAGCACTACCGGCAAAAATTGAGAGGTCGAAAGTGTTAGTACGTAACATGAATGATGACGGGAAGTTCATGACTCATCTATTTAATATTGAAGACTTAATTGTGGAGGGGAGATCTAATGAGGGTCCTTATATTAAAATTTAGATCGGCATTCTGGTACATGTACTACTTAGCACTCGGAGTCATAGGTTCAGAACTAAGGGTGGTATATCATTACCATGACGTGGGGACGGGGGATAGAGGCTACGGGTCTATGAACGTGAAAAGGTGTATGCCGATAATCATGTCCAGTGACTTAGCAGACCTTTATACGCTAATAGAAGAGACAGATTTTAATTACGTTGATAATGTATTGATTGAGATCGTATCCATAACTAGATACCCGATATAGTCAGGTAATAAGTACTACCGTAACTCGATACTATCGGGATTCGGTAGTATTTTTCTGTACGAATTTTTACGCAAAAAGAAAGTACCGGAGTAATGAACCGGTACAGGGGAATTTAGGAAGGTATTATGTTCGGGCATCCATCTCTTGCCAAGGTTAATGAGTGTCTCCCTATGAACCCAGTATAACATAAAGAATTGAATGGTACGCGAACTGTTTCGATTCGCGACATTGGACGGTACTGAGTGATATACTTTATACATTGTTAGAATTTGAGGAGGGGTATATTAATGAGTAATGGCCGTACAGTTAATGAGTTATTGCAGAGATTCAGTGAGCGTGATGGCCCGGAGTTCCGGATTGAGTACCATGAATTAGAGCCAAGAACTGCACGACCAGGAGTATATGAGGGGTCATCTCACGGGTCGGATATGTATGTACATCTATGTAGTGACGGGTTCGTTAGATGGGATCCTTATAATGACATCTATAACGCGTACATTGTACCTGTTGGTACGTGGCAGAAACACCGCCCAGTTGTAATGATGCTACCGGTTTATAGTTTAGTAGATACTGAGGTACTGAGGCTTACGGTAGATTCCATAATTGATACGTCAGGTAATATAGTCAAGATACCTGAGGAGGATCGGGATCATTTAGTTGCGGTGAGTTCTGCAACCGAGCTAGAGCAGCTAATCTTTTTACTGCACACTAACAACGTACCTTACGTACGTTCTGGTAATGAGAGATTATACGTACAGGTCAATGATGATGCGATTACAATCAGCGTCACTGATGCAGGTAAGCTGTGGTCCATAAATTTACCCGAGCAAGGAAATATGGCAGCAGCTGTAGCATTCGAGATGATTTCTGTACAATGTAAGTAGTTTATACTGGTGAATATGTAATAAAATACGCTAAGCCCCTCTCCGATGCGGTATTATTAGAAGAGAGGGGTGATTTTTATGAAAAAGAAGATCAAGAAGCAAATCCCGGATGATATATTTATTCTATGTGTTATGAAGAAATTAAAGCTAATAACTAATACATGGGATGAATTAAATGAAATGCTGGACTATATGTTCTACGGAGGTCATGGAGTAAGGAACGCGGTTGCGAGACGGATGGCGAGTATGTCAGAAGATGAGATACGTGGCCTAGTTGAGAGGGGTAAGGGTATATATTCCGATCAGCGAGATGGGGAGGATACTGATTACTTCGAGGATGACAACGAGCAGCACGAACCTAAAGCTACTGCAGAGAACTACCGAGAACATTCTTTCAATTCCGATGGTACACAGACAAGTAAAATAAAGGTTGAAATGACGGAGGAGCAGTCCAAGGACCCTGACTTCGTTCTTGAAGCGCACGGATTTGATTCAAAGTTCTGGAGGATAGTTAAAGCTAACTCTAAAATCTGGGACGTATATTCGAAGCAGGACGGAGTACAGACCTTGTACGCCTCACATATCCGCGTCACTACTAAGGATTTCACATTAACTGAAGACCGGCTAGAGGAGATGCTTGAAGGATTAAAGACCGAAGGGTACCAAGCTCAGAAGAAAAAGAAGATGGCTCGAAAGACTTACGGTGGGGACCTTCTTATGCTACCGATCTCTGACTTCCATTACAACCTACAATCCGATACACTATCTACCGGTAATGAATATAACAACAAGATCGCAAAAGAGGTATTCTTTGACGTAATTAATGATACCCTACGATCAGCTCACGGTAGGAATATAAGTAAGGTATTGTTTGTAATAGGTAATGACTTCATTAATGCAGATAACCTGGCAGGTACTACGACGCGCGGCACTCCGCAGGATAATCACGAGAGCTGGTTTAAGGTAGTGGAAGATGTTAAGTACATGATCCGTGATGGTATAGAGATGCTTAAGGAGATAGCTCCGGTAGAGATCATTCATGTCAATGCAAATCATGACTTGCACACGATGTACTCTATAGTCCACATCCTTGAGGCTTTCTATGAAGGTAAAGGGGACGAGGATGTTACCTTTGTTGATATCTCACCTATGGAACGTAAGTACTACCGGTTCGGGAGTAACCTAATAGCCTTATCACACGATATTAGGAATCCTAAGGTAAATGGATTGAAGTTAATTACTACTGAAGCACAGAAGGAATGGGGTAGCTGTTCTCATGCATTCCTGTACTTAGGTCACTTACATACTGAGATGGCATATGAGAAGGAAGGGTTACTCGAAATCTACCGCCTCCCTGCTTGCTCAGGCTGGAGTAGGTGGACTAAAGTATCTGGTTACGTACAGACAGAGATTAAGAATCTATGCTTCTTCTTCAAGGAGAATGGTGGGATTAGAGATCTACATAACTATTTCAAAGAATAATGGTAACGACTGGGAAAAATTCCGGCGTGTAGTTCAAAATCAAGTACAGGATAAAAATATGAGGTGCCTACGGGCACCTCATTACTTATTCAAATTAAATTAATTGACCTTGCATGTAAGAGTAGACCAATTCAGCTATCTCTGACTTAAGGAATAATACCTTCTCTTCCTTGAGTCTTAAATGCTTGAATAACGAGATCTTGAATGCCATCTGTTCGGGAAGCGGGGTAATTGTAATACTGCGACCCTCCAATATCCCAGGAAAGTCTTCCGGCAATAACTCGTCCCGTAAGTCGGACTTACACTTATTCATGACTAAGGAGTAAGGCGCGATTACCACTTTCCCTCTAGGAGTTTCTTCGATATAGGCCTCACCAACGTCATCGACCCAGGAGGTACCCATTAAGTTTACCAGCTGTGAGACCTTACGGGAGCAGATATAGAACTTACCTGTCTTTTCGGACTTAAAACCGTAGGTTATCATCTTCAAGTACCTCCGATCTATAGTACTCCAGTATGGCCCGAGAAACCGCTGTACGGTCAAGTTTACTCTTATCCCGATACCACATGAATTTAACTATTGCGGTCCTGTTCGCCTCTATGGCCCTGAATATATCACCATTTAACCACTTACAATTCAGTGCATGTAATATCTCACGATCCTCCCACGTCTTCATACACTCGACGTAAGCAGTAATACTAAATGCATCATCTTGATTGAAGGATAGGAACTCCTTAACTGCCTTTGCATACTTGGCACGGATAAGGGGCCGTAGTATATAGCTCGCTGCACGGTACTTATCACTACTTTGATTACCTACCTTACCAACTTCACTAACGACTTGCAGTGCTTGGGCCTCGGAAGTAAACTCAACCATTTCATCTAGATTTGAAATATCAATCATGACGTACCTCCTCAATCCTCTCATTAATACCTTCTAAAAGCCTACGTCTAACTTTTTCTAGTAAATCCAGACTGAGTTTTGGCCCGTACCGTTTAGGATCTTCTGATATCATAATATTCGTCATGTCCAATTCAATTGAATACCATAAGTTCATTATCGCCAGGGGTGGTTGAGAGGGATCCGCAGTCTTACCGCACCCATACAGGTTCAAGGTAGCTACTAGCACGAAACCTGAAGGTAATTCTAACCTAGATCCAGTAAGTTCCCTTGCAGACTGTGCGGGTACGAATTGATACATTGAAGCCTCCGTGTCTATATCCATCAGTAAGTCAGTGTACTGAATCTTATTAGTGACATAATAATGCATCCTACTCTTCTCCAAGCCAATCATCCTCTCATTACATTTACCCGCCACTTTGTAGTACGGCAAGTATACCTTCGATAGGGCAGAGGAGTTCCATATCGCCCTCATTACTACTCGATAATTCCATAGGTACGACTTTACAAATCCTCTTCGCTACAATTACTACCATACCTTCGGTAAGGTCCACGTCATCTTCCGGATTCATTGCCTTGACAACTGCAGTATAATTGGTCTCAGCCACTCGCTTACCCGCGAGTATAATACCGGAATCAGTCACCTTCTCCTTGGCCGGGGTATGGGATAGGAGGATCCATCCCTTCATAGGCTTGACAGTCACATCAATCACTCTCCGATCTTATTTAGTATACGAAATAATCCCTGATTGGTATAATGGCTGACGGGTATCGTATGAGGTTCTCGTTCGTCTTCCCGAGAAGTTTATTTAGTGGAAATGCTTGAGGGATTAAATCTAATCCTTTAAGTCGCATATTGTACCATTTCGCGATATCGTAAGCCGATTCGGATGCGAAGTCTAAGGATATACCGATATCATACGTGACGTATTTAGAGGTGAATGAGTTCTCTGATGGGTGATTATCTACTTCTAATCCAGTTTCTCTTTTTAATCTTATAACTGAGGTAGAGCTCACCCCAGGTATCATTCTCGCAATTAAGAACTCAACCTCACTATCGAACCGAATATCTGGTACAATTACTGCCTCTAGACCTGGCTGTGCAAGCTTAAGTACGTGAATGCTAGTTGCGAGCATCTCAACCCATATAACCCTATTGACTTGATTTCTACCAACCTCCGTACCAATGATTTGCAGCATCTTACGCATCTTACCAACCTTTGTACCATCCCAGCCCAATGCGTAGGCGTTATGCTTAACCGGATCTGCGACTGATAGTACTGCGGCTTTCGGTGTTTCTTTACACTTGAAATTATAACATGCCTTTATGTGTCTAGCCATTGAACCCTTACCTGTGTGTTTCTTTCCGCCAATCATAATAAGCTTCACTTAAGATACCACCCGCCCTAATTTAGTTTCCTTATTGATATGGTACAATAAAGTCAAGGGGTAGTAAAGGTTTCAATCTTTTACGCCACACAATGTAATCCTTTTATGGGAGCCTCTTTAGGTGTTTTATTAACTAAATATCGATATGGAGTGGTACAAATGAATGATGAGTCTTTAATTGTAAAGTATGATCTGGATAGGGATGTCATGGATTTACATAATAACGGGGCTAAGCCGAAGGAAATTGCGACAGTTCTTAATAAGAAATACCCGATGCTACCTCGTGACATATCGGCAGCCATGGTTGCGGCTCATGTTAAATCATTAGCTCTTCCCCCAAGTACTAGTAATAAGTCGGGATTGACACGGTTAGAGAAGGCTAAGCTTAAGTCACTAGAGGGCCAGTTAGACTTAATGCAGGAATCCATGGAATTATACTACATAGCGAAACAGTTACTTGATGATCTATGTAGGGCTGCAGAGGAACGCGACCGTATGCCTGAGCCTCATAGGTTCAAAGCTGTATTTGGTGAGTTACGTGAGATGATGAAGGATATTAACAAACTACAGGTACAGGCCATGGATTATAGTAAAATAATGGAGTTCATTACCTTACTATTTAAGCTAATTTCACGACACGCTCCTGATGTACTGCCCTTAATAGTAAGGGACTTAAGTCAGGAATCTACGGTATCATGGTTCACTAAAGTATTCGGCGGTAATGGCGGAGCAGAAGCTGCGTCCCCTACTTATGATGTAGAAGTCGTACCTGATATAGATCCTGATTCTAACTTACAGCACGAAGGTGAGATGAACTTAGAAGAGGATTTATTGGACTCATTACTTTGGGAGGATGATTCTGATGGCGAGTAAAAGTAGATCTGCCGGGGCTAAGGATGCATTTAATTTCGAGAATCTATTATCGGATGTACTGCATTTAGCAAAGGAGCAATCAGAGTATAGGGATCCAATTTTTGTTACGAAGCCTTTAGGTATACGAGCTTTCTGTAAGGATATTCTTGGTGCAGAACTATTCCCTGGACAGCAGACATTGGTAGCAGAGGTATTTGAAGAACTTATATTTTACAAATGGTTCGATTATCCTTGTAGTGATAAATTAAAACCTATCCAGGAAATGGTAATAATGTGGGGTAAGGGATCTGGTAAGGATTACATCGCATCCATACTCATGACTTACGTCGTATATGTACTGATGTGCGTCAGAGATCCCCAATCACTATTTCCAGGGTTCGGTAAGGGTGAAAATATTGACTTAATAAATAATGCCCCTACATCTAACATGGCAGAGAATGTCTTCCTGGCTAAAGTATTTCAGAGACTAGATCAGAGTACCTGGTTCGATAGGGTGGAAGAGAATCCTACCCGTGCTAAGAAAGGTGTGGGTCGGGCTAATCAATTCCATATCGCCGGTAATGAGATTCAATTTTTCCATAACATTAAGCTATACGCCACTCATGCTAAGACTGAATCATTCGAGGGATTTAGTCCACTAGTTACGTTGTTTGACGAGATAGCGGAGATGCCACTAGAAAAAGCAGTGAAAGCAGTTCAGACATTTAGCAGCTCATCTAATAGTAGGTTCCAGGATAGGAAGCTTATAATCTACATTTCATACCCTAGACAGAAGGATGATTATATTTTCAAGAAATATAGTGACGCCCTTAGTGGTGACTTCCCTCATGTCTGGGGCATTAAAGGAGCAACTTGGGAGGTACGACCGTACCCTGGACACTCAATAGAGAGTTACAAGATAGATTATGAAGATGATCCGGAAAGTGCGAAGATGAAGTACGAATGCGAGCCTCCAGAAGTTAGGGCCGGATTCTTCCCTTTCCCTGAATTAATAAATGAGTGCATAGTCGTAGGTAGATCAGCACAGCACCCTGACATATTCTGTACTCAGGAAGTAATAGAGAGGAAGGGTGGGTACTATATTAAAGTCGTACTCAATAATTTACATAAGCTCGACCCTAGCCTCACTTACTACCTAGGAGGTGATGCGGGTGTTAAATCTGACGCATACATCTTATGCCTTAGTCATGGTGAGGTAGTAGAAGTTGATTACGTAGATGAAGAGGGTATTACTCATAAACGGTTAATGAATATGCCTGTAGAGGATTTGTTAATTGAATGGCGGCCTTCAAAGAAGGATAGAGTACCTGTCGATTTAATAAATGTGGAAGATATAGTAGCCCAACTTTGCGGGGCGGTATACGTTAAGAAGGCACTATTCGACTCATTTAACTCTGCCACCCTTACTCAGAAATTAGTAGATATGAGAGTAGAAGCTGATGATAAAGTGTTCTCTAACAAGATACAGTACGAGATCTACTCCAATATGAGGAGCCTCATAAATTCAAGGCACTTGCAGTTACTTGATTACGCCTCACCTTATAGCGGATTCTATCATCAAGGTATTAAGATTATGTCACCTAATGACGAATTAAAATACCTCCAGAGGTTTATACTCCCTGGAGGCGGTGTGAAAATTGACCATGATCATGATAAGACTAAGGACTTCTCTGATGCAAGGGCTGCGTCTTTCTTCTTATGCTCTAATGACGAACCTATGCAGGATTTAAATGACTCACCAACCACTATAATCGCCACGCGGAGGAAAGGGTAGGGTACAGGTCTGTCTCGTTAACAACACCCATTAACATTAAATCCTCCCATGGAACTCTGGCCCAGAACATCATACCTTTATTGTTCGGGTCAATTTCCATTGCTAAAAACATTGTAACTGCGATACATTTACTCGGAATACCATCAACTACCTCGTCAGTTACAGTAGTGACTACCTGTATACCTGTCTTAATCCCAGCAGGGCTACCTACTCGTAAAGGGAAGCAATTACCTAACCGTGGTGCTGATTTACTGAAAACCGGAGCCAAGTCAGGTAAACCTATCCCAATTATATCCGTAGCAGTGAACTGGCTTTTTGAAGGTTTATCATGAACTAACCGATTAATTATGTCAGGCATTAAGATCCATCGCGTATGTTCAGGACCGTTAGGTGAGCCATACAGTTTACTCGGTACCGTATTAGAAATAGTTAAGAAGAAGTTATGAGTATGCTTCGCATCTAAAGTAATAAGGTAAGGTAAAAAGTTACCTCCAAATGCAGTAAATACATGATCTACTGAAAACTCCATGAACTTCGGAAATAATTTTTGAGATACTACGTTAGCGATTGCCTCATCACTATATTGCGACACCACATGAGTAGGTATGGTCTGAATCGTCTCTATCTCAAAGATGTCGAATAGACCGTCGGTCTTCGGGTTATTACCTGTGTAATTTGAAAAGAGATCATCGAGTAGTAAATCACCTTGAACCTGTTTCGATATTTTCGCTGATAAGTCCATATCATCATCATCCTTTTCAAAATAAAATGCCTGGGTATGTGTTTATATTACCACATCCCAGGCATACGAGTCATTTTTGAAACAAAGTGTGACATTTAACTCTTAAACATACGTCATATCCAGTAGTAACCTGAAGTAACATTCTGCAGATGCAATTGCATCCACCTTAGCTGAATGAGCACCTGACTGGTACATATCCTTTACATACCCAGGTAGATCGAGTTCCCTCACCAGTTCATGTAACCCAAAATTACCAAAGTCAAACGCTACTGTTGTAGATCCAATTGCATTAGCTAACGTAAATGTATCAATAAATTTATAGTTAAATTTAATGTGACTTAAACCCCTTGCGATAGGACTTACCCTCAAGAACTCAAGGTACTTGAAGAAGAAACGGGCATCAAACTGAGTATTGTGCCCACCTAGTAATACCTTACCATTACCACCTAGGAACTTATTAAGTAAGTAACTAGCCTTAACCTCACCAACCCTATCTGAATCATCGGATAAATCGATGCCATTAACCTTCATGGCCCCTGAAGTGATATTATACACTCCACTCTTAACCGGTAGGCTCAATTCCCTATCAAGGATTAACTCGTTATTTTTACTTACCCTGAACTGGCATAGATAAACATCTAGTAGCGAGTGAGTATTCTCATCCAACCCACCGGTCTCTACATCAATCCATGTAATACTCTCCATGTGCTCTTTAATACTCATTCATCCTACCCCCCCTCTTAATAATCTGGCGAGTCCTTATCTTCTCTAATCCCCTTGAACTGTGGGAATCTCAATGAGAATTTACCAGTCTTACTATCCTGTGACTCACTATCGAATTCTATGCATACTATTTTACCAATTATACTACGGGGGACCTTCCAGTACAACTTACGCTCCACATCGGAGAATCCGCCACCTACACTGACGATATTACCCTTATACCTCACACCTACAGCACCCATGATGCCTTCAAACTTAGAATCCTTCGTGCCCTCGAAGATCTCTACTACCTCTAAATCTAAATCACATTTTCGTTTCAACTTTAAGATATTAGTGCACTTACCTAGCCTATAGGGAGCGTCTATCTTTAACATCAACCCCTCCCAGCCCTTCGCCACTGCGTCTGCTAACATAGAGTCGATTATGCCAGCATCAGTACCCTTATAAAGAACCTCGACCCTCTCACAGGCAGCACCAGGTACAAAGTTAGGGATATTATTGACCCTATCGAAGTACTTTTCAGTAAATATCCCGGAGTCAAACTCACTTAGAGGTATTACGTCAAATATCCGAAACGTGAGGTTAGGCTTAGGCCCTTGCTTCGTGACCTTAGTATCCGTGAAATTCTCGCCCTCTACCTCACCGTCATACACAAAGCCAGTACCGAACTTAGATAACTCCTCTGCAATATGATCTAACCCATCCACCTCGTGACCTTTCCGGGTGAGGAAGATAGTCCCGGTAGGCCGGGCGATAGCGAGTAAACGTACACCGTCAATCTTCTTCTGCAATATGAATTCTTTACCTTCTACCTTCTTCGTATGATCTTTGTAGCTATGGGCAAGCATAACATCGAATGAAGGTATGAGGTTAGGGAGTACCTTATTTACTGTCTTCTTGGATACCCCAATCTTCAAGTCTTTAAGTATAATCCTACGGCACCATTTATACTCAAATTCAGTACATGTCGATAAGAATTCATTTACCATCTCAACAGCCTCACCGGAACCGGTATTATTAAATTCTAGGTACTTTATAATGTACGAGAAAGATCCTGGGATCATACCTGTACCCTCAGGATTAAAATCATCTAGACTCTTATCACCAATACCGAACTTGACCATTGTATCAAGAGATATCTTTAAAATACGCTTCCCCTCATCAGAGAACTCCTGTATAAGTAAAGTCTTTAAGTTCGAAGAAGGTTCCTCCTCAATCGCCTGTAGTAGATTGAACGTCCGGTGGATCTTCATTTTTTGCATTATCAGTTACCCCCTTAATAAATACTCGTGTGGATGATGGGCTACTTAGTAAGGTACTACTATCGAATGCGGCCTCGTTACCTTTACTACCTACTTTTTGCTTTTGCTGCTCACTACCTTTCAGATTTGGATTAACATTACCCTCGATTAAATTTTGACGAAAAGGTAATAAGGTATCGAAGTCAACAATAGTCGATCCATTATATTTATCCTTTACAATACGAGACAGTACTCTGCCAGTAGTCCTAGTCGGAGAGTTCGGTGATATACTATCAATGATTTCAGAAAGATTACTGAAATCATACATTGAGCCTTGTTCCTCCCTCTTCGCCACGGAGTTCTTAGGTATTGAAATATTCGTAGTTATAATCATAGACTTACCCGGATCTGATACCCTCTCATCGACGATATCGAACAGTAATGCCTTACTCCTATCAGCAACTAGA
>Ga0222674_1000567_pt1 | contig 12321 bp, 13 predicted proteins | sample AntAcemetagen866_FD_179804 | JGI IMG/M metagenome (GOLD analysis project Ga0222674, IMG submission 179804) | Saline water microbial communities from Ace Lake, Antarctica - #866 | ecosystem: Environmental > Aquatic > Non-marine Saline and Alkaline > Saline | place: Antarctica: Ace Lake...
TCTATCAGCAATGATGAGTCGTCTCGGATACATGAGGCGACTCTAAGGCATTATCTGTGGAAATACTAGATGGTGAGCGAAACTGTCGCGCGGAGACAGAGCGAAAAGAATTGCTCCGTGCGGTCTCGGCTCGGCTTCGGTTCACCCCAGAAGAAAGCGCTTAAGATACCTCAGCTATGATATTTACCTCTGAGATATTTAGCCCTAGTTCTAGGGCTACCTCTTCTGGCTTAAGGCCCCGAGTAAGCATCTGTCGTGCATCTTGATATTTTTTATCTTCTAGTTCGGAAACGACATCTTGATAAGAGATCTTTTCATCGAAAAACTTACTTAGTTTTTCGCCTCTACTGATAGATTTATTTAGTAAAAATTTTTCTTTTTCTACTTTTCGTAATAAGGTTTCGAGTGAACGTTGTTTTTTAGATAGCTTCTCTAGTGGTTCTTCAAAATATTTCGTTAGGTCAGATATGATGGCCTCGATCTCTTTAGTGATATGAGCGCTTCCGGTTTTGACCTCCATCTCCGCCTCAGTCGCAATTTGTGTAACCTTTTTAAGAAGCGCCTTATTTTGTTGCTGGGTTCTCTCCAGGTCTTCCTGTACCGATCTTCTGAGGTCAGAAAGATACTTTCGTTCTTCTGTAATCTCTGAGATTAATGACTTGTCATCGTTTCGTTTTTTCGAGAAGTAGTAGACGCCTAGTAGTAGAACGAAGTCTGTGATCAGTAGTAATGTGATAAATATACTAGTCATTACAATTATCCTTCTTGAAGAAACTTTTTCAGTACTTGTGCATCGACGTCATCGATGATTAAGGTTTCGGCCATGACGAGCGTCTTTTTTCCTCGTTTACCAACCTCTTTTGAAGATTGAACTTTTGCTAGAATTCTAAAGTCTTGTGGTTGGTCAATTCTTCCGTAGTTCACGTGTTTTTGCTTTCTGTTCCAATAATCGGGAATCGATACGTGTATCTTGAGTAGGGTGCCGTCCTCGTAGTCATCTGCCGTTCGAAATTCAATTCCATGCGGACTGATATGAACAGTCTGACCATTGAGAGACTTGTCGTCTTCACCATCTTTAAGTCCGAAGTTCTCGACATATAGCTTGAGCTTTTTGTTCGATCTTGGGTAGAGTTTTACTAGGCTGCTATCAAAAGACTGTTTTTTTGATTTATTTTGATTATTAGGCTCCGTAGTAGTCGTTTCTTGTTTGACTTCGGTTACGTTGTTTTCTTCTGGTAGTTGCGACATATTTGCTCCGTCTAATCAATGAGTAATGTTTTTAGTTTTCCTTTTAATTTACTGACTGCCTGTGTGTGTAATTGACTAACTCGCGATTCAGTAACTTCCAGAACCTTACCGATTTCTTTTAGGTTGAGGTCCTCGTAATAATATAGTGACAATACGAGTTTTTGTTTGTCGGGAAGCTCTTCAATGTTTCGTATCAAAAGCTCTCGGATTCCTTTGGACTTCAATTGCATAAAGGGATTTTTAGATCCAATATTTTCCAGGCATTCTAACAAGCTTTTCTTATCGCTTTGGCCAGGTCCCGAAAGCTCGTCAATTGATAGCAACGTTACGGCCTTTACTCGAGAGACCATAGTATAGTACTCGTTTAGGTCTATACCCATTGCCTTTGATAGCTCTTCGTCGGAGACGGCTCGACCGTATCTTTGCTCGAGTTCCGCATAGGTTCGATCTATTTTTTTCGCCTTATCTCGGATAGATCGCGGTACCCAGTCTTGAGACCTTAGCTCATCCAAGATAGCTCCGCGAATTCTAAACTCAGCATAGGTTTTGAATTTATTATCTCGACTCGGGTCGTACTTCTCAATAGCATCCATGAGGCCGATTACCCCTGCGCTAATAAGGTCATCTATTTCGATATTAGATGGTAGTCTCGCAGCTATACGCTGTGCAACGAATCTTATAAGTGGTGCGTAGTCCATGATTAATTGGTCACGTAACTTACCGTCAACACCACTAGTGTCTTGTTTGTAACGCTTGACGAGTCCCTTCATACAAGCTTCCTATTCTAAGGTTATCTAAATTCTGCTAACTTGCGCATTATCTTGATTGGCCCAAACTAATTCGCGCCAAATTTGATCTTGATCTCGAACATTAACACTGCTGTGATTGTCAAAAATTGTTTGTGCTATCTTGTTCCAGGCTTGGCCGGCGTTTGTGTGAGTCGTGACTTCACTGGCTGCTCTTCTCTGAATGATTGCTTTCTGAATTTGCGGGTCAAACGGAACAAAACCTATGTAGTCTAAGTCTTTTCCGATAAAGCGGTCTGCTACGGTGGACAACCTCTCGAAGACCTGCCTTCCTTCGGCCTCACTTTTTGCCATGTTTACTAGAAGTGAAATATTTGGCTGTCTCTGGTTTTCAGAAAGAATTTTTATCATTGCATACGCATCCGTCATTGCATGAGGTTCGGGTGTTGTTACTACTATGCTTTTTTCTGCAACTGAATTCAGGTGAAGTACCGTGTCAGCTATACCTGCGCTTGTGTCGATAATAAGAAGATCAAAATCTTCATTTAATTGTTCTAATTGTTCTAATAGTGCAACTCTTTGTACAAAACTCAACTGAGCAAGTTGGCTTATACCAGATCCAGAAGGTATGATTTTAATTCCTAGGGGGCCATCTAATATGATGTTGTTGATCCCTATTCTTCCTTCTAGTACATCATTAATATTGTACCTAGCCTGTAGCCCAAGCACAACATCGACGTTAGCTAGACCCATGTCACCATCTAAAATCAATACTTTTAGACCTAACCTACGAGCGCTAAGAGCTAAGTTGACAGTTGTTAGGGTTTTGCCAACTCCACCTTTACCACTTGTTATACTGACAACATGAGGAAAGTTTTTCTTAAGTTTACGACTGCTTAAGCCGACTTTTTTTTCGTTTGAAAAATGCTCAATTCCCACTTTTTTCTCCGTAATAAAATTTTTACAACCCAAAAATTCTTTCAACTACGCGCTCTTTGCTGGCTCTCTCGATGTCGTCTGGTATTTTTTGACCAGTCGAAAAAAAGCTCAAAGGTAGAGACCATTTTGTAGATAGGTTAAATATCTCGCCATAACTCCAACTTTCGTCTATTTTTGTGAATATTAGGCTTTCTAGGCCAAGGGTCGAAAAGTTCCTAATAGATCGATCGAGTTGTGCTTGTTTTTCTGTTATTGAAAGAACTAGGTGGAAATCAATTGGCAGTGAGCTTTCTTGGAATAGGTTCAGCTCTTCGATGAGTTGGATGTTTTTTGGACTTCTTCCAGCGGTATCTATAAATACCATGTCGAGATCGTTAGATTTGTCGAGTATTTTTTCTAATTCTTGGGCATTATTGATTGTTTCAAATGGGATGCCGACTATTTTCGAGTAGAGTCTTAACTGTTCACTCGAAGCAAGTTTTGACTGATCGAATGATACAAGTAAGATTTTTGCTCGGTGTTGTTTATGGTATTTCGCGGCTAGTTTTGCGATTGCTGTAGTTTTGCCAGATCCACTAGGTCCGACAAAGGCGCGTATTTTAGTCGTACCACTAACAGGCGTCCATTTAGGTGCTATTGTAATTCTTTTCAGCATCCACCTTATGGCTTGTGATTGAAAAAAATCACTCATATTTACTGGTATTTTGTTGTCGATCTCGGCAGGCTCAGGCAAGTCTTTGAGATACGACGTTAACTTGGTTAAAATACTTTCATCAATGCCAGTAAGTGAAAGTTGTCGGTATAACTGTGTCATCGATTTGGGAATCTTAGATATGATATGATCTTCTTTTGTTCGAAGGGATTCAATTAACAAAGACTTTAACTCTTCGACTCCTCCCTCTAAGTTATTGAAGTTATTTTTTCTTGGCATGACGTCTATTAAGTTACTAATCTTTTGATCGAGGCTTTGTAGTTGATCAGATACTTCGTCATTGAGATGCTTTCGGTCAAATAGATTCTTTCCTGCTTCAGCCCCGAAACCACCGGTAGTTTCGGGTATTGCCGCCGTGACTTCGTACATCTTATTTTTATTATCTAAGATTTTTTCTTTGGTGTTAAGAATGATTGCGTCGTTACCAAACTCACTCTTGATGGATTTGATTGCATCGTTCATTGTTAGGGCTTCGAAAGTTTTTACCTGCATTTGATCACCTCTACCTTTTAAGTAAGACTATATAGTTACAATGCCTATTGATTGTGTTTGTGTGTCCGATGATAATTCATCAAAAGCTATGACTGTTAAGCCTGGTATAAACCTGTTAACGAGTTGTTTTAAGTCCCAACGAACCAACGACCCGCAAAGTAGTATCGGCTGAGTTCCACTGCTTTGAAACTGGGTTATGCTCTCGGCAATACCGTTGAGAATTTTTTGAGCGATTTCCGGTTCTAGCTGGAGGGTTGTCGAACCGTCTTCACGATGCTGTAATCCTGAGACTAATAAATCTTCTACAGCACGGTCAAGGGTAATTACTACGAGTGTATCGTCGGGACTAAGATGTTTTTGCGTGATTGATCTACCAAGGGCTTTTCTTACATACCTAGTTAATGGATCAGGGTTTTTGATGTGTTTACAGTAGTCCGCAATGGTTTCGAAAATTGTATGCATATCTCGAATACTCACCTTTTCCGCAAGTAAGTTTTGCAGTATTTTTACAACATCCCCAAGCGTGAGCCGTTCTGGACCGATCACTTCTTCGACTACTTTTGGTGCTTCACGTTGTAGCTGATCAATTAAATGTTGGGTTTCTTGGCGTCCGATTAGGTGTCCGGCCTGCTCTTCGATAAGTTTGGTTAGATGAGTCACGACGACCGTAGCACAGTTGACTACTGTATAACCCCTGAAGGTTGCTTCATCTCTCTGACCAGGTTTAATCCACAATGCATCAAGACCGTATGCGGGTTCTTTTGTCGCTATTCCGTCGAGCGGCTCGGAGATGTCACCTGGATCCATTGCCATATAGTAGTCGATCATAAGGTTGCCGCGCCCGATCACACTGCCTTTTAGAAGGATTTGATATTCACCAGGTCTTAGCTGAATATTATCTCGAACCATTACCATCGGAACGACAATTCCTATTTCCTGGGCGAATTGTTTACGTGAAGATACGATTCGTTCGAGAATTTCTCCGTCTTGTTTAGTATCTACCAATGGAATAAGACCAACTCCTACTTCTAAGGCTAAAGTATCGATGTGAAGTAGCGACTCTATAGAGTCGTCTACGGCATCTTCGGCCACCGTCTTTTCTTGGGCCTCTTTTGCATCAACTTCGCGTTTATCTACTATTTGTTTTGCGTGTCTCGCAAATAACCCCATTCCGACTGCGAGTATAAGAAATGGTACGGACGGTAAACCTGGAATTAATGCCATCACTACAAGCATTCCTGAACAAATATAAATTGCTTTAGAGTGGTTTATGACTTGATTATTAAGTGTCTCACTTAAGCCTGTCGAAGTTCCCGCGCGGGTTACGATGATACCAGCTGCGGTAGATATTATGAGAGCAGGTATCTGAGAAACCAGGCCGTCACCGACTGTTAGAAGTGTGAAGATTTGGCCGGCTTCTGCAAAGCTCATGTTGTAGGTAACAACTCCCACCACCAAGCCTACGATTATATTGATTGCCGCGATGATAATACCGGCTATTGCATCTCCTCTAACGAATTTACTTGCACCATCCATCGCACCATAAAAATCTGCTTCGTGTTCAATCTTAGATCTTCTGGCCTTCGCTTCAACCCGATCGATAATCCCAGCATTTAAGTCTGCGTCAATGGACATCTGTTTACCGGGCATTGCATCTAAGGTAAAGCGGGCCCCAACTTCAGCAACCCTACCAGCACCTTTAGTAATTACGATGAAGTTAATTAAGACAAGAATTGTGAAAATTACAAAACCTACGAAATAGTTGCCTCCTACTACGAACTCCCCGAAGGACTGGACTACTTCACTGACATTTCCACTCGCGCCGTCTAATAGAATACTTCTTGTGGTGGCGACGTTTAGGGCCAATCTAAATAGTGTCGTGATTAGCAGAATTGTAGGAAATGTCGAAAACTCCAAGGGTTCTTGAACATAGATTGAAATGAGTAGTATTAGGAAAGCAAAAGCTATTGAAATCGAAAGAAGGACATCGAGAATTAACGGCGGTAGTGGGACGACCATGACCATCATAATACCAATTAACCCGAAGGCGAATTGTATATCAGGCGCTCTTAGAATCTTTAAGATTCCCGATTTTTGCTTTGCAGCAGATTGATTTATGGTCGTGTCAGCCATTTAAGTCCTTAAACGTTTAAAGCGCTTGATTGTTTTTTGAAATTTATTCCCTTTAGTTGGAAAACATAACGAATTACCTCTGATACTGCTTTGTAGAGCGAAGCTGGTACGGTCTGGTCGAGGTCAACCATCTTGTAGAGAGCCCTTGCTAGGGGTTTGTTTTCTACTATTGGGATACTTTTTTCTTTTGCAACCTCTCTCATTTGTAGTGCTAGAAAATCAACGCCTTTTGCCAGGAGTATAGGAGCGTCCATCCCGACTTGATATTTTAATGCTATAGAGTAGTGAGTGGGATTTGTAATCAGAACAGTTGCGTCTTCAGTTTTTTCGACCATTCGGCGACTGGCAATATCTCTCTGCATCCTTCTGATTCTGTTTTTGATATGAGGGTCAACTTCACGTTTTTTATGCTCTTCTTTAACTTCCTTTTTAGTCATTTTTAATTTTTTTTCTAGAGAAATAAAGTTATAGAGATAGTCAAAGCCGGCAACAACTATCAGCAGCATTGCTACGGTTAAGAAGAGGCTTCTGGTAATATCGCCCCAATAATCCCAAACCCGAGTCATTGGTACGTGCATAAGACCAGGAACTTTAGACCATTCAGAATATAAGATTAGGTAGGAAACAACTCCAACCACCGACATTTTACCGATTCCTTTGAGGAGCTCTACAGGGGCTTGCCAGCTAAACATCCGAACAATACCCTTTAGCGGATTTAGTCGGGAGAAATCAGGCTTCAATCTTTTCCATGAGAAATTGAATCGAGTTTGCAGCAAGGTCACCGTGGTAGCAATTATGGCAGTAACAGCGAAAATCGGAAGTATTAGAAGAGTGGTTTCTTTGCCGATTTCAATTACAAAGGAATAGATGTTTTCACCTGAGATATGTAAATGACTTATTCTTGAAAGATGGTTGGTGAACATATTTAACAATGAAGACATAAAAATAGGTGTGTAGTAGCTTAGAAAACCTACGGTTCCAGCCAATACAAATACAGAGCTGATTTCTTTAGAAACCGCTATCTGACCTTTTTCACGGAATTCCTCGCGTCGCTCTGGGCTGGCTTCTTCCGTTCGGTCTTCATTTTCTTCGTTGTCTTCTGCCATAAGTATCCCTATAAGCTATGGCGATAATCCATGAATCATCTGTATTAGGTGATTGTTGGTATTTGTAAAATGCGCAGTCATCCAATCCGGAAAAAACGGAAAAGACGCAATATATACCAGTAGCCCAATGAAAAAACTCATCGGAAAACTCATGGTAAAAACATTCATTTGCGGTACCGTTCTAGCAACGAGTCCTAATGCACCCATCGTGAACAGTAAAGCAACCAGAATCGGAGCCGCCAGTTGTATAGAAATTGAGAATATGTCGGCTGAAAGTTGGATGATTAGCTGGGTGATATTTGGGTTAATCTCAACACCCATTAATGGTATTGAGGTAAATGAATAGGCGATAGCGTTGATGAAGATGTAGTGTAGATTTAGCCCTAAGAAAATTAAAATGACAATGATTCTGTGTGTGGCTGTGAAGCCGTTAAGCTGTTGGCCAGCATCAGGTACTAGTAGGTTTGCCATACCAAACCCCATTTGATACCCCACTAAGCTCGCTGCCATTAGAATTCCATCAAAAGCCATCTTAGAAATGAAGCCAATTCCAAATCCGATGAATAATTCCTTAATCACAATCCAGCCTAATCCGACAACGTCCATTTGTAGAAGATTGACAGCTGGTGTGGGAACCATGTGGTAGAAAAGCATGCTAAGGCCGGCAGCAATAAAAATTCTAGCTCTTACTGGAGTGGGGGTATCTCCAAATATCGGTAAAAACATCAATATGCCGCCGATACGTATGAATACTAACGCAGCCTTAAAGATGTCTTCTATTTGGAAACCCAACATAATAAATTACCTAATGAGAAAGGTTTGGTATTTCACGAAAGAGGTTTACGGTAAATCCGACCATTGTCTGAATGATCCAAGGCCCACAAATGATTAGCGTTGCCAACATAACGACTACTTTCGGTATAAAAGACATGGTCTGCTCGTTTATTTGAGTTGCGGCTTGAAATATTGATACCAATAAACCAGCGATCAATGCAGCTATTAGGGCTGGTGCCGCAATTTGCATCGTGACCCAAATTGTTTTAGAGGCGATGTCGATTACTGTTTGCTCGTTCATAATTACACCTAGACCATGTTAAAGCTTTTGACAATTTGTTGAACAATTAAAGACCACCCATCCACGAGAACAAACAAAATAAGCTTAAATGGTAGAGATATTACTGTCGGCGGTAACATCAGCATACCCATGGCCATTAATATCGAAGAGACGACCATGTCGATTATTAGGAATGGAATGTAAATGAGAAATCCAATTTGGAATGCAGTTTTTAATTCGCTAATCAAAAAGGCTGGCATCAGTGCCTTCATCGGAACATCTTTTGATTCTTGAGGTTTAGCTAGGCCCGCGATGTTCATGAAAATCCCAAGGTCATCTTCTCTTGTTTGAGAAATCATAAACTTTCTTAGCGGCTGAATAGCATTGTCAAAAGCATCTGTTTGAGAGATTTTCTTTTCAATATATGGAGTGAGAGCATTGGTGTGGATGTGCTCTAAAACGGGTGACATGGTGAAAAAAGTTAAAAAAATCGATAAACCGACTAGCACCTGGTTAGGCGGCATCGTTTGCGTTCCTAATGCTTGTCTGACAAAACTTAATACTATTAGAATTCTAGTGAACGACGTAGTCATTAATAGGATTGCTGGAGCGACAGCTAATATTGTTAAGAGGCCCACGATCTTGAGCGCCGGCATGACCGCATCAGGTCCGTCGGTTTCACCAAGAGCGATATTCACTGTCGGGATAGCCGTATCGGCTAGGGAACTTGAGGCCCAAAGCAACATAGCCGCGGCTGATCCAATCGTGCTGTAAAATAACAATGATTTGTAATTTGTTTTCATTTATATCGCCGGTAGATTTTTAAGTTTTTCTCTTATGAGTTTTGTTACATCATTAATAGCATCTGATGATTGTAAACTCGGCCTATTATTCGCTATTGGTACTTGGGATTCACCGTAACGTTTTACTGCTTGAGTTCTTTGTGTGCGTGGTGTGGTACTTCGATTTGTTGGGCGGGGTTTTGCCTCTGGTAACTTTTTAGGTATTTGACTATTTGAAGCTATAATATTAGGTGTGATTTGTGGTTGTTCAGGAAGTCTGTGGCGTATTACTTCTGGTTTAGCGGGTTCTTGTATTGATGTTAGGTAGCTGATTCCTTCGGGAGAGACGCTTAATAAAATTTTCTGCCCACATATTTCGAGTAGCTGAATTTTTTGTTTAGGGGCTAATACATGAGATGATATTAGTTTTAATTCTTCTTCTTTTATGTTGGTGTTAGTAGATTTTTTTCTGCGCAGTTTAAAGCGAGATCTAATTAAATGAAACCCTAATAATCCAAATAGTAATACCCCTGAGAATATTGAAACCTTCGTTAATTGTTTTGATAATTCTGGAGTTTTTTTGAATGCTACTATCGAAGAAGCACTTTCTTCTTTTTGAAATTTAATTTTATTTGCCGGGGCGGCAATAGTAGCACTTACTTCGGTCTTATCTATCACGCTTTGCGCAGTATTGACGATAGAGGTGATAGCTGTATTGGCGGGATCCTTACTTACCAATTCAGCTAGTTTTTTGTGGTCAATAGTAATGAGAATTCTTTCCCCTAACAGGTCGTGCTTTAGTGATTTTTTTACCAGCGCGGCATCTTCAGATAAAAACAATCGAACACCAGCTGTGTTATCTGGAGATTGAAAGGCAGCAATTTTTTGAACGATGGGACCTGCTCCGTTTATGAACTCACCCGGATTAGGAACAATAGTTTGGGGTAGATTTACTTGGATAAATGTTCCGTGATCTTTGATTTGATACTCTGACCATTTTGGTTTGGAACTAAGACGTATGGTTACAGCGCTAGTTTCCCCACTTTCTTCAACGTCAATTTTACCAAGTGTCGACGCCGCAACTTTAAAGGTTTTGTTTTCAGCGTGTAATAGAGTAGTGTTTAACAATATAAGAACACTACTTAACAATAATCTCATGACTACTCCTGGTTTTTTTGGTTTTTTGCTAAAATTATCCGGCTAGTTTGTTGTCAGATAGATCGCCTAATCCAAACTGAGATACAACATCAGTTAAGCGGACTCCAAACTTTTCATTCACAACGACAACTTCGCCCATCGCGACAAGCTTGTCGTTTATAAGTATCTCCATAGGCTCACCAGCGATCTTATCAAGTTCAATCACAGACCCTTGTCCTAGCTGAAGCAAATCGTTAACCAACATTTTCGTTCTACCAAGTTCAACGGAAACTTTAAGCGGTACGTCGAGAATCATTTTTAACTTCGAAAAGTCTGTTCTCGCCAGCTTAGCGCCTTTTTCACCTGGTGACGCTTCTCCGTCTGCTCCCTCTGCGAGAGCTTCGTCGAAGTCGTTGCCTAGTCCAAAATCTTCTGTTGAGGTTTCGTCAGTCATGGTTTTTTTCCTCTTTTAACGTAATGTTATACATCGATTAATGATTCTACGATTTTGATTGCTCTGTTGCCTTTTAGAATTCCAGGTAGACCCTTGAATTTCACGACGCCTTCAGCAAGGACATCAAGCGGCATCGTTGCGTCGGTATCTAGTTGAATGATATCTCCCACCTCTAGTTTCATTAAGTCAGCAACGGTGACCTCGGCTTCGCCAAGTTGTATGAGGAGGTTTGCGGAAGTGTGTAATATCTGTTCCTTGATTCGGTTGATCCAAATGAAGTCGACCTCTAGTTGCTCACTTTGGAAACCAACCGCTAACTTTGATTTTATTGGCTCCAAAGTAGCGTAGGGTATTACGATCTTTATCGTGCCAGAAATTTTCTCAAGTTCGACATCAAAGGTGGTAGCGATAACTACATCTGACGGGGGGACGACCGCAACGAATTGAGGGTTTATTTCCGTTCGACTGTATCCAATTTTGAGTGGATAAACAGGTTCCCACGCTTTTTCAAGGTCGTCAATCGCAGCTAAGACAACTCTGCGAGCCATTTTAATTTCTATTTGTGTAAAGTCTTTTCCTTCAATTTTTGTATAAGGAACATCACTTCCCCCAAAAAAACTATCTACCAATGCATATAGAAGTTTTGATTCGATAACCATTACGGCGGCACCGCGTAGGGGGTCGAGCCGTAATATGTTGAGGCACGAGGGTAATGGTAGTGAGTTCATGAACTCGGAAAACTTTAGAGGTCCGGTCGAGTTCACACTAAGGTTTGCGACCTTTCGGAGTGAGTTTGAAAGCGTCACCCGGAATAGCCGGATAAACCTGTCATGAATTATATCCAAAGTAGGCATTCTGCCGCGGATAATACGGTCCTGGTTGGACAGGTCGTATTGAACTACACCACTCTTTAGACCTTCTCCACCTTCTTCCTCGCTTTCAACACTGTTGTCTCCAACGGCTGAAAGTAGGGCGTCGACTTCGTTTTGTGATAATACTTGGCTCATACTTTATCCATCATTCAATTAATATATCGGTTATGTAAACTGCGTTGATTGGTCGATCCATAAACCTATTTATTCTGATTAGTAATTCCCGGCGAAGTTGGTCTTTGCCGTCGGGTCCTAAAAGAAACTCTCTCGTCTTCCTACTCGCAATACTGACGATCGCATCACGTAGCTGAGCGGAACGACTTTCGATTTCTGCTTGCTGCTTTTCGCCTCCGTCAAAGCTTAATGCCACCTCAAGTCGGACGTAGTGGTTTTCTATGGGGTTTCCTAAGTTTAGATGAAATGTTTTAAACTTGTAGGTTTGTCCCATTCCTGCTTGCCCGGTTTCGGGTGCAGCTTCGGCAGCTGTTCCTCCATCGGCCGGCTTGTCACCGCTGGCCGCAGCATCGGGAGTTCCTCCGTCGGTTGCCTCCGAGGGCTCACCTTCGGTCACTGTTTCACTAGTTTCAGTAGGTGGCTCTTCACCTCCACTCATAAGAAAAAATGCAGCACCACCGCCACCCAGAAG
>Ga0222674_1000570_pt1 | contig 12289 bp, 13 predicted proteins | sample AntAcemetagen866_FD_179804 | JGI IMG/M metagenome (GOLD analysis project Ga0222674, IMG submission 179804) | Saline water microbial communities from Ace Lake, Antarctica - #866 | ecosystem: Environmental > Aquatic > Non-marine Saline and Alkaline > Saline | place: Antarctica: Ace Lake...
TAGATGACAAAGGAAATAGCATTGACTTGAAATTTGACATTCTAGATAAATCAGAACTTCAATGAAAAGACTGTTATACCGCTGATTCGAAAAATACTTTCAGTTTCATTAAACCTTTTTTAACAAAAGCAAGTAATCAGTAATGGTTACCTTTAGCAATCATAAGTCTTCACATTAGAAAACACATGAAATTAATCAAGCTATTTACGCTTCTTATTGCCGCTTCCTTTTACTTCAGTCCTGCGCAAGCACAACAAGGTGATCCAGCGGAGACTACAGAAAAGTTCAACACCCTCCTATACTACATCGAGCACATGTATGTCGATGAAGTGAATGGACCGGAATTGGTTGATCATGCCATCGTCAAGATGTTGGAGGATTTAGATCCCCACTCTACTTATATCTCTAAAGAAGATCTTCAAGCAGTGAATGAACCCCTCAACGGAAATTTCGAAGGTGTTGGAGTTCAGTTTAACATCTTGAAAGATACCTTGTATGTGGTGAGTCCGATTTCTGGTGGACCATCTGAAAAGCTTGGCATTCGCGCTGGAGATAAGATTGTCAAAATTGAAGACGAGAATGTTGCTGGCGTAGGAATTACTAGTCAAGATGTTTTTGATAAACTTCGTGGGCCTAAGGGCACTGTCGTGAAAGTAGGCATCAAAAGAAAAGGCTCTAAGGAGATTCTCGATTTTGATATCGTTAGAGATAAAATTCCAATCTTCAGTGTTGATGCGACTTACATGGTGAATCCTTCGATAGGATATATCAAGGTGAATCGATTTGCCAAGACCACTATGGAAGAGCTACAAGCCTCTTTGAAGGACTTGAAAGATCAAGGAATGGAAAGTTTGATTCTTGATTTACAAGGAAATGGTGGTGGACTTTTGAATACCGCTATTGAGATGGCAGATGAATTCCTTTCTGAAGAGAAATTGATCGTTTATACTGAAGGACGGGCTTTCCCTAGAGACGATACTTTTGCCCATCACACAGGATTGTTTGAAAAAGGACGATTGGTCGTTTTGATAGATGAAGGATCGGCCTCAGCCAGCGAAATCGTATCTGGAGCAGTGCAAGATTGGGACAGAGGACTAATTGTAGGTAGAAGATCATTTGGAAAAGGATTGGTTCAAAGACCAGTGCCGCTTCCTGATGGATCAGCAGTGCGCCTTACAGTTCAGAAGTACTACACGCCAAGTGGAAGATGTATCCAGAAACCTTACGAAGATGGACTAGAAGCTTACCAGCGTGAAAAGTATGACAGGTTTGAAAAAGGTGAATTGTTTAGCTTAGATAGCCTTGAACACCCAGATTCACTGAAATTTTTCACCAATATTAAAAAGAGAACCGTTTATGGTGGAGGAGGAATATCTCCTGATGTTTTCGTATCGATTGATACCAGTATGAGCAGTGAATTCTTCGCTGATTTGATTCGCAAAGGTGTTATTAATACCTATGTTCTGAACAAGGTTGATAAGGAGAGAAATTCACTGGCCAAGCAATTTAAAACAGCTGCAGCATTTAATATGGAATATGAGATAGCGCAGTCAGTGTATGACGACATCATTGCTGAAGCTGAGAAAGAAGAAATCAAATACAATGAAGAGCAATTCAATACTTCTAAGAAAGCTATTGAATTGAGGGTGAAAGCATTAATGGCAAGAAATATTTTTGATAATTCTGCCTTTTACCAGGTGATTAATGAATTAAATCCGGCCTATAAAAAAGCTATAGAGCTGATAACAGATGGCAGCTTCGACAAAATGAAACTGGCACATTCTGACTTTTAGACTAGGAAATCATTACTTTTGCAATGAATAATTTTAAACAAATCAAAATTTTTATACAATGAGCAGCTCAGTGAGAAACGTGTTGTTGGGACTAGTTGTTGTTGCCTTAGGGGTAAATGCTTACTTACTATGGAGCAATGACAGCGATGGACCTAAAGTTAAAAAAGTAGTTGAAGCGGGAAGCGAAAACCCAGGGAAACAAGACACCCCTTACAACGTAGAAGCTTCTAAGCTAAAGGGTGACAATTCAAAAGCGGCAAAAGATAATTTTGACCCTTTGAACAGTCAGAAAGAGAATCAATCGTTGAATGGTCCTAAGACCTCGATGACTTTTGATGCTTATGACCATGACTTTGGTGGTATCAAGCAGGATTCAGAGAACTCTTACGTTTTCAAATTCAAAAACACAGGCAATGAGCCTTTGATTATTGAAAAAGCAAAGGGATCTTGCGGTTGTACCGTTCCAACTTATCCAAAGGAGCCAATTCCACCAGGAGGTGTTGGTGAGATTGGTGTGGTTTACAAGCCAGGTAAGCAAAAGAATAGTCAAACGAAGAAAGTGACTATCACTGCTAATACTGATCCGGTGCAGACTATCTTGACCATTAAAGCTAATGTTGAAGAAGTAGGGGCCTAATTCATAAGAACTTTATCTTATTTTTAAAGCCTGCTGAATTTATTTAGCAGGCTTTTTTTTTGCCCTATGATGAAAAATCTCACTCTTTTCATAATATTCATCCTGGCTGTTCATGGTCTTTTCGGTCAGGCAGATTGTAGCGTAAATAAACCCAAACCTTTTCGTGTTGGTGAAAAGTTAAGCTACGAATTGGTTTACAATTGGGGATTCATTTGGGCAAAAGCTGGTCAGGTAGATTTTGAAGTCAGAGATACCACTTACAAAGGTGAGAATCATTACTTTTTTTACAGTTTCGGAAGCTCATTTAAGACCTGGGATTGGTTTTACAAGGTTAGAAGCTCCTATTCTTCAATCGCCAGCTTGAAACTAGAGCCCAAGAAATTTTACCGCAACGGACGTGAAGGCTCCCACTATTACAACAGTGAATATACCATCGATGGGAGAACTGCCCACTTACGAGCCATGGATGATGAAGGTAAGATGAGTACCAAGAGCTTCCAGCTGAATGAGTGTGCTTTTGATGTGATTACAGCCATCTATTATTGTAGAACTCTAGACTTCACCGGACTAAAGGTAAATGACATTGTTCCCCTCAATTTATACTTAGAAGGTGAGAATTTCCCTTCTCAATTGAGGTATATGGGCAAAGAGGTCTTGGACGAGAAAAGACTCGGAAAGCCCTATTCCTGTATAGTTTTCAAACCACTATTGATTGATGGAACAGTCTTCAGTGAAGGAGAAAACATGACCGTTTGGGTTACAGACGATGCCCAGCGCGTTCCAGTATATATCGAAACAGAATTGGTAGTTGGGAAGGCGAAAATCTACCTTCAAACAGAATAAATCTCAGCCCAAGAAATCGTCAATTGCCAAGGCTAGTTTTCTGTCTTTTTCGCTGATGGTGCTGCCTTCGTCATGTGTGCAAAGTTCTATCCGCACATAATTGAAGGAATTGTACCATTCAGGGTGATGATTCATTTTTTCCGCGATGAATGCAACTCGAGTCATGAAAGTGAAGGCTTCCTGAAAACTGGAAAATCGAAATTCACGAACAAGTTTGTCATTTTGTTCTTTCCACATGTGAATCAAATTAGGGTGCAAGTCAAAGATAATTAATTTGGACTTGTAGTGATGTAAACACTCACCGATACAAAAACAAACTATTTCTTGCAGTATTTCGCCGATTCCTCGATAGGATATCTATTCTCTAAATCAACATCATTGAAGCTCTTCTTTGATCCCCAAGCGAAGAGCTTTTCGAAAATGGGAAGTACCTTTTTGTGTTTGATGATTTCGAGAAAATAGATTTCGTGCTCTTTCTCTTTAATTCCCATTTCGTAAAGCTCAGCGTTGTGCTTTACAATTCCCAACTCATGAAAATACTGCATCATCCTGAAGTATTCGCAAACATTACCGCTTTCTAGTCTGCCGGCAAAATAATAAGGCATAAACCAGCCAATCACGTAGCAAGAGCCGGCAATCACTTTTCCGATAATGTGAAATTTAATTTCGTAATACCGCGAAATCGGAACGCCGTATTCATTCATGATTCCCAACACTACCTTTCTGTGGTGCCATTCGTCCAATTCAATCTGATGGACTGCAATTTTTTCTTCCTTCGATTTTACCGCCCCGGCATTCCCCTGGTATGCAAAAGCAGCGGCTTTCTCAGCGGAATAGGCTTTTTGAAGTAATCGAGTTAGTTTTTTGTGATCGAGCGACTTGGATTGAGATTCCATAGACAGGTGAAATAGGGAGCTAATTCAAATTCTTGGCATAAAGTTAAGGCTATCGCATCAAACCTATCTCTTAAGAATATACAATTCCGTACTTTCGCAGCCTCAAAAACAGAATATGATTTCAGTTGATAATTTATCAGTAGAATTTAGTGGGACGACCTTGTTCAGCGAGGTTACTTTCGTCATCAATCCTACCGATAAAATTGCCTTGATGGGAAAGAATGGTGCAGGGAAATCTACGCTGATGAAAATCGTTGCTGGAGCTCAGAAACCGACTGGCGGAAATGTTCGAGCGCCGAAAGATGCTGTGATCGCTTATCTCCCCCAGCACCTGCTCACCGAAGACAATTGCACTGTTTTTGAAGAAGCAGCAAAAGCCTTCGCTCATGTTTTTGAGATGAAAAATGAGATGGATGAGCTAAACAAAGCGATGGAGACCCGCACCGACTACGAAAGTGATGAGTACATGGCCATCATTGAGAAAGTCACCGATTTGGGCGAGAAGTATTATGCTTTGGAGGATGTAAACTATGACGCTGAAGTTGAAAAAGCACTGAAGGGATTGGGATTCAAACCCGCTGATTTTAATCGTCAGACCAAAGAGTTTAGTGGTGGCTGGAGAATGAGGATTGAATTGGCAAAGATTCTATTGCAAAAGCCCGATTTAATTTTGTTGGATGAGCCTACCAACCACATCGATATTGAATCCGTGATTTGGCTGGAGGATTTCTTGGTCAACAAAGCCAATGCCGTAATGGTAATCTCTCACGATAGAGCCTTCATCGACAACATCACGAATCGTACCATCGAGGTTACCATGGGGCGCATCTACGACTACAAAGTCAACTACTCTCATTACCTGCAACTTCGTGAAGATCGTCGAGTTCACCAGGTAAAAGCCTACCAAGAACAGCAGAAGTTCATTGCCGATAACATGTTATTTATCACCCGATTTAAAGGCACCTACTCCAAGACAAATCAGGTGAGTTCTCGGGAGAAAATGCTTGAAAAACTTCAAATCATTGAAATCGATGATGTTGACAATGCTGCATTGAAGTTGCGCTTCCCTCCTTCTCCGCGGTCTGGCGATTACCCGGTCACAGTGAAGGATGTCTCTAAATTATACGGCGATCAGGTCGTGTTTAAGGATGCGTCTATGTCAATTGCTCGCGGGGAAAAAGTCTCCTTCGTCGGTAGAAACGGAGAGGGAAAATCGACCATGATCAAGGCCATTCTCGGTGAAATTGACGTTGATGGCACTTGTCAACTGGGACATAATGTGAAGGTTGGATATTTCGCTCAAAACCAGGCTTCCCTCCTCGACCCGGAATTAACCATCTTCCAAACGGTCGACGAAGTTGCCAAGGGAGAAGTTAGAACACAAATCAAGAATATTCTCGGGCGCTTCATGTTCAGCGGCGATGACATCGACAAGAAGGTGAATTTCCTTTCTGGAGGTGAAAAGACAAGATTGGCCATGGTAAAACTCCTGCTTGAGCCTGTCAATCTCTTGATCCTCGATGAGCCGACAAATCACTTGGATCTCAAATCCAAAGATGTTTTGAAGGAAGCACTACTATCTTTCGATGGAACTCTCATTCTCGTTTCTCACGACCGTGATTTCTTAAAAGGCCTCTCCCAAAAAGTCTTCGAATTCAAAGAACAACGTGTGGTCGAGCATTTCGAAACCATTGATGCTTTCTTGGAGCGCAATAGAATCAAGAATATCTCAGACATTAATTTGATGAAGTAGGGGGAGAGGGAGAGATATTACGTCCCTCTGGGACTCAAAGGTATTCTTGGTTATGGGGCAAACTCCTATTAGGTGAAGAAAACTGATACATCTGTGAGTTTCAGTGGAACACAACCATCAATAAAACTACAACACAAGTGAATCTCAGAGCGTGGTGGCCTGCACAGTAAAACTGATGGGTCCGAGCGGGACGCAACCATTCAATAAATCCACCAATCCCTTGAGTCCAAGAGGGACGTAACACCTCTACAAGAATATACCCTTCCACTGAGTCCCAGCGGGACGTAATCAATCAATAAACCCACCTTTCCCCTGAGTCCCAGCTGGACGAAACGCCTCTACGGTCGGAAGTAAACCTCACCATTGCCTCCTGCCAAACAAAAGAATAGGTCTTTGGCTCTGCCTAGATTGTAGAGGTCGAATCCTTCGATTCCTGCATAATTGCGATATACATAAACAGGAATCTCGGGAAAGATGGCACCAGTGTCGAGGGTTTTCTCTTTCTTGGAATTCAGGCGAAATACTCCATAGCGATGGCCTTTTTGATAGACATAAAAATCATCATCTACCTTAAATGTTTTGAGGAATGAAAGATCATTTTCCCAAAGATTATCATATTCAAAAGGCAGGATTGTCTTGTTTGAGGCATCGATGACCCCACACTTATCACCGATTTTTGCTGTGAATATTCCTTCTTGGTATAAAGTGAGCAACTGGTTCTTGTCATCCGAATAAGTGTATGGTTGACGAAATCCGAAGTGATCATTGTTTCTTTTTTCATTTTCGGCGATATAATTTATCAAAAGATTAGGGGTCAAGTATTGATATATCAACGGAATGAGAATTTCACCTTTTTGATCTAAAAGACCAAAATACCATTGCCCAGTCGATTCATTTTTATTCCCCGCTAAGTAAAAGAAATTGTGACTGCTCTTGAATATACCATACTGATTTTTAATGTAGCGGAGACTGTCATAACTTGTCGCATCACGCTCAGTATCAGAAAAAACTAGTCTCATCTTTTCTCCTTCTTGTAAGATTAAAGGATTCCGTTGCCTGCTCGTGTATCTATCGGTAAATTGAAAAACTTCATCAATTTCTGCTCGGATAGTATCATTTCCGTACCTCACTTCGTTCTGACTCACTTGAATGAAGTCGTGTTGAATTTTAGGCGGAGGTGGTGGTGGGACCGGAGTTGAATTAAACCGTTCACTTCGATTGGTTTCAGGCATTTCAGGAGCTTCCATCGCTGGTTCATACTCAACCTCCATTTCTACAATTTCATCACCACTACCATAATATCCCATGTCATCAGCAGGGTATTCATAATCGCGTGATCGCTGACTATAAGGAGCTCGTACATAGTAGCCCAATTGTGGATCGTAATAAATTCTAGAGTGGTAGTAATTGTAGTCTTCATCGGTATAGGTGCAGACCATATTATTGTCAAAACTGGCATTTCTGTCGAGCTGAAAATCTTTTACATGATCTAAAACTGGTTCAATCATCACTTGATTCTTCACATCAAAAACCAAGATGCTCACAGTCTCATTGTAATGTTCTGCGACAATAGTGAGAAAGTCAGACTCAGAAATTCTTCCGGAGGCATAATCAGGCCCCATCATCCTGAATTTCTCTACATTTTCATTCAGTAATTTTCGTCCATCAAGGCTGTAGAAATTGCTGTTCTTGCTAATGTATGATTCCCAAGAGCCAACGAGCATGGCACCAGGAACAACTGAAAAATAACGATGCTCAGTTTCTAGGATCAGCACTTCCCTTCCTTTTATCACCCCTGATTTAGTCACTTTCTTTTCTTCAATTACTACCCGTCCATCATAGTAATTCACGGTATCAGGTACCATTTCGTAGTTTGAATACTTGAAAAAACCATGGCCAATAGGCTCAACATAATCGAAGTTTGGCTTAAGTCTGACCTTCCCCTTCAAGTTCGACAATCCGAATTTATCTGCATTTCGAAATGGGACAAGGATTTCTTCCTGGGCAACACAGGTAACAGTCAACAAAATCGACAGTGCAAAAATGAACTTATCAAGCATCAACATTTATTTTTATACGCGTTCAATCAATTCCTTGAAAGGAATGCAAAGCTCATGAAAATTCATTTTATATCTGCAATTCACGCTCAGAAGTCCATCTTAAAGAAAAAGTTACTTCGTATTTACATAAATTTACACGCAGAATCGCTTTGGGCTCACTCCAATCCCACCTTTTATAAAATTGAAATTTGTGATGGTAACATTGCATGCTTCTTGTCCTGGCAAAAAAACTCGTACAATGCTGTAAACGATAACACAGCAAAGATTTCTGCGCTGAACTCTCCAAGTAATTGTTTAAAGTATAAATAGATTCACTTCGTTTTAAGCTATTTCTGGATTTTCATCTTCTTGAGCAGGGATTGCTCAAATGCTGCAAAGTCAGTGTAATTAGTTGGGGAATCATCAATTTGATCGTAGAAGAATGATCGATCTTCCTGTGGATATATGACAACGGTTTCACCAAACCTCAAATCGAATAATTTCATGTTGACGATCAAATTTGAATAGCCGTCTGGACTGGCGCTAAAGACCCAATCCAAGTCATTATCAGCAACTGATATACTCCCTTGAGCTGCTAGGTATGGATAATTCCTAGATTCTACGATTGCATTGATTTCCCCATTTGGATTGTTGCTCAAAACCAATAGGGTCAGCTTATCAATCATCTCCTCGCTCTCAAAGTCTTTGTACTCTCCGACCCTCAATCCAGTGAATATTTGCTCATTCGAATTCAAGGTAAATGGAATACTAAAAACGGCATATTCATATTCCGCAACTGGAAATGGAGATTTGTTGAGCGGGTAGCTCTGAAACAATTCAGAATAGCTGGTGTAGTTCTGAATATCTTGATTCAGCATGCCGTAATCCCAATTAGATGAATCCAAATGTTCTTGTGACCTTGATGCCAAGGATTCAAAGTTCCAAACTGAAGAACTCTCAATGATTTCCGGTTCTTCAAGCTTTACCTCTTGATTGCAAGAGCAGATTATTAGACTTATAAAGAACAAAACAACTGTTGATTTCTTCATCAAAACATGGTGTTGGGATTGGCTGCAATTTTAGGTATTTGTTGGATTGAATCCCAGTGTTCACAGATTTTACCATTTTCATCAAACCTGAAGAAATCCATGGTGACATATTGATCATTTCCAGGCCAGGTTTGATGGGTATGCAATGCTACCAAATCACCTTCAGCAATGCACCTCACAAACTCGATAGATTTTTGAGGGTACTCCCTTTGCATCCTTTCGAAATAATCAATGAATCCCTGTGTACCGTCCGCCACATGAGGATTGTGCTGGATGTATTGTTCTCCTACATATTGTTCGATTGCGCTCTGAGGATCGCCGTGATAGGCCATCTTGTAGAATGATATAGCGTTCTTTTTATTAAGCTCTAGATTCAAAATTTGAGTTTTAATTTAGTCAATCTGAAACAGGACATCCAACCAAGCACACTATTTCAGTTTGAGCAGTTCAACAAGTTTTTTAGGGGCAACTTCACAATACGCAGTTTTTAAAGCATCACTGAAAAGTTCCTCATTCACAGAGTTCATTTCCACAATTGTCCATCCTTGTTTGCCCCATTTATTAGCTACAGGATAAATACTCGATTTAGAAGCTATGGAAAAAACGTTTTGGTCAATTTCTGATAATTTCAAACAGGCCTGATTCGCTTTCTCATCATACGTGGCAAAGATTTTCTTCTTCACACGGAATGATGTTTTCTCAAAATGAGCTTCTTCGCTCACTTCAGGAAAAGTAATTGCCTGTGTTCTTAGTTCTTTTATCGATAACATAGTGTAAGTTTCAGCAGCTGCTTTCTTGAACTATTATTCAGACCAAACGGCAAGTTCATTGCCTGCTGGATCAACAAAATGGAATCTTTCCCCACCTGGGAAAGAAAATATATCCTTGGATATTTTCCCTTTCATTTCAATAATTCTCGCCTTCACTGTTTCAAGCTTTTTGTGGTATAGAATTACGAGGGCTCCATTTACTATCTCATTATCATCTTTTTCAAATCCGCCTTCTAATCCACTGTTTGAAAAAGCTATGTACGTAGGACCATAGTCGGTGAATTCCCAATCGAAACATGCCGAATAGAACTCTTTAATTTCCTCTAAATTTTTAGCCTTAAACTCAACATAGTTGATGTGATTGTCTTGAGCTTTCATAGTCCCTTATTGGATTTTAAATTTTTCAAAGGCATCATTATTGAGTTTCAAAACACCTGCATTATGCGATGTAAGCCAAGTTGATCCTAGATTGTCAATATAGACAGAAAAAAGAGTAGGCTCTTTTACATCACAATGAATTGGGATTTGTATCAGCTTGTCTCCATCACTTTTCCAAATCCCGTCCGAATAGGTCGCAATCCAAATACTGCCGTGCTGATCTTCTGCAATTGACATGAAATATGGAAATTCAATTTTCCCGTTACCTTCGTTTATTTCAAGGCCATCCGCTTTATTGAAATCCGCATGAATTGTCCCATTCAAGGTTGTGGTTTCTGACATCACTTCATAGCGATAACGAGTGTTGGAGAACCAATAATCGCCATTTTTATCTTCCAGGATAGATCGAATTCCAGGACTTCCTCCGCCTTCAGTTTCCACAAGATGATGCTCGTTAACCCAACTTATCTTTTCTCCGTCATACCTGCATGCACCAAGTGAAGAAGTACCGAACCAAACTGATCCTTTACTGTCTTTGTAGATTGAATAAACGCCATAAGGAGAGAATGATACTGATGGATATTTCCGATTAAAAGCGTCTCCCAATCCATTTGTTGGGAATTCTAATTCGTAAAGAGATTCACCGTCGTAACGGAAAGCACCTGGATGGTTCCATCCAACCCTGAACCATAAATCATCGGCTTGTAATTTCCACTGACCATAGGTATCACTTGTTTTTACGGGTTCTAAGGTGATGAATTTTAATCCATCAAACTTACTCACCCCTTCTGTTGTGTCGAAGTATAGATTACCGATTTTGTCTTCTTGAATACCTAAAACCGTGTGGCTGCACAATCCATCATCTTTGGTGTAGAGAATTAAATTTTGATTATCGAACTTATAAACTCCTTCTTCTGCTCCGCCAAACCAATAATTATTCCGGCTGTCCTGAAAAACACACATGGGATTAGAGGTGATTTCGGAAACGATCTCACCAATCGCTTCAGCACCACTCATTTTATCTTCTTCAGCATGACCATCAACGGAACCACGATGTCCGCTCGAGCAAGCCAGAAAGGGAAATAAAGCGATTAGAATTATACAGTTAAAGTTCATGAAATTTGATTCTTAATGCCGCATCAATATCTCTTGCAATAATAGACAGGATGCATGTTTAAGTGCGAAATTATATGTAAAATGATGTAAATTATGTAAATTATGTGAAAAGAGCAGTATTTCCGGCAGATTCGGATAGTTTTGTAGTATGAGCTTTAAGCAGTTAATCTTTTCAGCAATCCTATTAATCAGTTTGCTTCCAAGCTCATTGAAAGCTTCGTCGTATGAATCTTCTAACGATAAGCACATAGCAACCTCTCTTCGGATGATAGGACACGAAGTCCTTTTAAACGCAGGTGACAGCACTTCACTCGTCCTTCCAATTATAACAGAACCCGGTCGCTACAAAATTCAATTTGACACTGAATTTAGCATTGTGCCTGATGAATTAGCTACAATAGTTGATCGAATAGTTGCAGAAACTGGAATTGCGAGTGCTTACATCGTTGAACTCGAGGCCTGTGAAACCGGAGGAATTGTATATAGCTACGAAGTAGGTGGGACGCAGAATCCAGATGTGATTCCATGCAAAGCGAGAGAATTACCAAAAGAATGTTTCAATATCCTCTTCACTGTCCTAGATACAAAGCGCAGCAATGAAATGAGTGTCCTCTTTTTTGGGATTCTCCTCATCTTATTTGTCGGATTAGGAACCTATATGTGGAAGCGTCAGAAGAACACTCTTTCAGATCCTAATCTAATTGCTCTGGGCGATTATCGGCTTGATAAGTTGAATACTGTTCTCCTTTTTAACAAAGAGAAAACAGATTTAACCAGCAAAGAAGCGGAGCTGTTAATTCTACTTTACAATGCTGCGAATAGCACAGTAGAGCGAGAAGTAATTTTGAATAAAGTTTGGGGAGATGAGGGCGACTATGTTGGTAGAACCTTGGATGTTTTCATCTCGAAGCTTCGAAAGAAGTTAGAGGCTGATCCCAAGCTAAAAATAGTCAATATAAGAGGTGTTGGCTATAAGCTAGTGATGAACAGTTAGTTCAGAAGATTAGAAAGTCAA
>Ga0222674_1000575_pt1 | contig 12169 bp, 8 predicted proteins | sample AntAcemetagen866_FD_179804 | JGI IMG/M metagenome (GOLD analysis project Ga0222674, IMG submission 179804) | Saline water microbial communities from Ace Lake, Antarctica - #866 | ecosystem: Environmental > Aquatic > Non-marine Saline and Alkaline > Saline | place: Antarctica: Ace Lake | collected...
GTAGGTATTTACCTTGTGCGCTTGCAGCACCCATTTGTGGAGCACCTAATTGTTGATTTTTAGACTCCATATATTCACCGGGAACATAAGTTCCATCATTTTGATATCCGGCAGCACCAGTATATGAAACAGCGGTTTCAGGTCTTGATACGTGTTTTGCGACTGGTACTCCACGCATGGTTTGGCCTTTTTCAGCTCCACCAGTTGTAAATAAACGACCAATATCACGTTCACCATTAGAAAACCCTTCTACATTTCTGGTATCTAATTCAAAAGCACGTTCAGGTCGGTGTTTTTCCATAATACCCATTTGTTCCCGAGTGGCAATATTCTTAATATGACTATTAGCTGGACCTTCATATCCATAAACCATATTACCGCCTGCTTTGGGATTATTATCGACACGTAGTTCATCTGCGGTTTTAGGCTTCCATAAATCACGTTGTTCCATACCAGAATTAAATCCACCAGAACCTTCAGTTGTATAACCTAATCCAAGACCAGGTGCAACTCTTTCTTGTGTAAATGGGCTTTCATTTGCGATTTTCATACTGGGGTTAATTCGTGATTTAATAAAATCGCTTTGATTAGGCATACCATTCGCCCATTGTAAATTCTCACCAGGCGAGAATAATGGTGATTGTTCTTGTTTTTTAATAAATTGAGAACCAGAACCAGTTGCGTTGTCTAAAATACTCTCGTTAGTTTCTTCACGTTCAGGACTGGTCTTCAAATGTCCTCCGAAGAAAGGAACCATATTGTTATGTTGAAAATAATCTCCGGTAACTTTACTACCGTCTAAAGACATATATTCAGTTCCACCCTCAGAACTGGTTTTTTGCTGATTAAAATATTTATCAGTATATACTCCACCACCATTATCATAACGATTATTCACAGATAAATTTGATGTATTTTCAGTTTCATTTGGGTCTTCGTTTGAATAATTAATATCTGCTACATTGGTATTAGGCAATGCTTGTTGATTTGAGAATTCTTCTGTTTCATCCTTTTTTTTATTTTGGTTATTAATTAAATATAAACTGGATAAGGCAAATAATGGTACGACTACTTCCATCTTATTTTATATTATATAAATATATTACTTTTATACAATATTATTCTTTAGTTTATTTTTTGGTGTTATTCATTTTTCCAGAATAAAGTGTTCCAGGACAACTATCTTCATTGCCAGAAATACATATAGAATTACCAGTTAAGTAAAAATTATTTTGATTTGTACCATTCACAAATGGTATTTTGGTAGTATGATTATCTTTTTCTAAAATACGTGTTTGGACGTTTTCGTGAAAACCTTTTTCTAAACCATTCAATGGGTTTAATAAAGGTTTTTCCCATCGTGTTTGTTCTAAATCTTTATACATCCAAGCGGGATGACTTGCACGACTTTCTTGAATAAAAGGTTGACTTGAATGGTAGTATTTTGGAGCACTATATACCGCTTGTTTCTGATAGTTATTTTCATTTGTTAAATCACGATTTAATGGACGTGTTAGTCCACGTAAATCGCTTTCAAGAGCTACGGTATTCTCTTGTAAGTTAGCTCCCCAGTGTTGTAGTCTAACTTGAGCGTCTTCAAAAAAAGGTAGTTCTTCTCCTGGACCAGGTGTATTTAACATATATCTACCAGCAAAGCTACTTTCGTCAATTTGTTTTTTAATTCTATGTGGGTCATCATGAAATCTCGTAAAGGACATTGTATAATGGTTAGTTATTATATAACTGGAAAAAATACTCAGTTAAAAAATAAATATAAACATTGATGTATTTATAATATATTACCAAGTTCTCAATCATGCCTAAAATATGTCTAAATATGATTGTAAAAAACGAGAGTAAAATTATCAAACGGTTATTGGAGACAGTATTACCTTTAATTGATACATATTGTATATGTGATACTGGTAGTACCGACAATACGATTGATACAATCCAGACGTTCTTTGATAATGTAAATATGACAGGAAAAATAGTAAAAGAATCCTTCCATAATTTTGAATATAATCGTAATTACGCACTAAAAGAATGTTATGGAATGGAGAATGCTGATTATATATTGTTTTTAGATGCCGATATGACTTTACATATAAATAATAATGACTCCATATATGATTTTAAAAATTCTATGGATAAAGACGCATATTATTTATTACAAGGAAATAGCAAAATTCAATATCAAAATCTTCGTATTATCAAAAATACAGGTAAATTTTCATACTGGGGAGTAACCCATGAGTATATCAAGACACCATATAACACAACTATATATAGAATTCCTAAAAAGTTAATGTTTATTAATGATATTGGGGACGGTGGAGCTAAGGCAGATAAATTTATTAGAGATATAAAGCTTTTGAAAGAAGGATTAGAAAAACATCAAAATAATGACAGATATACATTTTATCTTGCGAATAGCTATAAAGATTCTCATCAATATGAAGACGCTATCAATACATATAAAAAAAGAATAGAACTAAAAGGATGGATACAAGAAGTTTGGTATTCCTATTACTGTATTGGTTTATGCTATAAAGCGATGAATGAAATGGAAAAAGCAATATTCTATTGGCTTGAAGGATATAATCATTTACCAGAACGTATTGAGAACTTATATGAGATTATTCATTATTATAGAAACAATAAAAATTATGTACTGGTTGATGTTTTTTATAACATGGCTATCAAAAGTCGTAATAGCATTAATGAAGAGAACCAGTTGTTTTTTAAAAAGGATATATATGATTATAAAATAGACTACGAGTTCTCAATCACTGGATTTTATAGTAATCAACAAAATATAGATATGATAAAAGTGTTTATGCGAGTTTTAAAGTATCCATTAGAGAACAACATACGTAATAATGTTCTCTCTAATTACAAATTTTATGTTAAGTCTCTATCTGATATGAAACAACCCGAAACAGAAAACGTGAAGACGATACTGAATATTTCATGTTTAAAAGAATATCCAAACTTGTTTTGTTCTACGCCTTCTATATGTTATAGTGAGAACAATGACAAAATGTATATAAATACACGGTTCGTTAATTATTTTATAGACAATAATGGGTCGTATTTATACAAAGATAATAGCGGAAATTTGACTAAGAATAATAACATTATAACAAAGAATATAATTAGTGTATTTGATATAACCAATACAGAATGGACCAAAGAAAAGGAATTTGAATTAGAATATAATACCAAGCATGATTGTGTATATGAGGGATTAGAAGATATACGTTTATTATCAAACTCAATGGGTGTATGCTTTAACGCAAATCGAGGAATTTCACATGATAAAATAATGATTGAAACAGGTTCAATTGATATGAATTCTCATAAAGCCACTTCATCGCTTGTTAGTAAAGAAACAGCATACGCTGTAGAAAAGAATTGGGTACTATTTAATACTACATTAGAACGAGTGAAAGTGATATATAAATGGTATCCTTTAACGATTGGTGAATATATTGAGAATGAAGATACCACTACAGATATGACTACCTCCTTTTTTACTACAAATATGATACAAACGCCCAGTATATTTAAACTATTACGTGGTTCAACGAATGGAGTAACGATAAATAATGAAATCTGGTTCATTACACATTTGGTAAGTCACGAACAAAAACGGTATTATTATCATATGTTTGTTGTATTGGATGTAGATTCTTTCAAAGTAAAACGTTATAGCATTCCATTTACGTTTGAAAAAAAACATATTGAATACACGTTAGGGTTTGTTTTTGATAAAAAAACTGATAACTTCCTTATTGGATATAGTACCATGGATAGAACGACAAATTATATGGAAGTTTCAAAGGTGAATGTTGATGAATTGTTTTTGTAAACATAACAATATAGATAGATATACTTGTATTATTGTAATGTTCGATCACATAAAATTATTAATTAAGGATAAGGGATATGAACCTTCCGTTATCTTAGATATAGGAGCAAATAAAGGAGACTGGACTACATCTATGAAAGAGATTTATCCAGAATCAACATACTATCTATTTGAAGCGAATGATTATATAGAGTTAAATCAATTTAATGATAATAACAACATACATTTGTATACAAATGTACTATTAAGTGATAAGGTTGACGAAATTGACTGGTATAGTATAAAGGGAACGGGCGATTCCATGTATAAAGAGAAAACCGCCTATTATACAAATGTAGCCCCTATAAAACGAAAAACCATCACATTGAACACAATTATACAAAACGACCACATTATGACAAATGATAATAATATATTTATCAAAATAGATTGTCAAGGTGCTGAAATACCTATTTTGAAAGGTGCAACAAACATTTTACATAAAACTGATTTTATTTTGTTAGAAATGCCGTTTTTTGGAGAATATAATAAAGGTGTACCCAATTTTTTAGAGCATATAAAATATATGGATTCTATAGGATTTATTCCTTATGATATTGTAGAATCTCATTACATATTTAATTATAATATGCAGGTTGATATAATATTTATAAATAAAAAACATCAGTTTAATGAAGATGTAAAAATCCAGACCGCTCAAGACATGTAAATTATTCAATCTCAGTCACTATAGCAGTTTTACAACAGCCAAAACTGCGACGATGCCACTGTGTAATACCATATTCTTGAATCCCTGACATATGAAGCTTAGTTCCATAGCCTACATTTTTATCAAGACCATATTGTTCTGATAAAATTGGATATTTTTCACACATTTCTAATACATAATCATCACGAGCTGTTTTAGCAAGGATACTTGCGGCTGCGATTGCCATGTATTTACCATCACCTTTTTCAACCGTTACATATGGTATTTGTTGATAATCATTTGTACTCACATCAAAATGGCAATATGGTTTGAAATAATTACCATCCACAATCGCCATAAATTTTGATGTATTGTGTTGAATACCAGTAACATCATTTACTTTTACAATAGACTCACGAATACAACTATGCATACCATCCATAACACATGCCAAAATATTTTTATTGTCTATTTCACTTGCTTCTGCGTATTCAATATGCCATGCGAGAGCATTTTCTTTAATATATTCAGCAACTTCACGTAATTTTGTTTTTGAACTAAACTTTTTACTGTCTTTTACATCCACCCCAGAAAACAATTCTGGATTTTTAGGAAGAACTACTGAAGCAATGTATACACGTCCAAACATACAGCCTCTACCTGCTTCATCCATTGATATTTCATACAAATCAGCATTATCGCTATAAAACCGTTCTAATAAGGGGGTTTCCTTTTTAACACGTGTCTTTTTAGAAGTTTCCATTTGATATTTGAAATATTACAAAAATAACGTTTCTATTCAATTTTTCGTCACAAAATATTTTTCGTTATATAGTTTATATATAATGAAGAGTTTCAAGTTAACACCCTTAGTCGTATTTTTAATATTATTGATAGTTTTAGCAATATCAATTTACATGAGAAATTCATACTTTGTAGAAGGTGTTGAGAACATGTTTAATGATAAAGGACAGTTTAGTGAATTTATATTACCTGAATATTCACCGACCGCACCTTTAACCCAATTAACCGAAACAATTTTTTATGATAAGAAAAATGGAAATATTATAGAAGCAGTTGTAGAGTGGACATCTACTACTGATGCTACTGCTGGTACTGATGCTACTGCTGGTACTGATGCTACTGATGCTACTACTGGTACTGATGGTACTGATGGTACTGATGCTACTGATGCTACTGATGGTACTGATGCTACTGATGCTACTGCTGGTACTGATACTACTGCTGGTACTGATACTACTGCTGGTACTGATGCTACTGCTGGTACTGATACTACTGCTGGTACTGATACTACTGCTGGTACTGATGCTACTGCTGGTACTGATACTACTGATGCTACTGATGGTACCGGTTCAGGTGACACTTTTACCAATATTGAAGGACACGAAAATATGGGGTCTCAAACATCTACCCTCAAAAAACTAATTATTACACCACGTGGTGGAGCCGAAAGTTTCATTTATGAGTTTACTCAGACTGTAACCGAACATCGTCCAACCCAAGAAAGCTTAATCGATACTATAGATAATGCATGTGTGACCTGGAGTTATGTTAGTCAAAGTGAATTTGCACCAGAAACAACTATTTTCTATATTCCTTGGAAAAATGAAACATATATATCTATTTATGAAAAATCGGATGATAATAAGATGACCCAAAGAGGTGTGTTTCATTTTTCTAAAGAAAAGCAGAGTGTTATAAATGTAGAAGCTGTTGAAATTACGAATTCAACAAATACCCAAGATGATAATAATAATAAATATGTCAAAGATGAAAAATACGGAGAACATGATTTATATCAAGTGGATAAATTTGTATTGTATGATATTCCTACATCCAATTTAATAGTTCGTAAGGAAAACAATACCGGAAGCATTACTATCTATAATGGCGAGGGTAAAGAAATAGGTTCAGATGATGTTAAGAAAATGTATGACGATAACAAGACCCATGAAAATCAAGAAAAATATGCCGAACTAAAAGCATGGACTGCTTTAGACGGACAAGGAGAGAACATAATTACATACATCAAAAATGTGGATAAAACTTTGGTATTTATTTGTGGATTTGAATCAAGTACTATGGATTCTTTAGTCTTAAAGAATGTGAGAAGATTCACATTATATGGAATGGATAATTGTGAAAAAGTTGAGAAACCAACAAGTTCAAAAACAAGTTCAGAAACAAGTTCAGAGTGTGATAAGAAAAAAACTGAAAAAGAAGAAACTAAATCTGAAGATTATATTTTAAAAACCCAAATAGTACCCCCTGTATGTCCTACATGTCCTATGTGCCCTAATGATGTTACATGCACGAATTGTGGTGGTAATGGCGGAAGTGGAACAAAGGCAAGTTCTGGTAAATCTATAGTAGGAGGAAATGGAGTTAGTACACCAGAATCATCTACAGGTAAATCAGTAATCGGTGAAACAGTAGGTGAAGTAACTGATTTGGCACGTGATGCTACAAGTGGTGCTGCTGATTTAGGACGCGATGCCGCGAGTGGAGCTGTAGGTTTAGGTCGAGATGCGGTTGGTGGAGTAGTAGACTTAGGTCGTGAAATAGTTGGTGGAGCTACAGGATTAGTTAAAGATGTAACCGGTGGAGCAATTGGATTAGTTCGCGATGCTGGTAGTGGGGTTGCTGGTATATTAACCCCCGAACAACAACGCCAACAGCAACTTGGAAATGGTACCGGACGCATGGCATCTCAACAAACCGGTGGAAACAGAGGACAATATTACGGAACCAACAATAACTACTCGCGATATGGTGCTTTACCCGAGAGACAAAGTAATTTTATTCCAAGAACAGCTGATTTTAGTTCTTTCGCATAAAATTGTAAAATAATATTTTGAAATTATGATAAAATATTATTCGTAGAAAACAAGTTATAAAAGAACGATTATAATATAACAGTTGTGCTTATGGAAAAAATAATTAATAATACAGATTTGATACGTATTTTTGAAAGGCAGATTATTTCTGATAATATAAAATCTATATTAAATGAATTTGATACAAATTATAATAAAGTAACATACAAAAAAGGTATATACATTTATGGCTCTCCTGGTTCAGGAAAGACCACGTTCATAATGAACCTATTGAAAGAAATGGATTATGATGTAATAAAATATGATGCGGGTGATGTTCGTAATACCGGATTAATTAATACAATAACCAGTAATAACATCTCAAACCGAAACGTACTTTCTATGATGACACGCAAGGTAAAAAAAAAAGCAATATTGATGGATGAAATAGATGGAATGAATAATGGCGATAAAGGTGGTATTACAGCATTAATAAAACTAATACGTCAAAAGAAAACAAAGAAACAGAAATTAGAAAATTCAACAATGAATCCAATAATATGTATAGGTAACTATTGTATTGATAAAAAAATTCGCGAATTGATGAAGGTATGTAATACATTTGAATTGAAATTACCAACAATGAATCAAATCAACAATATACTAATAACTATGTTTCCTGATTTAAATGCCCCGAATAATATAGAAAAAAAACAAACATTATTAGAATATATCCAATGCGATGTACGTAAGTTGAATTTTGTATATGATATTTATCAAAAGAAACCTTCACTACTTGAGGGAGATGCTTTGTCATTAATATTTCAACAGAAATCAAATAATGAAGATTCAAAGCGAATTACACAGACATTAATTAACAATTATGTACCATTAAATCAACATAATCGTGTAATGAATGAAACCGAACGTACAATAGTGGCTTTGTTATGGCATGAGAATGTTGTTGACATGATAGAAAAATATGATAGATGTAGATCTATCCCAGTATATCAAAAAATTTTAGACAAAATGTGTTATGCCGATTATATTGATAGAATTACATTTCAAAATCAGATTTGGCAATTTAACGAAATGAGCTCTCTAATGAAAACATTTCACAATAATAAAATTTATCATGATAATTTTCCTGAAAACAAACAAAAATTTGGTAATTCAGAAGTAAGATTTACAAAAGTATTGACAAAATATTCAACCGAATACAACAATATGATGTTTATTTATGGATTATGTCAAGAATTAGATTTGGATAAGTCTGAATTGATTTTTATGTTTCAAGAAATACGATTAATGATGAATAATGATGATACAAATAATATCGAAGAAGTGTTTGAAAATTATAATATCAATAAACTTGATATACAACGTATGTATAGATATATGGATAAGAGTGTAAAAAAGGATACCACCACAATAGATATAGAAGAAACTGAATAATTTGTTGTTGATAAAATTGTATGAATTTTATCAATATGAGTAAGAACTAATCGTCATTCACTATTTGTATGGATATTTCGGGAATAGTTTTATCAATCGCATGGATTGTAATATTCTCATTCACCTTTTTAGAAATACCTTGTAATACAGTAATAGTATCATTTGCTTTTAATAATTGTTCTTCAATCACTACATTTCTGTTTGTAAGGGCACGTATTTGAATAATAAGTTGTTCCTTTTCTAAGTTTTCATCTTTATTTTGTATATTATTGCTATTTTGTTTCGTTAGTTCAATCACCTTTTGCTGTAATAATTGATTAAATCGTGTTGATTGTTCGTTTTTCTGCGAAAGTTCGACTATTTGTGTTTTATGTTGTTCCATAATCTGAACGATCTGTTGGTTAGTTAATTGAATGGGTGGCTGTCCTTCACGAGTAAGCATAATAGGACCATTTTGTTTTTGTGCTTCTTCATGGTCTTTAATCATTTGTGCTCGTCTTGCCTCAATCTCTTTAATTTGTTTGAGAACATCGGGTTTCATCTCCGGTTTTCCAGGGTCATATTTATCTAATAGTGCATCAATTTCTTCCATAAAGAATTTTTTAATGTTACTTTCGTGATTATGTTGTATGAATGTATCTACAGTTTTGGAAGATTCTTTAAAATATTGAGGGTCTTGTTTTTGGTCGAACATTTTTCGTTTATCAAATGTGTTATGCTCGTGGGAAAATACGAGTATACTTTTTAATGGGTCAAGTTGTACGAATGGAATGGTATAGTTCTTTAAAAATGCCTTTTCTTCAGCTAATGCGGCATTATCTTCATATTTAGTTTGTTCTAATAATTTGGTTTTAAACGCAAATGTACCTGCTGTTGCGTGGTTAGGACCATAAGGACCGCATTGAATCATTTTATTCATTCCTTTGAAATATACATAAATTTCACTTGAACCAGCACATAATGCTTCTGGATTGGATTGTAGTCGTTCTACCGCATGTGAAATACGGTTGGGTGGATAATAATCATCATCATCCATATAGACAATAATTGAACCTCGTACATGTTTATGCATGTAATTGCGTTTTTCACCCAGAAACATTTTCTTCTCTATTTCAAAATACCGTATTTGAGGAATATCTGACGATACAATCAAGTCTTTAATTTTATCAGTTCCATCATCTACAATAATCCATTCCAGTCTATCTTTTGGATAATCTTGATTACGAAAACAAGTAAACATGTTCTCAATAAATGGGCGTCGATTGAATGTCGGTGTACATATACTCACGAACGGATATTTATCCAAAGATTGTTGTTTATCATCGTTTCCCATTACTATAATAATTATACTAACGATTAGTATTTATATCTGTAAATACTAATTAATTTAAGTTGTGAAAATCGAATATACTTATTACGTCTTACTATTTTTCAACGAATTTAATGTGGATGCTATATTTCCCATTTGATTCAATCCATCCTGAAGTGTAGCATTATCATTTATATTTAACTTACCAGCAATGTCAGATATAGTTTCTTTTGTAGGTATTTGTAATTTACCTGTTAAGTCAGGTATAGATTCTTCCGTAGGTACTATATTTGGTGTATTAAATGGGTTAAATTTGTCGGTGTCAGGTGTAGGTACATTCGTATACGACGATTCATTATTGCTCGACGATAATACATTAATTAGTATACTATATATAACAGCTCCCACTATACAAGCGAGTGTAATAACCATGATTAATGATTTTAATGCGTTATTTTTTATGTTTATACTTGAATCAAGCAACGCATATATCATGACTATTATAATCCCAATTTGAATACAATTATCATATATGTAATTGAATATATAAGTCATATAATTTATGATTTTATCAAAGAAACTAAGAGGACTACATGCTGTATCACTTTTGGGTATAGGTTTATACTGTTTCAAAAAATCATCAAAGTCGTTTTTAGTTTTAAATATGTTTGCTCCATTATAAAAAAGTCCAAATAAGGAATGAAATAATATATATCCGAATAATATGGCTGTTGATAATGGTGCTCCTATAAAAAATAAGTATATCAACAACATAATCTTTTTAAACCAATATAAAATACTAAACATTTCTGCGAATGTAATCAATGACCCAAGTGGTAATATATCGACAATAGGGTTTGTTTCAATAAACGTCATTAAATATAATATTCCAATTATTATGTATGTCATAATAGGTAAAAAACCCGAAAATTCTAACTTGGCAAAATCAACCAATATACTCTTCAAAAATCCTACTGAGCCATGTATCATAACTACAGATAATGCTAATATAAACATAAATAACAATAATATTACTGATTTTAAATTCTTAGATGAAGAAGGGTCTTCTATTTTGTTGAGAATATAGTCAGGAAAATAATCAGTTATATATCTTTTAAAAATATCCGTAATAAAGAATGGTATATCAGTAAAAAAATTTACAATTTTCATAAAAGGGTTTGATACGGTTGCTTTCTTAATTTCTTCTCGTGGAACATTAAATGCTTTTATAGGATTACCACCCGCATCTCTATAAAACATTATAAAACTCCAGTTATATACAACTACAGACGCAATGAATATTGATACTATCCAGTTAAAATACCGTTTTAAATATCCTTTATCATGATTGATATGTTTATCATCACTACTTGCGATTGTTGTATAAAATGTCATACGTTCATCGTACCATGTTTCAAGTGAATTAAAAGCATCTTCTACCATTTTTGCGAATGATTGTGATGTGTCAACAACGTCTTCGTTACTTCCTTCAAACACATTATCTTCTCCAGTCCAATCGCATTCATTAAAAGTAAAACCTTCTTTTACATTTGGATTTGATGAATGATTATTGGGTGTTTCATGAATATTAACTAATGGTTCAATATTTTTAATGTTTAATAATTTCTTTCTTTTCTTCACATTCTTTATTTTGTTCTTCATATGTTCGGTTTGAAAGTTAGCGGATTTCATATCTTTATTATCATCACTAAATACTTTATTACTATTCGATACTTCCTTCATTTATATAGTATAGATTTATTTGTTATACTATATAATTGTAATAAAAATGGAATTAACACGCAATAATACTTATCTTGAATGTAACATACCACATGACCCCCCCATGAATGATAATACATTATATCGTTCTTCGTACAAAGTCATATTATAATTGTAGTCATATAATCTCCAATTTTCTTTACGAAATCCAATTGCGTTTCCCTCTCCATCACAAATAACATCAAATCTGGAATTAATAGGGTCAATTGGTGGAACATAAGTTG
>Ga0222674_1000577_pt1 | contig 12150 bp, 9 predicted proteins | sample AntAcemetagen866_FD_179804 | JGI IMG/M metagenome (GOLD analysis project Ga0222674, IMG submission 179804) | Saline water microbial communities from Ace Lake, Antarctica - #866 | ecosystem: Environmental > Aquatic > Non-marine Saline and Alkaline > Saline | place: Antarctica: Ace Lake | collected...
TCATTTTCTAATTGTGGCTAACGTTCTGTGTATGGCCAGTAGGGTAGATTCGAAGCGTTTCATTTTCGATTTACCACTGAGCCAAAACAAACGTTTTTACTTTTAATTTTTGTTTCAATAAACGTCAAAACTTTGTTTTGGCGTTGCCTGCTCAAAGAACAGGACTTTCAATTTATCTCTAAATGCCCTATTGGCTATACACCTTGTTGGGCACTGTTTTAATTTTCTTTTCAATCCACTTTTCAAGTCTTCTTTTATCCCAATTGACTTTTAATTTGCCAAGTCCAAGGGGAAATAGTGAATATGCTATCAGAATTCCAAACATTTCAAGTCCACCATCCGAGTCTTTGAAGATTAGTCCATAGAGCATTAGAAAAAGTAGCGAATACCAGATACCATAGAAAGCAATAATCACCCAACCTAAACTTATTCTCAAGTCAATTACAACTTGTCCTTCTTCCTGATTTATAGTTCCTTTAACCCTTGACTTAAAGGGGTCAGACCAACCTGTGGGCGGATTGATGACAGTCTTGACTTTTCCATTTTCAACTGTTCCTGTCATTATTTTATCAGGAAAAAAGTTAAAGCCTTCTAATGTCCCTGACTGAAGAATTGAACTTACGCTGCCAATAGATAAGTCAGTTCGTTTAGAAATTCTTTCGTTTAGTGTCAGTTTCATTTTTTTAATAGTGCCCCTAACATGCGCATCAAACTCCTTGCGGGAGTTAAACTGACGCGAGTAAATCGCTTCGATTGTGTTTTCATCATCCAGTTTTAACTCAAAACTCCCTTTGAAAAGCTCATGCCCAACTTCTTGATTCGGCCGATCAATGTCGTAGGAGAAATCGGTTGTGTCAGGATTGCTCCTAATCCCCGTTATCACTTCGTAGAGATCGGTGAGATTGCCCAGATGTGAATAGCGATAAATCCCAATGCGCTGATTGAAATTGCTATAGAAGATTTCCGCCTTCCAAGCTTCTCCTTTCCAACCCAATGCATAAGAATAATTCAATTCCTCAGCGCCAGTGTTGTCCAAGAAAACATCGGGAGTTTTGATATCCCCAAATTTCTTCGCAGAAATCTGCCCTCGAAAATAGAGCGGAAATCTCTCCGAAACTCTCCCCATCAATTCACCACCCAAGGCTCCACCTCTTCCATTGGTTGCGCCCATTCCCGTGATCGACCCCGAAAGAGAATCGCTGCCAAAAACGTCGGCAGGTTCTACCAGAAGCAAACCTCCGATGGCATCGGGAGCGTAACGCAGCGCATCCACACCCTCTATCACACTGACTTGCTGAGCCAGAAACGGATCTATTTCAGGTGCATGTTCCGAACCCCAATACTGCCCTTCTTGGCGAACGCCCGCGTTGAGTACCAACAAGCGATTCCCCTGCAGCCCGCGAAAGACAGGCTTTGCAATGGTGTTGCCCGTTTCTTGCATTCGCATACCGGGAATGGCTAGCGCTTGTTCAGCCAACTGGAGGCCGGTGGTGGTTTCGAGCTGGGCTTGGCGCACTCCAATCTTGGTGAACGTCAAATCCGTTTCTTCTTTCCCTTCCACTACGAATTCACGTAAAATCGATTCGTCGTGACTGAGTTCAAAGACGATTGTCGTGTCTCCCAAAACCTGAAGCATGAGCTTTTCTGTCGCACAGCCAATGTGCGAGACTTTTAGGGTATAGCTCCCTTCGCAAATCCCCGAAAGAGAAAAGAAACCCGCAAAATCAGCATAGACGCCTTGACTCGACTCTTGAAGAATCACAGAAGCGTAGCTGAGACCCTCTCCCGTCTCTGCATCCACCACTTGACCATCAATATCAAAGGCGCAGTTGTTTTGAGCATTGACATGGCCAAAACCCAAAAGACTCATCAGGATTGAAACAATCCAAATGAAGGCTCTCATAAAATTGAAAATTAGAAGTTGATTGAAATATCTGTCTTTGAATTACGCGACAGGAGGGGCTCGTGGGCCCGAAACTTCTAAGGGTTTAATGTAAACGGGATTTTCTATTCTGCTTAGATTCTCGTCAGCAAATAAAGTTGTAGCGCCTTGAGAATTTAACTCAGATAAGAAATTACTGTTCGTTTGAAAGAGAACGCAAAGCTCGCATTGGTGCTCGTGCGAGCAAATCGAGTCTGCTCCTGAATCTGCTTCATGGTGATCACCATCACAAATACCGTGATGCTCTTCTGCATGATGGCTTTCGTGAAATAGCGCATGCAGGCTTCCCTCCGAAAAGAGAAGCCCCATGAGCACGACAAAAGCTATTGCGGTATGTTTACGCAGATTCAAGAGTTCAAAGGTAACCAATGATGATTCACTTTTGTAACGAGAAGCATCATCCAATATTGAATGTACTTTCTAACTACTTCTTTACTACCAGTTGGGAAGAAACTATCCCACCAATCAGCGCTCGCAAAATGTAAGTCCCTACTTCCAAGGTTTCGAGATTTACTTCATTCACATTGTTCTCCTGCAAAACGAGTCTCCCGTTTACATCGAAAATAGAAACCAACTGAGGAATAGATTCTCCTGAAATACGAATGCGGTCTGTCGTTGGATTAGGGTAAACTTGGAACAATGCTTCGGCTCCGTTTTTAATGGAAAGCGGATCATTGGTAATGAAATCGTCCATGCAGAAATAGGCTGGTGTATTCATCCCGAACTGTCCGACATCGCTAGAGGTAAGCGCGAAAGAAAGGCTATCGGCTTCGCCCAAAGAAGTGAGGTCAACGTAAGTCCACTCATCAACGATGTAATCCTGAGAATTGTCGGCGAAGGTGAAATCAGCTAAATAAAATTGAATGTCAACGTCAGAGAGTTCTCCTCCTTGGTAACCTCTAATGATGAGTAAGAAAAAATCGGCATCATTTCCTGTAACGCCGCCAAATTTTTTCGCGAAAGCATCTCCATCCAACATGCTGAAATAGGCATAGGTACTATTGGTAATGTACATTCCTTCTTGGCTTGCACCACCCTCAAGGCGAACAATCGACTCGGTCGACACATAGGAGGTAGCATACGTATCAGACGTGAACCCCGCGCCAGTAATTGCGCTGTACTGGTTCATGAAACCTGGAGTTGTGTTGTCCGTTGCGTTCGCAATGGCCCAACCTGACCAGCTCGAAAAATCTGTGTTAAAGTCATTCGGCAAGAAAATATCACTATCGGCAAAGCCTCCTTCGAGATCACTTCCGTTCAAGAATGACTCGGGCTCGAGGTCGAAGTTTTCAAAACCTGCGGTAGAAATCTGGGCGCTGGAAATGGTGAAAGCAAATACAAAAAGAGGTAGAATTAAATTTTTCATGGACTAGATTTTGAATGATTGTAAGTGACGCGGATTCCCGCTTGAAGGTTTATGCCCGGCATTGGGCGGCGATCGATGACGAAATAATCGGCATCGTATAAATTCATGATATCGAAGAAAAATGAGGCGCCAACTTTGGAATGATCCTGTTTGGCTTTCCCTGAATATTGTAGGCGCACGTCGGCGGTTTGAAATTCGGGAATGAGTTCGTTCACACCTCTTGCCTCTCCCGTGTATGAATGTCGGTATGACATGGAAAGACCCCTCCATATTGCTTTTAACGATGCGAATGCCAGCTGCCCTGGTGTGTAAAGCAACTGCTCTCCGACTTCCATTCCAGGTACATCTGAGTTTCCTTCATTGGTGGATAGGATCCTGTCGTAACCGCCGTCGATCGTAAATTCCACTTCAGAAACATTGAACCTACTGCTCGCTCTAAACTCCATCCCTCGGCTCCAAACAGTCGCCAAATTAGATGCAGACCAAAACCCTGAACTCTCGCTAGGGCTCCACATAATCCAATTATCTAGCTCGCGATTAAAACCGGTGACCGACCATTTAAAAAATGACTCCTTGATCCAAAAACTATTCTCAATGGTGGCTTCTTCGCTCCAACCTGTCTCGGCCATCAAGTCGGGATTTCCGCCAGGCACCCAAAATCGATCGTTCAAAGTAGGAAGCCTAAAATTCTTAGAAATCTTCCCTTTCACTAACCAGTTTTTGAGTGGGCTGTATTCCGCGCCAATCGATGGAACGGGAGACACAAAGTCTCCATCAAAAACCTCTTGTCGCAAACTGGCTTGTAAGGTCAAGTCCTTGGCCGTGTATCGCCACATCCCAAAAACTGACCATCTATACTCCTCGGTAGTTTTTCCATACTCCTTCGCTTCGGCTTGGGTAATGGTTTGGATATGACCAATAAAAACTTCGTGTTTTTCGCTCAGCGAATACTGACCTGTAGCTTCCGCCAAATAAGTTTTAAAACCACTGGGTGCTTCCAGCCCTATCTGTGGATCAGTGAAGAGAATTCGCTCATCAAAAAAAGCAGCTTTGACATTTAGCCTAAACCTTGCCGACTCATGCTTGTAGTTCAGCATTGCTCGAGTCGCTTCATCTTTCTGCTCTGCAAAACTTCTCGTTTGCACGTTGGTTGGTGGAATCTCTCTAAATGAATTCTGGTGCCAGAGATGCGCTGTGATTTGATCCTTATCAGAAATCTTCCAACCCAAATCTTGGGTAAAGAGTCGTTGACTCAGTTCGGCATTGGTCTGCTCCCTTTCGGGCAAATCATCTGAAATGGGATAGGTAAAATCATTGCGTGCTTCGCGGTATTCGAAGGAGGTCTTGGAAGAAAATCTTGTGGAGCTGAGCTCAACGGAAGTGGCTTGTCGCAGCCTTCCAAAATCACCAAGAACTGTTTCAGAGCTAATTGCTATCCGTTCAGAAAACGAAAGGCCATTCTCTAAATTGATCACACCACCAATAGCGCCGCTGCCCCATGCACCTGAGCCGCCGCCGCGCTCGAGGCTTACAGAATTGAAAGAACCTAAGGGAAGCAGGCTCAAATCTAGCTGACCTAGCATTGGGCTTTGCACAGGTAGGCCATTCCAAAGAACCAAGGTATGACCCGCTGCACCGCCTCGAATGGAAGAAGTAGCGAGGCTACCCAAACCATATGACTTAATATAGATCCCTTCTTTTTGAAGCAATTCGGAAAGATCAGAGACCGGTATTGAAGCTATTTCAGCACTTCTCCAATGATTTACCATACTGCCAGGACTATCATTTCGGATACTCTCTGCCGAAATCTCAACCACAGGAATGTGCAGCAGAGTATCTGGCTGACCATTGGCTGTCATTGCCGAAAGGCAAAAAATAACCAAACATAAAAGCACGTGTCTTAAGCGGACATCCATAATCTTCTCGCGGTTGAATTCGATTCGCAAAAAGACACTATGTTGAAACGGGGAAACCCATTGAGCAGCAGAAAGCTGCACGGGTGTCGAGTTTGAACATTGCTCTTATTGCGAAAGCAAAATCCATACATTCAAAGGAGGCATTCTGGCTTACAGCTCTGTGGCTGCTTACAGTTGCGCGACAGCTCGTGACTTTCACACGATTTCCCTCTTTCAGTCAGCTAAGTGCTGACAGCTTCGAAGTACGCAGGACGAAAGTAGACAATAAAACCACGATCGAAGTAGTAAAAAAAACTTTCTCGTAGCTGAAGAACTCAGAGGCAATCGAGGTGTAAATAGAAATATAAGAAGGGTGGTTTGAAATGTTAGTACGACCTATATTTGTACGAAATTTTCAGAATACATCTTGAATGAAAGTTATCATAGCTGGTGCAGGAGAAGTGGGGTTTCACTTAGCGAAACTCCTAACGATGGAGGGGCATGCCTTAACGGTAATCGATAAAGATCCCGACGCTCTGCAGCAAATCTCGCAACACTTGGACTTAGAAGTGCTGGAAGGAAGCTCGACATCTATAGTCACCTTGACCAATGCAAATGTTCAAAAGGCAGATTTGGTCATTGGCGTTACCAGCAGTGAAGATGTAAACATCACCACTTGTATCATGGCGAAGCATTTGGGTGCAAAAAGAACAGTTGCTCGTATCTCGAACGTAGAGTTTCTGACCAGTAAAGAAAAACTGGATATGGCCCAAATCGGAATTGATGAGTTGATCTCTCCCGCTTCTTTGGCAGCGCGTGAAATCAAGCGACTTTGCAAAGAGTCAGCTTTGACTGATTTCATCGATTTTGACAAAGGCAAGCTTTCGCTAGTGGGATTGAAGGTGGAGCACGACAGCCTTGTGGCAGGAAAAACCATTGAGGAATTGGCTCACATGAACAGCGATATGAATTTCATCACCGTCGCCATTCTAAGAAACAATGAGACCATAGTTCCCAAAAAGGATACGCGCTTTCTAATTAATGATCACGCTTATTTTTGTGCCAATCCTGAAGGCCTAAATCGAATATTGGAAATCTTCAAGAAAGATCGAGTAGAAATCAAGCACATCATGATCTTAGGTGGGAGCTCAGTGGGCTACCACGCCGCAAAAGCTTTGAGCAAGCGCTACCGAGTAAAGCTTGTTGAGCCCAACAAAGAGCGATGTATAAAACTGGCAGAACTACTTCCTGACACTCTTATCATAAATGCTGACGGAAGAAACGTAGACATCCTTGAGGAAGAAAATCTCTCGGAAATGGACGCATTTATAGCTGTAACGGCTAATAGTGAAACGAATATCATTACGAGTCTTGTTGCCAAAAATCACGGTGTCGATAAGACCATCGCTCTGGTAGAAAATATTGACTACATCCATCTTTCTCAGAGTATTGGTGTAGATACGTTGATCAATAAAAAACTGATCGCGGCTAACTTCATTTTTCGTTACATCAGACAGGGTGAAGTACTTTCATTGACGAGTTTGCACGGTGCAGATGTAGAAGTTCTTGAGTTTGAAGTTCCTCCGAATGCAAAGATTATTGGAAAAACCCTAAGTGACTTGAAGTTCCCTAAAAATGCAGTCGTTGGTGGTGTGGTTAGAAACAGCGTTGGCCGTATTCCCGACAGCAATTTTGAGTTTGAGGAAAAAGACCATATCGTTGTACTTTCTAAAATGCAATGCATCCACAAAGTAGAATCATACTTTAAGTGAGAGTCAATTTAATCGGTATTCTAAATATCCTCGGCGTTTTGCTTTTTATCAATGCGGGGCTGATGCTGGCATGCATTCCGTTCGCCGTTTATTTTGATGACGGGACTTTGTTCAGCTGGATTGGCTCAGTTGGTGTGAGCGGTATTCTGGGAGCATTGCTTTGGTTTTCTACTTTTCGTCACAAGAATCAACGAAATATCAGAAAGCGCGATGGGTACATTATCGTAGCGCTGAGTTGGGTCGTAATGGCAATGAGTGGGGCTGTTCCGTTTATGCTTACGGACTCTATTCCAGATTTCACCAATGCCTTTTTCGAAAGTATTTCGGGATTTACGACAACGGGAGCGACCATCTTGGATGATATTGAAAGCTTACCTGAGAGCATTCTCTTTTGGAGAAGCCTTACTCAATGGGTCGGCGGTTTGGGATTTATCGTTTTGGTCATTAGTATTCTTCCCTCACTGGGTATTGGGGGTATGCAGCTCTTTTTGGCAGAGGCTCCAGGCATCACTGCCGACAAGATTCAACCGCGTATTCAGGATACGGCTAAGCGGCTTTGGTTTCTATACATTGGCCTGACATTGGCCGAAATGGTATTGCTGTACCTAGCGGGAATGACGGGTTTTGATGCCATCAACCACAGTCTTACCACCATGTCCACTGGAGGCTTCAGCACTAAGCAAGCCAGCATTGCCTATTTCGAGTCGCCTGCCATTGAATACATTATCACCTTTTTCATGTTTCTGGGAGGAACCAGCTTTGTACTGATCTACTTGGCGCTCAAAGGCAAGTTCAATCGAATTTGGCAAAATGAAGAATTTCGTGCCTACGTAACATTGACCGCTGTGGTAACAGTGGGAGTATCGATTATTCTCATGTTCAAAAACGGCATCCCACTGGAGCAAGCCTTTCGCGAAAGCATTTTTCAAGTGGTCGCTATTCTCACTACAACAGGTTATGCTACCGCTGATTTTACCATTTGGGGCAGTAGTGTTGCACTCATCTTTTTCACATTGATGTTCGTCGGTGGATCTGCGGGCTCTACTGCTGGTGGAGTAAAAATCATCAGGCACTTGATGATTGCCAAAAACTCGATCATTGAGTTTAAAAGGCAATTGCACCTTTCGGCAATTATCCCGGTGCGTTTTAACGGAAAAGCGGTGGCTCACGAAATCACCAGAAACATTCTGGCCTTTGTGATTATTTACCTGACCATCTTCGGAATATCGTCTGTCGCGCTCACCCTGCTAGGGATGGATGCACTAACGGCAATGGGATCGGTAGCTACATCCTTAGGAAACGTTGGCCCTGGACTTAATGACACTGGTCCTTCGATGACCTTCTCTGCGATTCCCTCCTTGGCAAAATGGATTTTGGGAGCGTTAATGGTTATTGGTCGCCTTGAAATTTTTACGGTTCTTATCATTTTCACTGGCTATTTCTGGAGAGACACATGATCGAAGCAGTCATATTTGATATGGATGGCTTGCTCATTGATAGCGAGCCTTTTTGGCGCCGAGCCGAGATAGCCGTTTTCACAACCCTTGGAATTGAATTATCCGAAGACGATTGCCGCGAAACCATGGGTTATCGGCTGAACGAGGTGGTTGAACTTTGGCACTCAAGAAAGCCTTGGAACGACAAATCCATGGAGCAAGTCGAAGAGGAGATTCTCGCTTACGTGCAAAACTTGATAGAAACGGAAGGGGTGGCCTTGAAAGGAGTCATGGAAACCATAGCACTCTGCAAAGAGTTGAAGTTAAAAACAGCCATTGCCTCGTCTTCGGCTATGCGACTGATAAAAGCTACGGTGAAGCGGCTTGGCCTTGAAGCCACATTCGAGGTATTGCATTCTGCAGAAAACGAAGAATTTGGAAAGCCGCATCCCGCAGTTTTCATTCATGCCGCTAAAAAACTAGGGGTACGAAACGAAAATTGCTTGGTGTTTGAAGACTCATTTCATGGCATGATAGCTGGCTTGGCTTCCAAAATGAAAGTTATTGCAGTACCTGAGATGATGAATGACCGATTTAAAGCAGCTCATTTAACATTGGAATTTCTCGACCCAAAGCTGATTAAAAGCTTTATTTCCAGCCACTAACTTTTCTCTCAAGTTCGCGTATAAAATGACATATGCGGATGTGCACCCTTTTGTTCTTATTGATCTCGCTGCATTCTTTTAGTCAAGAGCTCGACGACCTTAAAAAGGCCGAATTACTCTATGAGAACGGTGACTATCAAGATGCAATATCCATTCTTGAAAGACTCCTTGACAAGGATCAGAATAGCTTTGAGGCCCTACTCCTACGTGGCAATTGCTTTCAAAAGGAGGAGAAATTTGTGGCGGCAATTCAATCTTACGAGAGAGCAGAATCTCTGCAGAAAGAATCAGCTCTGCTCAATGCAAATTATGGAGCAGCATTTATAAATCTGAAGCAGATGGACGAAGCCAAAGACAGACTCAAAACTGCCCTTAAGCTCGATTCTGAATTGCCTGAAGCCCATTATTTCATGGGCAATTTAGATTACCTCAACTTCAGAACAAGCGCAGCCCTAAGGCATTACTCCAAAGCTATAAAATTAAAACCTGAGTACCGTGATGCACTTTACATGAGGGCGGCAGCCTACGCTGAAATGGAAGAGTATGCTCTAGCCCTTCGCGATTACGAGAAAGTGCTGGAGTTGGATCCCAATTTGGCTGTAGCCAAATACAATATGGCGGTTATCCTCATTGCCAGCGAGCAATACGAAAGAGGGCTGAGCCTGCTCGATGAGGTAAAACCCGAGCAATTGCCCACACCCCGCGATTTCTACTACTACCAAGGAGAGGCACTCTACTTCTCAGGAAAGAAAGAGGACTCTTGCGAATTGTACGCAAAGGCAGGTGAAATGGGAGATTCTGAAGCTCAAGAAATCTATACGAAGCATTGCATGAAAGGGCAAGAACGCGAGAATAAGCAGCCTGAGAAAAAGGTTATTCGAATGGCATTCTAATACTGTCCGTATGCTCGGATGAGCCACTCTTCGATCTTCTTCCTGACTTCTGTTCCTGATATTTCGAAGTTGTTCACCATAATCACAAAAGCCAATTCTCTTCCTGAATAAGTTTGAAGAACTCCAGCATAAGCCTTGATATTCTTCATACTACCCGATTTCAATTTGGTATTTCCCGACAAATTAGTGCGCAGTCCAAACCATTTTACACTTCCCTCTTTTCCCGCTTCAGGAAGTACCTCCAGCAAATATTTTTTTTGCACATCCGAATTTCTCATACTTACCAGAAGTTGAGCGAGTTGTTCCGCAGAAACGGCGGTAAATCGAGACAGCCCGCTTCCATCATAAGCAAAAAAAGTGGCCTCTTGTCCCCAGATTTTCTTGAGATATTCTTCCAGCGCCTTCAAACCGCCTTCAATAGACGGGTCTCCTTTTTTTGCGCCAAGCTGCACTAGCAGGCCATCTGCCATCAGATTATCACTTTGCCGATTGATGTGTTTCACCATTTCGCTGAGCGGTATGGATTCTGTCGTCGCCAATTTTTTGTAGGTAATCGGTTCGCGAAACAGTTCCCTTTCTGCGGTGTATCCTTTTGAAGGAATCCCAGCTTTAGTCAAGCTCTCGCGGAGGTGAAAAGCCATAAGGAGAGCGGGGTCGGGAGTGCTACCTTTGATGGTGTACCGATCTTGGCCTAAGGGCAAAGTGCCCCTGACAGTCCTTTTCATATCCAAGGGTGAACCATAAATGTAGGCTTGGTCGGATTGGACGGTGCTACTCAATACCTCAGACTCGATCACTAATCCAGGCACTTCAGGGTAAACGCTCAACAACTTGGCTGGAAGATCAGGTTCAGCAGAAGTGCTGAAGTTCAAGAAGTAAGTATTGTCGTTAAAATTCAAACCGTGGATACCAGCCCCGAAATAATTGCCCATATCCTCCCAAACACGAGTGCCTGGAATGCTTTGACCCTGAAGGTGAGCACCGTTCCCTATCACATTTCCTGTAATGGAATCAATACCTGCAGAGATCACACATTGAGTGTAGACATAAAGTAATTCATCAAAACCGCCGTTGAAATATCTCGAACCCAAGGAAGGATCTCCAGAACCAACGATGACAATGTCACCATACAAAACGCTATCCTTGATTTCACCCGTGTAAGCCAGAGGGGTATTGAATCGGAAATCTCTCCCCAACTCTGCCAAAGCCGCCGAGGTTGTTGCCAATTTCCAAACCGATGCTGGACAAGCCAATACATCCTTATTGTATGATTCTATCTCCTCCCCTGTTAAAGCGTCAACTAGCATGGCAGATATAGTAGCTCCAGCAAGGTTTTCATCTGCAACCAATCGCTCAATTTGAGCTTCACCAAGGAAGCTAATTAAAACGGCAGAAACGGTAAGAAATAGTCTATTTGATGTCATTGTTGAATTCTTTCAGAACTATAATGCCAAAAAGGGGGCATTTCGTATACTTTCGGCATCGTAAAAGAACTGTTTTGTGCGGAATAGCGGGCATATGGAGTAAAAAAGATATCTCGACCTCACGGTTAGAGGCTCTGTCCGTAGCATCAGAAACGATCGCGAAGAGAGGTCCTGATGCCAAAGGGAAAGCTGTGTTTCGGAAATGTGCATTGGCCCATAGAAGGCTTTCGATTATCGATACAGACTCGCGTTCGGATCAACCGATGAGGAAAGGCTCTTATAGTTTAATTTTCAATGGAGAAATCTACAACTATAAGGAGCTCAAGAAGGAGCTAATCACAAAAGGACATTCTTTTCAAACAGAAGGTGATACGGAAGTACTCCTTTTTGGTTTGATAGAAGAAGGTGTGAACTTCTTAAAAAAAGTCAATGGTTTTTTCGCTTTTGGCTTTTACCACGAAAGTGAAAATAGCTTGATCATTGGCCGAGACCGATACGGTATTAAGCCAATGTACTATCACCGTACAGATGATGAAGTGATCTTCGGCAGCAGCTTGGGAACGGTTATGCCATACTTGTCCAATCCCAAAATTGATCAGGAAAGTCTGTCGCTCTATCTCGGCTTGAGTTATATCCCTTTTCCGAAAACTATACTTAGCAATGTACTTAAGCTTGCTCCAGGTACTTGTCTGCATTTCCATGGTGACTCTGTGAAAGAAGAAGTCTACTACAAGCTAGAAAGTGGCAATAGCAAAGA
>Ga0222674_1000578_pt1 | contig 12143 bp, 15 predicted proteins | sample AntAcemetagen866_FD_179804 | JGI IMG/M metagenome (GOLD analysis project Ga0222674, IMG submission 179804) | Saline water microbial communities from Ace Lake, Antarctica - #866 | ecosystem: Environmental > Aquatic > Non-marine Saline and Alkaline > Saline | place: Antarctica: Ace Lake...
GTGGTATTAATGATCAACGTCCAAAGTTAAAGAAATTGATAGAACAAGGTGAAGCAACAAAAATTGTTGTTGAGCATAAAGATCGACTAACAAGATTCGGATTCGAATACATCAAACTTGCTTGTGAAATAATTATTCTCAATAATTCAGATGATGAAAAAGAAAATATTATAGAAGATTTTGTTTCAATTTTTACTTGAAGAAAATAATATTTGAATCTATATAATTAGTAATTATTAACCACCAATAAAATAGAGTTTTATTATGAAAAGTTGGAAAGAATATTCAAAAGAACGTATGATCAATGAATCAATGAATGGAGGCAATGTCCCTGTTTTAAGTCAAGCTAAAGTTCTTTATCATAAAGGATCTGCTACTGAAGTAGGCTATGAACCCATGTCTCTTCAATTAGGAGGCTATCAGTGGAGAATAAAGATACCTTCAGAAGAATTTCAGCAAGCGATAAAAGACAATCCTAATTTAGTCCCAGAGTTAAATAGCCAACCACAACAAGGTCAACCACAACAAGGTCAACCACAACAAGGTCAACCACAACAAGGTCAACCACAGCAAGGTCAACCACAACAAGGTTTTGGAAAATGACCTAAAGCCTCTAATACGGCACATTTATTGCAAGTAAAAACAATATCATCAGGTGATCCTATACCAAATTCATCTTGATAAAATTGGGAACCAATTGGTTCATAGGTAGCAAATAATTTTACTGGATTTGGTGAGAACAACTTATCTCTAGCTTCCCTATAGAGTGGATCAATAGAAGAAACGTTAATGAATACTTCATAATACATTATTGGAGAGCCGCTTCTTTCTATTATTTCAGCATCCCATTGATCCATTAAAGCATAATCGGGTTTGTTGGGATCATAAAGTTTTAGATTCCCTAGTTCGTAAGGAGTGCCATCTGGATTTCTAAGCATAATTTTTCCTTTTGTTGATCTATATTATTTATGTTTTGAGAGGTATATTTAAATGGCATTAAGAAATTCAGATGGCAGCGTGTATAGATTATCAAGTCCAAATCCACTAACAATTAAACAAAAAAGATTGTTAGAGTCAGACATAATATTACATAATTTTAATTATGAAGACCTTGAAGAACAAAAAGAACTTAAACCAGTACTTGTTGTCAAAGAAAGAATAGTAGAAGTAGAAAAACCTGTCGAAAAAATAGTGGAAGTAGAAAAGATTGTAGAAAGAATAGTAGAAGTAGAAAAACCTGTCGAAAGAATAGTGGAAGTAGAAAAGATTGTCGAAGTAGAAAAGAAGATAGAAACAGATTCAGAAAATCCTACAGTAAAAAGACAAATATTATATCATTGTTTGCCGATGGAAAGTTATGAATACACAGATGAAACATATGGATAAACTTATCAAAAGAAAGAATATGGTGATAAGTACATTTTCGCTGGTGTAACTATCAGATATTTTAAATTTTATATTATCACTAGAAGTAACGAGATATAATAATAAAAACTATCTGATACCAGATCGATATAATATTAACCATATAGTAAACTATGATAATCTAGAAATGGCAAAAATGATTGCAGATTGCATGGAAGTTCCATTGATTTACAGTGAAGTAGATACAGGTCAGGTACGACCAGGATATGATCTAAACTATGACTTAGATGCATCTAAATTGCATAATTTAAAGGACTGCCCAAAATTTTACTTAACATCGCAGGATTACTTGGCTAAAATTGTGACATGGTATTTGAAAAACAAAGAATGGTTATGAGTAATAATTTTTATTCCAATAATGATATTAATTATTACTTCACCTAAGACACTCATTTTCGTCACAACAATATAATCAAATATTGTCATAGACCCTTTTTGTGTGATGAAACAAAGAAAACTTTTAAAGTAGATTATAATATCGAAAAGTGGGGAAATTTACTAACAAAACAACAAAGAATTTCTAATGTTTCTATAACAAACATGGACGAAGTTTTTATTGATAATATTAATAAATGTGTTAAAGAAAATGATGTTCTTTTTCATTTAGGTGACTTTGTCTACGGAGTTAATAAATCAAACTATCGTAAAATATGTATAGAATTTAGAAATAAAATTAAGTGCAAAAACGTACACCTGATTGCTGGTAATCATGACGGTAGAAACTATGGTGAAGACCTAAGCGAAATTGAAGATTTGTTCAGTAGTGTTTCATTAAGAAAAACTATTAGGATTAATGGACAAGGTATTGTAATGGGACATTACCCTATAGCTGTTTGGAATAAAGTACGTCATAAATTTTGGAATCTCTATGGTCATAGTCACTCTACAGCAGAAGATTTTCTAGATAAATGCTTTGACGGTAGATTGTCTGTAGATGTAGGTATGGATAACTCAAGGTTGATTCTAGGTGAATATCGACCATTTTCTTTTACGGAACTGGACAATTTCTTTTTTGGTAGACAAGGACATATCGTAGACCATCATGCATAATATTGAATTAAAAGACTTAATTTCACATTTAGACACATGTTATGAAAAAGGAGAACCATGTATACACCCAATTACAAAAGAAATAGTGCCAGATACCCTCTATGATGATTATGTAGCTCGATACAAATTATTATCTCCTGATGATCCTAGATTTAATAATCAAAATACTAGTTCTTATATAGAGTATGATGATGTAGTCATTCATGATATTCCAATGACTTCAATTGAAAAAGCTAGTCATCAAGATCACGATGAACAATTAAAGCAGTTGGAGAAATGGTATAGAGATAGAATGGGAGATATTCAATATCCGTTTTTTTGTCAATCTTATAAATTAGATGGTGTTGCTCTTTCTATTTATTATGAAAAAGGGGTATTAGTTAAAGCAGGACTTAGATCTAAAGATCCTAAAAAAGGCACAAATGTTACCAAACATGTTGAATATATCGATGGTGTCCAAACCAATCTTCCAGAACCATTAACTTGTTGTATTAGAGGGGAGATAATTTGTAAAAAAAATGACTTCCTTGTAATCCAAAATAAATTGTTACTTGAAGGTAAAGCTTTAAAAGCTAATCCAAGAAATCATGCTGCTGGTGTTATGCACTCAAAAGACCCAAACGATGTAAAATCGAAAGGTCTTTCTTTTATTGCATATTCAATCGAAATGGAAAATCCGCCTTGGAAAACAGAAATACAACGAGCTAAATTTTCAAATCGAAAATTGAAAGTCCCTTTCGTACAAGTAAGGAATTTTCGATTTGAAGATCTGGAAAATATGGAAAATAATGTAAATCAACTCGACTATGAAGTTGATGGAATTATTATCTCTTTGGATAATTTAGTTGATCAAGAATTTGTAGGTAGACATGGTGACCCTGTAACTGGTAATCCAAAAGGTAAGATTGCATGGAAATTCCGTGAAGAAGTTGCAACCCCTACAATCGACCATATCGAATATCAAGTAGGTAGAACAGGATCGATTACTCCAGTAGCCAATTTCAAACCTGTGTCACTGGCAGGTACTAATGTATCAAAAGCTACACTACACAATATCGGTTTCATGAAAAGAAATCAAATAAGTGTTGGAACACAAGTGGAATTAATTAAAGCTGGGGCAATTATACCCAAAATTATTGGTGTCTTCGCTAATCCTAAACTACCACAACTACCCGAAAATTGCCCATCCTGTCAATATAAATTAAAAGTTGAAGTAGGTGGTAAAAATAAAAATGGTGATTTTAATGAAGAACTAGTGTGTCATAATCCAAAATGTGCTTCAAAATTAGTTTTTAACATAAAACATTTCCTGGAATCAATAGACGTTCTAGGAATAGGTGAAAGCAGAATCAGGGCAATTGTCGATAATCTCCAAGTTGAATCCATTAAAGATTTCTTTGAAAAAACTATTGACTATCACCTTTTAGTTAATCATACGGATTTGACCGAAAGACAATCTCTATTACTTATTGCTGCCCTAAAAGGTGTTAAAAAACCAGAAGATATCAAGGATAATGATAAGCTTCTAAATAAAATAAATTACACTAAGAAACCCAAAATTTTAGCATCAAAATTCTTAGCAGGATTGGGAATTGATGGACTGGGAAAAACTACCTCGAAAGCTATTGTTGAATCCTATAACTCCATCAACAAAATCAACGATTTAACATACGAAGATCTAGAGGCTATGGATGGCATAGGAGACACTTTAGCTAATTCTATTAGTCAAGGTCTACAAATCATGAAGAACGATGTAGATGTCCTACTAGGCTTCTATGAACTAGAATTCCCTGTCTCGGGACCCCTTACAGGAAATGTTTATTGCCTCAGTGGCTCTTTTGATAAAGGTAAGAAATATTGGCAAAATATTGTTGAATCAAAAGGTGGTAAAATCGCATCAGGTGTTTCAAGAAAAGTAACACATTTTATCAGTGGTCCAGGATCAGGGTCTAAACTAGATAAAGCAAAAGAATTAAATATCTTAATCCTAAATGAAACCGAACTTGAGAAAGAATTATGCAAGTAGATGAATTCAGCAAATTATTTGATGCAGTTAATGAACTTATGGCTTCTTCAATTGTAATTAATGATGAAGAAAAAATAAGATTAGTGAAAAATAAAATTGCTTCCTTACAAAAACAATTAAATAATCAATATGTACCACACTTTGATTATTTTAATTGGAAACTTAGTAGAATATTAGATAATAAGGCTAAACTGAATATCTTGAATAATGCTATTTCTTCATTGGAATTATTAACCAAATCAGAAGAACAAATGGTAGAACTTTGTAAATTTGATGATGGACAATTCTTTGTTGATGCTGCCAGATTAGAAGATGTGTTAGGAGGATGCTACTGTGAAAGAGCAATTTATTACCTAAAAAAATCCGACTTCCAAAAAGCAAAAGCCGATTTTTTAAATTCATTAAAACTAATATTAGCATCTACTTCACTTATGTATGCTAATTTATCTGTTTGTTGTGTTTGTTCAGGAAATGTTAATGAAGCAATTACTTATATTAAAAAAGCGAAAGTAGTCAATGAAGAAATTGATTCAATGGATGAACACTACATCGGACCTGATCTGGATTGGATGAATACTGTAGAAACTTCACTGATGCAAGTTAAGGAAAATAAAGTAAAATGTCCAAAATCCCTAGATGAATGGTCGGATATCTTTGAAAGTAACTCGACAATCTAGTTTTTCAGGAAATTCAAGGATGAAACTTAACATTCCTGATTTCTTGTCTATATTCTTGGTTAGTCCATCTCGAACTTATCATGTAAGGATTCATAAACAATGTCTGATTTGCAGAATACCAATGAAGATTCTCAGCCAAAACGAAAGAAACGAAAGTTTCTTATGCAACCCATTTATATCGTCTTAGACGATGAAACACAAATTAGGGGAGCAGGAGAAATCAAAGTAATCAAGAAAAGTGAATTACCTAAAACAGGCAAATTCTATGCTATTACTTCAGATGGTATCAAAATTCACAAAGAAGGTATTCTAAGTGGTTTGGCTAAAATTGACCAAATCGCACCATTAGCTGATGTAGACGCTAATATCAAACTGAACCTTCCTAAGGTTCCTGCCATTATCATGAAACGAGCATGGCATTTTTTCGATTCCGTTTTTTCAAAAATTCGATCTGAATCTGAAGTGTGTCTTCTTTATAATAAAGAAGAAAATAAATATGACCTCTATTGCCCTATCCAAAAAGTAAGTCATGGTGCTGTCCATTACGAAATGGGTGATACTTTCACGAACGAAAGACCAGAAGGTTATAACCTAGTTGGGACAATTCATAGCCATTGTGATTTCAGTGCCTATCACTCTGGTACCGATCTTGATGATGAAAAGAATTTTGATGGTATTCATATCACTATTGGACATGTCAATAGTGATACTCCATCATTAGCTAGTTCTGCTGTATTGGGGGAAAATCGTTATACTTACGAACCTACCAATATGTGTTTGGGTTGGAAAGAAGAAGAACCTAAGTTCAAAAACACTTCTAAATGGGCAAAGAATGATCAACGATATGTTCTAGAACTAACTGAAGAACAAGAACTTGAATTCCAATCATACGTTACTGAAATTGAACAGTGGGTGGAAGATCGTGTCTCTAAAATCTTTTATAACACAAAAAAAACAAACTATTACAGTGGTTGGGACGGATTTGGGAATGATGGCTATACTATGCCTCAGTATGGTGGTGCTAATCATTATCTTGATAAGTTAGATGAATATAACTTGTGGGACTCGCACAGATCCCCAGATGATTATAATGATCTAGAAGAAGATGGGCAATATCGCTTTATTGATAATAAATGGGTATTTCTATCTACCGAAAAATGTAACAAATTGGATCAAGACATACTCACACTCGAAGAAATTATAAAGGAAATTGAATAATGGAATTAAAAACCCATGAAGCTATCAATGTCAAAGTAATAGGAACAGGGGGTATTGGTACATGCCTATTGCCACCATTGTGTAAATTACTACAATTCGGTACAGCAGATGTCTTTATCGAAGATGTTAATGTAACTCTCGTTGATGGTGACGAATACGAAACCAAAAATGAAGCACGACAGTTTTTTAACAACTATGGCAATAAAGCTGAATCCAAAAAAACTGAACTAGAAAATGATTGCCCGAACCTTAACTTCTCGGCAATTACGGAGTATATTACAGAAGAAAATGCTTCGGAAATGATCCAAAGCGGAGATGTAGTCTTCATGTGTGTGGATAACCATAATACCCGAAGACTAGTTTCTAAACATTGTTCTACATTAGAAAATGTGATGTTAGTGTCTGGTGGTAATAACTATCATGATGGTGATATCCAAGTCTATCGTAGAATCAATGGAAAAGATCTAACATCTTCTCTTCATAACGAAGAAATCTACCCTGAAATTGCTAATTCCGAAGATGAACATCCAAAGGATATTCCAGAACGTTCAGGTTGTCAAGAACAAGTAGCTTCCGCTCCCCAATTGATTTTGGCGAACAATACCGCTGCCTGTTTGATGCTAAATGCCTTTTATTCCTTTATGAATGGCGTTTTTGATCCCGAAAGTGATGAATTTGTTCATGTGTTCGATAGATCGCAATTTGACACCAAAACAGGTGGTTTCAAAAAGTTTAACTACTCAAACACAAATGCTGTTGATATCGTTAATAAAAAACGTATCGATGCCATTAAAGCAAAACGCAAACAAAAAATCACTAACTGAATCTTTCTACTTTTTTACTTATTTCTAACAAGGAATTAACATGTCGCAAGAACAAAATCAAAACAATAACTTCAACAATGATGATGATGATAGCATTTTCGGAAACGTTGGACACAAAAGTGAATTACCAGATATTGATGCCTTCATGCAGTCCAGTGAGAAAGCATTAGATAAAGTTAATGCTGTATACGGTCCTCATGATGAATACTTCGACTTCGTTGGACTTACTGTTGATGAAGCTATGGAAGTACTACAAGATAACTTCTCTCTCCCAAAAGATGCTGAAGTGTTTCTCAATGGGAAAACTCTATCCGCTGATGAGTTCTCCGATAAGGAATTACAAATTGGTGATCGCTTGGAATTTAATAAGAAGGCTGGACAAAAAGGCTCTAACGAGGGGTTTTGTTAACACCCACTAGAGGTAATTGACTTAGTTGCATCGAAACACCTAAATGGATATAATGTGGTTTTCCCCATTTAGGTGTTTCGATGTTTACCAAAATGTGATCGCAAATTGGATCGAGATTTGAATGCAGCGAAGAACATAGAGCGAGAACGGTTTACAACTGTTCTTGATAAACTTTACAAAATTTGATATTTTCTTATAGAAATTGAAACCACAATACTATCTATAAGGAGAGGAAACATTATGTTAAGCCGAAAAATCGTCAAAGTAACAAAAAATGAATTCACCACAGAAGATGGAAAAATCCATCCTATGGTGTTTGATATTGATGAAGTTCCGACTGTAAAGGAATTTCAAAAACAATATGACGAGTGGCTTCATGTGTTCCAAGAAAAGGAACTATTGAAGAATGAATCAAAAGTTATTGAGCATAAGTAAAGCCGCAGACATCCTTGGTTTGCATGTGCAAACATTAAGAGGATGGGACAAAAGTGGTAAATTAAAACCAGTCAAAACTCTTGGTAATCACCGAAGGTATCGTCTGGATGATTTGCTTGTACTTGCTGGCGAAGAACAAGAAATTAAGTCAGATGTTGTTCGAGTGGCAACTTACTGTCGAGTCAGTTCGCATGACCAAAAGAAAAAAGGTGATCTTGAAAGACAGAACGGCAGAGTTTTAGTTTACTGTGCAAAACAAGAATACTATGTAGTTAAATCGTTTGAAGAAGTCGCATCAGGGATGCGTGATACCAGAACTAAACTCAAACAACTTTTTCAACTTGTTTCTGAGAATGAAATAGACAAAGTTGTAATTGAACACAAAGATAGATTAACACGATTCAACTTTGAGTTTTTGACACAATTTTTCGCAAGTCACAATGTTGAAATTGAATGGATTGGTCAAGTTCTTGGCAAGAGTTACGAACAAGAACTTGTTGAAGACATGCTTTCGCTCATGTCTTCTTTCTCAAACAAAATATATGGCAAACGAAGTGCAGAAATAAAGAAGCAAAAGAAATTACTGGAACAACAGCAGGAGGCTGCATGTTGATCCAGAAGGCTTACAAGACAGAAATTGATCCAAACAACAAACAACACACATTGTTGTTGAAACATGCAGGTTGTGCAAGGAAAGCATGGAATTGGGCGTTAGGACGCATACAAGACAAAGAAGCAAAACCTAATGCTATGCAACTCCACAAAGAGCTAAATGTTGAAAAACAAGGTGAATTTGCTTTCATGTATGAGGTTTCTAAGTGTGCAATGCAGGAAAGTTTGCGTGATTTGCAAAAAGCATTTACCAATTTGTTTGAGAAACGGGCAAAGTTTCCTAAATTCAAATCAAGAAACAAAGGTATTGGTTCGTTCCGATTGACTGGTTCGATTCGAGTTGAAAGTAATAGAATTAAACTTCCAAGACTTGGCTGGATTAAACTCAAAGAACATGATTATATTCCAACCGATCAACATATTTTGTCAGCAACAGTAAGTGAGAAAGCAGGACGTTGGTATGTCTCAATTCTCGTAAGAGAAGAAGTTGAATTGCAAGACAATGAAGGTGTATTAGGAATTGATTTAGGAATCAAGACGTTGGCAACTTGCAGCGACAATACACAATACAACAATCCAAAAGCATTAAGCCAATTGGAAAGCAAAATAAAACATCAACAACGCAAGTTGGCAAGAAAAACAAAAGGAAGTAATCGAAGGAAAAAACTAAGAACAAAGATCGCAAGATTGTGGCAACGAGTCGCCAACATCAGAAAAGACGCAACACATAAAGCAACAAGTGAGATTGTAAAAACCAAACAACCTCAAATCATTGTGTTGGAAGATTTGAATATTAGCGGCATGACCAAGAACCATAAACTTGCGAAAGCAGTGTGTGATGCTAACATGCGAGAGTTTCGTAGGCAGATTGAATATAAGTCCAATTGGACTGGAATTGAAGTTCGATTTGTTGATCGTTTCTTTCCAAGTAGTAAAACTTGTTCTAGTTGCAAACAAGTGAAAAAAGAGTTGAAGTTAAGTGAAAGAACATTTAGGTGCAGTTGTGGTTTCGTAATGGATCGAGACTTGAATGCTGCACATAACTTAAAAAATACCGTCAGTTCGACGGAAATTAACGCTCATGGAGATGATAAGGTTCATGCTAATTTAGCAGGTGATCGTCTTAGAAGTGAGAATCAAACACAAATTATCTCGTTGTGAGATTTTGATAGGTTTTGAAGAACGGTGATCCTCAATGTATGCCTTGACAGAATTGGAGATTTGTTTCTTAGCAAGATCGTCTAAACTTTTACCACCAATACCCTGAGTTCATTGATAATATTCTTGAAGCTAAGGATAAGTGGCGGGAAGAATTCCCTGATGAATATCAAGCTGCAAGAGACCGACTTACAGAGGTTATTCAAAGCGAAGAAGTCCGAAACCAGATTTCAGAGACTTTAAAGGAATTTTACAGTGATTCTAAGAACGTTGACGCTAATTCTAAGCGTCTTTTAGAGTTTTGGAACAACAATGACGAAGCTAGGGAGAACATGCGTCAGAAAGCCACTGAGATAGGTTATTATCAAAATCTTGAGCAATGGCGAGAAGAAAACCCAGAAGAGTTTCAAAATCACCACAAGAATCAAGGATTAAAACTTGAAGAGTGGAAACAGAATAATAAATCCGAATTTGAGGAAGTTGTCAAACAAAGAAACAAGACATTGAAATCGGATAGTCATCGTGATAAGATGCGACAGAAATTAAAGGAATATCAGGAGAAAGATCCTGAAGGTGAAGCTAAACGTCGAGAGAAAGCTAGAAAGACTGTTTCTGACAAAAAACAGATTAGACAGGATTGTGTACAGTTGATGGGAAATAAGTTGGCTGAACTTGGTTTGACTAAGGAACGTGAAGTTTATTCTAAGAAGAATTTTGAGTCATGGGGCAAAAAGGGATTTTTAGACCAATACTTTTCCGACCGACCTGGACCTTACGCTAAACTTGATGAATGGTTAGAATACAAGAAACATTTAGAAAATTCAGAAATAATTTCTATTTAGGTTAAGATATGCCTTTTGAGTCATACATTCAAAGTATTAATGCTACGATAGAGAATTTGACGGGTGGTAACCAGATAATGTCTGGTGCCATTGTTTTGTGGTTACTTGGTGTAGGTTCTTATTCACTGAGAGTAGTACCTTCTAAGGTTTTTTCTTTTTTAGTAAAGCACACAACAACAGAAGTGACCGTTAATAATAGTGATATGGTTTTTATTAAATTACATAGATGGTTAAGTCAGAAATGTGGTGATTATCAAATTCGAAAGATAAAATTTACTGATTTTCATGATGGAGTTAGTAGAGGTACTAAGGACATAGGTTATGGTGATCATATTATTTGGTTGGGTTGGATACCTTTGAGAATATCTTTTTATTCGATTGAATCTCAATCAACTAATTTCAAAGAGGTGTTGACTATAACCAAATTAGGTAGAAGTCATAAATTATTTGATTATTTGCTAAAAGAAATAAGAAAGGAAGAACCTCAAAAAAAATCTGTATGGAGTATTAATGGTGAAATGTGGCAACATCATCTAAACACTGTCACAAGAGATTTTAATTCATTAGCAATTTTAGAATCACAAAAAAAGAAGATAAAAGAAACTTTGGATAATTTTCAAGATTCGGAGTCATGGTATATTGATAAGTCGATACCGTACAAATTAGGGATTTTGTTCTCAGGTCCACCAGGAACAGGCAAGACTTCTGTTATTAAAGCTATTGCTAATTACATGGATAAACATATATGTATTTGTAAGTCTAAGTCATTAGGCAAATTAGATGATATAATTGCAAGGATGCCATCGGATTCTATTTTGGTGATAGAAGATATTGATTCAAGTTCTTTAGTTAAAGATAGAGGACTGGACACTAAAGATAATATCACTATAGACATGAATGATGATTGTTCTAGTTTGTCTGAAGTTCTGAATGCAATTGATGGAGTGATTGGTTCTCATGGTTTGATTATAATCATGACTACAAATCATAAAGAGAAATTAGACCCTGCTTTAATACGTCCTGGTCGTGTAGATTTAGATATTGAGATTGGTTATTTGACAGAAGAAACTTTTCTATATTTCTTGGGTAGATTTTTCGATGATGTACCTAATAGTGTAAATTTGAAAAAAGATAATATTACTGGTGCTCAATTACAACAAGATATATTATCTGGAATGAATATTCAAAATATATTAAATAAACATACATATATGAAAAGTTCTTCTAATCGTTTGGTGCTTCAAAGTAATTGATTATGGTAGATATAACATTGAAAATACAATCATTTATTATTCCTGATTCAGTTACAGTCTTGGGTCTAAATACAGGAACAATGTACAGTGAACTACCCCGACCCTAAAGAGGTAGGGGCTTCCTGCTTCACTCACAATTGCTTTATTTCCAATCAAGGATACAAGTCTAATATCATGTCCACAGGCTTTTTACTTCGGGCGGTTCCCGCCTTGA
>Ga0222674_1000580_pt1 | contig 12093 bp, 8 predicted proteins | sample AntAcemetagen866_FD_179804 | JGI IMG/M metagenome (GOLD analysis project Ga0222674, IMG submission 179804) | Saline water microbial communities from Ace Lake, Antarctica - #866 | ecosystem: Environmental > Aquatic > Non-marine Saline and Alkaline > Saline | place: Antarctica: Ace Lake | collected...
TTTTTCTCTTTTATTCGTTGCCATATTTCGGTAGCACTTTCCCCCTTCAAAAAAACTGCTGCTTGATTTAATCCCGGAGGAGCGTGGCAATCTCCAGCTATGCGCATAATTATCGCTCAGCTAATCGTTCATCCGAGGACCAAGATACACTGTACTCCACTGTTGGTTTTCGCCTATTGAGGACAGGTAACCCTTAACAATTTCACACTTCGATGCATGTTGTGCTAGGAACGTGGAGATATTGGCCAACGGACTAAATGCTTGCCAGCATAAAACCTTCTCCACAAAATCGGGGGAACTCCAGCCCTTTAACGAGAAGCCGTTATCAATTCGTCCAAAAAAAGGGCCCGCTAACGGCCCCCTTTTCTCTAACTACTAAAACCTCACTTACTAGTTAAACACCTCGTATAACTCTTTAAGTTGAATCAACGCAGATTCGATGCTTTTCAAGCTGCTATCGTAGCCTTCAATTTCGGTCGTGAGTTGTTGCTTTTGAGCAAGCATCTCGCTTAACCCAGCTACTAGTGATACGTAGGTAGCCTTTTGCTCTTTCACTAAAGTTATAAGCTCTTCCATTTGTTGTTGAGTTGCAAATACCTCGACTCGGTCAATGAACGAAGTCATGGTAGTAATCGCTGAACCTTTGTCACCATTTCGGATCGATTCCTCAGTAGCTGCCGGTAAATCGTCACCGTTAGCGGCCTTATAGACAATTTTTAAAGCACTCATCACTGGCTCAAAGGCAGCGGTAATCTTCTCAGCCATCGCTTCGTCAAGTTCCGCGACTTTATCAGTGGCTCCTTGTTTTTTGCTAGATGCCTCCGCGGCAGGTTCAGCTATTTTGTAACTGATGCTCAAACCGTCGGCGGATTGTGGAACAACATAAGTCCTCAATCCAGAGCCAGCAGTAAACTCAACATACTTTGCACCGGTAGGTATGGAAGAGTCATCGACTCCTTTAATCCTAAAGTCAATGTAGTCCTTGAATGTTTTATCTGCACTACTATTATAGTTTAACATCGCAAATAACATCGCGTAGCTTTTAACAGTCAAGCTCGTTGAAGCAGTCATCGGAATGGTTACCACCTCTTCTCCCTCGGATGCTTGGTAAGCATCTGACACCGCCACGTAGTTTGAACTACCCACGGTTTTAACTGCTTTTAATTCGGTTTGATAATCATCTCTCATAAACTTCGAGAAGATATCCAACGTCATTTCCTTTGCAACAGCGAAGTAGTTAACACTAAGAGAAGCTCTTTGGTACTTCCTCGCTGGGTAACCACGCATCGACATCGCAAAAAGAGTCGCTAACTTATCAAACTCAACTCCCCGTCTCATAATTCGCTCCGAACCTTCCCATTCACCACCGGGGAGAAAAGAAGATTCCAAGTACTTACCAATACCAAGTGGAACGATCAAGTTCTGGGCGGTTTCATCCGTACTAGCTCCGGTTACAAATTTACCAGTAGCAGCGTCGAGATGATAACGTCCCGGCTCAACAGCACTCAAGACTTTAGTATAAAACCCAAGTCCTTCATTAAGTGCTGAGTAATAATCTGCGAAGTTACCAGGCTGAATAGTACCGTTAGGATCCTGCCCCTCAAACTCACCTTGAATAAGCTTGTAAAATAACTCATCCAATGTTTGTCTGACCGGAAGAAGCGTATTCATAAGAACTCTACTAGATGATCCGCTAAAGCTTCGACGTCCCCGTCTAAACCCTCTAAGGAAATAAGTGACATCATATTGTTCAGTTAATGACTTCACGATTTCCGTAACAGTCGTACCCCGGTCAAACCTATTACAAGTCGGATCACTAGCCACATGGCCATCAGTACAAAACTTATAAGGCATAAGAAGGTCTTGTCCTGTGACGGCAGATAACGCCTTGTCCTCTGACACAGGGATACCAAATTGATCACGAACCACTTCACCATCCGTACTTCGTTTCATGACTTCAACTACATCACCATATCCAAACTTAATAGCGGCAACATCGTACTTACCAGGTTTTTTTGCTAACGCCTCAAACAAGTCCGTATAGTCCATCACACTAGAGGTACGATAATTTGCTGCGTAGTCTCCCTGAGAAACCTCACCAGCTCGTTCTCTTGCTTTTAAATCGAAGTACTCTGAATGAAAATTCATGAGATCGTAAGACCCTTGGAAGTTATGCCTTAAACCAAGGTTATGACCTACTTCATGAAGCAAGATGTTGTAGATCGATCGATCGACTAACAAGTCAAGAAGATGGTTACGATCAAGACTGATATTGGCCCGAATGAATTCGACCGCTGATACCACGTGCTCTTGAGTTTCGTACAAACACTGACCCCGGCTTGCAAGGTATCCCTGAAGTTTTTCAAATTCTGCTAAGCTATTTTTGAAGTTAGCTGATTGTTGAAATTCCTTTGAAACATCAGTTTGCAACATAGCAGCCATATTAGGGTTTACCCGGTCGCTAATTCCACTGATCTTAGTCGCTGTATCAATAAGGTGGCCCCTACTCGCGTCAGCTAATACATTCCAAGATAGCGAAGCTGGTATCGTTCCAAGATCAAGGTTGGTATCAAAAGCATCGTCAGACCCTGTTATCGCCTCTACTAAGATAGTAGATCCCACATCAGAAGTTCCATCATCATTAGCAAAATCGGCAGGAGTCTTTCCCCCTTTGATCAAGTCGTAATAATCTCCAGCCATTCTTTTAATGGAATGAATCGCTTCTTCGTAAATATATGATCTTGACGATACGAATTCACCAGTCAACGGATCTGGAATAGATGGACCGTAACCAGCCGGCGCTCTAAGATTTCGTGAGGTTGACATCACAATCATGTTATACCTTGGATCACCGACCTTCTGGCCCGAGTTTTCCTTAAGAACAACCACTTCTTCTTTACCAGTAGCAGTTTTTAATACTTCATTCCATGAAGCTAAGACGTCTTTAGTAACAGCCTTGTACTTCTCAGGATAATTAGGGTCCAAGTAAAATTCAATTTTCTTGTCTCCTGACACATCATGTCTACCAATATAATGTTGAAGTGTTTGATCAGTGGCTCGTAACTCACCATCGAGTCCGAACTGGGTAGTCCTAAAGTACCCAAATCGATTGAATTTGCTGTCTGGATATGCTTGGGCAAGGTAGGTTCTGTTATCTACCCTAACCAAGGCATGGCGAACTGTCACTGACATTGGTTCAGGTAATTGCTCACCTACGCTAGTGGCAATGCTAGGAGTAAAGACGTCTTCACTAACCCAAGAGACATAACCGTTATCGACCTCTACTGGCTCAATCAACTGACTGCCAGAAATGATGGACTCGTAGCCCATAAGTTTCTGAAGACCCATAAGATCGTTTAGGTAACTCGCGGCTAAGTTTTGAGTAAACTCAACCCGAACATTTTCACGTTGATCCCAAGGTTTTCTCGCACTTTCCTGAACAACATGAGTGTAGTCACCGAGACCATTACGAGCCCGCTCAACATCAAATAATTCGATATTATACCTAAGACTCGGTGATTTCGCGTCAGACTGATTCAACGTGTCGCTAACCCGGTAACCAGTCAAGTAGTTTTGACTCACTTCAAATTGCAATCTATCGCTACCGACCAATGTCTGCCCCTCAAAGAAGGCGCCATTTTCTGAGTTTGCACTTAACACGGTCGCTACATAGATATACTCGCCTTTAAAGTTTGATTTAGACAAAACATTAGGCTTAAGCAAATTCTCAGTTTTATGAGTGTTAGCAGTCGAAACTAAAACATACTGTCGTTGGTCCCATCTTTTTTGATGACTACCGTTACCTAATACATCGTCAACCCCTTGGCCGTTGAAGTTGATATCGACGTGTTCGATAATATCCATAGTCAAGAGTAGTTTATTTCCGGAACTATCTTGAGAGAAAACACTCAACACACTTTGAGAAGCTTCGAAGCAAACTTTTTCACCATTTGCAAAGCTAATTCCATTCGCATCAAATACTTCTTTAAGTTCAGCAACACTTGATGGCTCGACACAACTACCATCAAGACCTACTTTATTTAGATATTGTTTTTCATTGTCACCCACACTTAGCTGAGTCGGATTAATTTCTACATACTTTCTCTTTGACCACTCTTGCTTCGATTGATTCCTCACCAAATCTGGCTTGAGGTCTCCATCTTCATTCTCATCTCTGGCAATATCAAAATAAGACACAGGAGCCTTACTGATAACTTTAGGACTACCATTCTTATCAAGCTGGTAATATATCATCTCCGTCTTGGTGAGTTTGACAAAAACCTTATCGCCATCGGCTAGAGAAAACTGTTTTTTCAATGCGTCTAGTTCACGACTAGCAACACCAGGTATCGCATCCTTGCCAATAACGTAAAATGACTTTAAATCACTAACAGAAAAGAGGTTTACCATCGTCTCTTTTTTTGCCGTAATAGTTAAAGGCGCATAAGGATCGACCTCGATGTAGGCCCGATCTCTCCAGTCAGGATTTTGAGTTTTATCCTGGACCAAATACTGTGACTTATCGCCATTTTTATTTTCTTCAGTAATCAGGTCCCAGTGATTTTCAATCTTATACTGAATCGTAGCTTGCTTCTCGATAGAGTCAAAACCACCTTTATACAAAGTCAAATAACTTTTAGAGACTTCGAAACTCATGTCTCCCATCGTTTTAGTATCGATTCCAGTTAGAAGATTTTTAACCGTACCCGACAACTTAGCACTGTCGATCGTAATCTTCGTTAATTCCGCTTTTAAGAACAGGTTATGGTCTTCACCTGATGCTACCTTCTCGTTTGGATTCTTAGCGCACCCTAGCGTTAGTATTAAAACCCAAAAAACTCCTTGAAAAATCTCTTTGTGCCGCATCATGCTAGCCCCTCCCTGATAGAAATTGATAACTCATTCCAATATATGCTGCAGTCAGATCCTTTGCGTAGATCTTTGCTTGCTGCCGTTTTTGATCGACAATCTGCGCTTCGGAAGTCACGATTCCCGTAGACACTGTCAGATTGTCTAGTGCACTATATGAGGTTCCTAACGAGACCTCGTACAAACCGTCGCTAGTACCATTATAAAAATATCTTTGAATCACAGCCCCAGAGAGTCTCGTCGTAAATCTATTGATCGCTAAGCTAAGAGATATACCAGTAGCCAAGTCATAATCACGATTTGATTGACCGCTAGTGTCCAGTGTTTCTTGAAACCAATATTTTTTAGCTGAGAGAGTATGACCTATAACAACCGGCAGGTTGCCAGTTGTTATAGAAAGCCTCATAGCATCCGTGCTTTGCAATCCATTTACCTTACTTTGTTCGGAAGTTGGTAGATTGTGGGTCACCTGACCCGAGACTTTGAGGATCTGGCTGCTGTAAATCGAGTTATGAACCAACGAAAGCGACGTATCGTGTAACTGAGTCTCGCTCTCTGGATCTTTTAATGAGGTGACACCGGAAGAAATGGTGAATTTGACGTTCTTTATCAAGTCAAGCCCAAGTGATAAAGATTGACTTAAGTACTGCCCAGACTCTTCGTAATACTCTGGTTTGAATCCAGCTGCCATGCCGTAAGAGCTAGTGATACCTTTGATAGTTGAAGAGCTATACTGAGAAGATTGGACGTCCTGTCCATATGCTTGCGACCCCAGCCCTAAAGAGCATATAAAGATTGAGACCATACTGATCGCTAACATAACCCTACCGTGGTTACACATACAAGACTCCCTTCCCCGGAACACTTTAGATTGTGCTAGTCAGGTAAAAGCAAAGTTTATGCCAACGCTAAAAGTGTATTAAAAGGGCTTAAGAACGGTTATTTAGTCAGAATGGCGCAGATTTCGGTATCAAGAGTAAACCAACTCACTATTACAAATGAAAGATTTTAAAAAAACAAACCCGAGCCAAGGGAAGGGTCTAGAACTTTCAATATTTATTTGGATCGCTGCTTTTTTTTTCATTGAGTCAGCTAGCTAGACTTTAAAGTCCCAAAAACCCCTCTGCTTTACTAACCATCTCACTCATTCCAGCTGCTTTGGTTCCACCGGCCTGGGCCATCTCTGGGCGACCGCCACCACGCCCATCTATAAGAGGAGCCAGGATCTTAATTAAATCTCCGGCATGAAAACCCTTATCGGCGTCTTTACCTTTTGCAGCTAAGACGAAAGCTTTTTCACTACCTGGATCAGACATTGCCAATACCACAATGGCGTCTGCGGCTTTTTGGCACAAACGTTCTGCGATATCTCTAAGCTTCTTAATGCCCTGCGCATCTGGATCACAGGTAGCTACAATGGCGCGGCCTGTTTTGTAAGGTTTAGCTTTAGCAATCAACTCATCAAGAACCTTACCGACCTGAAGGCTCTCGAAACGTCCGAGTTGTTGACGAAGGTCTTTTTCAGTTTCGTCAATCTTTGTAAAGCGAGCTTCCAAATCTTCTAAAGAGTTAGCCTTCAAATGACTTCTAACAAAACTCGATTCACTATATCGTTCTTGTAGGTACCGGTAGGCTCCTTCAGAAGTCGCCGCGACAATCCGTCTAACTCCGGCTGCTACTCCACCTTCGCTAACTATTTTAAATACATTGATCTCCGAAGAACTCTTCACATGAGTTCCGCCACATAGTTCGACCGAATATTCACCAACGTTAATGACTCTGACTTCATCGCCATACTTCTCGCCAAACATCGCAACCGCACCGGCTTTAACCGCATCATCTTTAGCCATCACCCGGCATCCGACCGGATCAGCTTGCCAGATTTTTTGATTAATTATCTCTTCGACTTCGTCTAGTTCTGCTTTAGTAACAGCCTCAAAATGACTAAAATCAAAACGCAACACATCAGGAGTGACCAACGACCCGGCCTGCTTTACATGATCCCCTAGAACTTTGCCTAACGCCCAATGCAGAAGGTGCGTTCCGGTATGATTGCGCTCAGCCAGACGTCTAAGTCTTTCATCGACTTCCTGAACAACCGATTGGCCGGCAGCTAACGAGCCTTTAGTAACTTCTAATTTTAAAACAATAAGATCAGGGTAAGGTTTCTTGGTATCTAAAACATTAGCTTCAAAGCCTTCACCAGAAACCTTACCTTTGTCACCAACCTGGCCACCACTCTCACCGTAAAAAGGAGTCTTATCAAAGATAGCTTCTACCTTATTTCCTGAACCAGGAAATACAGCCAAACAAGTTCCTTGTTGATGTAAACTATTGTAACCAACAAACTCAGGAAGCTCGCCCTCTGCTTTTAATTTCTCATATAGGTCCTGGTAGTTTGAAGAAACAGCGACCTCACCTGACCCCTTCCAGTTCTCTCTAGAACGAGATTTTTGCTCGGCCATAGCCTGTTCAAAACCTGGTTCATCGACGTCAATTCCATGCTCTCGACATATCACCCGGGTCAAGTCGATTGGAAAACCAAAAGTATCGTACAGTTTGAAAGCTGTCGCACCCGAGAGTTTTTGAGATTTCTTTAACGACGACATCTCCCCATCTAAAAGAAGGAGCCCCTTCTCTAAAGTCTTAAGAAACTGCTCTTCTTCCGCAAGAATACAGCGATCGATAAGAGTTCGCTGCTCTTTTAACTCGGGATAAATATCACCCATTTGGTCTATAACAAAACCGCAGACTTTATGAAGAAAAGGTTTTTCGAGTCCAAGCTTCTTACCATAGCGCACCGCACGACGAATAATACGACGTAGTACATAGCCGCGCCCTTCATTCGATGCAAGCACCCCATCACCAACTAGAAATGCTGCACATCTAGCATGATCTGCAATAACTCTAAAACTAAGTGCGTTCGCCTTAGTCGGATCATAGGTCGTACCAGCAAGCTCACCAGTTTTGATCATAATGCTTTTAAAAACATCGATGTCGTAGTTTGTATCAGCATTCTGAAGAATAGAAGCTAAGCGCTCCAATCCAGCACCTGTATCAACCGAAGGTTTAGGAAGCGGGTTTAAGGTTCCTTTTGAGTCACGATCATACTGCATGAACACGAGGTTCCAAAACTCCATATACCGATCACAATCACAACCCATCTGACAATCAGGATCACCATCTTTTGTTTTGTCGCAGTACTTACGACCTCTATCAATAAAAAGTTCTGAACATGGACCGCACGGACCCGTGTCTCCCATCTGCCAAAAGTTATCGGCTGCACCAAAGCGGTAAATCCGGTCTTTAGGAACACCTTGCTCCTTGTGCCAGATTTCGGCAGCCTCATCGTCGTCTTCAAAAACTGTTACATACAATTTATCTTTAGGAAGTTTTAAGACCTTGGTCGAGAACTCCCAGGCATAAGCGATTGCTTCGCTCTTGAAGTAATCTCCAAAAGAAAAGTTTCCCAACATTTCAAAGAAGGTATGGTGACGCGCTGTGAACCCTACATTTTCTAAATCGTTGTGCTTACCACCAGCTCTCACACATTTCTGAGAAGACGTCGCACGGTTATACGACCGTTTCTCACGCCCTAAGAACACATCTTTAAATTGAACCATACCGGCATTAGTAAACAACAAGGTCGGGTCATTGCGAGGAACCAGCGGAGAACTCTCCACCACTTGGTGGTTCTTCTCCTCAAAGAATTCAAGGAATTTCTTCCTAATATCGGTAGTTTTCATTTAAAAGATCCTGAGAAATTGCAAAGTAGCGTTCTACTAACAATATTCAGGTTAGACAATGTAGTAATTTATTACAATAATATGAGTGGTTTTTACTTCTCAGCTGAAATTATCCAGATTCCCGTAGAGTCCAAATCAGATTTGGTATCCCAATTCGAGGTATTATCCACTTTGGAGTCACTACCTGTTTTAGAATCTGTTCCGATATCTACGTTAATACCGACGTCGGTACTATCTCCGTTGTTATTACCACCGTTGTTATTACCACCGTTGTTGTTGCCACCGTTGTTGTTGCCACCGTTGCCACCCTTGTTATCGTCGGGAATAGGCGGATTGGGGTTTGGGTTTGGGTTAGGGTTAGGATCTGGATCAGGAATTGGGTTAGGATTAGGATCCGGTACAATCTTTCGACCATCTCCCTCTGCAGGCTTCTTCGATGTCTTCACAGGCTTACGACTTGTACAACTCGCAGTGAATGCGGCTAAACTGAAGATCAATAGACCAAATTTTACAAGTTTCGCAAATGAAAGCATGGACAAACTCCTATCGTTTCAATCCTTCTAAGTATATCGGCAGATTATCTAGTAACATAACGATGCAACTTTCGATCCCTTTCACGACACTAGTATTTTCAGTTAGTTAGGTGCATTTCTATTCTTAAAAATTGCTTAAACCCTTTACATTGTGGCATCTTTGCGACATCTTTAGACACGTAGAGGCAACCAATGTCCATCGTGAGGAGCACATGAGCCGAGAACCAGTACTAGACCTTTTACATTCCTATAACCAAACCTGGGTTCAAGGGCAATTTGAATACGACGAGTTCTCGCCGGGGCGTGAGCAAGCAAAAACCGAGCGATTTCTAACATTCACTAAAAAGACCGAACACTGTTTTGACCGACATGCTTTACCTGGTCACTACACGGGATCAGCTTTGGTGGTCTCTGAAAACTTAACCCACGTTCTTCTAACTCTTCACCGCAAGCTTAACATCTGGCTACAACTCGGCGGTCATGCTGAGGGAGAGCACTTGCTTCCAGAGGTGGCAATGAAAGAGGCCCAAGAAGAATCGGGATTAAATGAACTTAATTTTTTAAACTACGAGTCACTCATAAAAGACGATGCAATCAATTCAAACATCAAGGACACTCCCCTTCCCTTTGATATCGATCACCACTTTATTCCCAGTCATAAAAACGAGCCCAACCACTACCACTATGACGTAAGGTTTTTGGTCGTAGCAAACCACACCGAACCAGTTAAAGTTTCTGATGAATCACATGATTTAAAATGGTTTACCTTAGATGAGGCACGAGAAAAAACCTCTGAGGAAAGCATGCTTCGGCAATTTGCCAAGGTCGATCATTTACGCGATCGATTACTCACAATCTAAAACATGACGAACTTTTTTATCGGGACCTACTTTCCATTGGTCCTTTTTTTTCGTATTTAAACACACATAACTCTCAGAACTAATGTCGCTACCAGAAACGGCTTCTCCTCGGTAATCATCGGTACCTAGCAGCACCCGGTAGGCATATCTAAGGCCACCGGATTTGGGATTTTTCCCACACCTTTTTAATCGGAACCCGAGCTCTTCAGCACCTTCAGGCCGCCGGCAATTCTCCTGCCCATCCATTTCAGAGCCATAGAGCTGTTCAAAACCGGCATAAGAACCGCTATCAGTGTGATAAGCCGCTTCGAGGGTTCCCAGATACGACAACATGACCTGAGCTTCCGACTTAAACGAGTTCACCTTGAGGCTATTGATCCATGCATAGCCCGCCATACCTCCTAAAACGCCTACTAAAGCCAATAAGAGTATATTCCTAAACGGTTTTAGTCTCTCGACCATCTCGCTTCCTATCATCAGTCAATTTTAATGCTCATATCTATATTACACGATTCACCTAAATCTTCATAGATCGCCATAGGTTAGCAAAGAATCACCCCCGTTACCCCTTGACTTTCCCAAATATCGACCTAGATTTAGTAGGTTTCTATTTTCGGAGGTGGATGTGGCAGATTATTATGAAGTTCTTGGGGTTGATAAAAGTGCGAGCGACTCTGACATCAAGAGTGCTTACCGAAAATTGGCGCTAAAGCATCATCCTGACCGAAATCCGGACAACAAGGAAGCCGAAGAAAAGTTTAAGAAGATCAGTGAAGCCTACGCTGTTTTATCCGACAACCAAAAACGTAAACAATACGATCAATTTGGTGATAGCGACTTTCATCAGAGATATTCATCAGACGACATCTTCCGCGGCACCGATTTTAGTTCGGTGTTTAACGAATTTGGCTTCGGTAATGGCGGAGGAGGCGGTGGTGCTGGCGGTGCAAGCATTGAGGATTTACTTTCCGGTATCTTCGGTGGCATGAGTGGCGGCAGACCACGTGGTCCTGGAGGTCAAAGCGGCTTTACTAGAGCACCACAAAAAGGGTCTGATGTCGAATACCCAGTTCAGATAAGCTTTCATGACGGTCTAAACGGCTGCCAAAGAAATGTTAGCTTCCAACTTTCTGACGGCACCCAACGACAACTCACGGTTAAAATCCCCGGTGGTACCAAAACCGGTGGCAAGTTAAGAATCGCCGGCCGAGGGGCTCCCGGACCTGGAGGTGCGCCAGCTGGAGATCTTTACGTAGTCATTGAAGTCGCCTCACACCCTGACTTCACTCTGCAAGGTGACGATATCGAGACCGACGTAAAAGTAAAACTATCAGAAGCACTCTTAGGCGGTAGCGCTGAAGTCCACACACCTAATGACGGCGATAAAAAAATCAAAATACCTGCCGGTGTAAAACACGGAACTAAGATTCGGCTGAAGGGCTTTGGTTTTCCTAAGGCGGGCGGCAAAACTCGCGGTGACCTCTACGCTATCGTTAACATAGACCTGCCACAAAACATGAGCGGCGAACAAAAAAAAGCTGCCGAGGCGTTAAGAGAAGTGGGGTTGTGAATAGGGCATGAGCCGGTTATAACAGGGTTGTCTTACACACTTGGCAGGATTAACGTTTTTCTATTGTAATTTTTACTAATCATTGAAAAAATGAAAACATGCAAATGAAACTTCTCGTATCGACTTATTTTACTCTATTGACCGGAGCCCAAGTATCAAATTCGTGCAATTTGACTTTTGGAGCACTTGTCGCTTCTATTCCATATTACGAAAACAGCGTCATTCGGATATCTTCCCTTATATCAGAAAATAATAGACTCGAAAAAGAGGCCAAAATCGCGACAAAAGACCCTAGAACTCAGGATGAGATGAACAATCTTCTATATTATTTAGTATCTGGTAACGACAACCCGGCATTTGGAAGACTCCCCATAGGTAACGGGTATTTTGAGACTAGAGGACGAGTTGCGTCAGCGTAACTGTTACCGAAGGTCACAATAGGCAGGTAAATCAAGGCACTATATGTAAGGAGTTGGATAACGGCCTGAAAAGCGAGATAATTTTGGGAAATCACA
>Ga0222674_1000583_pt1 | contig 12052 bp, 19 predicted proteins | sample AntAcemetagen866_FD_179804 | JGI IMG/M metagenome (GOLD analysis project Ga0222674, IMG submission 179804) | Saline water microbial communities from Ace Lake, Antarctica - #866 | ecosystem: Environmental > Aquatic > Non-marine Saline and Alkaline > Saline | place: Antarctica: Ace Lake...
ACACCTTTAATACCTAGAACAGAAGAATATCCACCAATAATTAAGCCTTGTAGCCAAAAAGGAAATTTATTTACTTGGTCAAAGAAAGCATCAAGTTTTGTTATAATTTCAGGGTCATCAGAAAATACACCCCAAGCACACACTAATAATGGAATTGAAATTAAGATAAGGACAATCTCGTCTTTTAGATCGTTTGCTTGATGTTGTTTGACAGTTTTAACCATCTCAATCTCTCCATCAATAACTCTCTGCATTTGTTTCTTTTCAGCAATAGATTCTAATACTTTAGTTTCTTTTCTGTTTTTATAAACAGTTCCAGCAGTTGATATTCCGAATTTTATTAATGATAACCACATAATTATATACTTATACTACTTGTTACAAAGATTATTGCTGCCCAATATACCACAAGAATTGAATAAATTATATAAGTGAAGTTCATTCACTCCTAATATTCCTTATTTCTTATTTTGCAACTCTTTTGCTAATTCGCAGTAATGAATGATCTTATCCCATTTCTCGTTAGGGTTTTCTCCGTTCTTATTTCGGAGTGTGTACTTTATAATATTACCTTGTATGAAGTCTAGCTTATTCTTTACTATAAACTCGATAGGTTGGATTTTATATTGCTTATAGTGCTTCCCACCTATTTGCTTATCAGTAGCCTTTAAAGTGGCTCTATGGGGCTTTAACCTAGACAATTTTACCTATCCAGTTACCCTTTTTATCTAAAACCATAGGAAGTAGTCTTGGAACTCCATCTAAGATAATTCCACAACCAAGTATGAATCTAGTCTTAAAGTTTTTAGCATATTCAAATGCCATTGATTTTTGATTAGTTAAACAACCTACGTTCATTCCAAAGAATAGATTGTCTGGGTTAGCCCACCAGCTGATAACAAACTTAGTATGATAATGACCTTGAACAGCACTCATACCCATAGCTTGTGATACTTTTAATATATCAGCACTCATACCATGAGTAAAAAAACACCTTTGACCATTAGACATAGTTAAGGTTATATTATCTGTCCACTTCCACTTTTTAGTACCTAAAAAATCTCCATAATTTTTAATAAATTGTTTGCTCATTCCATACTTTAATGCTCGTCTAAATACTAAACTAGAGTGGTTACTATCTACTTCTGTAACATCTGGAAATACACCCTCTAATTCTTTTATATATTTTCTAGCTTCAGTTAATTCTTGACCAGCAGAATAAAGATCAGGATTTGAATCGTGCATAGAAATTGCATGAAAATCTAAGCTATCGCCTATGTTAATAATTCTATCTGGTTTAAATTCTTTTTTGATTTCTTTTAAAAATTTGATTGAGTCCTTATGATGATAAGGAATGTGCATATCTGAAATAACAAGTATTCTTTTATTCTTCATACAGTTGTAAGTTGTACTTATTTTTTAATTACTTACAAGCCTAACATGGTGATAATCAAATATCCCATTCCAGTAATTAATGAGCCAGTACAAATTAGTAAAATCTTTTCTAATCGTTTTACTCTTTCTTCTATTATGTTAATTTTATCGTGAGTTAATTTCTGCATTATTCGACATAGCTTTTCATGTGATTCTATTTTCTGTAATGCGTTTTTACTCATTACTTTTTCTTTTTAGCTTTTGATTTTTTGACTTTAGATTTTTTAGGTGGTCTACCTTTTTTGCTTCCGTAAGTTCCTTTTCCCATTGGCATAATATTCTCCTAGTTTTTTAATTTACCACCAGACCATTTAGCCTCTGGTAATCCATTAATATAGTTCTTTCCATCAAATGTCAAAACTTGCTTTCTATTTGAGTCTTGATTAAAGCTACAATGAACCCAACCTGAATTAGCACCTTCATCTTCTTTCCAAAATTCTAAAATAAGTTGGTCAAATAAACAATTATTCTGAATCCATAAAGCTACTTCTAAATTACTAACACCAGCTATTTCAAAATCAACTGCTTGTCCTTTTGTATGTTGTGATGTCTTGGAAGATTTAATGGCTTCGCATAATTCCTCACTACGATAGCCAGATGTAATTATAATTGGTTTTTCAAACTTTGCTCTTACAGGCTCTAATACTCCATAACATAAATCAGTAAGATTTTTGATCTCTCCAGCACCAGCTTTGTTAGTAATACCTAATCTAATTGCAGTAGATGATTTTTCAAATTCTTCTAATTTAAAGTGTTTAGATAATTGCATAATTATTTAATAAAACTTGGTAATCCTAACATAGGTCTGCCATCAAATTTGTTTTTATCAGCAAATTTACTATTCAAATGATTATAATGTAAAAACACTTGTCCACAAATATCACCTTCAAATGGTTCTCGCCAATGTTCTAATTCACACCCACTATAAACTAACATATCACCAACTTCAAGTATGACTTTTTCTCCTTCAATAAATATTGACCATTGATCTCCACCTAAATGAATTGTTGTAGAAATTTCACAGCTAGGTCTATCCTTATGTCTTTTTAATTCATCACCTTTTTTATAGGCTCTTGCATAAGAATAGGTGGGTATTAATTCTAAGCCAGTTTCTTTTTGCATTATTGGTAATACTTTCATTAATAAAGTTTCCATTACAAAGTCTGCATAATGAGAATAAGTATTAGGTATCTGGTCATCTGTCCATGTACCTAACATACCATTGTCATGGGTAATATTATTTTTATACATAAAATCTACTGCATCTCTTTTAAGAAGAAAGTAGTTAAAAATAAAATTAGCTAACTCATAACTAACTGCACTCTTAATTACTTGATATTTATTGAAAGCCATGTTGTACAAAATTAAAACTTACTGATATTCTTAAATTATTAGATTGATTAGGTTCAACACTATGCCATAACCATGATGGAAAAATTATAATTCTACCTGGAATAGGATCAATGTTAGCATCTCTCCATAGATGTTTAGGTGGTTTACCTTCTTTTCTTATAGGCATTACTATTTCTGCTCCAGGTCTTGGATCATATATCCTAAGTCTACCAGCTTGTGGGTTTGACTTAACGTAATACACACCTGAGAATAATGAGTTTGGATGCATATGTGATTGATTCATTCCATCTTTAGGATTTATATTAGACCACATATTTCCAAGTACAGGTTCTCTATCTAACCATTCTTCACTAAATACTTCTTTGCACATTGTAATTAATTCACCAACTAAACTTTGATACTCTGGTTTTAATGCCATATCAGTTGTAGAGTGCCATCCTTTGTAATTAGTTTTATGTACTCCTTTATCTTGATAAGACCAATTAATAATATCTTGTGCTAGTTTATTATTATCTAATTTTATATCTTTACCAAAAACACTTGTTGGAAAAAATTCTTCTCTAATCATCTAAAAGGTTTTCCACCAAACCATACAACAAGAGATTGCCTTATACCTTTGGTTACTGGATTAACTCTATGATTTAAAAATGACGCAAATATAATAGCATGACCTTGTTTAAGGTTTGTAAATTTACCTGGTGTCATAAGTTCTAAATTACCACCTTCAAACTCTGATGGATCGTTTAATAATAAAGTCATTGATATTTTTCTAACAGGTGGCTCATGTTCCATATTTATATCACAATCTATATGCCAATCATAAAATCCTCCTTCTGGATATTCTGTAAACTGTGCTTGTTCTGTTATTTGTATATCACCAAAACCAAAATGATTTTCATTTGCTTTTTGAATAAATTTATTAAGGTCTTGATACATATGTCCCATTTCTTGAAACGGAATCCAACTAATAGTCGTTACTCTTTTTTTAGTATCAGTACCTCCACCTGGTTTGTTCATACCCACTTGTGCTTGTTGTGGTTTTTGTGATCTTCCAGATGCAATAATTTGTCTACATTGATCTGGTGTAAATAATGGTATTGTTGTTTGTACTATCCAACTTTTCCATTTAGGTTCAGTTATTGGTTTATTTTCGTACATTAATCACTAAGATCATTAGTTAATTTTTCTTTTTTATTATAAATCATTTCTCCTGATTTTTTAACTCTTTCAATAGTTTGTAATTGTCCTAATACATTAAACACTTCTGGTTGTGATGAACCAGATGTTAATGTTTCTGCTTTATTTTTCATTATTAAATGGTATGAATCTAGTTGATGAGTATTAACATCTTTGTCATCAAACGAACCATCATTAAATTCTTTTTTAAGAACTGACCATAGTTTTATTTCTCTCATTCTATCTCTAGCTACTAATTGCATATTAGCTACTGAATAAGTTTTTTCATCTATATCAATTTGAAGTAGCTCTCTTTTTAAAGAATCTTCTTCTGTTAATAATTTTTCTTGTAATCTTTTTATTTTAACTTCATTACGTCTAGCATCAAATGAAAGTGTCATTAAATTTTCTAGGAATACATTTTGTTCTCTGACACATTGCCAATACTTTGAAGCCTTTGTGGGATATTTAGCATCTTGAAGAACAGACATTCTCATTTCTGTTTCAGTTCTAAAGACTTGTTTCTTAGTCCAAGTATCTCTTAATTCATTTGTTAATTCTTTAAATTCTTTGACATCATTGGGATCAAGTAAATTATTTAAGCTAGGTGCTTCTTTCTCAATTAAAGCATGAATATTTCTTTTTTCAATCATTGAATAGATTTAATATAAATACTTAAAGTTATAAGTCAAGTTAGCTTGAAGCTAGGGTTTTAATTCCAGTTGATGTTGGTACAGTAAATTCTTCTGTATTTGTTCCGTATGAACCTGCTGAAGCTAAAGCAGCACCTGCTGTTCCAGAACCACAACCTCCACCCATTGCTCTACCTGTTGCCATTGCTGGTTCTGCTGACCAATTAGTTCCATCATAAGATGCAGTAGTTGTTAATAAAAGTGATGGATTTCCACCATAATTTAAAGCTGCTGCTTGAGTTCCTGAACCTGCTGTTGTTCCTGCTGCAAAAGGTCTAGCACTAACAGTACTCCAAGACGAACCATTGTATTCTTCTGTTGCAGTTGTATTAGGAGCACCACCTGCTGCTAAAGCTGCTGAGTCTGTTCCAGAACCACAACGACCAGATTTTCCTGTGTTCATACTAGGTGCTCCTGACCAAGAAGAACCATTATATTGTTCTACTGCTGTTGTCATAGTTGAAGGTCTAATGTAACCACCTGCTGCTAAACCTGCTGTTTGAGTTCCAATATTAGATGATAATAATTCTCTACCTGTACCTAATGATCCACCACTTGACCAATTTGTACCATCATATTCATATGTTGTACTTACGTTAGAATACCCACCGTAAGCTAAAGCTGCTGTTTGAGTTCCAAGACCAGCTAAATTACTTTTTGTTCCAGGCATATTATTTACTTCACTCCAAGAAGTTCCATTATATTCTTCTGTAAGTGATTGAGCAGCATAAGGTGGGTTACTAAAAGCACCTCCAAAAATTACATTTGCTGTTTGTGAACCTGCTCCTGTCTGTGTCCATCTTGCAGTACCTATAGCTCCACCACTAGACCATGATCCAGCACCTGATGCACTGGTAACTTCTGCAACTTTTAAAGTATTTGAACTAGAATTATACCATACTTGACCATCTTCTGGATTTGAAGGATCACCAGATAAGTATTTTATTTTTAATCCTTTAATTACATTGTAGTCTGACATTATAAATTCCTAAGGTAATGTTATATTTGTTGGTCTAGTTGAGGGTGCTTTTTCTTCATCAGTTAAATTATCCCATGATGTTTGTGCTGCAGTTATTTCTGCATCAACAATAGATTGTGCTTCTGCTTTTGTTTTTGTAATACCGTTTTTACTAGCTAACCACACAGAACCTTTTTCATTGTTTCCGATAACCCATACATTTCCAATAAAACTTTGAAGATAAAAATCTGATCTATCTTGGTGTGTAAAAAAATCTTTACCTGTGTTTGTAGCTGTTCCGTATATATATAATGACATAATTAGCTTGTTGTTAATGTTGTTATTGATGATCCATCACTTGTCTTAAATGTATTACTACTTGTATTGTACCAAATTTCACCTTCACCTTCAGATACAGAAGGATCACTTGATACTGATCTTACATATTTTCCAAATATTTCTTTATATTCACTCATAATTTTAAACTGCCATTGTAATTGTTAAAGTAGCTGTGTTAGTTCTACACCTTAATGTTTTTGTAACTGAATTATACCAGATTTGTCCTGTAACAGGATTAGCTGGATCACCTGCGTAAGACCTAATTGGTTGTCCTTGAATAGTTCTAAATAAACTCATTTAACTCCTTAATTATTTTTTAGAAGCCAACCTTGAGTTCCATCTACATATACTAAAGTGTTAGCTGCTCTTTCAGTTGCTACTGTTAAACTTGCTGTTGAACCTACAATTTTTTCTGAACCATTTGGATCAATTGTAAGTGCATTAGAATCAAATGTTCCTGCATAATCTACAAAAGATACTTCATCACCTATATTTCCTGCTGGTAAATCCATTTCTATTGCACTACTTGTAGTATTAATAAAATATCCTTCTCCAGCTACTGCTGTAAAAGTACCTGTTTTAACAGCTTGCCAATCTGTTCCACCAGAGTTATCTACAAAAGATAATACTCCAGAACCATTAGTAGTTAAAATTTGATCTGCTGAACCATCTGCATTTGGAAATTTAATTCCATCTAAAACTATATTTCCTGAACCTTTAGGAGTAATTGCTAAATCAATATTCGTATCTCCACCTGTTGCTGATAGAATAGGATTATTGCCTGTTGAATTATTTGTAATGGTCAGTTCATTAACTGCACTTGCTGTTTCTACAAATTTTAAAAGTTCTAAACTGCCATCTCCAATAGCATTTCCATTAATATCTAACATTCCACCTAATTGAGGAGAGGTGTCATTTACCAAATCTGCTACAACTGAACTATCTGACCAATCAATAGTGTTAGCTGTAAAGTTAATAGTGCCTAAAAGAATATCATCAGCACCATCATATAATTTTAAAAGTTGAGCAGTTGCAGCACCAGAAGTATCTAACCAGATTGTTCCAGCGACAGCACTACTAGGTCTTGAAGAACCTGAATTAGTTGAATTAACAGCAGATAAAACATTGTTTATATCTGTTCTAACTGTAGGAAATGATGCGTTTGCTATGTTATAATCGTGTTGTGCCATAATGTTTTCTTATATCCTTTTTAGAACCCTTTTGCAATATAATCAAATGTTTTAGATACTGATGTTCCACCTGAATTTTTAAAAGTTACGTTAAATCCTGTAATAGTTTTTGATTCTACAATAAAAAAATCTCCAGTTGCCATATCTTCTGCTGTAATTCCAACTGCATAATTAACAGTTTTATAAGGGTTTGTAAATGATACAGTTTTAGTTGCTGCACCAGATACTATATCATTACCACTAAATATTCTATCTTCCATATCTATTGTTACTGTTACTGCTGATACTACAGGAGTTGAAGCTAAATCACTTGAAGTTAAAACAACTCTAAATTTAAAGTATCTAGCAGTATAATTACCAATTACAAAGTTTTGAAAAGCTGTGTAAGTAGAGTTATCATCACTTGTTGCTATCTCAATATGTGCATTAGAGTTAGCTGGTGTATCTCCATCAAAACTAGAATTTTGAGAATCAAATAATCCTGTTCTATTATCAAATAAATCATCTGGGTCATCTGAAGTTTGTGTTAAACTAGCTGTAAGCCTACAAGTATGTTTAGCACCTATATCAACTACATCTGCAAATAAGTAATTACCACTTGCAAAGAAGTCTGCATTAGCAACACCAGAATCAAAAAATCTAGTTGTTTCTGCATCAAAGTTTCCACTAGCTGCATCAAATAATTCAGAAGAATCTAATCTTAATGTATCATCTACTATTGCTGTATTTGTTAATGTTCCATCAAAATCTGGGTGTTCTGATACTGATGCTACTGCATTAAAATTTTGAATCCCTGTTACATTAGAAATAATAGCTGTTGCATTAGAACTAAAGTTTCCAAGTTTATCTACAGCTTTTATCAAGTAAGTTCCAACTCTTGCTGGTACGTTAATACTAGTTGCTGGTCTTGATACTTTTTCTACCAAAGATACAGAGTTTGCCCAATCTCCAGTTCCATCTGTTACAAGAGAATATCTAATTTGATAATAAGCTAAATCTAAATCTGGTATTTGTGTCCATGATAAATGTGCTTCTTGTCCTAAAATATTACAAGAAAAATCTTCAACATCTTGTGGTGGTTCAATAGCACCAATGATAGTTCTAGTAGTTGTTACATAAGTTGATGATACTCCTAAAGTATTTACAGCTTTAACTCTTACATTATAAATCTTTTGGTCAATTACATTTAAGACTCTATGATTTAATCCTGAACCTTGTGCATATATAATATAATCTGAATCTGTGCTTAACTTGTATTCTACTTGGTAATAATCAACAAAACTATCTGTACTAGCACCTATTAAAACATTTAAAGCTACAATTACAGTTCCATCATTATATTCAATTAATTCATCATCTAATGTAACACTTGCTGGTGGTTGAATAGCAAATGGATTAGGTAAGTTTGTACTAGGAGTTGATGCTACTTGTGTTTTAGTAGCCCATGTATAATGAGAGTCTTGATGTTCCATTAAGTCTAAACCTAATGTAAAATCAGGATTAAAATTAATTGCTAAAATTCTAAATTGTTTATTATTAAATCCAATAGATTGATGAGTTACTCCTACAATATCTCCTATTGCTAAATCATAAGCACTAAAGCTAACATTAATTGTTAAACCTAATGCTTCTCTTGATCTTCTTAATATAACTTCTGCTAGTTCCAATGCTTGATATGGACTTGTTATATTTTTTAAATCAAATCTTCCTTCAAGTAAAAATCCACCATCAACTGTTTTCATAGCTGCGTGTTTGTCTGCTGCTGAATATGCACTATCATCTATTTCAGGAAATTGAACTTCATCAACTTGATAGTTCCTAGCTGGATTAACAAATGAACATATAACTCTGTTAAACTTTGAATTTTTAGTTGGACTATTTAAAGTATAGCCACCAATAATATCATCTTCTGTAAGAGTAATTGATGATGAGCCTGTTGTTTCTACTATTAATTTATATTTTCCACTAACATAAGGAAGATAACCTCTGCAACCTTTTAAAAATTCTCTAACATTATCTATAACTGGACTTGATGTATCTATAATTGCGTTACAATCCATAATATCTATTGTAGTTGAACCATAAGCTGTAACATCTGTATCACAAATTCCTGATGCAGTATAAAAACTTGGTATATCAATATTAGTTATTGCTAAACCTTTTCCATATCTTTCGTTAGTTAAGTAATCTAATAAACACCATGCTGGGTTATCAGAATAAGCAGCAGTTTGAGCAACAGAACTTGAATTATAAGCTACTACTTTTTTACCTTGTACTACTGATTGAACTTTTGGGATTCCTGTAAATGCGTCTTGATTCCACTTAAATTTTAAAGCTAAATAAGAAAGACCAGATAGTTTATGTGAACTTCCCCAATTATCTAATCCTGATAATAAACTTGCTGCTGATTGACCATCAGTTCCATAGTGTGGTTCTACTGTAATATAACTTGTAGAGTTTTTATAAAAATTAGCATCATTACTTGCTACTGTTCTTTGAGTGTTATCTGCTAGATCGCCTGACCATGTAACTACTTTATCATCTATTCTTATTTCTGTTATATCGTTTATCTCTCCTTCAGATAAGATAATAGCCATATATAAAAATTCATTATCAGTACCAGAAGTTTCTACAAAAACTCTAGTTCCACCAATCATTCTTTCTCCATAAATTACAGGAATATTTGCGTCATTGGATTGTTTATTTAATAAGATTCCTTTTTCGTATTGGTCAAAATCATTAGTTCCAAAGTCTGGGATTTCAGGAACTTTAGGTCGCATTACCCAAGCTACAGCAAGACTTATAACTAAACCAACAATCGGATTTATATTTAATGCTTTTGTTGCAACACTAACTATTGCTCTTACAAATGAACCCATAACCAGCTTTCCTTTGTTGTTCTTTTTGCATATCTATAAATTGTTTCATTATCTGTTCTTAACCATTTAATAATTTTACCTATACCAAATACTTTAGTGAAATTGTTTTTAGTCCAAGACATTATATCTCTTAAATGTGAAGTACATATAGTTTCAATATGCCAAATATTATTACCAGAGTTCCAATCTTGATTAGATATAATTCCTTTTTTTTGTAAAATGTGTTGTGCATCATCTGATAAATAAGCCCAATTAGTAAAACCAACTAATTTATCTTTATTATAATGTTTTTTATATTGATTAAGTAAAATGCTTGGTCTGATATAATGTTGAATATCATAATCTTTTAGATGATTATATTTTGGATAGTGTCTATATAATGAGATTATATCTTGCATTATGATCTACCCCATTTAATATCTTGTACTGTTTCAGAACTAAAATCCATTCCTACATCTGTATTAAAGAATCTTTGTTGTGATGTGTTGTTTGTTTTACGACCATTCTTTTTATCAAAGTCTGCCCAATGAGATACTACTGCTAAATTAACTACACTAGCTTTTTCAGATTCATTCACACTAAAACTTTCTATGTTACCAGAATATAAAAGAAATGGGTCTGCAATAATAGAATTATCATCAGCTAATAAACCTCTGTAAATAGTTACAGCATCATTGACTACATTTTCTCCTAAACAAAGTGAAATAAATGTTTGATCTGCACCTGATAAAGATATTGTTAAACTTGATTTAGTTACATCTGCTTGTTCTGTAAAATTAGAAAAACCTAATATGAAATCACTTGCTAAATAGGTAACTGAACCACCTGATATTGATGATGTTAATGGAAATGAACAATCTGTAATATTAATAGGAGTACCAAAACCGATTGTAATAAGGTGGAATGGTCTAATATCATTAGTCGCTAGTTCGTTCTTTAATGCTGTTGTCAGGCTTCTCGTCATATTCCTCAAATGTTCTTCTAGTTACTTTTATCTTATCATTGACAGTATAATTAGCATTTTTAGATGGGTCGCTATACTTTCCTTGATTCAAAGATTGAGCATTAAAATCATCAGCTTCAATTATTTCTTCAGCTAGAAAGTCAACACTAATCCAATACTTTACTTTATATTTCATCTATAAGGCTTCTTCAACATCAAATTGATATTCATAATATAATTTGCCTTCATTATCTGCACCTGATACTCCAAATTCTTGAATGTCAGAAGTTAAAGATACTGTAAAAGGAACATTATCATAAGTAACTATTGAATCATCTGCTAGTGCTACAAGTAAAGGTGGTTCTATTGTTACTGTTGAAGCATTACTAGATGCCTGAACATCTGCTACAACCATATAAACTTTAGAATGACTTGCAAACTTTAAAAAATCTCCAGCTTTAAATGCGTGTGGATTGTCGTTGTGATGTCCGTTCATAGCAATCGTTGTATCTCCAACTGCGTGAACTCCATTAACTAAAACTGTATTAGATTCATTACCTCTAGCATCTTCAAGTTCTGGTGGTATGATTGTAAAGGTTTCTTTTTGACCTCTTTGTTTCATTATAAAAGCCATTAACTCTCCATAGGTACTTGATCTTGTTCCAGTAATAATTTGAACTGTGAAAGCAAATCTTTGGTTATCTATTTGTCTTACTAATCTTTTACCTGATACTGATTTAGATATGATAGTATTTTGAATAGACTTTATTCCTAAAGTTCCAAATTTAGCAGTTGATATAGGGAAAGCACCAGACATTATATAATACTTTTCGCACCTCTCTCATTAACAGCTTGATTAATTAATTGAGTTATTGTTCCTCTACTTTGAGTTAGTAGTTCATCAAATCCTCTTGCATCTACTGTATTGATATTAAAATTAACTGTTGTACTTCCACCACCAGTTCCTCTAGCTGATTGAGTAATTTGTCCTGATTGATTTGGTACAAACATTTCTGGCCCATTTTCTCCTACTAAAATTGGATTACCTTTTGATACTGCACCACCACTAGCAAAGCTACCCATTATAC
>Ga0222674_1000584_pt1 | contig 12052 bp, 11 predicted proteins | sample AntAcemetagen866_FD_179804 | JGI IMG/M metagenome (GOLD analysis project Ga0222674, IMG submission 179804) | Saline water microbial communities from Ace Lake, Antarctica - #866 | ecosystem: Environmental > Aquatic > Non-marine Saline and Alkaline > Saline | place: Antarctica: Ace Lake...
GTGTGAATAAGCTACCTGGATATACTTAACTTTTCCGGTCATAATCATTTGAAGATCTTTACCTATTAAATAGTCCACTTCATCTGTCAATCTAAAATATGGAACTGTAATTTTAATGTTACGCGCGTTTTTTCTGTTTTTTCGTAAATATCTTCGGTTCTTTCAGCGATTATTGTCGATAATTCTTCGATTCTTAACGATAGTCGAAATTCGTCGCCAGTAGGTTCGGCGTTGTTGTTGTTGTTTTTGTTGTTTTTGTTGTTTTTGTTGTTTTTGTTTTTGTTGTTGTTGTTAGGAACTCTAGGAACTTTGGATTTACAACCTTTCGATACTACCCAATCGCAATTAGGACTGACTTTGACATTCAGCTTTACGTAATTTTCCACAAGCCATCTAATAAATTATGTATTAGAGAAAAAAAAAAGCGTTGAAACAATGAAAAAAAAGAATACAGTTTTCAATAAATGTTACTTCTGTCCCCTCTCTTTAAAGTTTTCAATAACGACATTCTTATCGGTGGAGGGGTTAAAATTTCCAAACCACCCATAACAACAATAACAAATTACCGCGCGTCGTCCGAGTTACGTGTGAACAACAAAGTGGTCGTTACGTACGACAATGCTACACCAGACCGTTACGGTGTCGAGATTACGGACATAACACTGGTTCAACATGACGAGACACAAGTGGACGTGTCAATCGTTGGGTACGATAACTTTGTAAATAATGTGAACGTCGACACTTCTTCCTCGTTGAAGTGTAGTGTTGTCGCGATCAGACAGGACCACGAAAACACAAAATATAATTTGAACCAACGACCCACGATTATGTTACTCGAGAGTCTTGGGAAAGAGGTTCCGTTGAGTTTATTGGGGTCTACTTTAGTACATCCGGTGAGATCGACCGGCGTGCGGAACGACGCAAACGATAACCGAAGCGTGGTGAATCAAAGTCGTATATTTCGTGAGACTAGTTTCAAACAGTCCATCGAAAGTCATTCGCACAACCACGACGAGTACGTGGACGTTGCGACGAAACAGACGTTTCCGATATACGGACCACACAAGTACGACGTGATTGTTATTTTAAACGACAAAAATATCACGTTCGCGTCAATCAAACGTTCCTTATTTGTCCACGGCGTGTACGACGTTATGGTCGAGCCGGCACGCACAGGAGGCGTGCGGACCGGTGTAAATTTGAACGACAGTGTCCGGGTGACATGGAAACTCTCAACCGGAAACGAACTAGTACCGGAAACTAGTATCGTCGAACTCCGAGACAACGACGGGAACTTGTTAGTGACGGTACCACCAGCAACAACAGCGGATGGTACCGTGGTGGTGGCCATGTCGAGTCTGTTAACAGGTTCTTACAGAGGAACCGTGCGCGGGTACGTACAGTACAAACACGTTCATTGGAGTCCTTTGAACTATTCGAACGTGATTGTGTTTGAGACGTCCAACGAGCCGACGACCGTTGAGTTTTTCGTATCGAACGACGAAAAAAAACACGGCAGTGTCGGGTACGATCAGTTGTATATTCAATTGGTCACGCTCGATATCATCACGGGGTCCGCAAACGCGTCCCTTCTCGAGCGCGTGGTAACGCTCCGTTTGTACGAAGACGAGGCGCGGACGATTCAGAGAACCACGGTGGTATTCACGCGATTGTACGAAGCACATGTCGTGAGTAACTTGGAAACCGCGACCGCTTACTACGCTTCGTACGATATTAACGACTTTTTAAACCCCGTGTATTCCGCCGACGTGATCGACGCGCGATACTCGACTCGAACGGACCCGGCGACGTTGGTTGCGGAGGACATAGATGGACCGGAAATCGAACTCACTCTGAATGTGACCGGCACGAGTTTCACGGCACGGATTACCGACGCGTCGTACATCGTGAACGTACGATACTCACTCAACGCTGATTTGGAAATGGACCGCGTAACGACTTATCAACAGTGGACAAATGTCAATATCGAAGAACTTTCCAAGGAAGTTGTAACACACCAAGAGATATTTGTTTTTTACAAAGACGATACGAACGTAAATCCGTTTCTGGTCTCTGCTGCCGCTTCCGATCATAACACCACCTCTTTCAAACTATTCGTAGAATCAACCGACATTCTAAACAACAAGACGTTACAAGTTCGGACCATTCTACTAAATTAACCTTTTAAAAAGTTAAATAATAAAGGAAATAATGGTATCCGCCTGTTGTTTTTTCAAACAAAAACCTAAAGTATTAAAAAAACCCAACGCTTGGGCTACTACTACTTCATTGTTTCCCGCGTCGGCGCCTGGACATTTGTACGTGATCAAAGAACGCGAGTTTCTAAAAACGAACGAACACATCTTGAAAATCGGGAAAACGACATGTATAAAGAATCGCATGCCCGCGTATCCCAAAAACAGCCGCATCATGGCGATTTATTATTGTGGTACGAACATCCACGACGTGGAAAAGCGGTTGATTGATTTTTTTGATAAACAGTTTATAAAACGATCCGACATTGGTAACGAGTACTACGAAGGAACGAGTGAACGAGAAATGGTGTTTCACTTTTTACAATGTATGGTCGAGTGGTGTTCTTCTTGAGTCGGAACACGTTTTTGTTTACTCGAGTGGAAACAACTTGAAATAACACTCCGCACACTTGTCCACATCGTCCAACGCGCGATGGGACTGTTTCCAACCGGCGCGGCGGTCGCACAAAGTGTGGTACAGATCCACGAGTTTAGGGTACTTGACCAAATTGAGTCGCGTTTGTGCGGTTTTCATCGTACAAACTTTATGGGCGCTCACAAGAGTCTGAACGTCCAAGAAATTGAAATGCACGCGTTCTTGTCGTGTTACTTGTTCTTGTGTTTCTTCTTCCCCCGCAAGGACGATGCGCCAAATTTCAGAGAGCATGATGTTCAGATCAAACTCCATGTTATGACTTACTAACGTGTCACAGCGTTCGACGTCCATCAAAAAGTTTGCAATCACAAAATCGATACGCGATCCGTACTGTTCGGCGGTTTCGTGTTTGATTCCGTGTATGTCACTGTTTTCGATTTGGAATCGGTCCGGTTTCACAAGAACCGATACCGCTTTAACAAGCATGTTATCGGCATCAAAGACTTTGTACGCGAGTTCCACCACACGAGCGGTATCAAAAGCGTGGTACTTTTGGGGGTCCGGAAACCGACGATACATCGATTCACGAACGGGAAGACCGGTCGTTTCCACATCAAATACGAGAGTTCCAGGCATATCTTTTATTTCTTTGGTTTTTTAATTCGGTTTGCTTTTGTAGTTGTTGGAATTTGATTCTTGCTTACCTTAAGTCTACCAGACTCTTTAAGTTAATTTAAGCAAGAAAAAAAAAAGGATTACAATATATTATATACTCTGAATTATGGATAATAAAGTGACTATTAAAAAGGGCGAGTACGTACGTGTTACGACCGGCGGGAACCATACGCGGTGGTACTACTACTCTTGAAGAACATTTGGACTGAACACCATCTTGAGAATCTCGCGCGACCCTTTGCGAACCGGCGTGACGCGGTGGAGTAGGTCTTCGGGTTTGACCAACACCAACGTACCTTCGCGTGGAACGATGTGTTTCTTAACAAAAGAACCTTGCATGTACTCGAACACCGAATCGGAGTCGTTATGTAGTGTGAGTACGCCTTCGATATACTCCGCGTCAATTGACAGGCGCTGGTCGCGGTGCCAGTTCATTCCGGTTGAACCGGTGTAGTACAGACGATACTCGACGGGAACGTCGCGTCTCACGTGGTACCCTGGTAACAGTGTATCCAAACGGTCGTACAACTCTTTGTTTGAAGCCGGTGTCAAAGTAATCGACTTGCGCCCGCCTTGGCCGACGTGTACGTCTGTGGGTTGTGAAGGCGCTCGTAAACGTGTTCGTAATAAAGGCGCAATCAAATGTTGAATGTCTCGAGTGTCGCAGATGTCGGTGCGATAAATGAAAGGGGGCGAAGACCTCCACCACGGAGACGAAGACCTCCACCACCACGGATTAATAATTAAAAATAAAATCAACAGAAATAGAACTAGTCTCATTGTTGTGTTTTTTTCTTTTGTTACTCTAAAATTAGTTTACGTTTTTTTTTTCTCAACGCCATTTCGAAATGCACGTTTCTCGACAAGAACCAGTACCACGGACGTTCGGGTCGGTACACGCGTCGTTCGCGTCGATAAATTCACAGTACTTGGTCATCTGGTCGCTCGAAGGGATACCCGGGTTGTTTTCGATGAACTTCCCGTACGTGAATTCGTCCGAACAGTTGGTCCCTTCACACGGCATGGATTCACGATCGTTGTCCACTTCACATACGTGCAGGGTAAGATCGGCTGGGTCGATCCCGTGATGACTGACGTTCATGTCTTGTATGTACTCGACTTGTTTGCGGAACCTTTTTCCAGGCCCACATTTGGTGTTACACATTTCGTAAACGTTCGTGTAAAAGCACATTTTTTTGTTATTAACGTCTGGCGCGGACTCTACGACTTGTGCTTTCACGACAACTTCTTGTTCTTGTTCTTCTTCTTGTTCTTGTTCTTCTTCTTGTTCTTCTTCTTCTTGTTCTTCTACTTTTGCAGGTTTTTTCACCTCTTTTGTACGTTTTTTACGTTTTTTGGAATCCTTCTCCTTCTCCTTCTCTTTTTCCTTCTCCTTCTCTTTTTCCTCCTTTTTGTTGTCGTCGTCTTCGTTAGAACCGCCTTTCAAAAATAAGAAATAAACACTTGTCATGACGATCACCGCCAACGACAAAAGTAGTATGGAAATCTGAAATGAATCCATGGTATGTGTGTGTATATATATACTTTCTCGTCAGGAATTTTTTTAAAGGATGTGCGCGAGTTTTATTTCACGCGCCGAAACGTGTTTACACGCGCGCCGAAAAAAAGAAGGGGGTGAGGTGGGGTTGGTATTTATAAAACTCGGGTCGTGGGTAATTCCAATTCACAAAAACACAAAACACACAATGAGACCCACCATGTTTATGTGCATGGTCGTTACCCGCGACCCAACGGACTTGCACGGGTTATACCGCGTGTTGCGCGAGACGTACGCCGACAACGTGACTGCCAAAAGTCCCGGTTCATTGGGACAAACGGTACCGGACACAAACCTGTGGCAGATCGGGTCGTTGTCTCTGAAGATAAACACGTACAGTGTGTTTGTGTTCAAGACCAAAGTGAAAATATCCGGCGGGAGTAAAGACTTCAACGAAGAACAAGGAGAACCCGGAGGGGACTACGACGAGTGGTTGGACGAGCATGTCGTGTCGCCGGTGATGCGCGCTCTTCACACGGAGAGTACGAGTTGGAAACTGTGTCTTCTCAACGGCTCGCATCTACTGGAAGACGTCAACGCGAAGAACTACATGCGTTTGTGTAAAGAACTTCGACCAACGCACCTGTTCTCACAAGTGATTCCACCGACGATGTTCACCGCACCAGAGAGGCGAGGGCGCGTATGTAGCATGTGTATGAAATGCGCGCAAGGCGGAGGGTCCATTCGGTTTGATCATAGCGGGAAAGCCCAAATGTTTGCGTTCAAATCGTTACGCGATATGGACGCATGTGTAAAACATTTAATTGAAATTATCAAAATCACTTAAAGAATAGTACGCCTTGTTAAAAGAGGATGGAGCCGCAATGTTTATGTACGACCCAGCCAATTCGTTTAAACAAAGCGCCCTTCATTTCGCGATTCAAGAAATTGACCAAGACGAGCGTTTATTTGAACTTTTGCCAAAAGCTCGCGACTATATTCACATGACGGATATTTATCACTTGTCGCCGCTCCATTATGCGGTACAATACGACCGCGTACACTTGGCTCGCTGGTTGTTGCGTCACGGGGCCAACGTGCGTCAAAAAGATATTTACGGGAACAAACCGGTCCAGTACGCGCGTAGATATTATTCGCAAAATCCGTACCATAACGATATCGTACGGATTTTGTGTTTATACGAAAGAATCCAACAAATAAAATGCAAGATTCGTTGTATCGGTGCTCTAGTGTGCGCGTACTATCGGTCGGTACATAACGTGTGGAAACCGTTTGGTGTGGGTTATTTTATAGCGCGTAATGATTTTGAAAAACATTCGTATTAAATTAAAATGAACGTTGACCAGTTGGCAGAATCTATATTTGTGAAAAACCGGTACAACATGGAGATGTCGCTCGATCTCAATCAATGTATGTCTGAAAAACAACTCGCACACATGTTGTACGCTTTGTTCATGAAAGGGTTGGTATTGTTGTTCGGTCACGATCAAAAATTAACGTTAAATCAAGTCACTGAAGAACAATTAGAGGTTGTGTCCATGAAATTACGACTCGCGCATGTTAAAACGAATGTCCAAATCATAGACAAGGACACGGCGGTGATGCTAGACTATCTCCCGGAAAATACCCACGGGATTCCTTTAGAACTCTATGTCATAAACGCCAGTCGGAAAGAGAATTTCACAAAGTCGGTCACTGACATACGAGACTGTGTATTTCAATTGTACATGGAAAGACGTTTAATACGCGTATCCTTTGATATCCTCAGATAAGTACGTTCAATTAAAATAGCACCTTAAATAGTTCACCTTTGATTGCTTCGTCCGTGAGTTGTTTCAAAATTCGTTTGAAAAGAATCGTCGACTTGTTGTTACCACCACCGCATGTTTTGACATGATCGTTAATAACCACATCGAAAAGCTCCGAATCGACGTTCAAGCTATTAATGGTATTGTACATGGATTCGGCGTCCTTTTGTTCGAGTTTACGAACGGAACGGTCCCATTCTCTCACGGTACGTACAAACCCCACCACGTCGTCGTTAATAGAGTCTGTATTCAATGGGACCTCGTTGATGTTGAATAGGTCCTTGACGGTTTCGACCATACCGATCGTTTTCTCTTTGGACTCTGTTTCTAAATACTGGTAGAGTCGTGTTTCCACTTCATTGAGTTTTGGTTCGGGTTTTTTTTCTTCTTCTTCTTCAACAACAATGACGACTTCCTGCTTCTTAGGCGGCGGCGGTGGAGGGCATTTCTTGTACCACGCGAACAACGCGCACACAACGGCGACCATGACAACCACGGCGGACAGATACTTTAGATTCATTTTTAATACAATACTTTAGTTTTTTTTAGTACCGTTAAAACTCACTTCGTCAGCATCAAGGCGTCTACTTTGGCGGTAAGCTCTTGCAAGGCGAGGGTGAGAATAGAGACAACCTTGGGGTAGTCCACGGACTTGATCCCAGTGTTGGGGTTGGTATGTACGAGACTGGGGAAGTTCTCTTCGACCTCCTGTGCGATGAAACCGTACTCCATCAGCTGGGACTTGTTCGCGTCCTTCCAATGATAGTTCACGGCGTGAAGCTTTGAAACCAGACCGAGTCCGTCTTCCATCGACACGATGTTCTTTTTCAGGGTTCGATCGGACTCGGCGGTGATCGTGTTCGCGGTGATGTTCGTGGTGTAAATGTTGGCGTTCGCACCTCGGCGTTCAAACACGGTGTTGTTAATAATCACTTTGGTCTCGTCGCCGAAAGAGTTGACGTAACTGTCAACGTTGGCGAGGCTGAAGTCGACGTTCCCGTTAATCTGGAGAGACAGACTTTCTCCGTTGGACAGACCGTCCGCACCGTAACCGGTCTCGTACCTAAGGAGTTCGGCGTTCACCATAATCTGTTTTTCGTCGGACGCGTCGAACTTCATCGCGAGACCACCTTTTTTAAAGGTGGCATTGACGTCGCTGAGGAGCTCTTTGGTCGTGCCTTGTTCGTTCACAAAAGCCAACTCGAAGTCGATGTTGTTGAACTCGATCCACTCCAGCTGCATGATATCACCGGTGGTTCCGTCAATCGTCAAACCGCGGACGTCGTCGGGAGGGCCCGTGAGGACGCCGAGCTTGATGGGATCGTTGGAGGTCACCACAAACCCGTAGTTCGCGCGGACGGAACCGCTCTTCACGTAGGTGTACGCACCGTTGAGTACTTCGGCGCTCACGTTCATGTCGAACGCGCGCTTCATGGTCAAGGTTTTCCAGTCGGCGACGCCGGTGGAGTCCACGAAAGACTCGATTTCCCAGATACCGTTCAGACCTTTGAAATCGGTCGCATTGTGGGCGTACTTGTCAGTGAACTCGACACCGGTGTAATAGGACGTCGAGTTGTTGATGGAGGTCTCGTCCAAGTGCATAATCAGCACGCGCTTCTTGGGGATCGCGGGACCCGTAGCCTCGGTACCGGACGCGGTGATGGTCGCTAGTTCGGTCGCGTCTAACGCAACACCGTCGAACATAATCTGTTTATCACCGACCGCATCTTCCAAGTGAAACTTTAACTCACACATATCATCACCATCGGCGTTGGGATCGTTCTTGACAAACTCAATCGCGTAACTGGTGAACGTACCAAAAGCGTTGTCGATAGCCTTGTCAAAGTCGCTTGGCGCACCGCCTTCCAAACCACCCGAAAGACTGTAGTCGGTCGCTTTACGGGGCTTGAGACCCTGGACGTTCTCCTGGACAGCCTCGTTCACGTACTTTTTGTTGGCCGCGTCAAAGTCGTTGATGGGCGTCGCGACATTGGTGATGCGGATAGCGTTGCTCGTGGAAGCGCTGGAAAGGTCCAAGGTGGTACCTTTGAGGGTGACCGCGCCGCTAGCAGTCTTCGCTTGGATATTGTCGGTAAACACGTTCGTCACGGTGAGGTCGTCCCCGCTAAACTCGGTGTTCTCCACGCTCACTTTCAACGCCCCGTCGTACTTACTGATCTGTGCCGTCTTGACCGTGCTGTCGTTGAACTCGGTGTCTTCAACCTTGACGATACCACCCACGGTCGCGTTCTTCAGCACGTTCGACGCCATGTTCATCGCACCGATCTTGATCTGAGCGGTGCCGGTCATATCGAGAGTACCCTCGGCGCCGAAATCGATGGTACCAGTGCTCATGTTGAGCGTACCCCCGGTGGTCATGGTCTGGGTCAGTACGTCGGACACAGCGCCGTCGCTCAGGCTCATGGTGGAGGCCCCGCCCGTGGTAAAAGTCAGATTGGTCAGTTCGGTCATCGCTTGATCCTGGACCCGCACCCCTTCGACCGTGATATAACCGCCGTTGTTGTGCTGAATTGTTCCGGTCGGACCAAGAAGATCCACGGTACCCACAGTCAGAGTGTCCGTCATCGCCAGATTTTTAAGATCCAGCATGTCGCTCTGGTTCATGTTGAGGGTGCCGGCCGCGGTCATATTGAGCGTAGCGAGATTGTTAAAGATACCGTCGTTGAGGTCGATCGTTCCAGCCGCGTTGAATGACATATTGGATACGAGACTCATGTCCTTGCTGTTGAAGAGAATACCCTCGAGGTCCACGGAACCACCGGTAGGGTTCCGGATCGTCGGCGCGCTGACTTCGTTGGTCGAGTTGTCCTTGTTAATCACTAGCGTCGTCCCGAGCTTGAGGTTTTCCACGTTTTGAACGTCACCGTCCTGCATGTCGATCACACCGCTGCCGTCCACCTTCATGTTGAGGACATTTACGTCGTTAATCGTACCCTCGCTCATGTTGAGTGTGGAAGCGCCTCCGACGGTGAAGGTTGCAGTGGAGATCTTATCCATCGTCTGTTGGCTGAAAAGGATCTTTTCGATATCCACGGAACCACCGCTAGGGTTGTGAATCATGGGCGCGTCACCGTCGCCACCGGCATCTTGAATCACCAGCGTAAGACTGGCGTCGGTGGCACCGAACGTCATGTTTTCCACGTGCTTGACGTCACCGTCCTTCATGTCGAGGATACCGTTACCGGTGGTCGTCATGTTCAGGTTGGTGATGTGCTTCATGGAACCTTCGACCATATCAAGGACACTGCTTTGGTCGACGAAAGTGGCGTTCTTAATCAAGGTGATGTCTTGGTTCTTGAAGTCGACGCCTTCCAGAACGACACTGTTGCCCATGTCGTTGTTAATCTCGTTGGTGTTGTGGAGACGAATGTCGCCCACGGACAGATCGGTCACGTTAATGATAGCACCGTTCGCCATGTCGATGTTACCGCCGCCCATAAACAGGGTACCTCCGTTGAGATTGATGCTACCGGTATCCTGCGTAAGGGTCATGGTCTTTACGTTCACCACGTTACCTTCCGCAAAATCGGACACGCTGAAAGGAGCCATAGTGATGTTCTGAATGTTGTTAATATCACCTTGGGTCATGTCGAGCACACCGGCGGATTCGCCGAATACGATCGAATCGTTGGTAACATTGAGCATGGCCGTAGCGCCGCTCTCGTAAAACTGCATGGAAGAAACCTGGGTAATGCTACCCTGACTCATGTCAATCGTACCTGCACCGGCCTCGGCCATCACCAAACTGGTCACTTTGGATATCGTGTCCGTTTCGATGTTGGAAACGAACAGCTGACGGGCGTGGATATCAGCGAGGTCTTCCGGGGTGTACGATAACGTGGTGACATCCGCTTCGTTGGTGCTGGTGACGGTTCGTTTCGTAAACATAAACCCCGCCTTATCAGCGCCGTTATCAGGACGAGCGACAAGCGATAAGAAGAGCGAGTCGGCTTCGCCAATGTATTTTTCAAACTCCATGAGTTCTGGACGCACTACACATGTATCTGTGGATGACATCTTGTTATACATTCTTATACACAAAAAAAAATTTGGTACGTTGTTAATATATGTGTGTTGTGTTTTTTTGGTAAAATTCACCTGATTGGTTTAAAACCCAAACTCACGAGAATTCCAGACCTAAAGCGCCCGGACTCGCGATTTTTTTAAGCGACCACGAGTAGTGTAGATGCCATTCTCTTACACAACTGAGCTTTGGTACCGGTTGTACCCAAACGCATTTGTTCCGCTAGATTCCGTAAGAATTTGAGCGTTTTGTTTTCACATAGTGTCGTGCGCTCGGTAACTTTATTAGAAGGTACGATAATCATCGGACGACCTTTCGCGTTCCGGAATTGTGCGATACGGTCGCAAATGTCCTTTTTGGTTCCCTGTGTACTCACCCCTTGGTCTTCGGCCAGCTTTTTGAGTTGCGTGAGCAACTTGGACGCACATAGGACCTTTTTCAATTGTTTCTTGACCGGTTCGACTACATAATACGAAGTTTTCGGAACAACGCGTGTTTTCAGAGTCGGTGGTGTTTTCGGAGTGAAAGGTTCCATGTTGTTGTTACGGTCATGATTCTCGAGCCAGTTCAGACGGGCATCGCGGTTCGCGTAATCGTTCCTCCACGCGTCCTTCGCCAACGCGACCAGTTGATTCAACGTCTTGTCGGGATGGTTGTTTTGAAGACGACCAATAACACTACGGTGTTTTGTGAAACGAAGCATCGCCGCCTCGCTATTGGGATCGATTCCCACGTTCCTGTTTGGTAATACTACCGGGTGGTTAGCAAGCCAGTTCCGACGGGCCTCGTGATCGTAATCGTTCTTCCACGCGTCCTTCGCCAACGCGACCAGCTGGTTTTCCGACTTGTTCGGATGGTTGTTACGAAGACGTGTAATAATAGTACGGTGGGTAACAAAACGCATCATCGCAGCGTCGCTGTTGCTGTTACTGGAACGACTGGAGCGAATGGAACGAATACTACCGTTGTTCTTGGACCGCACGCTACTGTTGTTCTTCTTGGAACGACTGGATACAGCTCCTGAACGCACACTAGCACCGCCGTTATTGTCGTACAACGAATGCAAAAAGGCTGAGTTCGGGGCATTGACCGAAGCAGTCCGCGCGCTGCTGTTGTTCTTCTTGGAACGACTGGATACAGCTCCTGAACGCACACTGGCACCGCCGTTATTGTCGTACAGTGAATGCAAAAAGGCTGAGTTCGGGGTATTGACCGAAGCAGTCCGTGCGCTACTTTTTCGGGAAGAGCGACCAGCACTGTTCCTGGATGTGGCTCCCGAGCGAACACTACTCTTCTTGGAACGACTGGACACGGCGGCTGAACGCACACTAGCACCATTGCTACTGCCGTACAGTGAATGCAAAAAGGCCGAGT
>Ga0222674_1000586_pt1 | contig 12042 bp, 9 predicted proteins | sample AntAcemetagen866_FD_179804 | JGI IMG/M metagenome (GOLD analysis project Ga0222674, IMG submission 179804) | Saline water microbial communities from Ace Lake, Antarctica - #866 | ecosystem: Environmental > Aquatic > Non-marine Saline and Alkaline > Saline | place: Antarctica: Ace Lake | collected...
CGACCTCACGCGCATGACCTTCTAAAATATATTTTCTTTTAAGTTTTTTCCCCATGGGGATAAACAAAATATTTGACACTCCGACTCCGTACAAGGTTGCGACGAATGCCACTGCAATACCAGGTCCGATCATTTCGGGCTTATCTAAGTTTTCCATTACATGGATGAGTCCCAGTACCGCGCCAAGAATTCCAATGGTAGGAGCGATAGCGCCGCTATCTTCCCAAAACTTTACGGCTACTTCTTGCTCTTCGAAGGTGACATCTTTGGCTAGCTCAAGGGTATCTCTGATGATAGCCGGATCTGTCCCATCAACGGCTAACTTCACGGCTTGTCTTAGTGGCTCAAATTGTATTGCTTCTCTTTTGGACTCTAGAGCTAGAAGCGATTCTTTTCTTGCGGTCTCTGCAAGGTCGACGATGTCTCTTAGTAACTCGTCCATATTGGCTGAAGGATTCTTAAGCCAAGTTCCCAGTTCTTTTACTGCAAAAATAACATCGCCTAATGGGTAGGCCACCATGATAGAGCCGAGGGTTCCGCCGAATACGATGATTGCGGCAGTAACCTGAATGACCGAAGAAAGGTGACCCCCCTCAAGTATAAGACCTACTAAAATCATTCCGATTGCGATCAAAGGTCCGAGTAGGCTAGTTAAATCCATCTATAACTCCTGAAGTGTTAATTTTTTAAGTTTTTGTAACTGTAAAGGTATTGAAATTACAGTTTTACTTGTCTGAAGGTTGTGTGACTTGCTTCTTATATTCTACCACGCGATGGAGTAGCTCATCTAGGGTCTCCTTAACAAATAAATGCTCACCATTGGTGAAGAAAACCAGGGTATCAGGTGTAGACTCAACGTATTTGACGTTATCTATACTTAGTAAAATCTGTGAATTATCAAGTTTTGTAAGCCTTATCAACGCGATAGCCCTCGATTTAATGCCGACCCCATGTTAGTAATTATACCTTATTTTCATAGTCTGGTCTCGATCAGCCTAAATCTGCAATAGGGGTTCTGTAATGGACATAAACACAATCAGCGCAAAATACCGAGAAGCCCAAGACAAATTCAATAAAGTATGGAGGTTTCTTTGACGTCGCGTCTAAGAAGGAAGAACTTATAGGACTAGAAGAAACGATAGCGGCAGATCCTGACTTTTGGAATGATCCGGAATCCTCCGCTGTAACGCTTAAGAAAAAAAAGTCATTAGAGTATTCACTCGATCGAGCGAATCGTCTTCGAGATACCAAAGATAATTTAGAAGTTGCAATCGAATTAGGTGAAGCCGGCGATGAGGAAACTATCGTTGAGGCGGAAGCTTTGCTTGCGGAGTTGGACAGTGAGTTAGCCGCACTTGAGGTTCAAAGCCTTTTGGGTGGAGAGTTAGATGGTCATGATGCGGTACTAACGATTAATGCGGGCGCAGGAGGAACCGAGTCGTGTGACTGGGCTTCTATGCTCTATCGAATGTATCTTCGTTACGCCGAGAAACAGGGTTGGGAAGTAGAGATATTTGACCTTCAAGATGGTGACGAGGCCGGAATAAAAAATGTTACTTTGGGGGTTTCTGGAGAGTACGCGTATGGCTTCCTTAAGGCTGAAAGCGGAGTTCATAGGCTCGTTCGGATTAGTCCGTTTGATTCTAGCGCACGAAGACACACCAGTTTTGCCTCGGTTTATGTCTCAGCTGTCATTGATGATGATATTGATATCGAAGTGCAAGATAAAGACCTTCGTATTGATACTTATCGGGCTAGTGGTGCTGGGGGGCAGCATGTTAATAAGACCGATTCAGCAGTTCGAATGACTCACATTCCGACCGGGACTGTAGTTCAATGCCAAAACCAGCGAAGTCAGCATCAAAACCGCGATCAAGCGATGAAGTTATTGAAAAGTCGTTTGTACGAATTAGAACTGGAGCAGCGGCGACAAAAAGCCCAAGAGTTAGAGGATGACAAGTCTGAGATTGGCTGGGGTAGTCAGATTCGAAGCTATGTCCTTCATCCGTACAAGATGGTTAAGGATCACCGTACAAATTTTGAACATCATAGCCCTGATGCTGTTTTAGATGGGCGTCTGGATGAGTTTATTTCTGAGTACTTGGGCAAGCAAGCTGTGCAAAATTGAGGCTGGTGATTGATTTTGCATCAGTCCGTGCTTGGAAGTTTTGCAAATATTTAAAGTAAAAACAAAAAAGTGGTTAAACATAAATATTAATCAAACTTTATGTCTACTTGCTATTGATCTTCCTTGCCTGGGTAGGTTAACAAATGAGTCGTTACGCTACCGATTTAGTTCGTACTGCAATCGTTCCCAGGGCCTGTGTACTATGATAGTATTATGTTAAGGCTTTTTGTATGCATACGATCGAGTTAATAGCGTTATCACGTGCACATAATCATTTTTTAATTAGTAGGGGAAAATATATGGACGCGGCTACAATAATCAAAGAGGTAACCAAGGGCGGTTTTGCTAAGCAGTACGACGAGCTCCATTGGGAAGGAAGCTTCGAAGACTATTTAAATATGGTGATTGAGCATCCTCAAATAGCTCGTACGGCGTTCCAGAGGATCGCAGATATGATTCTAAGCTACGGCAGTGAATCCTACACAGAATATAAAAAGAAAATTACTAAATATAAATTCTTCGATGACCCTATCGATAACGGTAAGGATGCGGTCTTTGGACTGGATGTTCACATACAAAAGCTCGTCAATGTTTTTGTCGCCGGTGCAAGCCGTTATGGGCCTGAAAAACGAGTCATTTTATTGCATGGTCCGGTGGGTTCAGCGAAGTCTACTATCGCTAGGATGCTAAAGAAGGGTCTGGAGCTATATTCGAAAAGTCCAGGTGGAGCCATGTATACCTATACTTGGATTAACCTTCACGAAGTCTTAGGAATGGAAGATGTCATGCCTTCTCCTATGCACGAAGAGCCGTTAAAGCTTCTTCCTAGTGAGAAACGTGAAACCATATTGGCCATGTTGAACAAAGATAGAGATCGATCGAAAAAGGTATATCTCGAAGGTGATTTAAATCCAGCTTGTCGTTTTGTTTATACTGAACTTATGAAGCACTACAGTGGTGATTGGAATAAGTTAATTAAAAACCACATTAAGGTGCGGAGGTTTGTACTGTCGGAAAAAGACCGAATTGGTATCGGCACCTTCCAACCGAAAGATGAAAAAAACCAAGATTCAACCGAATTGACCGGTGATATTAATTACCGAAAGATCGCGGAATATGGATCTGACTCAGATCCAAGAGCTTTTAACTTTGATGGCGAGTTTAACGTTGCAAACAGAGGGATCATTGAGTTTGTCGAAGTACTGAAGCTCGACGTTGCGTTCTTGTATGACTTGCTGACTGCTTCACAAGAGCACAAGATAAAGCCGAAGAAGTTTGCCCAAACTGATATTGATGAAGTGATTATTGGTCATACTAACGAGCCGGAGTATCGTAAGCTCCAAAATAACGAGTTTATGGAAGCCTTACGAGACAGAACAGTTAAGATAGATGTGCCTTATATTACGCGGCTCGACCAAGAAATGCGGATTTATAAGAAAGACTTCAACCCAGAAACCGTTCCTCATATTCATATCGCTCCTCATACCGTAGAGATGGCGTCGATGTGGGCTATTCTTACTCGCTTAGAAGAACCTAAGAAAGCCAACTTAACTATTTTACAAAAATTGAAGCTTTATAATGGTCGGACCATACCCGGATTTACCGAAGACAACGTCAAAGAACTTCGTAAAGAAGCGGACCGAGAGGGAATGGACGGAGTTAGTCCTCGTTATATTCAGGATAAAATTTCAAATGCTTTAGTGGTTGATAAGGGCGAGGGATGTATTAACCCATTCATAATTCTTAATGAACTTGAATCGGGTCTTAAGGCGCACTCGTTGATTAGTGATGATGAAGTTCGGAAACGCTACAAAGAACTGCTCTCATTAGTGAAGCAAGAGTATGAAAACATTGTTAAACATGAAGTCCAAAGAGCGATTTCTGCTGACGAAGGTGCTATCGAAAAACTATGTGGCAACTACATAGATAACGTTAAGGCCTATACCCAAAAAGAAAAAATCCGTAATCCCTTTACTGGAGCGGAAGAAGAACCAAATGAGCGACTCATGAGATCCATTGAGTCCAAAATTGATATTGCCGAAAGTCGCAAAGACGATTTCCGGAGAGAAATTATGAACTACATTGGAGCTCTTGCTCTGGATGGTAAAGAGTTTGATTTCCGAACAAACGAACGTTTGCACCGCGCTTTGGAGCTTAAGTTATTTGAAGATCAAAAAGATACGATCAAGCTAACTAGCTTGGTATCTAAGGTTGTCGATAAAGAAGCCCAAGAAAAAATTGATGTGGTCAAGAACCGCTTGATTAAAAACCGTGGTTATTGCGAAGTTTGTGCCAATGACGCCCTTGGATTTGTAGCGAGCGTTTTTGCTCGGGGCGATGTTGTTAAACCCAACGCTTAACCGTCATAAGGTGAGGTTTATCCTATGCCAATGAAAATGGAATCGGATTTAAACCGGTTTCGAAAAATCATTAAAGGTAAGGTTCAGAAAGAGCTTCGCAAGTTCATTTCTAATGGGGACCTTATTGGCCGTCAGGGTAAAAAACAAATCACCATACCTCTGCCTCGAATCGATATTCCAAAGTTTCAGTTTGGTAGCGACCAACAAGGCGGGGTTGGCCAAGGTGAAGGTGAGCCTGGTGACGAAGTTGGTCAGGGTCAGTCGCAGCCCGGAGAAGGTGAAGGCGAAGCAGGAGATCAAGAAGGTCAACACACACTAGAGGTTGATGTCAGCTTAGAAGAGTTGGCACAGATTTTAGGTGAAGAATTAGAACTGCCGAATATTGAAAACAAAGGCAAGAAGAACGTAGAAGATAAGCACTATAAATATACCGGTATTCTTAGGCAGGGTCCTGAATCTTTAAAGCATTTTAGACGGACGTATAAAGAGGCGTTAAAGAGATCCATTAGTTTAGGAACTTACGATCCTGATAACCCCGTCATTATCCCTATCAAAGAAGATAAACGCTACAGGTCGTATAAGATTATTAACGAGCCTGTTGCTAACGCGGTCATCTTGTACATGATGGATGTTTCGGGTTCTATGGGTGATGAGCAAAAAGAGGTCGTACGACTGACTAGTTTTTGGTTAGATACCTGGCTTCGAACTCAGTACAAAGGAATCGAACGACGCTATATCATTCACGATGCAACTGCTCGTGAGGTAGATGAGGACACTTTTTACCGAACCAAAGAATCTGGTGGAACCCTGATAAGTTCGGCATACAAGTTAGCTACGAAAATGATCGAGGAAAACTTTAATCCGAGCGAATGGAATATTTATTTGTTTCATTTCTCTGATGGCGATAATTGGTCGGGGAATGACACGGCTGATTGTATGAAGTTGTTAGAATCAACCTTAATGCCTATTTCAAACATGTTTTGTTATGGCCAAGTAGAATCCAGATATGGTTCAGGCCAGTTTCTACGTGATCTACATAAGCACTTCGGTGAACAACACGATCAACTTACTACTGCACAAATTAAAGATCGAGATGCGATTGTTGATGCTCTTAAAACCTTTTTAGGGAAGGGTAAGTAAACATGCTTGGCGATACTAGATTGAGTCCAGAGTTACAAGAATTAGCCGATTCTCTAGCGGGAACAGCAAGAGAATCAGGTTTGGATTTTTTCGACACAATCTTTGAAATGATTGACTACAATCAACTCGCCGAGATTGCTGCTTACGGAGGCTTCCCGACTCGCTACCCCCATTGGCGATTTGGTATGGAGTACGAGCGTATTGCTAAAAGTTACACCTATGGTCTTTCTATTATTTACGAAATGGTCATCAATAATAATCCATGCTACGCATATTTACTTAGAGCAAATAGTTTAGTTTTTCAAAAAACAGTTATTGCTCATGTGTATGGGCATGGTGATTTCTTTAAGAATAATTATTGGTTTTCGAGAACTAATCGTAAAATGCTTGATCAGATGGCGAATCACGCTTCGGTTGTGAAGGGTTTGATAGAGGATATCGGTCATGATGAAGTCGAAGACTTTATCGATAGCATTCTTTCCCTGGAAAACCTAATTGACATCAACGCTCCATTTGAACAAAAGATATCCCGTGATACGGGAGATGAACTTGCTAAAAGGCGTATACAGACTCCAAAAATTGATTCAAAAAAATACATGGATTCTTACGTTAATCCGAAAGATTATTTAGAAAACCAGAGGCAACTTCAACAAAATCAGATGACTCAATCGGAGAAATTCCCCGATAAACCGGCGCGTGATGTACTTACCTTTTTGTTAGAGTTCGGTCCGCTAGAACAATGGCAGAAGCAGATCGTGCGGATTATTCGAGATGAGGCTTATTATTTTGCTCCTCAAGGTCAAACCAAAATTATTAACGAAGGCTGGGCGACTTATTGGCATAGTAAGATGATGACTGAACTCGCTCCGCTCAATGATTCTGAGATCATTGATTATTGCGATCATTACGCAGGAGTTGTTGCGACTGCTCCTGGTCAGTTAAACCCTTATAAATTAGGGGTAGAACTTCTTAAACATGTTAAACGTCGCTGGGATCGCGGTCAGTTCGGATTAGACTACATTCATTGTGATGACCCTAAAGAGCGGGCGGACTGGAATAAAAATCTTGGCCTAGGCAGTGAAAAGCTTATGGAGGTTCGTAAGCTACACAACGATATTACTTTTATTGATGAATTCTTAGATGAGGACTTTTGTCATAACTCTAAGATGTTTCTGTATGACTATGACCCTAGAACCAATCGTTATGTCATATCTAGTCGCAATTTCAATGAAATCAAACAGGGTCTGCTTCGTCAGCTGACTAACTTTGGCCAGCCTATTATTTCAGTAATTGATGGTAACTATAAAAATCGTGGTGAGCTTTTGCTTGTCCATCAGCATGATGGGATTGACCTAAAGCACGAGTTTACTTTGGAAGTGCTTAGAAATTTATATAAAGTTTGGCAGCGTCCGGTACATATTCAGACGCTAGTAGAGGATGTTGAGCGCAAGGTTAGTTTCGATGGTTCAAGCCATCAAGTCGAAAAAATTTAATATTATCTCTAAAGGTGTTTTTAAGATGAAAACTACAGTTTTAAAAGGATGTTGTTTTGCCATTTTAGCAACTTTTATTCACTTGTTGACTCAAAATGCGGTGGCTCAAGAGGGTAATTTGCCGAAACTTGAGAACCTTGGTGTGATTCCGGTGCAGTGGGAAGCTTCCACTAGAGAGTCATTGTCAGAGGATTTCAAGTCAAAGATTAATGATTTGTTTTATCAGTCCGTTGTAGATTCTAAAAGGTTTCGTGTTGCCAATCGGGATCTAATTGCAAAACTTTGGTCTACCTCCGAGAATAGGGCAGAGCTGAGCGATAGTTATGAGATAGATGCCTTCGCGAGTTTAAGTGTGGTTGTTGGTTCTGAAAATCTTAGGTTTGTTAGCCGGATACTCGCAACCAATCTCGATACATTAATTAGTGAGACGGAAGTTTTTCCTCGGGCTGTACTTAATGCCGTGTCAGAGTCACAGTTAAAAGACAAAGTCGATGAACTGTTTTTTAGGATGATCGATCGATTGCCTATAGATATGCGGGTTATTTCTGTCCAAGGAAAATACGTCAGTCTATCCGGTGGTAAGCAACAAGGTGTCAAGGTTGGTGAAGAGTTACCGGTAGTCCGCTCAAGTGTGGCGAAGGTGCATCCGGCAGATGGTAGTTGGCTATCTTATAAGAACGAACGTGTTGGCCGTATAAAAATCCTCGAAGTAAAAGATCAAACCTCCGTTGCGACTATTAGTTCTCAATCATATGACGATGCTATTCAAGTAAACGATGGTGCGAAAATACCCGACATTAGAAGTCGGCTACGATTTAGGCGTAGGCAGGAGTTGATTGCAGAGGCGAAGACTCAAAAGAGACCACCGGTCATTGTTGCGCCATTGTATGATAGTTCCAAACGTCCTAAATCTCGCAGAGAGCCTGCTGAATCTAGGGAAACTTTAAAAAAAGAAGTCGACACTTCGATGCCAGTTGAATCGGGACCGGCACCGGAAGATTATTATGCCGACGAGCAAAGTTTTGAAGAAGATGAAGGGAGTACTTCATCGTCATTTGCTCTGAGTGATACGTGGCGATTTCAAACCGGATTTCGCAGTTGGAGCGTTAGTGGCGTTACTTCGGCGGCATCTAAACGCCCGGCATGGTTAATTGATCACTTGGTAGCTTCGACATCGATTCCTTGGAGTTCTGATATAGACATAGAGATGGATGGTAGGCTTGATTTTGGAGCTACCAAGAATGACGGCTATGTCGGTCTTGGGGTTGCTGGTCGGGGAATTCACACTATGAGCCTTAGCGGATTACCTGCAGTTATCTCAAATGTTCGGGTTGGTGGTGCTGCTGAAATAACTAGTATGAGTGTACAGGGTGAAGGTTTTGGCGGCGGTGAGATGTTGCTTCTGAGCGGATTAGCGGGAATAGCTGGTGAAGGTTCTTGGGACCCTGAGCTACCGTTAAAATGGACCGCAGATTTTTACCTCACTCCCCTAGGTTTTGGGCAATTAGGATATAGTGGTTCCAAAAAATCTATTGGGCAGGTTTTTGGCTACGCACTTAAAACCCATGCATATCTACCAGCGGATTCGGGCTCTATTACCTGGGGTGGTGGTTTTGATTATATAAATAACAGCGTCAAGGCTGGTGGTACTATTAATTGGTCCGAAATACGGATTTTTGCTAGTGCTGGGATGAAGTTATAAAATCTCCTAGTTCAGGTCGTGTACACCGAGTTCCCTCGATTTCGGGGAAAATATTTCCATCGCTTATTCAAATATAGACAATGTTTATCCAAGTTTCTCTGAATCCAAAAGGTTGTAGGTGACCAACCTACTGATCATTCACACGAATTTTTTGTAGGTATTTTTCGCTGTTAACTGCCGCGGACATTTTCTCGCTAAGGCAAATTATCGGTGCATTCGCATTATGAGAGCAGTATGATCTATCTAATCACTTCAGGAGACGTGAATTATGAAAGCAGCACAACTTGCACTTACCATTGATAAAGTCATAGAAGAAAACGCTACAATTCAGGGGCTGAAGGCCGGTCAAAAGCGGCAAGGCAATGACATTCATGTGTTAAAGGACGAGCAGCGCCGGCTAGCAGACGAGCAGCACCGTCAAGGCGTGATTCTCGAAGACATTCAGAGTCAAGTCGAGACCATTGCCGAAGCTGTTACTCCATTGTTAAGAAATTCCGAAGAGATACCAAGATTAAAAAATACTCTCGAATCTCATAGTCAAGAAATTACCATGACTCAACATACACTGAAGCATCATATTAAAGATCCGGATGCTCACAGGGTTGTGAGAAAGTCTTGATCTGCCGGGATAAGTAAGAAGGCTGTTAAAACGGATTTACCATTAGACGTCGGAATGGCCAATCTCATTTGATTCATAGATTTGTGTTTAGTCGCATCCGTGGAGTTGCTTTTGATCGTTTGTACTGAAACATTTCTCCATAAAATGCATTTCCGGACGTCCTGGTCTAGGCCCTAGGTCTCGCCAACCATTTTTTAAGTAGAAAGAAAAAGCTCGCTTATTTGAGGGACTCACACTTAATCGAGCAAGTTTATAATTCTTCATTTTCATATAGTATTCTGTATATTTCTCTAATGATGCGGAATAACCGCGACCCCGTTGTTCCGGTACTAAATAGTATAAATTTACATAACCCCGAGATGGGTCAATGCGGAACTGGCCAAGCTCCATTTGCCCAATAATTTCATTTCCATGCCATATGTGAACTACGGATTCTGGGTCTTGCTCATATTTCTGTTTTAGCCTGTCAATATACCGTTCGCCACCTTTGCCATCTTCCTCGTAAAAACGATCTGCTGACCCAAAGCTCACTATGAAAGAATCTTCTCGAAATCGAATGCATGTCTCCAAATGGTTTTTAAAATCGACTGGCTGAATTTTGAGTTCTTCGAATTCCATACGTTTCTCTAGACTAAAATCATATCATAACAGGAGAAATTGCTCTGACAATCGTATTAGAGTAGTGCCAATACAGCTTATTTCCTTTGATGATTTTTACCGTATTTTCGACACAAAGTCGCCATTCACTATGCGTTCGAGATGCCCGGAGGCAAGCTTATATAATTTCGCTCGAATGGATCGTTACGATACTGTAAGAAATTCGGTTTATATCAACTATCTAAGTTCATTAACGTATGGTCGCTGTGAACTTCAAGATAGGGATGATGGAAGTGACCGAAAACTCGTGTCGTTGCCTCGGGGCTTGTTCCTAACCATCAGCTAACCAAGGATTCTATATTTTGTAAGACTTGGGTATTCTTAGAAGGGGTAGATCACCTCTAAATTTCTACAACTAAAGTTTATCGTGCCAAAACCCACTAACAAATTCATACCAAGGAAGGCACTCTACACCATCTAAGCTCTTTGAGTGGGGGTCTCGAGATACCAAATAGAACTCAGCATTAGGGATATCACCAGCAAATGATTTAAGGGTTTTTATATCAACCTCATGTACCGTCTTGGTAGCTTTTACTTCTATAACGAGAGTAGTTTTTCCCGGTCGATCAACGATTAAATCGATCTCGGCATCATCTTTAGTGAGTAGATAAAATAGCTTCTCGTCCCGGTCTCGGTAGTGACAGAGTTTGTAAATTTCAGATATGAAGAAACTTTCGAAGCTTCGACCGTATTCATAAGTAGATTCTTTAATATCTATTTCTAAAGTTCGATCAATTGCTCGTCTGATACCTTCGTCTATAAAGTAAAATTTTGGTGCTTGCCTCTGCTGTTTACGTATCGATTTATTGTATGCCATTAATCTAAAGCCAAGAAGCGTGTCTTCTAGAATATCAAAGTAGGTCGATATCACTGAATGATCGGCTCTGATATCGCGACCCACTTTAGTGTAATTCAGAGGTTTACCGTTCATCTGTCCAGCTACTTCTAAGAATTTTCTAAATTGCGGGACGTTTCTAACAAGTTGTTCAGCTTGTATTTCTTCTTTTAGGTAAGTATTGGCATAAGCTCGAAGGTATTTTTTCTTGCTATCGGCCTCGTCAAAATCAAAGATTTTCGGCAAGGAACCTAGATGCAAAATATCTTTAAGCTCAAAGTCGTCACCGAGTTCAGTAGATGTAAGTGGGTAAAGATAACTCACAAAAGCTCTTCCTGCTAACAAATTTGCTGCGCCTCTACGTAGTTTTCGTGCAGAAGATCCGGTTAAAGCAAATATCAACTTTTCTTTTTCTATAAGCGAATGTACTACATCGAGGATTTTAGGTGCCCTTTGAACCTCATCAATTACAACAAGGCTACCCGGAGAAAGGTTTGATGTACGATTTTTTAATTCCCCTGGTCTAGTTTGAAATATGTGCTCTTCTTCTGGGTCAAGCAGGTCTATCCAAAGCTTTGCTTGGTTTGCTAATTGAGATTCTAGTAGCGTTGATTTTCCAGCACCTCGGGGGCCAAAAAGAAAGAAGCTATAGCCAGTTTGGATGGGTGTAATTCTCGAGTACATACCACCATTTTACCCGATAAATAGGGGTTATACAACCTGTCTATTTTTAATTAATAATATAAATGGGTTAGGATCTAACAACTAATTGCTGGGAGCTATTCTGCTTTGGCGCGTCTATAGGTTGCTAGCGTTATTATAGGATATAAAACTCAATAACGACATTCTTTGAATATTCAGGGGAGACTGTTATAATTTATCGATAAAGCTTAGGTGTGGAGGTACCATGCGCGGTACATTGTTTGTTTTACTAAGTATAACGATTCTGGCATGTCGCACTACTCAAGAACCCTCATCGGTCAGGGCTGTCTCATCTAAATTCAGCCGTATTTTCTAGTGAGATACCCGTTTTCTCAAGAATACTCAATAAAAACTCCGGGTTTAATGCAGCTTTGTGTCTCATAAGTGGCACGCTAAGTTTGTCTTT
>Ga0222674_1000595_pt1 | contig 11899 bp, 14 predicted proteins | sample AntAcemetagen866_FD_179804 | JGI IMG/M metagenome (GOLD analysis project Ga0222674, IMG submission 179804) | Saline water microbial communities from Ace Lake, Antarctica - #866 | ecosystem: Environmental > Aquatic > Non-marine Saline and Alkaline > Saline | place: Antarctica: Ace Lake...
AGTAGGGTATACTGGAGGCATAATCTGGGATCGCGTAATTGTGCAAGGTGACACTTCTGGAGTCGGTGTTAGAACCTCAGTACAAGCAGCAAATTTTGTTGGCAATTCCAACCAAGAATTAGTAACAAAGGATGGATCTGAAGAATATTTTTTGAGGATTGAAAACTTAGATGGATCCGCAACAGCGTTGAATACTCTCATTAAATTCTTTTTCTATGAAGAACCAAAAGGGTTAGTGTAAATAAGGGGGTTTTGTTTTGTGATAGAAGAAAATATGGCTTGGCCTATTAAAAATCTTTTAACTTTTAAAATGATGGAGCATTCGGCATGGTACTCTGGGAGTACAGAAGTTTTGGCAAATTTTTATCATAGCACTTTAGCAAGCATTTATACAGGACTACAATACAATCTGGATTACCGTGACTCATTTTGGGGAAGGCAGATAGCTAATAAAGCTGAAATAATGGTACATGTTCCGATAGCTGGGGATATTGCAGAAGTCTCAGCTAATTTGTTATTCAGCGAACCACCAATAATTAAAATTTCTGAAGCCTATGGAGAGAGTGCAACGCAAGGGTATAAAAATGCACAGGAAGAAATGGCTAACATGCTTACGGATAGTGGTTTTTATAGAAAAATTCTAGAAGCATCCGAAACATGTGCTGCAATGGGCGGTGCATTTATAAAACTTGCTTGGGATCGTGAATTAAGTGAGTACCCTATACCTGTTATTATGCAGATTGATAATGCAATTCCTGTTTTTAAATTCGGTATATTGCAATCGGTTATTTTTTGGAGAGAGATCGGAAAAAGCGATAATGGAAATAAAGTTTACCGATTGCTTGAAGAATATGTGGCAGGTGCAATTAATTATACCTTGTATAGCGGATCTGAAGACAGGTTAGGAATACAGATTGATCTTGCACAAATGCCAGAATTTACATATGGTTTGCAGGACACAATAACAACAGGTGTGGACGAACTGTTAGCAATTTACGTTCCTAATGTTTTACCTAATAGATTAGTCAGGTCATCCTGCATGGGTAGATCTGATTTTTCTGGGGTAGAAGGTTTAATGGATCGACTTGATGAAGTGTTTAGTTCATGGATGAAAGATATTGCACTTTCACAAGCTAAAATTCATATACCCGATCAGTATTTGCAAAAGGGATCTGATGGAGTAAGCAGGTATAACCTTGATCAGATGCTATATCAAAAGTTAGATATGGATCCCACAATAGAAGGGGATAAAATAACACCTATACAATTTGCTATACGCTCCGAAGATTTTGAACGCACAGCAATTAACCTTGTGGATCGCATAGTTACCTCAGCAGGATATAGCCCACAGAGTTTTGGACTAAATATATCAGGCCGTGCAGAATCAGGAACGGCATTAAATATCAGAGAGAGAAAAAGCTTTGCAACAAAAGCTAAAAAACAGATCTATTGGCAGAGTGGTTTGATTGATTTAGTAAGAAAAATGATCTTACTCTATAATGCGCAATTATCACCGAAAATAAGAATTGATGAAAATGTGACTATCAATGTTAGTTTTTCGGATAGTGTTATGAATGATTCAGCAGAACTTTCAGGCACAGTAAAAATGCTTGCTGAAGCACAGTCTGCTAGTATTTCAACAAGAATCAGAATGTTGCATCCTGAATGGTCTGATGATCAGGTTGCACAAGAAAAATCAGAAATACAAGAAGAATCAGGGACGTTGCCAGTAGTAGATCCTGATATGGTGTAGCTTATGGCGATAAACGTAGATCTAAATACTAAATTAGTTAATCAAGCTTATGCAATTTATTCAAAAGCAGAAATTGTAATGCTTGAAAGAGTAAAGAAAAGAGTTAAAAGAGGGATAATAGAGATTGGTACACCTGAATTAAAACTCAGGGAAGTACAAGCACTAAAAAAAGAGATTGAAATAATAGCACAGCAAAGTGCAAAACTAGTAAGTAAGACAATGAACGAAAGTGTGGTATCAGCTTATAAAGCTGGTGTAAGATCCGCAGAACGTGATTTTGATTTACCTAATTCGTTGTTAACTACGACACAAGTTCCGGCAAAGATTCAAGCGTTAATTTTGGAATTTGAAACTACTTTAGCCCGTGCAAGTTTTAGAATTCTAAGAGATATCGAAGACGTATTTAGCGCAGCGCAAGCAGACTCAGTTGCAGGATCAATTGCTGGTGTCGAAACACGAAAGCAAGCAACACGACGAATGCTTAATGTATTAGCTGATAGGGGTATACGCTCATTTGTGGATAAGTCGGGAAGGTCTTGGGAGTTAGGATCTTATGCAGAAATGGCAACACGATCTGCAACAGCCAATGCAGCATTACAAGGTCAAGTGGATCGGCAGTTAGAAAATAACAGAGACTTGATAGTAATATCGGATCATGATGGCGAATGCCCACGCTGTAGGCCTTGGGAGGGTAAAGTATTAAGTTTGTCTGGACAAACTCAGAGTTATCCTACGTTGGATGAAGCAAAGGCAGGGGGTTTATTTCATCCGAATTGTAAGCACACTTTGACCGGATACATTCCAGGATTAACAGTTCTTGATGCAGATCAGAGAAGTAAATCTGATGCAGAAAGTGATGAAATGTACCAGTACCAGCAACGGCAGAGATATAATGAACGTCAAATTAGGAAGTGGAAAAGGCGTGAAGCACTGTCTATTACAGATGGGGATTCGCAAAAAGCAAAAGATAATATAAGATTAATTCAAAAGAAACAGAGAGATCTGATTAAAGATTATGAAAACAAGTTTGTTGATCAAAAGATTCGTAGAAAATATGATCGTGAGTCAATTAATAATCGGTCAGGTGTGGCTGGGGTTAACGGACCTTCTTGGCTCACAAGTTAAAAAAAGTCCAAACATGAAGACTTTAAAAGCTTTGCTAATAGGTGTCGCACACCGTAAAAAGCGTGAAAGGTTGTGTTTTAACAATGGCAAAAATCGAAGATATCATGGAGCAACATGCAGATGCCTTAAAAGATTCACCTGTAAACAAAGATTCTTTTTCTAGTATTCAAACAAAATTAAATGAACTTGGTTATGATGTTTTATTAAATCATAAAGAAAAAGCTGAATTTGTACCATCAAGCAGACTTGGTGAGATTGCATCGCAGCGCGATACATTTAAAACTCAGGTAGATGGTTTAAATTCTGAATTGGAGTCTATGAAGAAGTCCGCTGGTGGGAACCAAGAACTTCAAGCCCAATTACAAGCAATGATTGATAAAAATAATGCATCAAGTGTGGAATTAGAAAAAGCGAAAATACAGGCTGAATTTGCGACACTTGCAAAAGATGCAATCAATACAAAAGATTTACTTTTATTCGTTGATTTTAGCAATGTTAAAATTAACAGTAAAGGTGAAGTAATTGGGGTTGATGCAGAGATAGCTCGATTACAAAAAGATAAACCCTATTTATTTAATGGTCAAGCTAACCAGAATAATAGAGGCGGAACTGATGGATCGGGCACAGGTGGTGGCACAAAAGCTAGTATGAATTCCATGATTCGGAGAGCAGCAGGTCACTTTTAATTTATAAACTATAGGAGGATCACACAGCATGGCTACTTATAATGATGTCGTAACACGCACAGATGCAGGGGCTTTGATTCCTGAAGATGTTTCCCGGGAAATTGTTCAAGGCTTACCACAATTTAGTTCAATTATGCAACTAGCAACACGGGGACAAAACATGTCAAGAGCGCAGCGAAGAATGCCAGTACTTAGTACACTACCTACAGCATATTTTGTCGATGGTGATACAGGTCTCAAGCAAACATCGGATCAGACTTGGGCAAATAAATACCTGAACGCTGAAGAATTGGCTTGTATTATCCCAATTCCTGAGGCTGTCTTGGATGACCAAGATTATGATATCTGGGGAGAAATTAAGCCTAGAATCATGGAAGCTATGGGCGTTGCTTTTGATGCGGCAGTTTATTTTGGTACCAATGCACCTGCATCGTGGCCTACAGACCTACTTGCACAGGCAACAGCAGTTGGTAATATTGTTACGCTTGGTACTGGTGCAGATCTGTATGATGATTTGTTGGGCGAATCTGGAGTTATAAGCACAATTGAAGGTCAAGGTTATATGGCAACAGGTCACGTTGCAGCAATGACAATGCGCGGTAAATATCGTGGTTTGCGCGATGCGGATGGTCAACCACTATTTAAACGTGGAATGCAGGATAGCACACAGTATGATCTTGATGGCGCACCGATTGTATTCCCTCGAAACGGTGCAATGGATGCAACACAAGTTCTACAATTTTCAGGTGATTTTAAACAAATCGTTTACTCGATGCGTCAAGATATCACTTACAAAATTCTTGATCAAGCGGTTATCCAAGATGGTGCAGGTGCAATTGTCTATAACCTTGCACAACAGGATATGGTTGCGCTACGTGCAGTAATGCGTTTAGCTTGGCAGGTACCTAATCCGATTAATCGTTTAGAAACAAATGAAGCAGCGCGTTACCCTATTGCTGCATTGTTACCTGTTTAGTATTTACCTAAAAATGTTACCTGTTTAGTATTTACCTAAAAAAGTATTGTGGTATGTTTTTTGTACCACAGTGCTTTTATTTAAAAAAATGGAGGTTTTTATTATGGCTGGTTTTTATCCGTACAATCCGGGACTCGGGCAAGGTATGCAAAGTGATGTATCAGGTGATTTAATTGATCGTGCTTTTGTTGCACACTTTGCAATAACAGCAGTAAACGCGCTTGCACCAGTAGCAACAGGGATCCATGCCGCTGTGACTGATGATAGTACAACACAAGTTATTACAACAGCAATTACAAATCCACTCGTACCACGCACAGTAACAGCAACGGCTGGTGGTACCGCAGCGGATATTAAGGCAATTGCAGTTACGGTTACGGGTACCGATATTAATGATGAAGTATTAACTGAAGTACTACCTGTTTTTACAGTTAATACAGCAGGTATTGTACAAGGTACAAAAGCTTTTAAGACAGTTACCTCAATATCTATCCCTGCACATGATGGTACTGGTGCTACTACTGCAATAGGATTTGGTGATAAATACGGTCTACCGTATAAACGCGCACACTTACCAGTTGTTGCAGCATATTTAAATAATGCTCTTGAAGCTACAGCAGCTACAATTACAGCTAGTGCAACGGTTTTATCACTAAATACAATTGATCTAAATAGTGCATCAAACGGGACAGCAATTGACGCTTATCTGTTAGTTTAATTTCGGTAACAAAAAAATAAAAGAATGTACACAGGTGTAATAGCCTGTGTATTTTTTTAAAAGAGAGGAAGAAAAAAATGAAAATTGTAATAAAAAAAGCAACAAACTATCAAGGGGTAAAAAGAATTGGTGAAGAATACGAAATAGCAGATGATGTTGCTAAACGTTGGATAAAGATCGGAATTGCAGAACAGGTTATGGAATGTACGAACGGAGTTTGTGAAGTACCATTTGAAGACCCTGAAGAAATTGTGGAAGATGAAACTGAAGAAGAAGATCTTGGTTTAGATCCAGAAGTAGAGGATATGTACGAAGGTAAAACAAACAAAGAACTCTATGAACTTTGTAAAGAATTTGATCTTGATGTAAAGTCAAATCAAAAACGCGAAGTGTACACTAATGCTTTAGATAGCCTTACTACTGAAGAAGTATAAGGAGGTATAGTATGGCTATTTATACAGAATATGCTACTGAAGCAGATGTGGCCGAATATTTAGGAATTACAGAACCCGAACTACCAGAGGATATTACACGACTAATAAAGAGAGCAAGCGAAATGATAAAGCAAATAACCCTAAACAATATTGTTAGTACAAATGCAGATCATTTAGAAGCTGCAAAATTAGCTACTTGTGCACAAATTGAGTATTGGGATATTGCAGGGGAAAATGCCTCGATGATTAGGGGTATAGGGAATTTTAAGATAGGTAACTTTAGTGTGGGATATAAAGGAGGGGATTCTGGGAGCAGTAGCGATCAGTCAGTTGCACCTCGAGCAAAAATGTATCTAGCGGATCAGGGTTTGTTGTATAGAGGGGGTGTACGACTCAATGATAAGTCCATCGGCCTTTATGACTCAGATCTTTCAAATTGAGAACTATACAGGTAGAACACCACATGGGGAAACTTTTGATCCTGAGTATACTGTTAAACATTGTAGGTTAGAACTATTTAAAACCATGCAACAGAAATTAGCTGTAAGCAGTAAAGGTAAAGAGATAATTGTAAAAGGTCGTGTATTTTTACCTGCAACAAAAGCTACTGCAACATTAGTTGTGGAGTCAAAAATCACGGTTGATGGTGAAACATATAAGCTACGTACAAAAACAAAAGAACGTGGCTTTGGTGTGTCGCACTATGAGGGGTATGTGGATTAAATGGCTAATACAGGATTTAGGATAAACACAAGATGGTATGGTAGAGGTGTTCTTGCATCGATAAATGCAGCACAATCAATGGCATTATCCGAAGCACTCGAACACTTATTGCAGGAAACAAATAAAGTTGCACCGTTGGATGAAGGTCATTTAATCAGGAGCGGTGATATATCAAAACAAGTCACAAACACAAAAGTAATAGGGCATGTTTTTTATGATGTACCATACGCAGTAAGAATGCATGAGCATCCTGAATATAGTTTCCAGAACGGCAGAAAAGGCAAATATTTATCAAAAACTTTAACCAGATTAAGGCCTACACTTTTGGAGTTTTTTAAATCCAGAATTGAAGCCAGTTTGAGAAGGTGATTGTATCAATTTGTTAGAAGAGATTGCTACTTTTTTTAACGATAGTGGTGTGGGATCATATACGCCAGCAGCAACAACGGGTAATATTTTTTTAAATACTATACCAGAAGGATCTGAAAAGATAGGTATATATTCATTGCCCGGTCTAGCATCAGATAGTAAGAATTTTTCGTATAGTCCGGGAATTCAAGTCCTATATCGAGGAACTTTAGATCCGATTGCATCATATGATGTATCACGATCTATCTATCGGCTGATGCATAATTTTGAAAGGGGTTATTTTGTTGTTGGTGGTAAATACATAGTGAGCAGCCTATCACAGAATTCTGAACCTGTTTATATCGGCGTATCAGGAAACAAAGAGTTTGAATTTATTAATGAATTTATTGTGGAATATAGAGACTAAAAAAATGGAGGTTTTTTATTATGGCGAAAGTTAAAGTATTGGCAAGAGGATGGTTAGTAGAAGTGCAAAACGATGCGCTTACATGGGTAACGGTTTTAGGTTTGAAGTCATTAACTTTTGATGGTGAAAAAAATGATGCAGATACCACAAGTTTTGATGACAACGGTTGGATGACGCACCAAGTCGCATCAAGGGGTAGATCGCTTGGACTAGAAGGTTTTTATCTTGAAGATCAATCGGATAAAACAAGGGATCCTGGTCAAGTAATTATCGAAAATCTATCTGATGCAATTGGTCAAGATAGTCTTGGTGTTTTCCGTTTAACAAGTCCAGCAGGTACTGTTAGAAACTTTGATGGATCTGTAAATGTTGATGGTGTGGGTGGAGGCAATGATGATCCGACAAACTGGAACTTTGAAATTACGGTATCGGGCGAAGCTGCATTTGCTGATGTACCGGTAACAGCAATCACTGCAACACCTGATACACTAGCCCTAAATGTGGGTGATGTATCGGCACTTATGGGATCATTAATCACTTTTGCACCAACAGCAGCAACAAACAAAACACTAACTTATGCAATTACGGCTGGTGGAACTAATGCAGCAGTAACGGCTGAAGGTCGTGTGGTTGGTCTTGCAGTAGGTGCAGCAACACTAACAATTACACCGTCAGCAGGAACAGCGGAAACAATTGCGATTACAGTATCATAATAATAATAAAGGATGGTTACTAATGAAAAAGTATAAAGATTTTGATGAATTTTTTGAAACAATGAACAAGGATAAAGAAACAAAAATTAGGTTATACGAAAAGGATTATTTTTTGCCCACAGAAATACCTGCAACAGTTATGTTAGAATTGCACAGTCAAATGCAAGCAGGAAATGAAACGTTAACGGAAGCCAAACAAATCAGTATGGCAATTCAGATGCTTGGTGAAAGTAATGTTAAAGAGTGGTGCGAAAAAGGTATGACCATGAATCAGTTAGCGGAAATTATGAAGTGGTCAATGTCTTCTGGTGATGCACCGACAGAATCAAAAAAAAAGATGAAGGCATAGAAATTTTATTACTTTATTGGGGTGCAATTGAAGCTGATTTTTTAAGAGAGTACAGGATCGATTTAATTGTTGAATTACAAAAAATGAGTTGGAGAAAGTTCTCGGTATTACTAAGAGGGCTTTCTTTTAATTCATTATGGTACAATATTTGTACTAATAAAAAGTCGGAAAATCTAATAGAAGATCCTGAAGAATCAGAAAAGTTAGTTAATAGAATATGGTAAGGGAGGTTTATTGATGGCCTTACAAGTCGGCGAACTTTTTGCTGCAATTACAGCTAATAATACGCAGTTTCAAAACGTTTTAAATAGTTCTGAAAATATGATGATGAACGTTGCAAAAAGTATGAAAAAAACAGGAAAAAGTATGTCCAAATTTGTTACATTACCCATCCTTGCAGCAGGTGTAGCAAGTTTTAAACTAGCATCGGATTTATCCGAAAATATGAATAAAACAGATGTTGCATTTAAAGATAATGCAGGGGAAGTAAAAACATGGGCAAAGAATTCCTTAACTAATTTTGGTATGGCAGAAAGTTCCGCGCTTGATGCAGCGTCCTTGTTTGGTGATATGGGTACGTCAATGGGAATTAGCACAGGCGAAGCTGCAAAAATGTCTACTTCGCTAACAGGTTTGGCAGGTGATTTAGCATCCTTTAAAAATATAGGTGTGGATCAAGCACAGACAGCATTAAAAGGCGTTTTTACTGGGGAAACTGAGAGCTTAAAAGGTTTGGGCATAGTAATGACGCAAACAAATTTATCAGCTTTTGCAATGTCACAAGGCATTACTAAAAATATAAAAGATATGACACAAGCGGAATTAGTTAATTTGCGTTATGGATTTGTATTAGCTAACACAGGTAATGCACAGGGAGACTTTGCACGTACCTCTGATGGTGCTGCAAATCAGATGCGTATTTTTCAAGAATCAGTGAAAGAATTAGGCGCATCATTCGGGGGAATTTTATTACCAATATTTACACCGATGATAGCTAAGTTAAATGAAATGGTACAGTGGTTTAAAACCTTATCAGTAGAAAACCAAACTACAATTATTATGATTGCAGGTATAGCAGCGGCAATCGGCCCGTTATTAGTAATCGGGGGTACTTTGATTAGCTCACTTATGACTATGTGGGCAAGTTTTACGGCAGTTACCACAGCAGTTAGTGCAGCAGGAGGGGTTATAGCAGTTTTATCAGGCCCGATTGGTTGGGCTATTGCAGCAATTGCAGCAATAATTGCAGTAGGCGTATTGCTTTATAAAAATTGGGACACTATAATTGTATGGGGTAAAAAACTTTGGAAATATATCGATCCACTTTGGGATGACATAGAGAAAACTATATCAGAAGCCATAGGCGAAGTGACCAAATTTGTGGGTGAGCAGTTAGCAGAAATTGCAAAGTTTTGGGATGAAAACGGCGAAGAAATAATGAATTATATACAACCTGTTTTAGATTGGATAAAGAAGGAGTTTATAGAAAAGTTTAAACAGTATTTAAAAACAGTAAAAAATACTTGGGAGGGTATTAAAGTAGCAACAGAACTAGCATGGTCTTTAATAAAATTTGCAATAAGTAATGCAATGGATTTAATTATGTCAGGAATAAAAATTGCATTGGCTTTGTTTAAAGGCGATTGGTCGGGAGCATGGGAAGAAGCAAAAGTATTACTAACAAACATATGGAACAATATGGTACAGTTTATTAAAAACATTAATCTTTATGATGCAGGGGTAGCAGTTATTCAAGGTATGATAAACGGTATTTCAGCAAAAGCAAAAGACTTATACGCAAAAGCAAAAAATATTGCAAAATCCGTAACCAGTACAGTTATGGGCGCGTTCAAAATTAATTCCCCATCAAAAGTATTCCATTATATCGGTAGTGGTTTGCTCGAAGGTATGGAAAATGGTATTGATGCAGAATCAAGAAATTTACTTGGTGATCTTATGAACTTAGCAGGTAAAGTTAAAAACTCTATGTCAGGAATAGGCATAGAATCACCTCAAATTAGTGCAAGTGGTTTCGGATCAGGCAGCACAACAGAAACAAATTTTGTGGATGCAATAGCAAGTGGTGTCGGTAATGCATTATTAGCAATTTCAAATTTAAACAGCACGGCAGATAGTAAAGAGGTAGTAATACAGATCGACGGTATCAAAATGGCAAGGGCATTAATTCCTCAACTAAGCAAAGAGAATAACAGATTGGGGGCTATTATCGCATGATAAAAATTGACGGTGTACAGATAAAATCATCAAGTGATTTTGAAATAAAACCAGTTATTTTATCAAGGGATCTTGTAAATGCAAATGGTGGAACGTTTACAGAAGTATTAGCAACAAAACAAGAATTAGTTTTTAAGTGGTCGTACTTATCAAGTGCAGATCTAAAAGATATCAGGGACAAACTAACTAATTCATTTGAAGTTACTTATCCAGATGATGCAGGGGATCAAGTCATAACCTGTTATCAAAAAAACCCAATAGAAAGAAAAGCAATGGTATATAAAAATGGCGTTGTTGAAGGTTGGAAAGACGTTACTGCAACATGGCGTGAAAGGTAGGGGATAAAATGCAGAGTACTACAGCGTTATATGATGTTGCAGTTTTTGACACTGTAAGAGAAACAAAAGGCCGTGTATCGTTTGAGATTGTGGATATTACAGATGATACAGGATCCACAGTATCAGTAACTTCGGAAGAAGTGTTTTCGGACAAAGAACAAATGTTTGACGGAATCAGAGAAATGCCAGCATACGCAACGTTCGAACCTGATTTGTGGTTACTTGATGGATCATTTGTCTTACCACCAAAACCCTCAGAACTAAGTACGTTGCAGGTTGGCTGGTGGTCAAGTGATTTTTCTGGTGCTGGTGGAACTTTTGCTATTCCACAAGTAATAGAAAGGTTGTGGAATAGTGATAAAACCAGCATTGGATTAGAAATTACTTTTGATGTTTTATCAGATGAATATGCGGTAGATTTTGTTATACAGCTTTATGATAGTGGTTTATCTCTGATATATACCGATACGGTTGTTGGTAATACATTATCAAAATATATATGGACAGAGCAATTGACCGAATACAGAAAAGCTATCATAACAATAACAAAATGGAAAAGTGAAAACAGGCGTGCAAGAATTACAGAAATTGATAAAGGTATTGTTTACGTTTATGGCGATGAAAAATTAACAAGCCTGTCAATAATCGAAGAAATTGATCCGACAAGTACTAGCACGCCATCTAATGAAATTACTATAAATATTGAGGATTTAGCAAAAGATTTTAATCTATTAAACCCTACAGGAATTTACGCATTCTTACAAAAACGTCAAAAAATAAAAGCTGAAATTGCAGTAGCAGTAGTCCCAGGAGTATATGAGTATATTTCAGTCGGTCAATTCTTTTTGTATGACTGGAAACGTGATGGATTAAATGCTATACTAATTGCAAGGGATTCATTAGATGTAATGTCAAGGGAGAGTTTTACAGGAAAATCATGGACGGGTACAGAGAGTTTAAAAAACGTAGCTGAAGAGATGTTAACTACTTTAGAGATCACAGATTACGAACTTGATGTATCATTATCAAGTGTGGTTGTGGGTGCACTCCCCTATGGAGAGTTGCCCGATTCGG
>Ga0222674_1000599_pt1 | contig 11814 bp, 8 predicted proteins | sample AntAcemetagen866_FD_179804 | JGI IMG/M metagenome (GOLD analysis project Ga0222674, IMG submission 179804) | Saline water microbial communities from Ace Lake, Antarctica - #866 | ecosystem: Environmental > Aquatic > Non-marine Saline and Alkaline > Saline | place: Antarctica: Ace Lake | collected...
TTCTTGTTGTTCTTCAACAAACCCTTCATTTTGGATTGGTTGAAGAACAACTGGTTCGATAGATGAATCAGCATCATAAGCAATAGGTATTAATTCTTCATATATTGGTGTTCCATATCCACACTTTTCTTTATTATTTGTATTTGTTTCGTACTTTTGATTATCTAATTTCCATATTTTAAGTCCTTCATCTCCAGAAATAAGCATCAATCGTATAAAAGAATTAGAGTCTTTTAAATTCAACTTATTAATACCTTCTTGTAATGCTTCCATAGTTAATGATGAATACTCATTATAATCAGGTACATCTTGAGTAAAGGTATGTTTTTTGATACTGGATACTTTGTAATTATATTTTGGATTTTCGTTTAATTCATTACATGTTTCTAACGTTATTGTTATATATTCATTAGGACTAATGGGAAATAAACTATCATGTAAATAATCATCAATATTTTTTGTGTTAGGGATTGGTTTATTCTTTCTTGTATTTTTATTCCCTTTTGTTCCTTTTGTTCCTTTAGATTTACGTGATGACATCTATAATATAATATGCAAATATAAATATTGTCACGGATTGTCATAAATGTACTCTACAAAAGTATAGAAAATTGATTACTAAATATGTATAGTTGTTATGGTATCAAACATTACAACAATGAATTTCACAGTATCCGCCCCTATCCGTAAGAAGACCATCTTGGTATTTGACGTAGAAACAAGTGGTCTTCTACCCAAAAAAGACAAATCGGACCCAAATCATATTCCAATTGAAGCGTATCCGCATATATTACAACTAAGTTATGCTTTGTATGATATTTCTTCAAATCAATTATTAGACAAATATGACACGTATATCAATGTAAAAAAAGAAGTGGAAATCAGCGATAAGATTACGGAATTGACAGGTATTACGCGACGTTCATGTAATAAGGGAGTTTCCATCGGAGAAGCTCTTAACAACTTTTACAAAGCCTATATTAGTTCTGACGTGATTGTCGCTCATAATATTGACTTTGACAAAAAAATGATTCTGGTAGAATTGGAGAGGAATAGACCAGAAATAATAAAAAATGCACCTGAATGTATGACAATATTTAATTCCACATATGAAGAATTAAATGGTGTAGAACATTATTGCTCTATGCGTAAAGGCACAGTCATCGCAAATATTATCGTTCCATCTAAGTATCCCGGAAAACCACCCAGTTTAAAGTGGCCGAGATTGAATGAATTATATGCCAAGTTGTTTGATGGAGAAACGGTTGATGGTCTCCATAACGCGATGGTGGATGTCTTGGTATGCTTACGGTGTTATATGAAAATGAGACATAACACCGATTGTGGTCTTCTTATGAAATCTAAATAAACAAATAATACTCACTTTTATGTAAAATATTAACTAATTACTTTTTCTTATGGACTTTCTTTTTTGAGGAACGTTTGTTCTTTTTTGTTTTTCTGGCTTTGTTTTTCTTGTTTTTTGTTTGTCTCTTCTTTGACTTACGTTTACCGCCTTCGGTTGTTGTACTTATCTCCTCAGCTTTTCTTTTTCCAGTAGCAGTACTATCACCAGCAGCATCGTCGCCTTCGATATCCATAGCATTAGCAGCAGTACTATCACCAGCAGCAGGAGGAGCTTTAAATATCGTAGCAGCAGTACTATCACCAGCAGCAGAAGGAGCAAAAAATGTAGCACCAGTAGAAGTATCATTAGTAGTCTTTCTTCTTTTTCTCTCACCTACTATTACATCACCAGTAGACGGACTATCTTCTATATCTAAATTAGCATCAATTTCGGGTAATATTCTTGCCAGAGCATTGTAATCAGTCGGTCTATTATCCTTTAAACTTTGAAATAATTTGTTTGCTGCAGTGGATAATGCAGAACCTTGAGTCATAAGTTCTTTTGCAACATCTTCATCTTCCATCTCATTCACCTTTGTATTTAACTCTACAATTGCGTCTTTTGATTCTCCAGCTTTAATAGCTGTTGTTGTAGCATAGTGACCGAATACTTTCTTTATAATAGTTCCTAAGGCGACAGTTGATAATATCCCGGTTCCAGCTGACGCATATGGTGCTATAGTTGTCGTCAAAGTATTTATGAAAGAAGCTATATTACCAGGGTTTGATATAGTAATCAACGCTATTTTGCCAGCAACATAAGATACTAATGCTGATTGTAAGTCTTTAGTCCATAATAAACGCATACACTCGTCTAATGTAGTATTCACTTTAGCATAGATAGCATTAACATATCCCATTAATATTTGAGATTTGGGAACCTGTGGTAAGGCAATTTGGCTTTCCACACGGGGGGTTTCTTTCAATCCTCGTATAACTTCAGCCACTGCGGTTGATATATCAGCTTCTTCATGCTCGTCTTGTTCAACAAGAGTTTTGAGTACACCACCACCACTAAGACCTAATTTTTCAATTGCATCATTCAAATCGTCCATATTAAACTCTTTTTCGTCAGAACGTTTTTCAACATAATCATTCACAACATCTACTTTACACTCCCCTTCCTCCACCATTTCAATCACATCATTTTTAACTTCGTCTGGAATTGACGAAGTTCTTATATTAGCAAATAATCTCTGGTACTTCTTCGGTATTTCAGAATCATCATAGGTTGATGGTAATTTACTTTTACGACTACTACGGTGAGATTTTTTTGGGAACTTTGTATCGTTATCTTTCATTGGGCCTGAGCCACGGTGACTTTTGATTGACATTTGTAATTATATAATAATGCAACATAATAATTAAGCCGAGCACATTTCACAAATTTCATCTTCTGTATTTTCACCTAAAGTAGTCCCTTTATTCTTTTCAGGTTCAATGGTAAATTGTTGTGCTTGATGGCGTGCTCTTCTACGTAAATAGTAAATACCAGTTTTCAATCCTTTATTCCAACCATAAAAATGCATTGATGTTAAATTATTATAAGTAGGGTCTTCCAACCACAAATTCAAACTCTGGCTCTGGCATACAAATGCCCCTCTATCAGCCGCCATATCAATCAAATTACGCATAGGAATTTCCCAAACAGTTTTGTATTTCTCCTTAATATCATCCGGAATAATATCTATCTGTTGAATGCTTCCGTTATTCGCAACAATGTTATTCTTAATTTTGTCATTCCACATGTCTAAATTCATTAAATCTTTCATTAAATATCTATTCACGACCATGAAATCACCCGCAATAGTTCTACGACTATAAATGTTGCTCGTAATTGGTTCAATACATTCATTATATCCTAAAATCTGTGATGTAGACGCAGTTGGCATAGGAGCCACCAACAATGAATTTCGTAGACCATATGTTTTAATTTGTTCTTTGAGTTCGTCCCAATCATACATCTTTACCTTTTCATTAGGGTCTACCTCCCACATATCAAATTGTAAAATTCCTTCACTCGCAGGAGACCCGTCAAATGTGCTATAACGACCATCTATCTTAGCAATCTGACATGATTCAGTCAAAGCAGCGTGATAAATGGTTTGAAAAATACGAAGATTGATTTCTTTCGCTTTATCAGACGCAAATGGTAAATTCAATAATATAAATACATCAGCAAGTCCTTGTACGCCAATACCAACAGGTCTATGACGAAAGTTACTGCGTTCTGTTTTCTTGGTAGGATAAAAATTAACGTCAATCACTTTATTCAAGTTATAGGTAACTGTACGCGCGACTGAATGGAGTTTTAGATAATCAAATTTGACATTTCCATCTTTATCCGTAATAATAAAAGCGGGTAACGCGATACTCGCAAGATTACATACGGCGGTTTCATTTTCATCAGAATATTCAGTAATTTCACAACATAAATTAGAAGATTTAATCGTACCCAGATTTTTTTGATTACATTTACGATTTACAGCATCTTTATATAACAAATATGGAGTTCCTGTTTCCATTTGAGCGTCTAAAATCTGAAACCATAAATCACGAGCCTTCATTGTTTTCCTACCTTTACCTAAGTTTTCATAATAGGTATATAATGTTTTGAATGCGTCTCCATATACATCAGATAATCCAGGACATTCATCAGGACACATTAGCGTCCAATCTTCTCCAGCCTTGACGCGTTCCATGAAAAGGTCAGACATCCAGATAGCATAAAACAAATCGCGTGCTTTTAAATCTTCATCTCCGTGATTTTTACGTAGATCTAAAAATGATTCAATGTCTGCATGCCAAGGTTCCATATACATTGCGAAGCTGCCATTACGCTTTCCACCTCCATTATGAACGAGACCATTATGAATAGTATAATTATGTTCGTGTTTCATCTGTAAATCATATACAATACCATCGTATTGGGTGGTTTTGACATCTTTTACACGTGTTAGTAGATAATTCTCATATTTCATGTATTTAAAAAATTGGTTGTCGTTATATTCTAATCCCATTAAGTCACATATTTCGGGGGTTCTTGGAATACGCAATGTATATGAAATTAGCTTATTTTCAATCACTCCGCGACTTGTCATGTGTTTTTCACCTACCCTATCGCGAATACTTCCACTTGTTAATATTCCCATTTTGAGACAAATTATACGAGCACTTTCAATCAAGTTCAATGATGTACTATCAAATACTACTTCGTTATTAGACAAACATCCGTCAGTTTCTAACATTCCTTTAAGAATGTACTTTAATTTATCAACTGGTAGATTCAACCATTTTGGCAATATACGTTTTTGTTTGGTTTCGTTATAAAAATCATTATATCTAAAAGGCAATTCAATCTGTCTATTCCAACGTAGACGTGTAATGTTTCCATCTACAGTAGTAAATGTTTGGATACTTCGTTTTTGGAAATAATCTTCTAAGTATGTCAGTGTATCTGATTTATTTTCAGTATGCATTGACACATAGCCAGCGGTATCATTCGAACAATTGATACATCCATCACCCAAAATTATACCATACGTTCTACAATCATCTTCTGTTATATTACTGACATCTTGTTCGTATTTAGGAATTGAATATACAATCATGTCATTTTCGTCCAACTCCTTTGCTTCTACCCATTCAAAAGTTGCATGTTTTTTTTCTAATCGGTTTCTGATAACAGTATAGTTTAATCCTTTTACCTGATTACGTAAAGCATATACAGGATGTTCTGGAGTAATACGTAATGGAAAGATAGAATGGGTAGTTTTAATTTCTAACATTTCATCATTATATACGTGTTCCAATACGTCTTGTATTACTTCCGTTTCACCAAGAGCATTATAAATTTGAGTAACACCTGATTCACAATGTTGAATTTCTTTAGGTCCATCAGTTGTATAAATAATAGTTTCGGGATGGACGCATTGATCCACATATTTTGCAGTGTGGTTAAATACACGTAACATAGGGACAATTCCATTAGAAGAACCATTTGTTCCACGAATATCACTACCAGAAGCACGCACATTATGAATATGGAGTCCAATACCACCAGCCCATTTTGAAATCAAAGCACAATCTTTCAATGTATTGTAAATACCTTCAATACTATCATCTTCCATAGCAATTAGATAACAAGAAGATAATTGTGGATGTGGTGTTCCCGCATTAAATAAGGTAGGAGTAGCATGTGTAAAATACTTTTGTGACATTAATTCGTATGTTTCTTTAATTTTCTCCATATCCTCCCCGTGAATACCCATAGCAACACGTAACCACATATGTTGTGGGCGTTCTACAATTACTCCGTTTACTTTCATCAAGTAAGCACGTTCAAGGGTTTTAAATCCAAAATAATCAATTAAATAATCTCGTGTATAATTACATAATTGATTAAATTCATCCTGATATGTTCGTGCTGTAATCATCATATCGTCAGTAATTAATGGTGAATGTTTCCCATGTTTATCTTTATTCATATATAATTTATTCATTGTATCAACAAACATGGATGATGTTTTTTTTGAATGGTTAGCAATAATTAATCGCGTTGCCAATGTACTGTAATCATGATGAACTGACGCCATACTCGCACATTGTTCGGCAGATAATTCATCAATTTTGGTTGTAGAAATATTATTATATAATTGGTCGATTACCTTCATTGCTAAGGATGTATAGTTGATTTTCAAACTATGTTGAAGAGCTGGAACTGGAATATCATAAGTTTCTTGCCCGATTGTCTTAATACGTTTCAAAATTTTATCAAATGACACGATTTCGGTCTCACCTGAACGCTTTGTAACGTGCATTTCATCATCAAAATTCTGAGTAGACGACATTTGTATATATTATTTATATACAAATATCTATATCGTTTACAACTAATATTTGGAATCCAATTTAATTAAACAAACCTTATTTGTCAATGGCATATTTGTTATTGTATGGCTTCCAGAAGCATCATTTATAGATACGGTTGTCTTTGGAATTCTTCGTTTTGGCGAACGATGTTCGTATCCTTCGATTTTTTCTTTTTCAATAGTATCCCATACTTCTTTTATGTTATGAATTGCCTTAGAAAACCAGGTTCTATTTCGCTGTATCAAAACACATGATATCTCATCTAAATACCAATATAGTGTATTGAATAGTATCATATTATCAACCGTTTCTTTCTCTTTTGTTATCCATTCATCAATTGATTCAGGAGTTAACGGTATATCCAAAGGCATATAGTGATATGTGGGATTATCATTTTCACTAAAATCACTGTTTATAAAATATAATACTATTCCTCTATATTCCGAATTCGTTGAATTGTTATAAAAATCCTCTTTATTATCGTACTCTTTAATACGCGTTTCCACAAAATCACAGTTGTCTAAGTCACATGTTTCCATTTGGATTTGGGTTTGAATCCAGTACTCTTCTTTCGGTATTCCAGTAATTTCACGATTTACAATATTCTTTATTTCTAACATAGTTCCGTATTTTTCACTTGATGGTATTATATTAATGCCATCGGGAGACGCACCGATGTAAGGATATATGGAATGACGTATACATCCAAATTCACCTATCTTTGTTTTGTATAAATCCTCATAAATCATTGTAGTTATAGGCTCATATTTGACACCCCAATGCATAGCATTTGATGTTCCATATGAAACTCGTTCGACTGGATTATCATATGCTTTACATTTTTCATATATCAGACTGTTTACTTGTGATTGACTTCCCAACGCTTTCCATAAACTACTTGCTGATAATAAGCTATTTCGGAATTCATACCATTCAGGAGTGCGTTGTGCGGGTTGAGGTTGTTTTTGGATATATTCAATTATAGTTGTTAATTCTTCTTTTGAATATTTGTTTTTATCTATCAAATCTGGAGTACTTTGTACGGAACGAGGTACAATATGGCTATTGTACGCTAAATACGAGTCATGTTGCGATTCTACAAATTCAACTATTTGTTGGAATTCATCTTCGTCACATATATTTATATTTTCCCATTCAATCCACAAGTTAATGCTGATACTATCAATCATGTCTTTATAAAATTTGGGGGATGATATTTTCAGTATATTATGAGTATAACAATCTTCGAATTGTTCGTAAATATCTTCAATGATATCATCGATTTCATCTTCTTCAAATGAATCAAATAATAACATGGATTCTTCGGTTTTACAAGATATAGATGAAGATATAGAGGTTTCATCTATATCAGATTCATATAGCGAATTGTTAGTAGATAGTGTGAATGTGGTATCGGTTTCGGTCTCAGTGTCTTCACTATTGCTGGTAAAATAAAACTCTAAATCACTCTCACTCATTTTATTGTAATCTGTAATATTATATCATATTCTTTCTATACAGTTTTTACGTATTACTCTAATAGATTTTTATCAATAACGGTTTCTTTCAATATATTACTGATTATCTTCTTTTCAAACTTTTCATCTTCTTCCTTACCATAACCACCTAATGATGCTTTGGAATATTCAAAGAACTTATCGCATTCTGGTGTATCCAATATATCGTATTTTGGGTTTTCGGCTATCCATGGATGCACTTGGGCTTTGTTCTTATTCGCTACTATGCGGACTGCTTTACTTAAATGCTTTTTTGTTTCATCTTCTTTCGCCCATACATCGGAATCTTTTACATAGACCGTTTCGCGTTTCAAATCCGTACAGTGGATTGGTCTTACATGGGGATGCATATCGCGGATACGCTCTAACATGATATCGGATATCCCTCTTACATACCCTACTTCTCCTGTATTGATAAAATCATTTACCGACAATACGATTGACTGAATGAAATCGTTTAGATTGATAGCATCTTTACATGTCTCATTCAAAAATACGTTTAAATTGAACTTGTTGTTTGTTGTATTGTTGATTGTATTGTTGTTTGTCGTATTTCCTGTGTTCTTTGATAGCTCTATAATTGTATCTTGTTGGTCTGTCATTTTCTGTTGTTGATCTACCATTCTCTTATGTTGTTCTACCATCATCTCCTTGAATTCTTGGTTTTGTTTCAGTAACTCTATTACCAAGGATGAATCTACTGGGGGTGGGACTTGGACTACTTGGGTTTGGTCTTGTTCGGTTATATTTTCACTCGTACATTTCTGTTTGTGATACCATAAACTATTTCGGGCTTTATATACCTTACCACAAGAGCACTCAAATATGTCGGGCTTATTATCAGTTCTATTTATTCTATTTATATGTTTTGCTGTCGTCAAGTGTGTATCGTAATTACTTTTCTTGCTGCTAACAAAGTCACATACTTCACAATAATATTTACATGCTTTTTTTGGCATTTTATTTGTTCTAAATAATCTATATATGGTGAACACACAATAATGCTTTATATCATTACTTTCATTAATATACTTAAATTTTATGCAACCAATAATAACACTCATAAATCCAAAAATACTGCAATATCATCACAAACGCAATTTTAGAAACATATTAAAACAAAACTATCTCGGCCATATCAAAAAAGGACATTTATAAAATGTCCTTTTTTTCAAATCATAGCCATTTCTTTTTGGTATTATTTTATTTGATTTAAGAATTAGTAGTAATATTAGTAGTATGTGAACTAATAATCTTTGATAACTCTATAATTTTATCTTGTTGTTCGGTCATTCTCTGTTGCTGTTCTGTCATTCTCTTATGTTGTTCTACCATCATCTCCTTGAATTCTTGGTTTTGTTTCAGTAACTCTATTAATAATGATGAATCCACGGTGGGTGGGACTTGGGCTACTTGTGTTTGGTCGGGTTCTACATATTTACATTTATTACGATGTTTCCATAACCCGGAACGAGAATTGAATTGTTTACTGCAATTACCACATACAAAAGACAAATGGGTAATATTAGTTCCACTCATTTCCCGAACATGTTTTCGTGTCAGTAAATGACGATTATAATCTTTTTTGTTTTGGGTTTCAAAACAACATTTATCACAAGTAAATTTCCATGAACGTATTGAATCGTCTCCATTCTTAGATTCGTCCGTAGTTAAACAATCGCGTTTAATAACATTTGTACGATGTGTGTTAGTAGTGTTATGTATATCCAATAGATTATTCGAACCAAAATAAACATCACATACTTTACAATAAGGGCGTTCATGTGGCAGTGTATATTTCATCAGTTTTGGTTTTGGTTTTGGTAATGGTTCTATACTATTAAGAGTAGCTTTATAATCTTCAAAATAGGATTGCTCCAGTTTTTTAGCTGCATATAAATCATCACAATTATGAAACGCAATTATTTCCATCATCCAATTGTCCCACCCCATATTATCTCGTATAGTCTTGTATAATTTGCAATTGTAATTCGACGATTTATTATTTTTGCAACCTTGCTTATGTGCGTATTTTCTCTGAACGAAATTCGTAGTATGTCCTATATATAGGTCATCTATAGATGCGTCTTTACAATAAATTTTGTAAAATATCGTATTTGAATAATCAATATCAACCTTAGGCATCTTATATGTAGTTATATGTTATAGTGTTTATATTATTTTAGACTATATAAGATAATACATATACATCGTTCATCTATTCTAATCAAAGTGTGGTATTTATGTATGAAGTCAATATCAGTAGATTTAACTCCCAAAAAAACAAGAGAAGAAATCGAAGAAGAAAAACATATAAGAGAACAAGAGAAGAAATCAAAGAAGCATCAAAAACGTGTTGTAACAAACCATAAAAAATGGGAATTTACAGAAGAAGAATTACAATGTTCTCAACAACTCCAATATATAATGCAAATAGAAGATGAAAAAGAGAAAAACACAAAACAATACAAGTGTATTTCCGAGAGCTTTAGACAAAAACTAAGTAGTTATCGTAGTCAAGACACTCAAAAGGACCGTTATTCCGAAGAGAATTTTACAGATATAGAGAACATTATAGAATTGTTACAAGAATCGGGCAATATATGCTATTATTGTAGAGAACCGGTCAATGTTCTCTATGAATATGTGCGCGATCCGAAACAATGGACGCTTGAGCGAATAGATAATAGTATAGGTCATAACAAAGGAAATTTAATGATAGCATGTCTAAAATGTAATATAGGTAGGAGAACAATGCATCAGGAAAGGTATGTATTCACAAAACAATTAAATATAGTAAAAAAAGAATAACAATGAAACTGATATATAAACATGTATACAATTGTTCTCAATGTCAGATATAAATAATAATAATATTGAGAACAATCGCCAGAATATCTACAATAAACTGGACTATTTTTACAAAACCAATAAAATACCTCATTTAATATTTCATGGTGAATCTGGATCTGGTAAGCGTTATATAGTAGACGAATTTATACAAAAGATATACAAACAAGATAGACAAAAGATAAAACAGAACGTAATGATTGTAAATTGTGCTCACGGTAAAGGTATAAAATTTATACGTGATGAATTGAAGTTTTTTGCGAAGACAAATATGAGGTCAGATTCGGGTGCATCTTTTAAAACAATTGTATTGATTAATGCCGATTTTTTAACAATAGACGCCCAATCCGCACTAAGACGATGTATAGAATTATTTAGTCATACTACCCGTTTTTTCATCATTGTAGAGAACAAACACAAATTATTGAATCCAATATTATCACGTTTTTGTGAATTGTATGTTCCTGAATATGTAAAAGACAGTAAAATCGAAAATTTACATCAACATTTTATAAAAGAACATATAAACCATGTATCTAATACAAACGAATGGTTAGACGCCCATTTAAACCCCGCTGATATAAACGAACATGTTGAGGTAATGGATTTTGCTGAAAAATTTTACCAAGAAGGATTGTCTTGTTATGACTTTATAGAATGGGTGAAATATACAGATACATTATCGGATATAAAAAAGAATGAATTAATCATATGTTTTAATACTATAAAATCCGAATTTAGAAATGAGAAACTATTGCTGTTATATTTGTTAGATTATTTGTATTTACGTTTAAACCCAACCTTAAAAAGTGTGTTAACAATATAATTAGATGGACGATTTTGTTTTATCCAACTTACAAGAATCAAGAAATGAATGGTGTAGTCGTTTAGTAAGTATTTTCACACCTTTAATTTTAGGGGGTATAAAATCATTATTTAATGAATCATGGAAATTGTGTATTGACAATGATGAACCAAACAAATATTTAATGACATTCCAAAATCTATTATCAAGGATTCCCAAATGGAATAATGAAATAATCGAGGATGAACGAAAACGCATAATTGAACGTAGTGGTTGTAATTATTTAGAAGATTTGATAACTTGCGTCCATATTATTCAACTCAAAGTTCTTACGTGTATCCGTGTTGGAAATAAACAAAAGAA
>Ga0222674_1000603_pt1 | contig 11731 bp, 10 predicted proteins | sample AntAcemetagen866_FD_179804 | JGI IMG/M metagenome (GOLD analysis project Ga0222674, IMG submission 179804) | Saline water microbial communities from Ace Lake, Antarctica - #866 | ecosystem: Environmental > Aquatic > Non-marine Saline and Alkaline > Saline | place: Antarctica: Ace Lake...
AGAATTTACAGAAAATAAACCTTCCTGGTCATGAATCTGGCTAGAAGTATAGCCAGCCATGGCCGTAGGGATCTCCTTCATTAATGCATCATTCTTATCCAAGCCCCAGTCTAAGTCTAGCCTATTGTTAAGTTCTGGAGCCTTATTGTTAATAACTGGAAACTTTTTAGACCAGTCCACGGTCACTTCACGATTAAAATACGTGTCAGCAAAATCAATCTTCACCTCCTTATTCCAAACATTCACCCAAATAGCCAAATTGAATAATTTCCTCAGCTCCTTCAGAAGTTCAGGAATTGTTAAGTCTGGCAGATGATTCTTGTAATAGATATCAGTAGCACCATCAAGACTGAAAGTATTGTAGATAATTAACCGCTCCATACTGGCATCGTCAAAGAAATCACCACTAAAACTCACGCCAGTCAGCTCTGTAATTTTCTCAAACACCCACCTCATAAAAAACATTGGAGTCTTGGGACCAGCCAAATAAGCACCGGCATTAAAGTCATTAACATAGCCGCTATATCCAGCAGCATCATTGCCATAAAAAGCAGCATTGTCAATCTTCGGCAAACAAAACTTGGCAGTAGCCACGTCAGGGTCGGCCACAAAAGGATCAGGAATAACCTCGCTTCCCATCTCCATTTCATTCAGTTTGGTCTCTTGAAAATCACCAAATAATTCACCAAGATTCTGTGTATAGAATACCTGAAAACCATTAGCATCCACGTTTTTTAGTTGGATATAGCCACGCTCTAGCATTCGTCCATTGATGCGTTTCTCGCATAAATAGTCTCTAAACTTGTAACCAACAGCATTATTAGCATAGTGCCCAAAAATGTTATTATTGATTGCTGAGTGAGGAAGCGTGAAATCTAAAACCTTACTACCTCTAACAGAATCAAAATCCAATAGCGGATTATAACGCTCCAGCGTAGTAGCCTCCGTAGGCGAAATGGTAGCTTCCATTCCGTCAATAATTATTTGGTGCATATCTATATCTAGTTTAAATCCAACATCTATAAATCACTCTTTCTTTCAGCCTCAAACTGAGCATACAAAGCACCATTTAAATCATGCAATGAAATTCCAGACGGTTTATTGGCTATTGACTTTAGAATTTCATTGGAGAGAGAAATCAATTGCAAAACTTCTCCCATAGCATTATTAGAGTTGTCAAAGTCTTTAATACGACTTGGATTAGCAGCTGCCAATCCTCCATCCTTATAATAACCAGACTTAGTGGCTCCTGACCCATCCCGACCGGTCATTGAGCCTGTCGAAATGCCACTCAAATAGTTTAAATGCCCACCATCTTTATAGATTTTAGCACCATTTTTGTGCATCGAGCTGTGGAGTAGTGCATCTATCAGCGGCCTATTATTCGCATAAGTCACTCGGCTCAGTATCGGCTCACCACCTTCTATCTCACCTACACGAGTCCCACGTTTATTATCCCAAAGACTTATCCCACCTTCGTTATGACTAGGCCCATAAGGAATCATACCACCATCCGCCATTCTAGGGCCATTGGTGTGGAGAGGAGGAGGAGGAGGAAGAATGGGAAGATCACGCTCAGGAATATTTATTTGGGGGTTCAGATCGGATATCTGAGACAAGGTTGCATAAATCTCATTCAACTTTTCAGCTGTAATTACTCCTTGCGTATAAGCCGCAAAAGCAGCATCCCTAATAGCTTCATATCCAACAATCATCAGATCCTTTAGACGATCAAAACTCGCAGCCAAAGCATTATCCTTCTCTACACCCAGTCTGGTTACTTCGTCTGTATGCCGTTTGTTTTCAGCTTCTATGTCTGCATTTTTTGTCTTCTCCAGGTCTATCTGCCTAACCTGATTGTTTAATGCCAGATCCGCAATTCTTTCATCTGCTTCTTTCCGAAGCCTTTCCGTTTCGCTGTACTCTTTCCGTTTCTGACCTTCAGAGTTAACTATAAAATCTAGCTCAGTATTATACCAGTTTTCAAGCGTCGATAGTGCTTTTGCCCTAGCTTCTATCGATGCATTAATTGCATCTACTTGGCTCTGGTCCATTCCCTCCGTTATTTGCACATCTGCCAAAGCGAAGGTTTTCATGATACTACTCCGCTTTCCTGCATATTCTGCCGTTACGGATAGTTTACTATCTTCATTGGTAATTAATGCAAGTAGCTGCTGACTCAGATTCTCCTTAACCGCCAAAGTCTCTGCATCAAAAGCTTGATTATTCAGCAGCATGTCTTTATCAAACAAGGCCTGAATGTTGGAAATAGCTTGATTGAAGAAATTATTCTCAGCAGCCAGTTTAGTTTCATAGTTGGCTAAAACTAATTCGGCATACTTAGTTTCTTCATTTATAAGATCGAAATAGGGCAGTGCAGTACCTCGTTTTTGCGGATCAAAACTATCCCAAATCTGAGTAATATTGGCAAGTTGATTTTCCAACTCTGCATCAAAATCTAGCTCAGGGAAAGCCAGCTCTCCATATAGTTTATCCAACTGCCCCAGCGAAGAGTTTAGGAAAGCCAGCCTGTCAGTCTGTTTATCCCATCGAGCCTCATTCCTAGATTCCAGTCTTTCTATTTCTCTTTCTATTTCTGCTATTTGTTCTTTCCATTTCGCATTAGCCACGTCTATGACACCAGTCATAATCGAAAAAAGAGCCGCTATGTAATCACCCTTGGCTAGACTCTTGGTGAAAGTCATAAGGCCATCTGTCACAGCCTTTTCTACATCATCCATTTCATCACTCACAACTGATGAAAGCTTCTTAAAAATAGTAATAGCAGCATCAACCGACTTCTGACGTAATTCCTCCTCTTTTGCTAACGTGACCCTAGTGGCCTCCAGTTTATCCCCTTCCAGATTGTTAAGCCCCTTATTAAGCACCTTTTTTGCGGCTATTTGCCTATTATTCGCCTCGGTAATAATGTCAGATCTTTGAGCCTCGGTTAATTCCGTAGCGGCTAGTTGGTCTACTTTCCATTTCTCAATCTCCTCTAGCTCTTTATCATAAATCAACTCTAATAATTGCTCACGCAATGCCCACCGCCTCTCATTGTTTTTATTTTCAGCATCAATCAACTCTTCCAGCTCCTCTTTTTTATGCTCAAAAGTCCAGTCTGTTACTTTTTTATTCCATTCCTTAATTAATTTAGTCTGTGTTTCCCGGTCTTTCTTTTTCCTATCCTCCTCGTCAGCATCCAGCTCTTCTATATCCTCTATAAGTTTTTCACGAAGAGCCTTGAGAAGTTCCGTTTTCACGCTTTCAGCGGCCACACTATTCTCAATAGCCTCTTCCTCCGCCTCAAACTTCCTAAGCAGCCTCACCTCATTCCGTTCTAGATCATCTTCAATATTCTCCTCCCATATATCATCCAGCTTGGCTATTAAAGCCTCATTGGCTTTTACTTCAGCTGCAGATCTATCTTCTGTAGTTTCCTTTTCTACATCAGCTCTTTTAGTTAGTTCAGCCGCAGTCGATATCGTTACTTCTTTATTCCCTTCCACTTCCTCTTTAGTCTGAAACTTCAATTTACTTAGAAGCTCCTCACTACTTTTAGCCAGGGCAGCATTCCCCTTTAAGAATCCCTGCACCTGCTTATCTTTCGCTATTATAAGGTTTTGAATGTTTTCAGCCTCACTTTTATAAGTATGTGCTATGCCAGCGGTACCAGTAACCATCGTGACTCGTCTAGTACTGGCGTCCAGAAGTTCTTTTTCTAACTTTATTTTTTCCTTAATAGCATTGGTGGCAGCGGCATTATTTTGACTAAGCCTTACTTCGTTTTCAAGCAACTTTGCTCTCACCACAAAATCAGCATTGGTGGACCTTATAACTCCAGACAGTTTTTTTTCAGCCGTTTTCAAATCGGTTATCCCTTTCAAGTTATCAGGATAAAGCTTTATTAACTCATCTAAAGCCGTTTTCCTGTCTTCCAGCGGGTTATTCCCATTTAGCACTGTTTTAGCTAAATTGTTAAATTCCTCTTGCTGCATCTTCAGAGGAGCTTGGCTCTCAGCTATTTTATTGTTAAGGTCGTCCATCTCCCGAGTAGACTCCGCCACCGCCAGCTTGTATCCCTGATAAGCCGTCACCGCTAGTGTTAATATCGTAATTATTAATCCTATCGGATTTGCTTTAAGGGCAGCATTAAATCCCTTTGCTGCCGTAGTAGCCACTAGGGTAGCCTCGGTTTCCACCACAGTAGCGGTAGTTAGAGCTCTTTTCGCTAATAGTGCTTGTCCATAAAGCAGCTGCTGCAGTTTCATTACGCCATTTTTCAGGGCAGCAGCAGCAGCACTAGCACGAATAGCCACCTGATACGCAATTAGAGACGTAACAGCAATTCCCACTATTTTACTCAGCCTATCTATATGATAGAGCATTATCTTGAATATCTCAATACTGCCCTCAAAAAGGTCTATCACACTATGAAAAACTGGCTTGAATTTATTGCCAAGCTCCACTCTGAAAAAGTCCCAAGCATCGCCCAAATTACTAACTCGGCCTTCTAGTGTTTTAGAGACTTCAGACGTCATGCCCGCTACACCATTATAAGCTCCCATCGCCACGATGGCATTATAAATAGCCTTTTCATTATTTTTTACATGCTGCGTTTGTCCTTTAAAAGCTAAAGAGATATCATCTCCATTCTTTCGCATTCTTATACCAAACTCCTTCAGACGTTCCCCTTCGCCCATTTGTGCATCTAGTACCGCCTCTGTTAATTGGTCAAAATCTTTGCCCTGGCTGGCTGCTAAGTCCGCCAATTTCTTAATTTCTTCCATCGTTGGCTTCACACCCCTATTCACGTATTTGATGAAACTATCCGTCATTTCATCTACGCTTATAGGTGTAGTAGCTGCCACCTCCTTTATCATCCGCATAGCAGCAGCAGCCTCAGATTGGCTACCTAGCGTATTTTTAAGAATAACATCATATTTCTCAAACTTACCGGTCAGGTCAAACACTTGCTTCCCAAAATCAATAATCTGCTTCCCAAACTGTATTATGGCCTGCACCGCAAATGCCCCTATAATCCATTTTTTAACACTTCCCCAAGCAGATTCGGTGGACTTAGCATCTTTCCCTAATCCACGCACCTCAGCACGAGTCTCAGAAATTTTCTTATTCACAGGCTGGATTTCCTTCATCTTAGCCAGCCATTCGGCAGAACCTATCTTCAGTTTATTGAGTTCAGAATTAAGTTGGCGTTTATTGGCCACCAGCTCATTATAACTAGCATTATTAATGTCAATTTGAACAGCCAGCTTCTTATGCTCCTTGGTAATATCCCTAACCAGCAGCTTCCCCTCTTTCCATACCTCAGTCCCTTTCTTATTGTCAGCCTCCATGAGCGTTAGCTCAGACCTCACATCTTTCAGGCCACCTTTTAGAGAGTCAAGACTCCTTTCAGCCTCATCACCCAGTATCTTAACCCTGAGCTGGGCAATATCTTCCATTGTAGATGCCATAGAATATCAGTTTAATTCTAACACAATTACAGCAGCCATTCAATCACAAGACAGGGCAAAACTCCAAACACAAAAAAATACCGACTCGCAGGGCAAATCGGTATTAAAAATCACACATCCACGAAAAAATATCTTAAAAAGACCAGGTAGGGGATATTAACTGCTGATCCCCCGTGATTCCTAGCTCCATATCTTTCAGTAATTATTTAAGGTATCCTAAACATTAATAGGCTTCATATCCCTCAGACAAAGCTTTAGTGAAACTAACGTAAAGCAAATGTTTTCCATAACAGCCCCCTCCAAGCAGTCAAGCCCAGTAGTAATGGTATCATGCACATGCTCCACATCTTTAGACATCTGCTCGAAATCTATCTTGCCATGTCTGTCTTTCATTGTATTTAGTAGGGGAGCCGCATTATAAAAAGTAGTCTTTCCGTCTTGTTCTACTTCCCATAGCACAGGTTTTTTGAAATGCTCTTGATTTTTCATAGTTTTGAATTCTTGATAATTAATAATTTATTTTATTGATTTGGAGGCCTCTGGTGATGCAGAGGCCTTTTTTATTTACACCGTTTCAGTCAATGAGTCTGTAGCTGCCTTTGATTTTAGTTCACTCATGCCATCAAAAAGAGTCTCCACGCTATCAAAGAATTGATTTTTTATAGAATGCTCCCAGCTCTTCACCTCTTTTTGCAGTTTAAGCATTTCTATATAATCCTCATTGGCAGTAAAACGAGACACTAGTATTTTTAGTCGGTCTTTTTTTGCCTTAAGTTCATACATGTCCATCATCTTAGCCACATAAATTCCCGTTTTCCTAATTTGAGGTAATACCTCTTTAGTAATCCATCTTTTGAAATTCCTTGCCTCAGGTTTTGTACTTGTAAATATTAAATTATACATCCCAGATTCGTTAACTAAAATCACTTCTCGAACCTGACCTGCTCCGCTTATTTTGCGGAGCAGCCTATCATCTTCATCGAGTTTTTTAGTAGCACTTGTGGTGTCTTTTAGTCCTAAAACACTACATAAATCATTAGCCACAAACCACGGCTCCCCTTCCTGAAATATTTGCCCTATCTCCTGCTCAGTCTCAGGATAATTTAAAATTTGTAATGCATTCATTATGTCATTTTTGTTTATTGTTGTCATAAATGTAAACTAATATAAAGGCATGATCCTAATAATTATTAAATTATTTATTTACTTTTGTGACATAGATAAATACTTATGAGTACAAAGATATATTTAGAGACGCCTGATGAACTTCATGCTAAAGTGAAGAGATTACAATTTGATTACCTTGAAAAGGGAATTAAGAAAAACTTGAAGGATATTTATTATGAGGTAATTCAAAAAGGTTTTGAAGCTATTGAACAAAAAAAAGCCACTCAGAAATAATTTATTTTATTGATTGAGAAGCCCAGCCCTCACTGGGCTTTTTTTATGCCTCAGTTTCTGAATCATCATCTCCAAAAATATTAAACTGCCCATTGGAGGCTTTGTAAGATTCATAAGTTACTCCACGGGCTCCTTTTAGATTCTTTTCTATGGCCTGTAGCTTGTCCTTTGCCGTTCTAAAATGCAAACTAGCATCTTCACGCATCTTTAAAATTGTCTCTATCTTATTTTGCTTGGTTTCTACATAATCTGCATACCCAGCGAAGTAGTCATAAAGCACATCATAACACAGTATCTGATATTTCAGTACGGCCTCCCTGGCACTTTCTTTCACATTCCGGCTATCTATCCTAAACAGCCAGCCCAGAGAATATTTTAATGGAAGACAGAACATTTCATAGCTCTTTCCATCCTTTCCAGTTGAGACCCCTAGGGTACCAACTGAACTTAGAATTGGATCCTCTTTTATTTTCTCGATTTGCTTATTTGCCGCTACTCCCAAAGCCTCACATATCGGCTTCACAGGTACTAGCTTTTCGCCATTAACAGAGATTTGAATCTCCGTTCCATTTACTTTTCCAATTGTCTGAATAATCGCTTCCATACTTATTAGGTTATATTAAGATATATTTTCTAATACAAACTAATGCAGAATATGTTGGTATTGCAAATATTTTTTAATGTAATTTATAATAACTTATATTTGCAACATGAAGAAAATACAAATTTCTGTCTCTGATGACGCTCATATACTTCTACTGTCAGAGCAGTTCGAACGAAAAAAGAGTAAAAAGAAGAGAACAACTCTTGTCCAAATTGCTGGAGACCTTTTGGAAGAAAAATTATTTGAGGACACTATAAACAAAAAAGCCACTCAGAAATAATTTATTTTATTGATTGAGAAGCCCAGTTTGCATCTGGGCTTTTTTTATGCCTCAGTTTCCCTTACTTCTACATCTTCAAATGCCACAATATCATTGTCTAGATCGTCTTTTAATAAATAATGCTCCAGAGTTTCAAAGGAAGCCTCCCTTCCATACGCCACATCCTTTCCATCCAATTCTAAAAGCTTTACTGCATTTTCCTCGCTTATATCTTTTGGCACTTTAAGAGTGACAGTGTGATAATTTACACTTTTCGCTACTATACTAATTTTTTTCATTTGTGTTTGGTTTAAATAATTCAACTTGATTCACCTGTTGCATCTTAATTGCTTTATCTAGTCTCTTTTGTTCAATAATTAACAATTGCTGAGCCTTATACTCCTCTGTTTCATGTAACTTATTTGTTGCCACAGATACAGCGTCCATATTTATAAAACTCTTTTGTGCTAACTCTGGTAATTGTCCAAATAGCAGTTCATCAATTGTTATATAAATCCAAACTTCGAATTCTGGATTTAACCAGGCGGCAAATTTTAAAGCTAAAACTCTATGAAACCATAATCCCGATCTTCCTTTATTTTCAAATATTTCGTCGCTATCACTTAGGCCTAATCTCCCCCTAAAGTGGGGGAGATTAGACGCAGCAATGAAAGCTTTTGTACTCTTTAATTCAACCCTATTGAAAAAAATATCTAAAATCAAATAAGATCCCTCTCCTCGAGGAGAGGGCTGGGGTGAGGAGCATTAAACACCCTCCATCTCCTCTTTCATAAAGATTGGAATATGCTTACCCAGATTGGTCATTAATCTACGTCTCAGCACATTCATAAAAGCAGATTTGGTCTTATTATACCGCCTCCGTTTAGAATCATGTTTTACTATCGGCACATGCTTTCTGTGAGCCAGAAGTGTGTTCAAAAAACGAGTTTTGGCATTTTTCACAGTTAGCACAGATCTGCCCTCATAGCCATTAATCCATCCCAGTTTATTCAGGTCTATCCGATCCACAAATTTCTTCATGGCATCAATATTCGGCACATGGTTATAGGTGAGCTGCTTCATATCTTTGAAACGCCACCATTTCTTAAAAAAGAATTGAGCAGTCATCCCTAGACCCGCAGATTCCTTAATCACAATAGCATTCACAGAGTCGTAAAGGGAATCAGTAGCTCTAAGGTCAGACTTATCTATAGCACCTTTAAAATATTTCACACCATCTCTGGTAAGGGTCTTAACCATCTGAGCCACATCATCATAAATCTCCTCGTCAGTCATTTCTATAAATTAAAATTCCTTATAAAATCAATTTATGACGATAACCCTTGCGGTTATCTGGCAGTCTAAATTGATATGCTTATTTGGCTACTTTCTTACGCTAAGTAAAGTAGTGCCCGTCTGGCAGGACAGCGAAGAACAAACCTATTTCACAATCCTAAATTCAAAATGCTAAATACTAAACATAAAATAAATTCAAATCAGGCACAGCCACCTTAGCCTGCCCATCCCATTTCCAGCTCAGCGTATTCCCCATAAAGCCACTTTCATTATAAACACGCACTTTCAGCTTTAAAAATTCGCCAGCCACCATCGTCACTGCAGTAGCATTTTTGTCCAGACTGGTACCGGCATTATAAGCCCACTTATCTAGTATGAGTACATCTCCCAGCCATATTCTAACGCCATCATCCACGTTGGCTATCAGCGTAACATCACCAGAAACGGCCGCTTTTAAATAACCTTCAAATTCTACAACAGCCTTATCATTGTTCACGCCAGCTGTGTCAGCATCAGGAAATGTGTCGTCAAAACCATTGACATTTCCATTCGTTTCCACACTCTCATGAGTAGCCGCGGTAGTAAAATCAAAAGCAGGACCATAGCCCGCAGCGTTACTTATGAAATTCCAAAACTTTGCCCTTAGCCCATTAGTATTAGGCAAAATACACGCACCATTGGCATTGGCATAAGCCTGTGTATTCAGAGCATTCCAAGCCGCCAAAGCCTTAGCATCGGCATCAGCCTGGCTCAGTTCACTACCCCATTTTTCAGCGGCTATGGTTATCGTCACAGCACCGCCAATCTCGGGATCATCACATGTAGTATTCCTATAATCAGAAACTCGAGCATATTCCGCAGATTTATAAGGCGTAGTAGCCACCGCACAAGAGTCAGATTCGGCAGGAGCTAGATAGCCATCCTCGTTCACCGTATTGGGTTTCACTTCACGCGGTTGCACAGCCGTGCCGTCATCTAAGTACACCTTTTGCAGCATTATAGCACCAGATAAGCCATAGCGTTTTCCATTAGCATCTAGCAGGCAAGCCGTAGACAGAGGCGTCCAAGTAGTAGGCCTCGCTTCAGAAGCAGCTTTCACGGGCAAATCACTAAAATTAGATTCCTTATTGGAGTACTCAAAAACAAAAGACCGGCTAGAAATTTCCTCAGCATCATCAGCAATAGGATAGCCATCCGTTTGATTAAAAATAGGAATGTGAGCCCGGTCAGTCACCAAATAATACGCTCTCGCAAAAATGAAATCAGTCAAATAAAAAGCCAAAGCCTTATTGATCCAGTGCATCGCTACGCTCAGGCTTCGCATAGCAGACTTAGATATAATCTTCCGCTCAGCAGCCTGAACCAGATAATCATACCCCACAAAATGCTCACCCATTAAAGTATCAACGCTTACGTTAGTGGCCGACTGGCCATGAAGTGTTAATAAATCAAAAACCCCGAATGCATTTTCAAAAAGAACATACTTCGTGTTTCGCCTATAGCCAGCCTCAGCCTTAAAATACCTAACCTCACTAATCCGCTCAAAAGCACCGCCATCTATCTTTCCTACCAAATAAACAGTAAACTTAGCCACATCCATATTAGAGATAGCCACTGGGCAGCTCACAGGGAAACCGTAAACACCCATCGGCTCTATGCCCTGAGTATTTAGCGTTTCAAAACTGGCCTCAGCACCATCATTATAAGTCACCACCGTTTTTAAAGCCACTTCGGCTAAATCAAAATCGTACTGATGAAGCCAGTAAAGCCGCTCAGGTTGGCCATCCTGATAATAACCACCGTCAGGCTTATTGGTCAAAAACCTACGATTGGTCCCAATATAATCCTTCACAAAATCAGAATGATATTCAGCATAATCATGCTCAGAAATCCCAGACCTCAAAGCCCATCTACTAGTAAGAGTCACCGTCGCCACATTCACAGCAGCATCTTCCACCCTGTACACACAATAATATGGCGTTGTCATTCCATTAATTGTCGTGATTGCGTCTAATCCAAACTTCGGGTCCATGGCTCCAGCACTAGCATTAAGCTGCTCCTCCAAAAAGCCAGAGATCAGATCTTGAATCTCAAAAAACGCACCATGGTAAATAGCTACACCGCCATTACTTTCCACAGGCCGCTCCCGAGCCTCCAAAGTCTCAAAGAGTTCAAAACTGGAACTACCAGGAGCTTCTGGAAGATACACATCCAAAAAATAAGCAAGCTTAGTACGCACATACTCACCAGCCAAATCATAAGCAGGCACATTCACCACTATCTTATTACGAGCCAAATCCATCGCAATAGCACTACCGTCGAGCAAATCCTCTATAACCATAACTTAAAATAAATAGCTGTTAGCATTAAACACCATCTCCAAACTTAACCGCCAGCCATAATGGCTTTCAGCCCAGTCTCTTGATATTTCATTCTTCTCCATTTCATCTTCCAGATTAAGAATACCCTTGCCTTTATTATCAGCAATTAGCTTTTTCTGAAACTCACCCATGAGCGTAAACATTGCAGCAGACGCAGCCCTTTGTTTTGCCAAATCATCTAAAGGAGCCGTAGCAATAAAATTTATATCCACATGGAAAATGTCAAAATAACTGCCGCCGCCATTACTATTAAACTTAATAACAGGAGACTCTAGCCAGATATAAGGGTATGCAAAATCTGGACAGCCAGTCG
>Ga0222674_1000604_pt1 | contig 11729 bp, 16 predicted proteins | sample AntAcemetagen866_FD_179804 | JGI IMG/M metagenome (GOLD analysis project Ga0222674, IMG submission 179804) | Saline water microbial communities from Ace Lake, Antarctica - #866 | ecosystem: Environmental > Aquatic > Non-marine Saline and Alkaline > Saline | place: Antarctica: Ace Lake...
ACTATACATTAACAAAGAAACCAATTAACAAAGAAACCAATTAACAAAGAAACCAATTAACAAAGAAACCAATTAACAAAGAAACCAATTACAAAGAAACCAATTAATAAAGAAACCAATTAACAAAGAAACCAATTACAAAGAAACCAAAATGAGCTTCCCATTGAATATGAAAACCGGCTTCGGGGAGGCTACCGAGAATGATGTGGACCAAGTGCTATACAAACGCATTGGTAGTATTTTAACTTACTTTATGACGAAAGCAATCGATGTGGGTGCAGTGTACGTGAAAGCGGCAGGGCGCGATACGTTAACCACGACAGACATTTTATACGCGTTACAATACCAAGCACAACACTTTACCGATACATTAAACGACGACACGTGCTTGGAAGATACTTTGGAAAATTTCGAAAATGAAATGGAATCCGAAGAAGAAGAAGAAGAATCCGAAGAAGAAGAAGAAGAAGAAGAACAGTTTACGCGTGCGGAGTCTACCGATGACAACCCGATAGTTTCGGCAATGAACCGGTGTCATGATACATGGGACGAGTGGGTTCCACAAGACCACATTCAAGTACTCATCAAACGAGCGGTGGATGATACAAGAACGAAGTTATAAAAAAAAAAATCGATTTCTTATTTTTGTTATTCTGTAATTGTTACTGTATTTTAAATAAAATGCGATTTCTTGATTTGTGTGCGGGAACGCAATCGATTCAGAAATCTTTGCCGAAACATGTGGATGTGACGAGCGTGGACATTTGCGCCAAAAACACCCCGACGATTGTATCGGACATCCGCACGTGGAACTACAAACGACAGTTTCCGAGAGGGTACTTCGACGTCATATGGGCGAGTCCGCCGTGTACACAGTATTCGATTGCCAGGACCGTGGGGACTCGAGATTACATAGAGGCTGATTCGATCGTGAAACGGTGTCTAGAGATTATTCAATACTTTCGACCACCGATGTGGTTTATGGAAAACCCTGGTGGTGGTGGTAAGTTACACACCCGACCGTTTATGTGTAAATGGAATCGGTACAAAAACGTATGTTGTTACTGTCGATACGGCTACCCGTATCGTAAAATAACAAATATATGGACGAACCGTACAAAACTTGGTTTGAAAATTTGTAACAAGACCACTCCGTGTAGCGCTTTTGCCAAGTACGGACGACATCTTTGTACCGCCCAAGGAGGTTCACACCCTCAACGAGACTTAGGTACGAACACATCGAGCGCTTATTCCGTTCCGCCAAAACTTATTCGACAGTTAATAATAATAAAATGATCCACGAATGTACCCCGCATTGTCCGAATCTACCGTACACCGAGCGTGTGTACGAGCGACTAATTGACCCAAACCACAAACTATTCAACAAACCCACCGGAGAGTACTCCTGGCGAAACGCTCAAGAACCCAACAAGAAGTGTGACTTTGTTTACATCGTAATGTTACTTGTAGTGATATGGTTACTAAAAAACATGAAATAAATTGATTTCATTTCAAAATGTTTGTCACCAAAGGATTCTTCGGAAGGTATCCAAAGTCTCGGTTGTTTTCGGAAGGCACGTTGTCGTGCACGTAGACGTTCCCGAGAGACTCGGTATGTCTAGTCGATACAAACCCTTGTGGGTTTGAGGATATACGACTGGGATTATCGTCGCATCCGGAACGCGTCAAGTTCATGTCGTGCGTCATCAAATTACTCGTTTTCTGAATGTTAGGCTCGTACCCAGACACAATCGCCTTTTGGTACATGTCGACTTGCGCGTCGGTTCTCGTCGCATTGGAGATGTACGCCCCGCGCCCGGTCTGTAAGCGTCCCGTGTCTTCCGCGTTATTTGCGCTCCCACGAAGCGTGGAACGGTTCAGTGGGTCGGTCGGAACTTTAGTGTGTCCGCCGGTATTGTTGAACGCGGTACCGATGTATGCCTGGTGAGTGCTTTGACGGTGCGTGGGTTTTGCGTCGTTCATTTGCTGAATCGTGTGTCCTCGAACGCCACTACCAGCCCCGTAATAAGCGCTGTTCACCCCGGTCTGGTCCAGAGTAGGCTGTCCACGCTGCGTAGCGCTGTCTACAGCGGAGACGTTGTACGTCCCGAACTGATTACCGGCCACGTTGGTACGGTGCGTATTGACCGTTTCTCTTTCGGTGGCGTGGTGTAAATACTGTGCGTTTTGATACCCACCAGGGTTCGTTCCGACAAACCCCCCACCTAGTGGGGTTCTTGCCCCCATAGTGCGATCGGTATCGCGCGTGAACTGTTGGCTCGTATACGTCCCGCCGTTGGAAAACACGCTACCGGAGTTACATGTGTTTAGGTTTTCGCCGTTCGTGGATTTCAAATGGTAAGGTGCGTTTTGTCGAGGCGCGGAGACCGCCGCCGGAGTTTTGGCGTGGAAAGGGCGTTCCCCAACCGTTCTCATTTCATCGTCGGTTAGATTTACGCTTAGACTTTCGCGCGTGTTTTCAAAAGAGTCCAAGGGTCGGTTCGATACCGCACTACCTCCATGAACGACATCACCCGCGAAAGTGTTTTTGCGATACCCGTTGACGTTATCGGGCATGATTCGGAAAAATTGATGAAACCCTCCGTCCGACGACGTGACCGGGTCGATCCCCAAACCAGGACCCACCTGTTGCTGGACGACGGGGGATGCGCTATGGTCTTTACCACTGAGTGAGTTCTTGTACACGTCGATATTCGGCTCGAACAAACTACCGTGCATATTGGCAATGCCACGAACCGGTGGGGGTGCGACTATTTCCTTTTTAGACATATGGTCCATATTTCCCAACCCAGAAAACGTCTGAAGGCGCCGATCCTTCAGTGACTCGTTCGTATTTTGTGACTTTTCGCTACGGAAGTAGGGAAGAACCACCTGGTCGTTTTGTAAATGACGCCCAACGTCGGCTTTGAAATCGGCTTCTAAATCCGCTGTAGTACTCTGCCGGGGCGGTGGTAAAGGGGTGAGGAGGTTTACGTTCTTTACGTTCTTCACGGATGTGTTGAGGTATCCGAAAACACCGAGCAGACCTAATGCCACCAATTCCATTTTTTCTTATGTTAACAACAAATTATTTATTTTCAAGCGTACTTGGCAATCCAACGAGACGGTGCTCCGAAAAGGGTCTGATTGTCGTAACTGTTGTTCTGAAAGTCAACGGGATCAAACCGATCCAAGGTTCGTTCGAAGTAACACGATTTGGACATACGCGTTTGTTCACCAAACTCGGGTTCGTAAGACTGTGCGTGATGAGACGGCGCGACTTCTTTCGCTACCACGGTCGTCGGTGTGTTATCCACCGGTTCGGACTCTTTTCCGCGAATTAGCGCGGTTTCCGTGTCGACGTTCGTCTTGGAGTTGGTCAACCGACAGTTGTACGTGCACGGTGTTTGCATATTCATGAAATTTTCTAGTACGTAACTTTCCACCTTGTTGGATTGCTGTTCGCGTGAATAGACCATTTTTTTCAATTTACCATTACTTAAAGATTTAAATTCCTGTAATTGGTTCGTGTGCTTACATTTCCAATGGTATCGTGATAGTGGGTTTGCATGGGCGCGGGTAGTTCGATGCGGTCAAACACACCCTGTTCACGAGGCGCGCACTCCACCCGCGTCTGTCCGTGGAACAACATGGACTCTACGTCCACGGGACCGTCGTTGCGTGCTTTGAGAGGGGCCGTACCGAACAGTTCGGTGCTGGGGGCATCACCCACTTCGTTGAGGCGCGTGGGCTTCGAACGAAAGTTGGACTCTATATCGATGTCGCGAAGACCCTGTCGCGACTGATACAAGCTACTTATTTCCGGCATGTGATAGCGAAGAGGTTTGGTACTGTTGATGGTATGCGCCCTCTCTTCGTCTTTATCGTAAAACGTGCGGGAAAACATTTTACATTAACGGTAATAAATTAAATCAACACGCTTTGATCGTCTTCTCACATCGCATGACTTGGTCGGGGTTGTAAAGCCAGTTCGCAAAGCCGGTTTGGTCGTTCGTAGGCACGGTATAAAACTGACGCTGGGAGTTGTTTTTCCCGTAAATGTCCCAATGACTCAAGGGAAGATTATCGTGAAACGCTTGGTGTACCTGAGCCGCCGTTCTCGGGTTGTCGTGATTCACGGGACAGTTTTTCGTAATGTCATGTATCCCAATAATCGGATTTCCCATGGAGTTGTTTGAAGTGATACCGGGGCAGTCGAATGACACTACTTCTGTTGGCACATGACCGCCCAGAATAGGCCCAGACGTTTCCTTTTTGGGGCGTGTCGTCGTTAATACGGTCCCTAGAAGGGCCACGCACACACCCCATATAAAATAATTTACAGACTTTTTCAATAACGATAGGATAATCCCATAGTAAATGACGAAACGCGCGAAAGCGTTGGTGGTGTGTTCGAAAGGCCATAGCCCTAGCTTTGGGGACAATTGCGAGAAATCGTGAATCCAAATAGTATTACTTGATTTCATTTAAATAATACCAATAAATTAAAATGTCGGGTTTTCGTCTAGCTTGTACTCACAAAACGTGACGGGTCGTTCCTTGTAGTCGATGTTGTTGTACAACCCAGCACGTGCGGCGGATCGTATCAACCAGCGGAACGTGTCCCAAAAGTCCCGGTCGTGGGCGTAACGTTCGGTGGCCACGTGCGCCAACTCGTGCATCACCACGAAAAAAGTTTCGTTAAACGAGTTCAGGTTTCCTTTCTGATCGTGTAGACACACGGCGATATAACGTCCCTTGTTGAGATTGTAGGCAAAGGCGCGTCGGTTTTCTTCGTGTTCCATTTCTCCGAGTTTCCCGGACCAGTTGTGTTTTATCTTTTCGGTACGTGGATCGGTCGGGTCCAACACGCTAACGAGTTTATAGGTGTGCGTTTTGAGTTTTCGAAGAAACGCACCGATTCGCGGATCGCCGGAACAACGCGAACGCCTATTTAGGACCACCGCCACCACCACTACAACCAGGACCGCCAAAACTGAAAACGATAACCCTCGCATTTTTTGTTTAATATAATAGACTCTTTTTAAATTTTTTTTAAACTACATATTCTTCATCATACTTTGCACTCCAGACAGTAGCATACTGGGGTCGAGCGCACTTTCGCCCATCTGACTCGCGTATTGTTGGGCCAGTTGCTCGATGCCTTGCATCAGTCCCGACGGAATGCTATTGATCGTGGTACCGAACATGAGTAACGTGTTGAGATGCGCCCAAATAGCCTCCTTCGTGTTCGCGGTAATATCGGGAGTTTCCCAAACACTCTTCAAATTCAGTTCCTGATTGAGCGGATTACTCGCATCAAGCATCAACGTTTCATCCTTGTTCATAATCTGATCGGCGTACGGCCCGACATGTTCCATAAACACCATCAAGACCTTGCGAGGATTCGTCTTTTTGAGCATTTCGAAAGAGCTTTTGTAAACCTTAATCTTAGTCTCCGAGGGAAACGTCAACGCGAGTTCGTCAATAAAGTGCTCCATCATCACGGTAAAGGAACCGATGGTGCTCTCCGATGTCATTCTTATTTAGATTATTAAAGTCGGTTATTTTTAAATGGTTTTTCCGCGTTTTGAAATATTGTAACGCTAACAAAGCAAAGATCCCGGTGATTAACACGATGCCTAAATAATTGCCCGTGTTGTTAAACCTTTGTTGCATTTTCGACTGAACTTCTGCAAGCTTCTGGTGGTACTTCATTTTACTAAGTAATCTGTTTAAAAATCCTCATCCATACCGAATGCGTTGAGTTTGTCCGACGTCAACACACCCGCTTTCGTGTACTCGCCTACACGACGCTCGAAAAAGTTGGTCTTTCCGGACAAGGAGATGTGTTCCATAAAATCGAACGGGTTTTGTGTTCCGTAAATCACCGAGTATCCGAGCTGGAGGAGCAACCGGTCCGCCACGTATTCGATGTACTCTCCCATAAGCACGTCGTTCATTCCGACCATGCGACACGGGATGGACTCGATGATAAATTCCTTCTCGTTGTCGACCGCTTCCGATACGATCGTCACAACCTCTTGTTGACTCGGTTTGTTGACTAGGTACTTGAACAACATCACTGCAAAATCTTGATGCATGCCTTCGTCTCTAGAAATCAGTTCGTTGGAGAAACTCAGGCCGTGCATGAGCCCGCGTTTCTTAAGCCAGAAGATGGCGCAGAAGGACCCCGAGAACATGATCCCTTCGACGCACGCAAAGGCGATCAGTCGTTTCGCAAACTCCGGACAGTTTTCACGGCAAATCCAGTTCAAGGCCCAGTTCGCCTTCTTTTTCACGGACGGAATGGTCTGGGCCCCGCGAAGGAGGTGTGTCTTTTCGTCTACGTTTTGAACATAACGGTCTATCATCAAGCTGTAGGTCTGACTGTGAATCGTCTCGTTGAACTGCTGCACGCTGTAAAAACTCTTGGCCTCCGGTATCTGCACCTCGTCGCTAAAGTTCCGCGCGAGATTCTCGTTGACAATTCCGTCCGACGCGGCAAAAAAAGCTAGAATATTCTTGATAAACGTACGTTCATTTTCAGACAATTTCGCGAAATCAGCCTCGTCCTGTGAAAAGTTAATCTCACCCACCGTCCAAAAAGAGGCGACCAGTCGTTCGTACATGTCCCACAGGTCCGTGTACCGTATCGGAAACAAGACGAAACGGTCCGGGTTTTCAATCAGTACGGGCTCTCCGTACTTTTGAAGGAACGTGTCGGTGGTGTATGCGCGCGCCCCGTCGTGAAACACTGGAAAGGACGAAATAGTTTCCTCCTCTCGCGCAGCGTTTATCTCCTTGAGAAGGGAGTACAAATTATTTTTTTTGTGAACAGTCACGCCGCGGATGTTGTGCGTTTTCAATAAACGCTCCGCATCATCGCACCATGGGCAATCCTCCTTGGAGTACATCTTCAGGTTCGTCGTCGTCTTGACTAGAAGGTTCGTCGTCGTCTTGACTAGAAGTTCCATCTTATATTACTATTCATTTAAATCCTTAAATAAGCGTGGTTTCTTGATCGTACGATAACAAGGAGCCGTTGCTCCATAAAATTTTAAGAACGGTACCCGGTAACATGTCATCGTTGTGAAACATGTGTTTCATTTGTAGGTGCTTGTTGTGAAAAAAGTCGTGTTGAGGTCCTGCAAACTTGCAGACCCGATCAAGCACATGAGCCTCGATATTTTCATCCGGGTTTACGAGAACGGCCATGACAATCTTCGGCCCCAAAAAAGTACCAATCACAGCAGCCTTGGCGAGGGCGTCGTGTGAAGGACCGGGATCGTCGGGACGGGTACGTACAACTCGATACTTTTTGTCGCGTTTCCATGTGAAACGATACTCGATACTCTCGTTGGATGACTCGTTGGATGACTCGTTGGATGACTCGTTGGATGACTCGTTGGATGACTCGTTGGATGACTCGTTGGATGACTCGTTGGATGACTCGTTGTTTTTCGGTATGCTAATATCCTGACCGCTCGTATATCGATCTGTTACATCCTCTTCGCCGTCTATCCCGAAATACCGGACCACCTTGTACACAACCAACGGAGGTGGCTTGGACGTAATACGATTCAAAAACTCGGCGTAAAACGTTATGATACGTGTGTAATAATACAACGCGTTCATTAAAAAAAAGTTGACGTAGCTCATTTTCATTTAGTAATACATTGTTTCTTTAAATCGTTTTAAAGTTAATAATTCTTTTTACCGATAATGTCGTTAGATCAACGTCATCAACAGAAGGTGTCCGATCTCGACAATCGGCATACGCTAATAACCACCTTACACACGACCATGCGGCGCTTGGAGAAACAAAAGGTACAACACGCGGATGATATATTCGAAGTGCTCCGACTCGACGACGAAATTCACCAAATCCACGATCGTGTTTGTGTGCTGTCGCAAAGCACGGAGACGGACTATCTCATGAAAGTGTCGACCGTCTTGCAGGAGCATAACGAGCTTTATCACCCGGACAAAGAGTTTTCTCAAATCGTAAGCAGCGACCAAGCGTCCATTTGTAGCTACGTCGAAAAGAAATCGCAGAACAAGCGCGGACAGTTGCTCACGTCGTACATGCACAAGATTGAAGGAAGCCACAGCACGTCGGCGGCGCACACACCGACGGAGCTCCAGCCGTCGATCGGTACCCACGGAATTATGTGTCGCGACTGCGACGTTCCCATGCGCTTGTCGACGAACGAGTCGTACGTCGTGTGTTCGAAATGCGGGAACCACGACGTGTATTTTGAACCGAGCGTGTCCGGTTTGACGTACGAACAAGAACTGAACACGGACACGAGCGTGCATTTCGCGTACAAACGCATCAACCATCTGCGCGAACTTCTCGCGCAACTCCAAGCCAAGGAGCGTTCGGAAATTCCACACGAAGTCATCGCGAAGATGCAGGCGGAGTTCAGGAAGGCTCGAGTGGTCAGCGTCAACGAAGTCACGCAAACCAAGGTGAAGATGTACCTAAAAAAATTGAACCTCAACAAGTTTTACGAACACGCGCGACAGATCACAAACATCCTCAGTGGCAAGCCGCCTCCGATCATCTCCGGTGAGCTGTACGAAACCCTCGTCAACATGTTTCATGACATCCAAGAGCCGTTCGAAGAGGTTTGTCCAAAGAACCGGAAAAACTTTTTCAGTTATTCGTACATTTTGTACAAGTTCTGCGAGCTCCTCGGTGAGATTGATATGATGGAACTGTTCCCTCTGTTGAAGAGCCGGGAGAAGCTCTACCAACAGGATTGTATATGGCGCGATATTTGCAAAATCACCGGTTGGGTGTTCCACAAGAGCGTCTAAAAAAAAACGAAAATTACAAAAATCATTTAAAAAAGAAACGCGTTGTAGCTGTAATAATGGAAAAGGTTGATCATTTGGAAGAGGATACGATACAAATACCGAGCCAGCGATTTGCGCTCATTTCGATTGTGTCACCGACGTCGAATCAGAAATTCAGCACGTGTGCGCTGAAGATTCGTGGAGTGTTTGCGACGGAGGACGAGGGTAGACGCCATGCGGAGAAACTGTCCAAAGTGGACACGACGTTCGATGTGTTTATAGTGGACATGTACAAGTGGCTACCGATCCCCCCCGATACCGACAGTATCGAAGACAAGGTGTACCAGGACAAGGTCCTCAACGATCTGATCCAGGGACACAAGGAGCAACAAATACTCGTCAAGCAACACTTTGAAGAACAAAAGAAAAATAACATGAGTCATGTGCCTCCTCCACAGACCATGGCCGAAGAAGAACAAGAAGAAGAAAACACCCCTCTGAGTTAGTTTTGCTTTTTGATTGTGATTGTGTTCTTCTTAACAGTCTTACGATATTGATTTTGTATGTCCTTTATTTCACGGTCGTCGTGTTTAGGGTCGTACAAACGATTGTGGGCGTTCCAAAACCTGGGGTGCCCGACGCGAAAAGATGTTTTAGGATCGAACAGTCGAGCCTTGTACCAGAACACGACGTCTTCGATTTTGTTACTCTTGATCGTATTATCAAGAACGATACACTCGTAGTTTTCGGTGCAAGCGTCCATAACCTGATTAAACATATCAAACGTGGGAAAAATCCCGAAAAAGTTTTTATAAATCTTTTCCCGATTCTGTAGGATGTTTTCTCTAAACACAAATATGTAGTCGATATTCGACCGCAGGTCGGGAGACAAGTCCATACAATACTGCATGGTTAACATGAAAAACACATTCCAATGACGCCCGTTGTAAAATATCTGCCGCATGATCTTCTCGCGTAAAAACTTTTTGTCGTACATGCAGTCGTCCAGGATAATAAACACGGGACTGTCGCGTTCACCGTTTTTGATGAGCGCGCGTTGTCGCGCCACGACCTTCTCTATCACATCGGAACGAAACTCGTTATAGATGAACAAATCCGGAACAAACTCTTGATAAAAGCAATTACCCTCCTCCGTCCCCGACATCACCACACCCGCAGGTAAGTGCTTTTTGTGACACATGATATCTTTTACACACGTCGACTTTCCGCTCATACGCTTCGCGATATACACCACCACCGAATTGTCCCGCATCGTTTTAGGGTTGAACTTTTTGATCTGAAGATTCATTCGTGTGGTTTTACTTTATTAGGCTTCATTTTTCTTCGCAGCAAACCGCGCGCGCGCACGTATGTGTGTTCTTTACGTTGAAAATCAACGTATTTTTTTTCTCTGCTTTAATAATATTAACAAACAAACATGGGAGGAGGACTTATGCAACTTGTAGCTTACGGCGCCCAAGACGTCTTCCTGACCGGCAAGCCCGAAATCAGCTTCTTTAAGGTGGTCTACCGCCGCCACACCAACTTCGCCATGGAGTCTATCGAACAGACCTTCAACGGTAACGCCTCCCTCGGTAGCCGCGTGACTTGCACCATCAGTCGCAACGGCGATCTCGTCACTAACATGTGGCTCGAGGTCACCGTCAGTAAGGACACCGAAGTGGTCAACTCCCTCGGTCACGCCCTCATTGAGTACATCGAGCTCGAGATTGGCGGTCAGCGCATCGACAAGCATTACGGTGAGTGGCTCGACATCTGGTCCGAGCTGACCCTCCCCGAGGAGAAGCGCGCCGGGTTCAAGGAAATGATCGGTCGCCGCGACACCGGTACCGCCACTGCGCTGGAGTCCACGAAGCTGTACATTCCCCTGCAGTTCTTCTTCAGCCGCAACCCGGGTCTGGCCCTGCCCCTCATCGCCCTCCAGTACCACGAGGTCAAAGTCAACATCCAGTTCCGCGACCAAGGCAGGCTCGATCTCAATGCCGGTTCCAAGACTCTCGCGATCTCCAACCCCCGCCTTTTTGTCGACTACGTCTACCTCGACACCGACGAGCGTCGCCGTTTCGCCCAGTCCTCCCACGAGTACCTCATCGAGCAGCTCCAGCACACCGGCCCCGAGACCACCCGTTCCTCCAACTTCCGCCTTAACTTCAACCACCCGGTGAAAGCTCTCGTGTGGGTGGTCCGCCGCCCAGATGCCGAGCCTCTCGAGTGGGGTACTAATGTAGTGAGGACGTACAACGCCGAAAGTGGCTACGACGGCGCCGTTCCCGCGGGCGATGCTTTTGAGACCTGCAAGCTCCAGTTCAACGGCCACGACCGTTTCACCGAACGCGACGCCTCTTACTTCCGTCTGGTCCAGCCTTACCAGCACTTCACCAGGATCCCTTCCAAGTACATCTACACCTACTCCTTCGCCCTCAACCCGGAGGCTCACCAGCCTTCCGGTACCGCCAACTTTTCCCGTCTCGATAACGTGACCCTGACCCTCAACAAGATTAACGACGCAACCAAGATGGGTAACGATTCCGAGCTCCTGGTGTACGCCATCTCGAACAACGTGCTTCGTATCCAAGCGGGGATGGGTGGCCTCGCCTATTCCAATTAGAAGAATTTTCTCCCTTTTTTTAAAAAAATAAACTAAAAAAAAACACTTAAATTAAACTAAAAGAATTACCATTTTTTGTTGTATTACATTCGAAACTTGAATAAAACAACATGAAATCGTAATAAAAATAAAACGTGCCTCTTTACTGAGGGTGGAGGGCGTGGGGTGGTTTGGGGTTCATTGTTGTTCCCCGTTTACACCAATAATCTTCTCTAATTGATTATTACCATCTGGTGCTCTAGTAGTACCTGCTTTAGTTTTAGGACTGTCCGAACCGGTGGTATCCTTACGTTTC
>Ga0222674_1000606_pt1 | contig 11689 bp, 11 predicted proteins | sample AntAcemetagen866_FD_179804 | JGI IMG/M metagenome (GOLD analysis project Ga0222674, IMG submission 179804) | Saline water microbial communities from Ace Lake, Antarctica - #866 | ecosystem: Environmental > Aquatic > Non-marine Saline and Alkaline > Saline | place: Antarctica: Ace Lake...
TTAAATAGGTGTGACTTATTGTGACAACGAAAGAACACGTGGGCAAAGGATCTATCAGCAATGATGAGTCGTCTCGGATACATGAGGCGACTCTAAGGCATTATCTGTGGAAATACTAGATGGTGAGTAAAACTGTCGCGCGGAGACAGTGCGAAAAGAATTGCTCCGTGCTACCTTGTGCCCTACTTCGTTTGGCTCCGAGCCAGACTATCAAGCATATTTCCAGCAAGGCTAGCCATATCTTTGGTAGAATTTCCGCCTTCTTTAAAGCCTTTGTGAATTTTCTTGACCTTCCCATCACTACTAATAATAAAAGTCATTGGAAAAGAGTCCACAGTCAGTTTTTCAGCAGTGGCAAAATCTGGATCTTTATATAAATACTTCATAAACGACTTAGAGTCTTTTAAGTTTTCTTTTACCCACGTAGCTGCTTTATTAGGGTCCTTATCAAGACTTACAAAAGCAAACTGAAATTTTTCATTTTTGAATAGAGAGGCAAACTCAGTTTCCATTTCTTTCAATTCGACTTTACAAGCCTCACACCAAGTTGCCCAAAAATTTATTATGGTCACTTTACCCTTAAAACTCTCTGAATTAATAGATCCAGTATTAAAAGAGGCAATATCGACCTTCGGTAAAACAGCTCCTTCTTTAACTGCGAGTACTGACGATGAATACATGCCTATCAACAAACATAATATTTTTTTCATGATTAACCCTTTCAAGATTTATCTTTTAACTCTTTTAGTATTTTCAATATCGGATCAGGTTTATAAACCTTTCCCCCAAGAAAATCAAAAATAACCTTACCTTCTCTGTCATAAATAACTGTTCCGTAACTTCCCCACTTAAAGTACAAACTTAGATAAGATTGATAAAACCTACCAAAGTTATCCGAGAAAATTTCAGCCTCTAACAGCAATGGCACTTTAATATTCCTAGGTTTAAAGTAATTATTCTGTGTCTGATTAAAACGTCTCAGCCTGCCTGAAGTATTGGTAGGCCTCGCTAGATTTTCATCGAGAGCAAAAACCTGGCAAAAACCCTCACTCTGTTCACAAAAATCTGCGAGTTCGCCGTCAAGACTCCAATGCTCAAGCTCATCTATGCATCCTGAGCATGTGGGAGCAAACCCAGCAACAACCGTATACTTCGCCTGATTAAGGGCTGTCGACATACTTAGATTTTGAGGAGCTGATCCATGAGTTAGACCACCGAAAACCGAATAATTAATAATGGGAGCACGTTCTCGAGCGCCAGATCGCAATACGCCTTCTAAAGAGTTTGTCTGTCCATCTCTTGGTAATAATCCTTCATGGCTATAGACCAACTGCCCATTTCTACGGAATCCAAATACCAAAGGACCTTCTACTTTCTTAATTGAAAACGGCTCTCCAAACTCATCAATATACGGATCATATTTCCAATTAAAGTGAGTTTCGAATACTTCATAAAAGTCTTTACCACCCCGAAATACATTATCTATAGTACAAGTAGACTGAGCCACATCACGCGTAGCAAGAGTGACGGCACCACAAGATTCGGCGTTAGCACATACTTTAGATAATGCATTAAGACGCTTTAGGTTATCAAAACAGTGACTACCCGAGCTACACCTCGATTTTGCAACTTGGATAAAAGTAATGTCAGAACCCTTAACCCAATCAGTCAAAAAACTATGTTCGCCGCTACGGCAACCTATTAAATTGACATCGTCAAATCTATTTGGAGATTCAAAGGACAAATCATACTCAACCTTCGGCGGAACTGGAGGCTTCGGTTTAGGCTTACTATCCCCACCTTTCCCTGGCTCTCGTTTCTCAATTGTTGATAACGCCTTTTCAAGAAGAAAATCTATAGTATAGGGCTCTGTATTATTAAAACTCCATAATACAGATTCATCGCTTCCACTCTTATAGATGAATGCCGTATAGGGAACTCCAAAAGATTCATTTTCGGCTAATATTTTCTTCATCAATAAATCACCGGCTGGATCTACCCATTTGATGAAGTTATACCCTGAGGCTTGCCGTTGTTCCGAACTCAACATAATTCGGTTGAATCGAGATCTCGCTCCACCGGAATCCGTATTAACACCTAACAACTCAAACTTCTTCTCAGAACCAGACAAAAGAAGCTGATGCTTGCCAAGGTAATTTTCGCTAAGTTCTAAGGCTTTCTCGTTACACTTAGTGCATCCGACGGAACCAAACATCAACAATAAAAAATTAAGCTTACGATCAACCATATAATCCGCAACCGAGAGACTCTCACCCGTTTCCCAATCCTCGACCATGGTTAATGACAGATCCACTGCTCTGCCACCTGACCAATAGGGGTTCTTATCGTGACGTTTCAAATCTGAAGCGCAATCGGCAATAAGGGTCATAAAAATAGCACTAAATATAATTGCCTTCATAAAATCATCCTCCACAAGTCGGGCAAGAAGTAGCACCACCAGCACCTGACCCAGAAGCCGACAACTTCTCGTATTTCGCAGTATAAGTACCACTAAATTCTGAATTCAATGACTGCAAAGCACCTTCGTCCATCAGAGGGTGAAGGAGGTATTCTTTTTCATAGGCCTTAACTCCAACACAACCCGTTAGAATCAGAAAAAATGCGACTAGAACTTTGATGGACATTTAAGATCTCCTTCTCGTTTCCCCAATTAAAACTTCGTCTGAATGCCGACTTCAAAAATATTTGCGGCAAGCTTCCGATCACTATCAATTTCATTAGATTTATAACGTGCAACCGAACACTCAACAACAACAGGGAACTGTAGATTAGAAATATCTTTCGGAGTTAACTCTTGAGAAATATTAAAACTAATTAAATCGGTCCCTCTGACATATTCTTCTTGATCAACTCGTGTTACTTCGCTCTCCCGGTAGTATCGATATGCTAAACGACCGTTACTGCCGGTCCAAAAACTCTGCAAGAAGGCACCTTGAAGTATCCAAGCATCCACCTCGCCATAAGTAGTATCCGTTTTAATACGACCCTGATTAAAAGCCCTACTAACATCTATATGCACCGCTGACTTCGTCATTGGGATGAACTGTTTTACTCCGCCGCTATATACATTTGTAGGTGGGCGGTTATTCTTTTCCATGTGCAACCATGACACATTAGTTACCGTAGTCGGAGTCGCTAACGACTTAACTCCAAACGACGTGCCAGTGGAAGAAACTACGGTAGGCTCACCTATAATATCTGAATCAGTATCTAAGATTTCAAACAAAGGCTGTTCAACAACTGTCCGAGAAACATCTACTGAGAGCTGAAGATTTTCACTCCATACCCAACGGCTAATTCCTAGGCCACCGGTTCGTGATGTAGTAACATGATCAGTAGAATAACCTAGAATAACTCTACTATCAGTTAACTTCGACCAGGTCTGCGAAGCAGAAATATTATAATCTTGCGATTGCCTCTCTCCATCTTCGTAGTATTCTTTCCAGTAATCATTTGACTCAATATCCTTTTCAGTTTGTTGCTCAAGACCTGCCGATAATGCGTAACTAGTTGCAGTGATAGATCCACTAGTGTGATTGAACTTCAAATTTGAATCAAACTTGTAACGTTGACGAAGGCTACCATGGTCATCTTCGTAACTACTGGCGCGCTGACGAATAGAATGGGCATAAGAGTTAATGGACCATAAAAAAGACATGCACCCACAGAACAGAGTCACCGCCAATCGATCTAGAATAATCCCTCTACTAATCATATTACCCCTTTGAGTCGACACCTAAAAATGAGACACCTATAAGCTCCGTCTGTAATCTGGAAGCGTTCATTTGGTAACGAAAATAAGCTCTAGTCTATAGTAATAGTGTATAAAAAATTGCCAGTTTCGGGAAGATTAGCGTCTAAAGAGTTTTCAGCCAATAAATATTCAGAAAAATTTCTAATATATCCACGTGTATTCAATGCTTTACATAAGTCGATTTCAGTCAAATTTGGCGAAAAACTTGCTTAAGGAGGTTGGAAATATTTGCCGGAGTGAACAATGATAGCAGTTTCTTACAGATTTCTTACATTTATTTCGATCAGTATTCTTGCTGGGTGCGTCAACACCCAGCTAACAGGGCCTGAAAAAAAAACGTCTGATCGAAGAGCGAGTACTGATAACCAAAGTCAGAAGAGCTCCGAGCCATACTATAACTACAACAATACTCTACCCCAGACGAACAACGGACAAAACACCGACGATCCAGACACCCCGGTCAACTCCGATTGCTACAAGGGTGAACAAAAAATTTGTGAAATCGAACTTGAAATAGTCCGCCAAACTAATGTCTACCGAGGAACTCGTGGAGACTTAGAAGCCAATTCTGAACTTGCCTTTGTATCGAGAGATTGGTCTAAGAAAATGAATGATCTGTATCGTCTTAATCATACTGGCTTTCCTTCATGGCGTGACAGTGCGTACCAAAAAGAATTCAATAAAAGTCCAAACTTTTATATTAGCGCTGAAAATATTGCAATGTCTTACTGCGAAGGAAGTGCAGAAGAAATAGCTAGAATGTTTGTCGATATGTGGTGGAATAGCCCCGGACATCGACAAAATATGGTCGGTGATTACAAGAGCTTGGGTGCTGGGGTGCATATCGCCCAAGACGGGGAGTGTTACGGAACACAAATATTTGGTAGCTAAGCCGTACTTTAGTTAAGTTTCTGAAGAATCTTCTATATTTTTTCGATAGATAGCCGATAAAAATTCCATGAAAACTAGATTCTTCAAATATATTAAGGCGATTATCTCGCGATCAACAATCATCGAGATGTATGATAATCGTCGAAGCCTCCTTAAACAAACCGGGGAAAGAAATCGTTATACGATTATATTAGGGTCCACAATGGTGGTGCTTTGCTTTGCAATGCTTACAGCTACCACTTGGATACCTAGTTCAATTAAACCCTACTTGAGCTCCAAGTCAGATATTTTTTCTATTCCCAATGACTCAATCAACTGGCAAGCAACCAACTTAGCGAATCAATCTTGTGACTCCACTAACAACTGTGTCGAATCAATGTCAGACCGCCTAAAACCTGTAACCCTCGATCAGATAGATCAAATTAAAAACAATCAATCAGACTCTCCTCTATTAACCATGCTAAGGCTAAATATTGATAAAAAATCAGTAGAAAAACTCTCTAACAATCAAGTATTTGTAATTATTTTGCCAGACTTTCATTATAAATCAGCTCAGATTTTTCTAGGATCAGACCAGCACTTAAATACCTTTTTTAACAATAGAAAAATATCAGTCACACTTCCTAGCAACACCTTATCTTCAAGTGAAAAATTCATCGAAATTAACATCGCACTGCAGGTTGCTCCCGATACCGAGCGAAGTATCGCTGGAACACGTAATGAGGCTGGAGTATTGGCGTCAAGCCAAAGAGAGTTTACTAGATATGAAGAGTACCTTGCCACGAAGAACTCTCGTGCAGTCGGAGCAATGGGGAGTCTCTCAAAAATTGCCGTAGCATTGTTTTGTCTTTTGTTATTTTTAATTGTAGATAGCTCTCCAGAATCACTAGGCTTAAGTCTATTTATGGGCTTTGAAGCCTTAGCGCTCGGCATCGGTAAAGGCTGGCTACCGCTCGGCATATTTGGGATTGGAGGTGAAGCGATACTCACCAATTTCTGTTACCAGATGGGCGACATAATGAAGCTATATTTCTTGCTTCAGCTAGCACGTATAGGTCGACCGAACCCATTCCCTTGGTTAATAGGCGGTCTATTAATATCGATACCGTATGGCTTCTTCATGCAGTACGCACAAATAAATGATCTCACTTGGGTCTATAAAATCCCCAGAACTAGAGACACACTAGTGGGTACTATAGGATGTATTTTCTGCCTTCGAGCTCTCTTCTCTCTTCGAAAAGAAAATCTGCCTTGGCGCAAAACCGCTTTATTAATCGGTGCATTGGCCGCCGCTTTCGAAGTCTCTAACTCATGGATCGCACACTCAGAGTTTTATCGCATCTACCCATCATTCAAAACATACTTCGGAATATTTCAAGCAAACATCGGAATTATGTTTGCGCTTAGCACATTCCTAAACATATCAACCTTAGAAAACCGTGTTCGAATGCTATCACGCGAAAGAGACCAAGCGAACGAGATAAAGCGTCAGCTAGAGATCGGAAGATCAGTCCAAAAATCTTTTTTAACGATCCCCAAAATGCCTTCTCAACTTGGGTTATCATGTCATCATGAAGCCGCAGTGTACGTATCAGGTGACACCTACTTTGTTCATTGGGACGACCATAAGGAAACCCTAACATTCCTGCTTAATGACGTTACCGGCCACGGGGTCCAAGCTGCATTAAAAGCTTTCGCCAGCAATACTATCGCTAAAAATATTTGGGGAGAAGGTTCTTCCGACGAAAACCACCATAACTTTGATCAACGCTATAAAGGTTCTCGATTAGAACAATACGATAAAATGATCGATCAATTAATTTGTCAGCAACAAGGAGAAGCGATCCCAGACTTCAACGCTATGATCGGTGCTGAATTCCAAGTCAAAGAAGGCGTCGTACAACTCTATCGTGCAAACTATAACTTTCCGATTTTAATAGAACCAGAATTTGACTGGACAAAGAAAGACCAAGATACCGGAACCTGGCAAGCAAGGTCGCTAGCAATCGCAAATCGAGAGCTAACCGAAATAAAACTCAAACAGGGCAGCTTTTTGGTATTATTAAGTGACGGATATATATCGAGTCCACGCGAAGAGGTTGCGTTTCTTAAGCACACTCTTCAGACTTTAAACAATAGTTTGGCCGATATTGATTCGAACGAATTGAGGCAATCGTCCTTAAGTTGGTTACAAAACCAAAAAGCAGAAAAAGCCGACGACCGTACCATTTTAGTTTTTCAATGGGATCAAAAATCAGAAGCAAAAGGGCTAACCGGCCCTAACATGCCGTATAAGGAGATCGCATGACCGAGACTAATATTTTTGTATCGCCCCTTGAGGAGATCACCTTACTGGAAGGAAGTATCTTCAAAGAAGACGAAACCAGTCTAGTAGGATATTGGCCGGTAGAGGCTTCTAAATACATGATGCGCATACTTGTCGAGGAAGATATTTCACTCAACACCTTTCTCTGGATTAGAAATAATTCCGTCAAACTCAAAGTGCAAGTAGATCATATAGAAAAAAACTTCAGAGATTCAGCGTTTCATTTGATCTCGCTGTCTAGCGTAACATTCACCGGAAGCCTTGAATCGACCCTTCACGAAACACACGAAGTCGCTAAACACACGAGTGAAGAAGGTCACTTCTCTGAGAAAAAGCCCCTATCTTTAACGATAAGATCGCCGCGTTTCTGTCCGGCTCCGCCAGTAATTGTAATTGCTAAAACCTTTGGATCTCTTGATATTTTTAAGTTTATGACCGTAGACCTTTCGAAGTCAGGAATGCTCATGACTGAAACTGACGAAAAAGCACCATTTATCGGTAACACGATCATCGAACTCAACATCGACCCGGAAGGAATAGTATTCGAATCTTCTTTTGAGTGCTTAGGAAAGATCGTGAGAAAAGACTCCACAAACACCAAAGCAAAGTTCGGTGTACAGCTGATCGATTTACCACCTGAACTAGAAGCTAAATGGGAACAGTATATCGCCAGCCTTGAATACCCCACCATAAAAAGCAGAAGGTAGCAACAAGGGTCAAAGAGTTTCTCGCTCCAAGAATTTTGTAGAAACATCGCCAGCTATAAATTTTTTATGAGAAAATAATTTCAAGTGAAAGTTGATATTAGTTCTAATCCCGTCAATTTTCATTTCCTTTAGAGCACGCCGCATCCGCACGATACACTCATCTCGATCCTTACCATAAGTAATCAACTTCGCTAACATTGAGTCATAAATAGACGGCACGGTATAACCTGCGTAAATCATACTATCAATCCGAACCCCAGGGCCACCGGGTTCATGGTACGCAGTGATTTTCCCAGGCCAAGGAGCAAAAGTATCTGGGTCTTCCGCATTAATTCGACACTCCATGGCATGTCCGCGAATTTCAACCTTATCAGGATCAAAACTTAACGGTTCTCCGGCAGCAATACGAATCTGCTCTTTAATAAGGTCTATATTCCCAACGATCTCGGTGACTGGATGCTCAACCTGAACCCGAGTGTTAACCTCCATGAAGTATAACGAACCATCCGGATCCATTAAAAACTCCACGGTACCCAAGGACCTATAGCCAACTTCCTTAGCTAACCTAATGGCAATAACCCCAATTTCGGCTCGTTTCTGTTTGGTAAAGATAGGACAAGGAGCCTCTTCTACCATCTTCTGGTGACGGCGTTGAATGGAGCAGTCTCGCTCTCCAATATGGGCGTAATTGCCATGGTGATCACATACTAACTGCACTTCGACATGACGGGGGTTCGCGCAGTACCTTTCGATAAACACATCAGGATTTCCAAAAAAATTCAAAGCTTCTTGCTGAGCAATTTGAAATTGCACATCGAGGTCTTTCATCTCGGTGACCACTTTCATGCCGCGGCCACCGCCACCGGCTGCAGCCTTAATAATAAGGGGAAAGCCAATCTCTTTAGCCACCGACTGCGCCTCTTCTAAGCTCGAAACGCGACCATTGCTACCGGGCAGCATAGGAACACCAGCTCGCTCCGCAATTGCACGCGCCTCAACCTTATTTCCCAGCGCACGAATATGCTTAGCTTCCGGGCCAATGAAAGTAATATTGTACTTTTCACAGCACGCCGCAAACTCGGCATTCTCAGAAAGAAAACCATACCCAGGGTGAATAGCATCCACCCCAGCAACTTCCGCTGCACTCATGATCGCCGGGATATGCAAATAACTTTTAAGACTAGGTCCTGGCCCAATACAGATGCTTTCATCAGCAATTTTAGTATGTAAAGACTCTTTATCAGCAACAGAATAGACCGCGACTGTTTTAATATCCATCTCTTGACATGCTCGGATAATCCGAACAGCAATTTCACCACGGTTAGCTATGAGGATTTTTTTCATACTCTACTCGTATACGAAGATAAGCTGATCGAACTCAAGAGGTTGCTCGTTCTTAATTAAAATTTCTTTGATCGTTCCATCGCGTTCAGCTTCAATCTCATTCATGATTTTCATAGCTTCTATAATACAAAGAGTATCTCCCTTTTTCACCCGCTGCCCAGGCCTAACAAAAGGCTCAGCATCCGGACTCGAAGATTCGTAAAAAGTCCCTACAAACGGAGATCTTATCTGTTTATCTGCTGGAATATTTAGGGGAGTGGTCTGCGGCTCCGACATATTATCTTTGGACTCGAAACTAGGCTGAATAGCTGGAGCAGGTACGTAGCTTCCACCATTGTGACTAGAAATACGAATCCGTTTTCCATCTTCTTCTATTTCAATCTCATGTAACTCATGTTTTTTTAAAAGTTGGATAAACTTTTCTAATTTTTTAATATCCATAAACAGCTTCCCTCTTATACTAAGGATCTAGTTATTTAACTTTTTCGACGTATTTATCTGATCTGGTATCTATCTTTAGCTTATCCCCAACATTGATATGAAAGGGAACGGTGATGGTTAGTCCGGTTTCCATCGTGGCCGGTTTACCGCCTCCGCCTGACGTGTCACCTTTAATATTGGGTTGTGTTTCGGTGACCACGAGCTCCACGAAATTTTCAACTTCTAACGCGACCGCACGACCTTGGAAGAACGTCACCTTAACCATGCTGTTTTCTATGATATAAAAATTCTGGGTACCAACTTCTTTTTCCGTTAATTGAATCTGATCGAAACTTTTAGTATCCATAAAAAAATAATTATCACCGTCATTATATAGATACTGCATTTCCTTGAATTGTAAATCAGGCACCGGAACCATGTCTCCGGACTTAAAAGTAACTTCGAGTACCTGACCCGTTTCTAAATTCTTAAGTTTAGTTCGGCAAAAAGCTGATCCCTTACCGGGGTTAACATGCTGGAAGTCAACCATTACATACGGTTTTCCATCATATTCAATTTTTACACCTTTACGAAACTGCTGAGTTGATATCATGAACAGATCCTAATTACAGATAATCACTACCTCTTTGCCAAGCGATAAACCATAGCTGCTCAATTGCGAAAATTCAATGAATTTGGATCTTCTGATTATTTTTTAGGCACAGGTTTGATCCTAGGCTTTCCCTTAACAGGAAGCCGGTTCACAAGACTTTTATGGCGTAAAATACGTAGCAAGGGACCTCTGAAGCTTTCTACTAGTATCATTCGCTCCTTTTGAACCCCTTGTCCAGGCGCACGAATATCCCGCCCACCGGTAGCATGTACAACATTTGCGTATCCCTTAGGGTAAATTCGGGTTAGCAGCGCAACGTGATCACGATACACGACCAAATCTCCCGCCCTTATTTGCGAGATCGCCTTCCCCAGATCTACTAAGTGGTATTTATTCATAAGCTCAAGCCCCCCCAACGACAACATCGTCTTGGTAGTTAAATAGGGAGACTTAAAACCAGCTTCCTTAAAAACCATTTGGACGAAGTGACTGCAATCTAAGCTACACTTCTGGCATATAGAACAGGCAGAAAACCTCGTCTTAGGCGCAGGCTTCTTCTTTTCTAAACAAGCTGTACATAAAGAACAGTCCCCTGGCGTCCCGAGTTTATAGCCGCCATAAGCATAAGATATATCTAGCTGATCGAAGATCTTTTGCGCCGCATCCAAGACACGATTTTGGGCTTTTGAATCAAAATGCGGCACCAAAGGAGCGCTCAAAATATCAGCACCACTATAAAAAGCTAAAATAATAAAAAAGAAAATTTTCATAACTCGATTGTACCGGTAATATACAACATCGCAAAGACTAGAAATTTGTTATACTGATTTCACCGTATCGTTTCACCCAGGGTGCCATGAGCTACATCAAACAAGTCAAGACTGTTTTTCTCATTGAAGCGACGATTATCTTTGTATTAGGTAGTTTTGCATACATATTTTGGACCAATATGTGTGGTGACTACGGTTGGTCTTCGTGCCTCGGAGAATCCTCCGCTGCGCCAATTTGGTTCGTGGTCTATTCAATTATTCGTCCTATCCTAGCAACCCCTACCATGATTATCGCTTTGATCGCCGGAGATGCTTTTGGGCCTTTTTGGGGGACGATCTTATCGGCAATGGGAATCACGGTTTCTTGCATGGTTTTATACTTACCAGCAAAATATATCGGCAAAATCTATGTGAAGCCCTTTCTATCAGCAAACCTACCCGCCATGTGGCGCCTTATGAGAACTCAAGACTTTAAAGTTATTTGTATCACCAGGTGGATTCCATTTTTTCCCTTTGACCTTCTTTCGATCATTTTTGGCGTGGCTGATTTTCGATTTAAAAGCGTTTTGATAGGTACGTTCATCGGAGTGTTACCCGAGTGTTATATGTTTGCAAACATTGCCGGCGAACCCACGGCATCGGCAATTAAATCTGTTATCTACTCACTTACAATGATGAGTGGTGCTGTCTTAGTGCCGTTGCTGCTATATGAAATTATTAGCAGAAAGCGCGGCTCCAGCATGTGGAATAGATTGCGCGGGGTTTACCGAGAGTTAGTATTTGAAATTCGTGCCAACAACGAGATCGTAAGACGTAATACCTACGATCCTAGCAAAACTCCTG
>Ga0222674_1000608_pt1 | contig 11642 bp, 8 predicted proteins | sample AntAcemetagen866_FD_179804 | JGI IMG/M metagenome (GOLD analysis project Ga0222674, IMG submission 179804) | Saline water microbial communities from Ace Lake, Antarctica - #866 | ecosystem: Environmental > Aquatic > Non-marine Saline and Alkaline > Saline | place: Antarctica: Ace Lake | collected...
TTTGTTTGATCAGAAGAGAAAATCTGTTAATGATGTAACCCTTCTGATTTATCTGCGTTATAGAGTCAGTAAGCATCTTATTTTCATCAGAGCTGGTTACTCTGATTGGTTAAAATGATTGGTTAAATAAAAAACCCGCCTAACGAGGCGGGTTTTTTGTTTTATCACTGTATTACAATGGCAAGCTCTTTTTATAATATACATATGGGATTTCGCAAACAGATGAGAAAAACTGTTAACGAAGTAACCTTATTTAAATAGTATCGTTATAGAACCAGTAAGCATCTTTATTTTCATCAGAGCTGGTTACTCTGATTGGTTAAAATGATTGGTTAAAGTAAAAAACCCGCCTAACGTGGCGGGTTTTTTATGCTTTAAACTTTCGTATTAGCTTAGTCAGTAATGATAACCAAGTATTTCGAAGCTTCCCAGAAGCGCATTGGCTCTAAGATTTTCAGGGTTTTTTCCTCTTCACCTACTAGTTCATAAGTTTCAGGAGGATGGGCGGTAACGATATTCACCTTTTCTGAATTTACTGGAATCAATCTTGTTCTTGTCAAATCTATCTGAGCAAAAAAATCTTTATTGAAGTCACTTTTCAATTGCTTTGACCCCGCAATTCCAACGATACCCCCCTTTTTTTCGACTACTCCTGCTTCTTCCAAATCTTTAAAACTTCCTATCGCGTAATAGACGGTATTCATTTCATCACTTTGCATTTGAATAAGGTCAGATTGAATTTCATTTCGGAATTCGGCTGAATCGAGCATTTCATTTAAAATCTCTATGGTGAAATTCGCAGCTGTCAAATTCTCTTTCAAGTAAGACACTTCCTCTTCTTTGGTTTCAATATCTTCATTGAGCTGCGCAATGAGCTTTTTGAAGCTGGTAACCTCACTACCCGACTTGGCCAATTTTTGGTTTAATCTGCCAATGGTCTTTTTGTTCTCATCTAGGAGATTGTTAATGGCCTGAATATCTCTGGTTATTTCTTCACGAGTGTCTTCTCCTTTCCTGAGTTCACCTGCGCTAAGGGAAATGGACTTTTCTCTATCACTTATTAGGGATAGGTTTTGCTGGATTGAAGTGAAGCTCTCATCGAATAGTCTCATGGTAGAATCCTTCATTACCAATTGATTTTCTAAAGAGTCATTTTTCATTTGCAGTGTCTCTATTTCTACCTTAGCCTCGGGGCTTTCGCAGGAAAGTAGTGACACAAAAATTAAAAGGATAAGCGCTACATTTTTCATGTTAATTCAGTTCTTCTTGATTTTAAAATCAAATATGTAAATTATTAACGGACTTTAGGCAGGCTTATTTAGTAGTGAAAAATTTGAGACTGAATATCTAGACAGGTTTTCATAAGCGTGCACGTCTAAATTGCTTCTCAATCAATTATACCCTGTTTGTGGTATTTTTACTCATGCTCTTTGCCCGAAGCCTTTTCAGTTGTATTATTGTCATTGTTTAGACTCATTTTAAATAGTGTAGAATGAATTCAATTACTGCAGATACTATTAAAACCAACCAGACAGTCGAAATTATTGATCTTGACAGCAATGAAACGGGTCAACGTTTGGGTGAAATGGGTTTCTGGCCAGGAAAAAATATTACACTCCTTTTATCCGCTCCTTTCGGAGATCCGATGGCATTTGAAGTGGATAATACCGTTATCGCTCTTCGCAAGAATGAAGCTAAACTAATCAAAGTCAAGACTTCCGCGGCTTAATACATGGCCAAGTTAAAAAGCTCACCTCTCATTGCTCTTACAGGCGTCCCAAACGTAGGCAAGACCACACTATTTAATAAGCTTACTGGGCTCAATCAAAAGGTAGGGAACTACCCAGGAGTTACCGTTGATAAGATCACTGGTCGGATGAAGACTTCGATAGGTTCTGTCGATATTCTTGACCTTCCTGGAACGTATAATCTATATCCAAGATCCGAAGACGAGAGAGTTGTTTTTAGTGTCCTTTCAGGTTTGGAACCCGACTTGGACGTAGATGCAGTTTTGACAATTGCAGATATGAGTAACCCCGAGAGAAGTCTGTTTCTAGCTACACAGATAGTGGACATGGGCTATCCCACTGCACTCATTCTCAATATGGAAGATCAGGCTAAAAAAGAAGGCCTGGAAATAAATAAGATTTTGCTTCAACGTTTGTTGGGTATTCCAGTTTTTACAGCTTCCGCAGATAAGGGTGTCGGGATAGATCAAATAAGAAAAGCGATTGAAGAGAATGGATTCTCGGAGGGCCGAAAAGTAGTCGACCCAGCTAAGATCTGTGATGAATCACTTCTTATTAAGGTGGCGGGAATTACCAAGCAAAAAAATCCTTATCGAGCTCTCCAAGTTCTGAAATTCATAGACGAAGAGAAGAAAATCCCAAAAGAAACACGTGTTCGTTTATCTGAATTGGTAGAGGAGTATAATTTCAAACCTGCTCAGGTTCAACGTCAAGAAACCAAGATGCGCTACGAACACGTTCGAGACATCTTATCAAAGTGCTTGAAGTCTCCCGAAAAAAAGAGAGCTGGTCTTACGCGTAAGTTAGACAGCATATTTTTGCATCCCATATTTGGTTTCGGAATCTTTCTAGCGATACTCTTTCTAGTATTTCAAGCTATTTTTTCATGGGCCGAAGGTCCAATGGACTTTATTGATGGCTCTTTTGCATTCTTGGCACACTCGGTCTCAGAGGCGCTACCTTCTGGTGCTCTTACAGATTTACTGACGGAAGGAATTATTCCAGGATTAGGGGGGATCGTCATTTTTGTCCCACAGATTGCGCTGCTTTTTGCCTTCTTGTCTTTGCTTGAAGGATCTGGCTACATGGCTCGAGCGGTCTTTATTACCGATCGGGTTATGAGGCCATTTGGACTCAATGGCAGGAGCGTTGTCCCTTTGATATCGGGATTCGCTTGCGCCATCCCGGGAATCATGGCGGCAAGAACAATTTCAAATCGCCGTGATCGGTTGATTACCATTTTCGTAACACCATTTATGAGTTGTTCGGCTCGACTTCCCGTTTATATCGTGCTAGTCGGATTGTTATTTCCCGATGGGGAGTCCACCTTCTTTAATTCAAAGGGTGCTGCATTCTTTGGCCTTTACTTACTGGGCATTGCAGCTGCTCTAGTTTCTGCAGCGGGCTTGAAGGCGATTATGAAAAATGAACGATCAGGAACGTTGGTTTTAGAGCTTCCCCGTTATAGAATACCTCAATTTCAGACTGTTATCACCACGATGTATGAGAAGTCAAAGACCTTCGTCTTGGAGGCTGGAAAGATAATTCTTGCCATTAGCATTGTTCTTTGGGTGCTGGCATCCTATGGTCCTGGCGATTCAATGGAGCAAGCCGCCTCATCTGTTTTATTGCCAAAAGTCGAAACGGCTGAAGCTATGTCAGAATACCACACTAAGGTTGCTTCCAAAGAAATTCAAGCGTCATATGCAGGTATCGTTGGTAAGTGGGTTGAGCCTGCCATTGCGCCCCTCGGATACGATTGGAAAATCGGAATTGCATTAATCTGTAGTTTTGCGGCCAGAGAAGTATTCGTGAGTACAATGGCCACTATTTATAGCATTGGAGCGGATAGCGAGGACATACAAACGCTTCAGCAATTATTAAGCACTGAGACGAGAGATGACACTGGCGAACCAACTTTCAACTCTGCCACAGTATGGTCTTTATTGGTTTTTTACGCTTTTGCTATGCAATGCATGAGCACTATAGCGATCGTAAAAAGAGAAACAAAGTCTTGGAAGTGGCCGATTATTCAAACCGTATACATGACTGTTCTCGCTTACGTGTCGGCTTTATTCGTTTACCAGTTCCTTTCGTAACTTTACAACATGCAAGAGACTATCGTCTTTGTTCTATTTTTTGGTGTTATCGCCTATTTCGTTTATCGTCGATACGCAAGACGAAATTCGACAGGATGCTCTTCTTGTGAATTCAATACCGAGGACTAATTATTTCTGATTAGATCCTTCTATCTGAAAATTTCCCAAACCAGCATTTGTCTCGCTGACTAGGCCTGGACAATTATGGTAAAGCAATCTTGTTTTTTATTTCTGACTGCTACAATCTTCTTCTTTTCTTCTTGAGGAACTGAGCCCAATAATGAAAGTAGTGAAGAAGAGACGGCAATAACTGAGATGAATATCGTTGGTCAAGAGGTGAGTTATCAGTCCGATTCAGTGACAATGAACGGATGAAGACTTTTTTTAATGAAGTATACCCCAAACAGGATTAGTAAAGAAGGTGCAATCAATCGAAGGTGGCTTAAAGGCCGCCTTTTTTGTTTTGCACAACTTTCCCTTTTAGCTGTAACAAGTTTTGGGATTTCTCTCATCTCCTTTCCCTATCATTGCTTCCATATAAAACTCGATATGCTGCGTTTCGGATACATCATAATTGCTTTATTTCTTGTTATTTCCTTCAGACTTGATGCCCAGGATGAAGTCAATCTTCAAGAATTGAAAGTAAACGCTACGAGGTCTTCCGTAGAGTTTTCGGAAGCATCGCGAACCGTTAGAGTGATCACCCGAAAAGAAATTGAAGAGGCCCCTGTCAACACGGTCAACGAACTTCTCGAATACGCTACCAACGTCGATGTCCGACAGAGGGGAGCTCAAGGAGTGCAAGCCGATATAAGTATTCGCGGTTCTAGTTTTGAGCAGGTATTAATTCTCTTGAATGGGGTGAAAATGACCGACCCTCAAACAGGGCACCACAACATGAATATTCCAGTTGAATTGATGGACATCGAGAGAATCGAAATACTCAACGGCGGCGCAGCAAGAATTTTTGGCCCAGGAGCTTTTGCGGGAGCCATTAATATTATCACCAGAAACCCAGACGAGTCGGGAGTTCGACTTTCCGCTGAGGCGGGCGATTTTGGCTACAGCCAAATAGGAGCTAGAGCAAACGTAGCGGCTGAAAAACACAACCATGCCATCAGCATCTTGCAGAGGCAGGGTGATGGGTATATCCGAAATACTGATTTTGATTTGCTCAATATTTTTTGGCAGTCAGAGTACCATGCAGAGAGCAGCGATTGGTTTTTAAACCTCGGTCAAAATGCCAAAAGCTTTGGTGCTCAGAATTTTTATACTGCTAGGTTTCCAGATCAATTTGAGTCGACAAAATCGCAGTTTATTTCTCTAGGTGGAGAAATGAGATTCGATAAGTTGACCATTAGCCCAAAGGCATACTACCGCCGACACAATGATCGGTTTGAGCTTTTCCGCGAAAGCGAAGGCTTCTACCGAAGAATACCCAATGATGGTGGTTTTACCAGCAATCAAGGTGATACCATTCCTTGGTATACAGGGCACAACTACCACCAAACGGATGTGTACGGTGCGGAGATCAATGCCGCCTATAAATCGAAATTTGGTACCAGTTCGATTGGTTACGATTTCCGATCTGAAGAAGTTGTGAGCAATGTGCTCGGGGAGCCATTGGACAATCCTGAAGCAGTCACAGGTGAAGTACCCGGAGCCTTTTACAACAATGGAGCTGATCGACAAAATCACAGCGTTTACTTTGAGCATACGTATTCCAAAGGCGATTTCTTTGCGTCGGCAGGTGTGATGTACAACCACAATACTGACTTCGGTGAAGAGTTCTTTCCAGGAGCTGACGTGAGTTATCAAGTTACCAATCATATCCGTCCTTATGCTTCGGTCAATAGATCGTTCAGGTTGCCGAGCTACACCGATCTGTATTACAACCTTGGCGGTGCTATTGGAAGTATTGATCTGGAACCCGAGTCGTCGCTCAATTACGAAGTGGGAGCGAAGTTCAATTATGGTTTCGGAAGAGGAGACATTGCTTTTTTTACGAGAGATGGCTCAAACCTGATCGATTGGGTTCGATTTAGCGGAAGCGGTATCACAAGAGCTGAGAACATAACAGACGTTCGAATCAGCGGGGTAGAAACAAATTTCACTTGGAACACATTGAAATTTCTTGGCGAAAAGAGCCCTTTGAAATCAGTTCAAACTGGTTATTCCTACATGTTTTCTGATTCCTTGAGCAATGATTTTGAATCCCTTTATGTGCTTGATTTCTTGCAGCACAAAGCAGATATGGGGCTTAATTTCCAATTCGGGAAGAACCTACAAGTCAATTGGTTTTTCAGTTACCAAGATCGGCTGGGATCCTACGTGGATGCCAGTGGAATGGAGTCAAACTACCAACCCGTTTTTTTGTCGGATTTGAGGGTGAGTCCGCAATTCGGGAAGCTGAAGCTATTTGTTCAGGTTTCAAATTTATTTGACGAAACCTACAATGACATTGGCAGTGTTGTTCAGCCAGGTCGATGGTTTAGATTGGGTATGAATTACGAGTTTTCGATGATCAAGCGTTAAGACGTTGCGGGAATTGTCAAAACTTTAGTTTCTTTAGCTGACAATCTAACAAAACACATGTCTACTACCAGCAAAGATCCATTAATAATAGAGTGCGCTTGGGAGGTTTGTAACCAAGTTGGTGGAATATACACCGTAATCCGTTCCAAAGTGCCCGCATCCGTGGAGCGCAGAGGAGAGAACTATTGTCTTCTTGGGCCTCTCGAAAACGAAAACATATCTGCCGAGTTTGATCCAATTACTAATCTGAGCGATCCTATAGGGCGCACAGTCGAGAAAATGCGGAACATGGGATTGGAGGTCTGGTATGGTACTTGGCTGGTTACTGGTAGACCGAAAGTGGTTCTTTTGAATCCTCAAAATGTCTTTAATCGACTCGATTCTTTGCACCGACAAATGAAAACGGAACACGGAATTACGACCAATACGGGTGACGATCTATTGGAGAAGATGGTGCTGTGGGCAGATCTCAACCGCACTTTTTTCACTATTCTCAGCAAAGAAATTTTAAAAGGAAAGCGCGAGGTTGTGGCTCATTTCCACGAATGGATGTCAGCCCTACCTATTTTGGACATTGCAAAACATGGCTTACCTATCTCAACTGTATTTACCACGCATGCAACTATGCTTGGTCGGTATTTGGCTGGAAATGATTCTGATTTTTATAAGAATCTCAACAAATATAACTGGGAGCTTGAGGCGAGACGTTACGGTATTTTGGCGCAAGCCCAAATAGAAAGGAAATGCGCAAATGCGGCAGACACTTTTACGACGGTAAGTGAAGTGACGGGTATGGAATGCGAGCACTTATTGGGCAAAAAGCCAGATGTGATTACGCCCAATGGCCTAAATATTAATAAATACGTAGCCTATCACGAAGTACATAACAGGCACGAAAAGTACAAGGACAAGATTCACGAGTTCATCATCGGGCACTTCTTTAACTCCTACGATTTTGAATTGGACGACACGATTTACTTTTTCACATCGGGTCGATATGAGTACCGCAATAAGGGCTTTGATGTTACCTTGAAGGCGCTCAAGCTTCTAAATCAAATGATGGTGAAGGAGGGTGTAAATAAAACGGTGGTAATGTTCTTTATTACAAAGCGGCCCACCTATTCCATCAACCCTGAAGTGCTTGAATCTCGTGGTGTGATGCAAGAGATCAAAAGAAACTGTGAGTCCATTGAAAAGCAATTAGGCGAAAGACTTTTCTATGCCGCTGCCTCTTCGAAAGATGAGCACAAGCTTCCCAATCTCAACGACTTAATTGATGATTATTGGAAGCTGCGATACCGAAGAACTATTCAGAGCTGGAAAACCAAACAGTGGCCTATTATCGTAACGCACAATTTGGTAGACGATATTGACGATGAGTTGTTGAACTACCTCAGAAACGAGCAGATGGTCAACTCGCCCTTGGATCGAGTGAAAATGGTCTACCACCCTGATTTTATTGATTCTACAAACCCCCTATTCGGAATGGATTATGGTCAGTTTGTGAGAGGATGCCATCTTGGTATTTTCCCTAGTTATTACGAGCCATGGGGATATACTCCGCTGGAATGCGTAGCCCGCGGAGTGCCCACGGTTACTTCTGATCTTTCAGGTTTTGGAAAGTACGTAGAGAATATGGATACAAACCATGAGGACAAAGGCGTATACGTCATGCAAAGGAGCAAGGAGACTGAGAAGAAGTCGGTAGAGAATTTGGCGAAGTACCTCTTGCATTTTGTGAAATCAAATCGACGCTATCGAATGTTTCAAAGAAATAAGCTGGAAGATTTTTCAGAAGATTTTGACTGGAAAGTTCTTATGTCTGCTTATGATGAGGCCTACGATCATGCGATGAATGCTACTGTTCCTAAAAAGGTTCAACGAAAGTCTAAGGCTTAGTTTTCGTCCGAAGTTGATATGTGCTGCTCAATAGCATCTGCGATGTACGCTTTTACGACTTCATACTTTTCGGGAAATTTTTCCCAAATAAAGTCCTCAATCGTGGTGGGGAGATCGCAGAGTTGAATGATCTCAATTTTGTGGTCATTTAATTTGCCCGACCAGGTCACAGGAATCCATTTCTTCTTTCCCTCTTTTCGCTTCTTGCGTTCAGAAGAAAGTCGAAAGCTGCCTTTTAGTCGCCGACCACCTTTAAAATTGAATGTTCCTTCTACTCCTTGCATTGGAAGAATAACCGAATTTATTCGGTGCGTCGAAATTAACAAAGCACAAGCATATTATCAATGATTTTCGAGCATTGCTTTTAATTTTCGTAAAACGAGAATTAAGTAATGGTTAAGTATTCTACTATCAGTTTTCATCTTCTTATTGGCTTAATAAACGACTTGACTGACACACCATTTATAATTGTGTGGTCAATGAAATTCCATATACGCCAAAGTCTTAATAATATGTACTTTTGCGCCGCATTTTGAGCACTTAGTGTTATTTTAGTAATCGTTCAATTAAGACCAATTAATTGTGAAAGAAGAGTACAAAAAGTGGTATTCACCCACATTAGGAAAAGACATGGAAATGCTCGTTTACGGACATTATGGAACTCCATTGATTATTTTCCCAACTACCCTAGGCCGTTTTTACGAGAGCCGGGACTTCAAGCTTATTGAATCTGTGCAGCATTTGGTGGAGGAAGGAAGGGTTAAGATCTATTGTCCCGACACCATCAATGATTTGAGCTGGTACAACAAATCCATTCACCCCGCTGATAGGGTTAAGAATCACATCATCTTTGAGCAGTTTATAAAAGAGGAAGTAGTAGATGCAATTCGCCACGAGTATGGATTGCAAAAAGTGGCAGTGGGTGGAGCCAGCTTTGGAGGCTATTCGGCTGCCAACTTCGCCTTCAAAAACCCACAACTGGTCAGTCACCTTATCAGTATGAGTGGCTCATTTGATATTCGTTCTTTCTTAGACGGGCACTACGATGACAATGCGTACTTTAACAACCCCGTGGACTACCTTAAAAATAGTGATAACCCCGAGCTCTGGAATCTCAACATTACTTTGGGCTATGGCGAATGGGATATTTGCAAGGATGCAAACTTGGTCCTCTCGAATATTCTGAATTCTAAAAACATTCCCCATTGGCTCGATGAGCGTCGCTGGGCAGAGCATGACTGGCCGCTTTGGCGCATGATGTTCCCTGATTATATTTCTAAACTCTAACAAGACCTTTTAAAACACATACTCATGAAAAAGATTGGAATCCTTTTCGGACAAGAAAACACCTTCCCACAAGCTTTCATAGACCGAGTGAATAGCAAAAACGTGGATGGTATTGTAGCGGAAGCTGTAAACATCGAACAAGTGCGTCAGGGCAAAGCCACTGACTACGCTGTTATTATAGATCGTATTTCTCAAGATGTGCCATTTTACCGTGCATACTTGAAAAATGCCGCTATTGGCGGAACTGCTGTTCTCAATAACCCTTTCTGGTGGAGTGCCGACGAAAAGTTTTTCAATAACGCACTCTCATTAAGCGTCAACGTAGCTGTGCCAAACACAGTGCTTCTTCCCTCGCATGAGCGTCCAGCAGATACAGACGAGAATTCTTTCCGCAACTTGGAATTCCCTTTCAACTGGGACTCCATCTTTGAATACATCGGATTCCCCGCATACATGAAGCCTCACTCAGGTGGAGGCTGGAAAAGTGTATACCGTGTTGAGAATGCTGAGGATCTCTTTGCGAAACATTCAGAGACCGGCCAGCTTGTAATGATGCTTCAGGAAGAGATTGAATTTACCGAATACTTCCGATGCTACTACCTAGGTGGAGACCGAGTTCACATTATGCAGTACGAGCCTCGAAATCCTCACCACTTGCGTTACGTTCGCGATGCTGCGCCGATTGACAAGAAGATTTTGGACAAAGTGCACGAAGGGGTTATCAAGTTGAATCATGCCCTTGGTTACGATTTCAACACGGTTGAATTCGCGATCAGAGATGGCATCCCTTACGCGATTGATTTCTGCAATCCTGCGCCTGATGCAGACATTCATTCAGTAGGTGAAGAAAACTTTGAGTGGATCGTTGAGAATGCGGCAAACATGGCCATCGAAAGAGCCAAAGCGCACAAAGACGGTCAGATGAATTTGACTTGGGGTAATTTTGTAAAGGACCAAATTGCTCCTGCCAAAAAAGCTCCTGCTAAGAAGGCCGCACCTGCCAAGAAAGCAGTAGCAGTAAAAGCACCAGTTGCTAAGAAAGTGGCCCCTGCCAAGAAGATCACCCCTGCAAAAGCGCCAGTTGTCAAAAAAGCACCTGTTGCTAAGAAGGCCGCACCTGCCAAGAAAGCAGTAGCAGTAAAAGCACCAGTTGCTAAGAAAGTGGCCCCTGCCAAGAAGACCACCCCTGCAAAAGCGCCAGTTGCCAAAAAAGCACCTGTTGCCAAAAAGGCCGACCAAGAAAGTAAGACAACAGTAGCGGCTAAGAAAGTAGCTGCAGCAACTGCAAAAAAGCCATCGACTTCTCCTAAAGCAAAAAGAGTGACTGCCACAATTACGAGCGCTCCTGCAGTGAAAAACACGACTGTTATCGCCAAGAAGGTAAGCACGATAAAGGCAAAAGTAAGCTCGAAGAAGTCTTCTAAATCCTAATCAGACAGGGTTCATGCTTTTTACACTTGGCATAGAAGAGGAGTATCAGGTCATAGACCCGCATACTCGCGAGTTGGTTTCTCACAAGCAAGAGCTTGTGAGACTTGGGGAAGAGTTATTGCCCGATCAAATCAAGGCAGAACTCCATGAATCTCAAGTCGAGGGAGGAACGAGCGTGTGCCGTGATATCCTCGAGGCAGAAGACCAGGTGAAGCTCCTGCGCAATACTCTAATCGAAACTGCTGAAGGCCTAGGTTTGGCTATTGGCGCTGCGGGAACTCATCCGTTTTCGAGTTGGCAGAACCAGACTATTACGCCTAATCCGCGCTACGACGAGATCATTCTCGAATTGCAGGATGCGGCTAGAAGCAATCTCATTTTCGGGATGCATGTGCATGTGGGAATTCCGAATCGGACCTTGGCTCTTCAAATGGCCAATGGGATGAGGTATTTCTTGCCACACTTATACGCCTTATCGGCAAATTCCCCTTTTTGGGAAGGCCGCAATACGGGATTCAAGTCTTTCCGATCGAAGGTGTTTGATAAGTTTCCCCGAACAGGAATTCCCGAGCATTTTAGCAGCTTGCCTGAATACGATCGTTTTCTGGAACTTTTGGTAAAGACCAAGTGCATTGATAGCGCA
>Ga0222674_1000614_pt1 | contig 11568 bp, 18 predicted proteins | sample AntAcemetagen866_FD_179804 | JGI IMG/M metagenome (GOLD analysis project Ga0222674, IMG submission 179804) | Saline water microbial communities from Ace Lake, Antarctica - #866 | ecosystem: Environmental > Aquatic > Non-marine Saline and Alkaline > Saline | place: Antarctica: Ace Lake...
CTATTGGAGAACTAGATACTCACTATAGATCAGGAGCTAAAAAATATGGTCAAGGAGAAAAATATCCTATTAATGAATTAATTGGACTTCCTTCTACTTATGCTACACTTGGTTCTTATAATTATGAAATAGATCCACAAACATTAGAAGTAAAAATAAAAGATACGTACGACTGGAACCCAGCATATGGGAAAGACTCATTTAGTGGTAAAACAGGATGGATAGGTAATAAAAAAGGAAAAGATGTAGATACGTCTATGTTAAAAGATTACGTAATGCAAAGTTTCGAAACAGGAGAAATAGATAAAGGAGATGCTCTAGAGTTGCTTGGTAATTATTTAGGTCCTAAAGCAAGTAGAGGAGAAGGAATAAATGTAGACATAGATATTCCTGTTCAAGACATTCCTATGGGAGAAGGAGAAACTTTTGCAACCGGCGGAAAAGTAGGAAGAACCAAACAAGCAGATGGAACGGGATCTCAAGGACTTAATTATCTATTAGGATTTTAATATGGAACTGAGCAAATACCGAAAAGCTCTGCGCGCGATGACCAATCGCAACTCAAATCTTGACCGAGTTATTTATGATCCCTCGATACTCGACACTAGCGACGAGCAGCTAGGAGCTAGACAAGGTTTTGAAGCAGGAACAATAGATCCTAAAAAAGCTACAATGGCTTTAGATATGTTAAAACGAGGAATGGATGTAGATACTATTTCTGCTATCACTGACTTAACTACAGAACAAATTAATCAATTATCTCAAACAGCAAAACCTATCTCTACTTGGAGTCAAGAAAAACGAGATAATGAAATTCTTACGGACAGCTACATTCGAGATGAAAATCCTAATGAAATTTTTACTACCCCTTTCAATATACCGGATTCAGAAGATAATGTTATGCCTTCTTTTGAAGGACTAGAAGACCCTAAAGTACTAGAAGACTACCAACAGATGGAATTAGCAGATGGTGGAGTCGTGGAGCGAGAAGGTTTTAAAGATGGAAAAAGAGGGGATCCTAATAAAAACCCATTAGGTAAAAATCAATATAAAACGAAAACATTGGAAGAGATACAAAAGATTATAGAAGCTAACCCAGATTTAACTGCAAAAGATTTAGAAGGGTATGGTAAAAAAACTAAAGGAAGATTGTTAACAAGAGAGGATTTAAAAAAAGCAAAAGAGGCAAACATAGAACCTGGAAAAAAAGGAAAATCAATTGATCCAGAAAAACAAAGATTTAGAGATATTAAACGAAAAGAACTCACCAAAGATAGATCTAATCCTGCTATGGAAAAAAAACTAAGAGGAACTAAAGAAAAAAATTTAAGTCACGCAGGTAGAAAAAAGACACCTGCTAGTTTAGAAAATTTAATGTACACAGATGCTAGTGCAAACAGAAAAATGCTTTATCCCTTTGAACAACCCTTAGAAGAAGCAATGACAAAATTTGAAGAAATATATAATTCAGAAGCCTCTCCAGAAGTTAAAAGAAAAGCAGCAATTGATTTACAAAAATTTGATAGAACACTCAGACAAAAATATCCAGAGTATGCAAAGCTTAAAACAAGATTTCAATTTAAAAATTCTGCATTTGAACCAGGTTTTATATTTAAAGAAAGACTACCTGATCCTTCATTAGCTATATCCAGTGAAGCAGGCACTTCTCTACAAGGAGTAAATCCTAAATCAAAAAAAGGACAAGCTTTGATTAAAATAGCAGAAAAAAAATTAGAAACACTTATTAATAACATTGGTTTAGAAAAGATTAAAGCAGGTAAATTAAATAATAATGAATTCAATATTTTACAAAAAGCATTGAAAAGTTCCTCAGCACAAACAGCCATTAAATACGGTGGAAAAGCATTAAAAGGACTAGGTGTTTTATTGGTACCTATTATAGCATACGATACTTATGATCAATATAAAAAAGGAAAACCACTTGCTGAAATTATAGAATATGGTTTAATAGGTACCTCTGGTTCAAGAGAGATAAGAAAAATAGCAAACTATACTCCAGAGGAACGAGAAGCAGTACAACAAGCTCAACAATATGAAAGAAACCAACAAGACATTTCCGGTCTATCAAGTGATTTTGATACTCCTACTAATTTGTCAGCTGATGAAATTAGTGAACTAGCTACAACTGGCTCCAAGAGAGTAGACGACTTAATGCTTGCACAAGATGAAGCAAAAGCAAAACAAAGAGTTTACGCAGGCGCTCCTGAGATCTTAGATTATGGACAAGACATTGAAGTAGATGATTAAACCAAAAAGACTTACCTTAACGATACCGCCTAAAAGAGGGCCTGTCCCACAGGGCTTGAATATTAACTATAATACTGTTAAGACAGTGCAAACGGAGAAAATAAATGGCCGACATAGAAAAATCATTACCCAACGAAGCTAACCCATTTCCTGAAGAAGAGATTCAAGAGGAAATAGAAGTAATGGAACCGGGTGAAACAGAAGTTTCTGAAGAAACAGATATTGTAGAAAACGAAGACGGATCGGTAGATATCGATTTTGATCCTACTGCTATGGCTGCAGGGGAAAGTCAAGACCATTACGCTAACCTAGCTGAATTTATCGAAGACAACGACTTGTCTAGAATGGGAACTGAATTATACCAAAACTATCAAGAATATAAAAGTTCTAGAAGAGATTGGGAAAACGCATACCGACAAGGACTAGACTTGCTTGGGTTTAAGTACGAACAACGTACAGAACCTTTCCAAGGTGCGTCAGGTGCAACTCACCCTGTATTAGCAGAAGCCGTAACTCAGTTTCAAGCTTTGGCGTACAAAGAATTATTACCCGCGGGCGGACCCGTGAGAACTCAAATTTTAGGAAACGCTACTCCGGAAAAAGAACAACAGTCTCAAAGAGTTAAAGATTTTATGAATTACCAAATCATGGATGTCATGAAAGAATATGAACCAGAATTTGATACCATGTTATTTCATTTACCTCTTGCAGGATCTGCTTTTAAAAAAGTGTATTACGATGAACTCTCACAAAGAGCCGTTTCTAAATTTGTACCTGCAGATGAATTAGTGGTTCCATACAATGCAGCTTCTTTAGAAGAAGCAGAAGCTATTGTGCACGTTGTAAAAATGTCTGAAAATGAATTACGTAAACAACAAGTAGCAGGATTTTATAGAGATGTAGAACTAACTCCTGGAGAACAACCAGAGACAGATGTTCAAAAAAAAGAACGAGAACTAGAAGGAATTACTAAAACAGCTACGGACGATATTTTTACTTTATTAGAGTACCATGTAAATTTAGAAATAGAAGGTTTTGAAGACATGGGTCCAGATGGTGAACCTACTGGAATTAAATTACCTTACATTGTAACGATAGAAGAAAGCTCCAGAGAAGTTTTATCTATTAAAAGAAATTACGAAGTAAATGATCCTAAGAAATCTAAGATACAATATTTTATTCACTTTAGATTTTTACCAGGTTTAGGCTTTTATGGTTTTGGTTTAATTCACATGATTGGTGGATTATCTAGAACAGCTACTTCAGCACTAAGACAGTTGTTAGATGCAGGAACGCTTTCTAACCTACCAGCTGGATTCAAGCAACGAGGAATAAGAATTAGAGACGATGCGCAAGCAATACAACCCGGAGAATTTAGAGATGTAGATGCACCAGGAGGAAACATTAAAGATTCCTTTATGATGCTTCCTTTTAAGGAACCTTCACAGACATTATTGCAATTAATGGGGGTCGTTGTAAATGCAGGTCAACGCTTTGCTTCAATAGCAGACATGCAGGTAGGAGACGGGAATCAACAAGCGGCAGTGGGAACGACCGTAGCGCTGTTGGAAAGAGGATCGAGAACGATGTCGGCAATTCATAAAAGAATTTATTCTTCTCTCAAACAAGAGTTTAACCTACTAGCAAGAGTATTTAAATTATATTTACCGCAAGAATATCCATACGATGTACCAGGAGCAGAAAAAACAATTAAACAAACAGACTTTGACGACAAAGTAGATATTTTACCGGTAGCAGACCCTAATATTTTTTCTCAAACGCAGAGAATTAGTTTAGCTCAAACCGAATTACAATTAGCTACTTCGAATCCAGCTATTCATAACCAATACGAAGTATATAGAAATATGTATGAAGCATTAGGTGTAAAAGACATTGATAAAATATTAATTCGACCCACGCCCCCACAACCAAAGGACCCTGCATTAGAGCAAATTGATGCTCTTGCAGGGAAACCATTCCAAGCCTTTCCAGGACAAGATCATAGAGCACATATCACTACTCATTTAAGTTTTATGTCTACGAACTTAGCAAGAAATGCACCTCCTATTATGGCAGCTTTAGAAAAAAACATCTTTGAACATATTTCTTTGATGGCTCAAGAGCAAGTAGAAGTAGAATTTAGAAATGAAATGCAACAGATGCAGCAAATGCAACAAATGATGCAACAAAATCCTCAAGCAGGACAACAAATGCAGGTGCAGATGAGAATGATCTCTGAAAAGATCGAATCTAGAAAAGCTGTGTTGATTTCTGAGATGATGGAAGAGTTTATGAAGGAAGAAAATGAAATTACTTCTCAATTTGACAATGATCCGCTTGCAAAACTAAAAGCAAGAGAGTTAGACCTCAAAGCGCAAGACAACGAACGTAAAAAACAGTACGATGAGCAAAGAAATAACTTAGATCGTATGAAAGCGATGATGAATCAGTCTACCGATCAACAAAAAATAGACCAAAACGAAGAATTAGCTAATTTAAGAGCCGATACTTCTATTGAAAAAACAATCTTATCTGCAAAACTAAAAGATAAGTATCAAAATTAATGACAAAAGCATAAAAAAAGGTTAAAAAGACAATATGAAAAAAGATAAAACTATAAAAGTATCTCAAGTCGGAGCACCTATTAAAACAATAGAGATGACTGCACCTAATAAATCTCAAACGGTTACTGTTAAAGGTACTAAAGGTATGAGAGCAGATAAATTACCAGTTAAAGCTACTTGGTACTAAACCATGTTTCCCTGGAGTCTGTTAGGTACAGCTTTTAAAGCTGGTTCCGAAATTTACAAAAATAGACAAGCAACTAAGATTGCTATGTCAGAAGCTCAATTATTTCACGCCGAAAAAATGAAACGTGGAGATATTGAATACTCTGGCAAAATAATGGAACATCAAAAAGGCGATTGGAAAGACGAATTCGTTTTATTAGTGCTTTCAAGCCCTTTATTTTTATTAGGGTATTCTGTATTTGCAGAAGACGAAGATATTGGTAAAAAGCTAGACTTGTATTTTGACAAATTGGATGGTATGCCTTGGTGGATAACAGGACTTTGGATTTCTGTGGTTGCAGCCATTTATGGAATTAAAGCAACGGATATTATAAACACGAAAAAAGGAAAATAATGATTAAGAAAATAAAACAGAAACTTTGTGAACTAGTTTGTAAATTATTCGGAATCACACAATGTGTGTGTGCACATGAATGTAACTGTAAAAAAGAGGCGAAAAAATAATAATGAGTGAAAAAATATACGAGCCAAAAACTAAAGAAGAGAAAAAAAGATTTGGAAGAGGCGGTGAAAAAATATACGAGCCAAAAACTAAAAAAGAGAAAAAAGATATAGCAAAGAAAAATCTTAGAAAATCTGCAACAAAACCTAAGCTTGATTCAACTCCAGAAGATAAATCTATTTCAAGAAAAGAATTTCTAAAAAAGGTTATACCACCATATTATAAATCTACTCGTTCTAAAGAAGAATTAAAAGATATGTTTAAAAACTATAAAAGACCTGCAAAATCTAAAGGATTAAAAAAAGGTGGTAGAGTAAAGTTTAATAAAGGAGGTATAGCTTTACGTGGTAAAGGCTGTGAAATAAAATAATGTCTAATAAACCAATAAGTAAAAGTAAAAACCCAGGATTAGTTAAACTAGCTAAAAAAAATCCTAAACTTGCTAAAAAATTTGGATTTAACGCAAAAAGAATAGTAGCTAAAAAAGGAGGAAAAGTTTAATGGCTAAACGAGGATTATACGCAAACATACAAGCAAAAAGAAAAAGAATAAAAGCAGGTTCAGGAGAAACAATGAGAAAGCCTGGAACCAAAGGTGCTCCTACAAAAGCTAATTTTGTAAGATCAGCAAAAACTGCTAAAAAACCTAAAAAGAAAAAATAATGGTAAAAGTATTAAAGAAAGTAGTTACAGGCTTGAAAAAAGCATCGAAGACACATGCTAAACAAGCTAAAATAATTAAAAAACATATTAAAAAAATGAAGGGCTAATAATGGCTAGAACAGCAGCCTGGACTAGAAAAGAAGGAAAGTCTAAATCCGGTGGATTAAATAAAAAAGGTGTTGCTTCTTATAGAGCAGCTAACCCTGGATCTAAATTAAAGACGGCCGTAACTACGAAGCCATCTAAATTAAAAAAAGGTTCTAAAGCAGCAAATAGACGTAAGTCTTTTTGTGCTAGAATGAGTGGTATGAAGTCAAAACGTACCTCTGCAAAAACGGCCAGAGACCCGGATAGCAGAATTAATAAGTCTCTAAGAAAGTGGAACTGCTAAATGGACGACCTAATACTCGTACAACAAGTACAGAAAGCCCTACGTAAGTTATATCAAAACATTGGAGATACTATGATTACAGGTGGTGTTGACAATATGGATAAATACAAGTATTTACTAGGTCAGGCACATGCCTATCAATATATATTACAGGAAATCTCTAACCTGCTAAATAAGAAGGAGCAAAATGACGGACAAGAACAATCAGGAGACGATACCATCGTCCCTTTCGGATCAGGAAGTACCAAAGATTAAACTTGGACTCCAAGAGAAATACGAAAAAGAAAAACAAGAAGAAAAAAATATAGCACCAGAAAAGGAACCCCTTAACCCTGAGTCTATTGAACCAGTTATAGATCAACTTCCAGAACCATCTGGTTGGAGAATACTAGTTCTACCTTTTACCCCTAAAGAAAAAACTAAAGGTGGATTAATTATCGCACAAGAATCATTAGACCGATTAAGAATCGCAACCAACTGTGGTTACGTTTTAAAAATGGGTCCATTAGCATACAAGGACAAAGATAAATTTGAAGATCCTTGGTGTAAAAAAGGAGATTGGGTGATCTTTGCAAGATATGCAGGATCACGACTACCAATAGAAGGCGGAGAGATCCGAATTCTCAACGACGACGAAGTTTTAGGAACTGTACAAGATCCTGAATCTGTGTTGCATTACATTTAACATAGGAGGACACTATGCCAGACGAAGAAAAGAAAATGGTAGATATTGATAGTTCAGGACCTGAAGTAGACGTAGATATTGAAACATCTACACCTGAAGAAGAAGTATCGATCAAAGAAGAACAAGAAGTAGTACAAGAAGTCACTAGCCCCTCGCCTCTAGACGCAAGTAGCGAGCAGCAAGAGACTACAGAAGATAAGCCAGAAGGAAAGAAAGACGAATTAGAAGTTTATAGTAAAGATGTGCAAAGAAGAATTGCTAAACTCACCAAAAAATGGAGAGAAGCAGAACGTCAAAAAGACGAAGCCTTAACCTATGCCAGAACTCAAAAAGAGACTGCAGAGAAACTAGGTAAAAAATATTCTTCTTTAGAAACCAACAGCTTAAAAGATCGAGAATCTAAATTAGCCTCTGCTTTAGAAGGTGCCAAGGCCAGACTGGCTCAGGCGCGAGATGCAAATGACGTTAATTTAGAGGTAGATATCCAAAAAGATATTTCTCGTCTCGGTTACGAAGAAGCTAGATTGTTAGAGCAAAAAGCTTACAAAGAGGAACAAGATGCTATTATTCCGACTATGAATAATTTAGAGATCCCTCAACAACCTAGAAGAAACGTACCGGATGAAAAAGCAGAAGGCTGGGCCTCTAGTAATAGATGGTTTGGTTCGGATAAAGCAATGACGTATACTGCTTTTGATCTGCATAAGACCTTAACCGAAGAAGAAGGTTATGATCCTCAAAGTGACGAATATTATGTTGAAATTGATAAAAGAATAAGACTTGAATTTCCCCATAAATTTGATACTAATGATGGAACGGCAAAAACTAATACGACTAGGCCGACACAACAAGTAGCTTCAGCAAGGCGAAGTGTAAATTCTAGTCGCAAAACTGTCAGACTCACACCTACTGAAGTTGTAATTGCTAAAAAACTAGGAGTGCCACTCGAAGAGTATGCGAAACAAAAAAAATACATGAAGGAGGTATAGGCATATGGAAAATGATAAAATGAAGACCCCTCGTGCGAGCCAATCCCGAGTTTCTGAAAAGAGACCTGTGACATGGACTCCACCATCAAGTTTAGATGCACCCGCGCCGAAGGACGGATTCGTCCATCGTTGGTTGAGAACCGAAATCTTAGGAAACGATGATAGTAAAAATATCTCGAGCAAACTAAGATCAGGATGGGAATTGGTGAGAACCGATGAATATCCAGAAGGATCTTATTCCACGATTAAAGAAGGAAAATACGCAGGTGTTATTGGACATGGTGGCCTAGTGCTGGCTAGGATACCCAAGGAGATTGCAGAAGCACGTACGAAATATTACGAGCAACAAACTAAAGACCGTGACGAAGCGGTTAATAACGATCTCATGAAGGAGCAGCACCCAAGTATGCCTTTCAATAGTGAAAGGCAGAGTCGTGTAACTTTTGGTGGTTCTAAAAAATAATTTTTTAGTAATTCCAAAAAGAACGCGATATTATTAAACTTAAACAGGAGTAAACAAAATGTCACTAGTAAACCAAGACAGTGCTTTTGGCTTTAGAGCCATCGGCAAAGCTGGACAGAATAATGACAACCAAGGTTTAAGTGAATATAATATTGCTGCAAGTTCAGATGCGATATACCAACATGACCCAGTGCAATTTTTAGCAACTGGTTATATTGGTGTAGCTGCAACGTCAACTGCGGTACTATTAGGTTCCTTAAACGGTGTTTTTTATACTGATGTACCAGACCAAAAACCAAGATGGGCTAATCACTTAGCTGCGAGCAATACTGCAACAGATATTGTTGGCTTTGTAAGTGATGATCCTTATGAAAGATTTGAAGTTCAAATGGACGGAACTCTACCTATAGCTAATATCGGTTTAAATACCAATACTGTTTATACGGCAGGTTCGGTTTCGAACTACAATTCGGACGTAGAGTTGTCTTCATCAGGTGTAACCTCAGCAACAGCACAATTTAGAATATTAGGTGTATCGAAAGATATTCTTAATAAGTCTTTAGCGAATGCCACTACTTATGCGGCAAACGTGAATGTTGTAGGAATCATCAATGAACATTTCTTAAAACAATCAACAGGCATATAATAGGAGAATAAATTATGGCTATATCAAGAGGACAACTAGTTAAAGAACTAGAGCCAGGATTGAATGCACTATTCGGCCTGGAATATAAACGGTATGAAAACCAGCACGTAGAGATCTACGACGGCGGAATTGAATCTTCCGACAGAGCTTTCGAAGAGGAAGTAATGTTATCAGGATTCGCGAATGCACAAGTTAAACCTGAAGGTTCAGGTGTTGTGTTCGATAACGCTCAAGAGACTTTTACTGCTAGATATACTGCTGAGACAATTGCTTTAGCATTTGCGATCACAGAAGAAGCGATCGAAGATAATTTGTATGATAGATTAGCGTCTAGATATACAAAAGCTTTAGCAAGATCTATGGCAAATACCAAACAAGTAAAAGCTGCCGGCGTATTAAACAACGCGTTTAATACATCGTTTGCAGGTGGTGATGGACAACCATTACTATCTCAATCACACCCAACTATTGCTGGAACTTTCAGTAATACATTAGCAACTCAAGCTGATTTAAACGAAACTTCATTAGAGCAGTCATTAATTGACATCGCTGCTTTCACTGATGAAAGAGGTTTAAAAATTGCTGCTAGAGGAATGAAATTACTTATTCCTTCTGAGCTTCAATTTACAGCTGACAGACTAATGAAATCTTCAAATAGAGTTGGTACTGCTGACAATGATATCAATGCAATCAAGAACATGGGAATGGTTCCACAAGGTTACTCTGTGAACAATTTCTTTACTGATCCTGATGCATTCTTTATCAAAACGGACGTTCCTAATGGAATGAAGCATTTTGTCAGAACAGCTATCAAAACAGCTATGGAAGGTGACTTCGATACTGGAAACGTTAGATACAAAGCAAGAGAGAGATACTCTTTTGGTTGGTCTGACCCTAGAGGAATGTTCGGTTCTTCAGGCGCAGCTTAGTACTTGATTTTAAAGTATTAATTATTTGAAAGGCCCCTTTACTGGGGCCTTTCTTTTTGATAGAAAGGACGAACCATGATGAAACAATTTTTAGTTAAAATAAGCGCATACGGATATAAAGCAGAAATGACCATAGAGGCATTAGATAGTGCACACGGAGTAGAAAGTGCTATCCTTGACAAAATAGGAAAAAAAGATATAAAGTTCACTCCTAATGGTAGTTCTACAAAGAACTGTCATTTAACCTACGAGGAGATTGTACATGGAACACAATCAGATCAAGGATCTTTATCAAACCAAAAGATCGCTTGAACTAGAGTGGGAGCAAGACCATAATAAAGAAGGTATTTATACCTTAAATATGGTTAGGATCGATGAAGAGATCAAAAAAGTAATCAGTCAAATTAAAGCGACTGAAGCTAAAGAGATCTTACATCAAGTAAAGATAGAATCCGTTGCTTCTGACTATTCTATAGCTGGCTAAATAGTCAAGCTACTATCGCTGGAAAAAGCGTTTTTCCCATAAGGATATCTTGCTCTTTTCTATAAATTAGTCTATATTTCATTTACTATACATTAACAATATTGGAACCGACGCGTATAGTCGACCGCCTAGAGACGGATTCCAATTAACTAGGAGAATATAATCATGGCAAACACAACCTTTTCGGGACCAGTAAGATCATTAAATGGTTTTATTAATTTCGGACCAACAGCAGCGGTTAGTTTAACTGCTGATACAACTTTAACAATGAATGATCATGCAGGTAGAATCTTACTTTGTAATGACGCGGATGGTAAATTTACTTTACCTACCATTACAACTGGTAGTGCAGGTTCAACTGCTGGAGATAATGATCCAAATGTAGCCTCTAATCTTGGAGCTACTTATACGTTTATTATTCAAACTGCAGCAACAGATATGGATATCTTAACAGATGGAACTGATAAATTTATTGGTTTTGCAAAAAGTCTAGTATCTACTGCAGCAACCGGCTCAGCTTGGTTTCCAGGAGCAGCTAATGATGTGATGACTTTTAATGGTACTACTTCAGGTGGAATTGTTGGAACTATTATTAAAGTCACAGCGGTAGCTAGTGCTCAATATTTTGTGGAAGCATACATAAAATCATCTGGCACACAAGTAACTCCGTTTGCGGACGCATAATAAATAATTAATTTGTAGAGCTCCTTCGGGAGCTCTTTACTAAGGAGAATAAAATGGGTTCATATAAAGCAGACATACAAGCAACAAGAATTGCAGGAGCAACTACCAATGTAAT
>Ga0222674_1000621_pt1 | contig 11507 bp, 8 predicted proteins | sample AntAcemetagen866_FD_179804 | JGI IMG/M metagenome (GOLD analysis project Ga0222674, IMG submission 179804) | Saline water microbial communities from Ace Lake, Antarctica - #866 | ecosystem: Environmental > Aquatic > Non-marine Saline and Alkaline > Saline | place: Antarctica: Ace Lake | collected...
CGCTGCAGCTGCCTACTAACATGCGCTGGGCATTGCCCGCTTTTATTCGTTCGTAACCCATCAGAATGGCTTCTGTGCCCGTGGTGCAGGCCGATGAGTTGGTGGTCACTTGATTCCCCAAACCTATCATTCCACCCAAATATGCGCTTACCCCGCTAGCCATGGTTTGGGCGACCACAGTACTGCCCAATCTCCGAACTTGTTTATCGTCTAATTTGTAAATGGCCTCTCTGAACTTTTCAACTCCAGAAGTGCCTGCCCCGAAGACTGTTCCGCTTTCGAAATCCGGTTGATCGTTAATTTCAAGTCCTGCATCTTTCCAAGCATCCATGCCAGCAATACAGCCGTACAGGATACCAGAACTATTGAAATCCTTCAATTGTAATTCGGAAAAGTAGTTCCGTTTCAATGCTTCAGACACTTCAGGAATACCGCCAATACAGCAGGAAAAACCGAGTTCTTTTAAGTGGGGATAGTATCTTATTCCAGATTTGCCAGTTCTGATCGCATGTTGAAAAGCAGTTAAGCCAACCCCATTAGGAGCAACTACGCCAAGTCCGGTAATGACTACTCTGTTTTTCATTTTAAGTCTATTTGTCCTTTTGTCTTGATTTGGAAGCTCGTAAATGATAAGAAAAAATAAAGATTAAACTTTTATCATCCCAGCAATTTTCCCTCTACAAATCAATTCACCTTGAGCATTGTGCATTTCTACCGCACACTTTAATTTATTGAAACGAAAATATTCTTTGATGCTTTTTACAGTAACCTTTTCATCAGGTAATACGGGTTTATAGAAATCGATTTCTGTTGAGCTAAGTGCTATTTGCATTTTTGATAGTGATTCACCAGAGCGCTGCATTAAATAAATTCCAAATGCGACGAGGCCAATTTGAGCCATGGTTTCGGTTAGAATTACCCCGGGAGTGATGGGGTTTTCTTTGAAGTGACCTGCATAAAAAGAGAGGCTTTTATCGTAGCGATAATTCCCTTCAATCGAATTTTCGTCAATGGAAACGATCTCATCTACAAAGAGAAAAGGGGATTGGTAGGGAAGGAGGGCTATTATTTCTTCTGAAGTCATCTTATCGCAAATGTTCACCACCGTTAACGGGAATGATGGCTCCAGTGATCCATTTCGCTTCCTCTTTACACAATAAATAAATCACATTGGCCACATCTTCTGGAGTGGTCATTCGGCCAGAGGGATTTTGTCGAGTGGCAAATTCCTTTAGTTTTTCGTGACCCGGTATCATCCTAAACGAGTTCGTATCAGTAATGCCGGCTTCTATGCAATTTGCTTTTATGCCAAAGGGTGCAAATTCCAGGGCAATACTTCGTGTAATGGCTTCTAGGGCAACTTTGGCTGCAGAAACCGCTGCGTAATTTTGCCATGCTCGCACATTGCCCATGCTGGTAAAGCTTATTACCCGAGCATCTTGGCTAAACAATTCTCTTTTGAAAATGGCCTGAACCCAATCGTAAAGGCTAAAAGCCATATTTTCTAAGGTGAGATGAAAATCATCGTTTTGCAAGGTTGGGATATCGGCAGATACCATGGGTTTTAAGTTCCCTTTGGCGATGCTGTGTACCAGTACTTTTACCTTCGCTTCATTCCCTTGAGACTGTAAATTCGCTAAAATTTCTTCTCGTTTTTCTGGGCGCGTGGCATCTTGGTTGAAGTGAATCACCTGGACTCCATGCTCTTTTTTAAGACTTTCAAACTTGAGCTCAATTGGTTCTAAATCAGCTTTTCTAGCCCGATATACCAAGCAGAGGTTTAAGCCATGCTGGGCTAGTTTTTTGGCCGTTGCCCAGCCCAATCCGCTGGAAGCGCCCAGAATGACTGCCCACTCATTTTTATCGTTGAATTCCTTTACCATTTTAATAAGAGTCTTTGTGCGGTGAAGCCAGGGCCAAAACTCAACATCAAACCAATGTTTCCTTTTTCCACTCCCTCTTGAATAAATTTCTCCAAAACGTAGAGTACAGTTGCGCTAGACATGTTCCCATAATCGCGCAATACGGACTTAGTATGATCAATGTTTTTTCCCAATTTCCCAAATAGATCTTCAACGGTTTGAACAATTTTTTTACCCCCGGGATGGAAGATCAGGTGGTCGACATCAGAAATGGACATATCATTTCTAGCTAGAAAGGGATGGACAATTTCCGGGAAATGGGCGGCAATCTTGTCCGGTACTGTTTTATCCAAAACCATCTGCAATCCGCTATTTTTAAGTTCGAAGCCCATCATGTGCTCCGCATTGTAAAAGTGGTACATGGCTTCATCAATAATTTCGGGTCCTTCTTCATTGGCGAAAGATGACAAGATTGTGCATGCGCAACCGTCTCCAAAAATGGCGGCACTTACAATATTAGCCATTGAAAAATCATCGATTTGAAAAGTAGAAGTGGGCGACTCGACTGCAATCACAGCAGCTCTTTTATTCGGATTAGCCTTCAAGAAATTATTAGCGTAAATCATACCTGAAACGCCTGCGACGCATCCCATTTCGGTAACGGGAAGTCGGACAATATCTTGTTTCATCTTCAGCCTATTGATGAGGTAGGCATCTATAGAAGGAATCATAATTCCGGTGCAACTCACGGTGATGATATAGTCAATATCGCTTGGATTTAACTTTGCGTTATCAAGCGCTTTTAATAAGGCGCCTTCCGCCAATTTTATTGTTTCCCGTTTATAAATATCATTTTTCTCTTCAAAGGATGTTTTCAAAAAAACCTCTTCTGCATCCATAATGGAATACCTGCGATCGACACCGGCATTTTCAAAAAGCTTAATCACTTTGCGCTGATACCTTTCTTCTTGCCCTGAAAGCCAAACTTTTAGAAACGGAATAATCTCCTTAGTTGGGCGAGTATAGGGCGGTAATTGGGTAGCAATGGCAGTTATTTTCACATTCATTTTTTGAGTATTAGCCATTGCCAGCGAAAAGCCCAACGCCAGTTTATGGAACTTCGATAGGGCAGCTTTTCGGCAAATCCCAGTAAATCTTTTCTTTTAAAACCCCTTAAGATGGAAGTTAAACCATCTTCGGTAGCCATTTGATTATTTATAATTCCCCGCAGGGAACTAAAAAGACGATAAGCCAACTGATGTCGATGCAAATCATTAATTACAACTCCAATGCTAGCGTTCTTGGCCAAGCTAGCAATAAATTTTTCAACGACCTCATCATCGAAATGATGCAGAAAGAGAGTACACAAAGCAATATCACATTTTTCTTCGAGAACACGCTCTTCAAAAACGTTTGCACACCGGTAGCTGATTTCAGGATAAACTTTGGATAATTCCAGGCCATAGTCGATAGCACATTGGTTGGCGTCAATGCCCAGCAATTTAAATCTATGCCCTTTGCTTTTGCCGAATCGGGCTAGTTCGCGCAGCATATCTCCATGGCCACAGCCAAAATCAATAATGAATATTTCCTGCTCTTTCGGGTAATTTTTTAATAGTTTTTTTACTCCATCTTTTGTGAGGGCATTACCTCCTAACCATTTATTGATCAAGGCAAGCTGGTCGAGGGTTTTGCGCAATAATCCACCCTCCATCTCTAAGTCATCCATGATCTCAATTTCCGTACTTCTATATGTAGTATCTATTTTTCTCACGAAATGGATTTCATTGGTTTGCCATGTGTTTTCTTAACGATCAAAGGCAATAGAAAAGGCATTTTCTGTATTGCCATCATCATACATTCGGAAAGTATTCCCATCCTAAAAGCACGAGAGATCAAGTGACCGTATTTCAGCCGAGTGCCAAATTCTTTTTTCCATTGAGCTTGGTAGTTCTCTTCCAATTCCACGCGTGATGTAATCTCTCCCGCTTGGAAGCGCAAAAGTAATTGAGAAAGCAATTGCGCAGAGCGAATGGCCATGCCCATTCCATTTCCGGCCAAGGGGTGAATCATTCCTGCGCTGTCGCCACACATCAAAATATGGTCTTCTACTGGCGCTTTTTCTAAAAAGGAGATTTGACTGATGGTAATTGGCTTTTCAAATGACAAGCGGTAGTTCTTAAAAGCATCTTTAAGGTATTCATTTTTTGTTAGCACCTTCTCCTGAAATTCTTCTAAGGAATTATATTTTTTAAAGCTTTGATAATCTGTTAAATAGCAGATATTTATTCTATCATTTTCAACCTTTGATATACCACAATAACCTCCTTCAAAATTATGTAATCCCACTTGGTTGTCTGGGAAGTCGCCGATATAATGAGCTTTTACTCCTACAAAAGGAGATTTTCGTTGAATGAAATCACGTTTCATCTTTACATCCAAGTTAGAGCGCTTGCCAAAAGCCCCGATAACGAATTTTGACTTATAATTTGCAGATTCATTCGTTGAAACCTCAAATTCATCACCGTCAAATGATACATCCAATACCCTTGCCCGGAGAAATTGGGCTCCTGCAGCTTGTGCGCATTTCGCAAGTTCCGCATCCATGCAAAAGCGACTGATTCCAAATCCGCCGAGTGGTAATTTGGTCTGCATGGATCTGCTGCCATTTGTGCTTAAGGTGAGTTCAGTAATTTTTTTTGCCCCAAAATCGAAGGGATTGAAACCCAGTGATTGCAAGTAGGGCAAGACTTCGTTGGAAATGTATTCGCCACAGACCTTATGCTTGGGGTATTCATTTTTTTCTACCACTAAAACTTTAATTCCTTTGAGGGAAAGATTCAATGCGCTGCACAGACCGGCCAATCCGCCACCTATGATGATTACTTCAAACTTCAATGACAAGCTTGGATGTTAAGAGCTTCATCTAGACTGATGATGCATGAACTAAGGTAATTCATTTTTTATTTTGTTTCATTTGAGAGGAGGGAGTTACTCTCCTTCCAGCTTCTTTTATTGTGCAATCAATTGAAGTGAAAATTCTTTTTTAAAAATCAGGCTTTCTCTGTTTCAGAGCCAAAGGCAGCAAAAAAAAACGCCAATCTTCTTACAACCAAAGCAGAACTGTGAAAGAGTAACCTGTCCCTCAATTTAAATGTTCATCTTGTTCATGATAATACTGAAATTAAAGAAGCACTCAGATAAGCGGGACAGCGCATCTTTAAAATTTCTATTACAACGACTTATAATTCTTGTACAAACTCTAAGAACACTTTTTTCTCGATCATTATTCCAGTCGCATTATCCTCGTAGGAGATTACATCTACTCCTTCCATAAAACACAGGTATAAAAATGAAAGCATGTGACAGGAAGAAATCGCAGCGACCAACAAATGGATTGCCAGTGGTTATATTCAGTTCTGGCTTGCCCTCAACAGTAATGGTGTGACTTCTGTCGTAAGTCTTTACATTGCTCGTTCCATTGCCACTGTTGCCTTTCCAAACGGCTTTAAGTGCATAGTTATGCTGCTGACTCATTGTAGGATTCCTCTGGATTTACTTGAATTCGATCAAAAATAATGAAACAAAATCCTGAATAATCAGAGTGATAACTTCAATTACTGCTCAAACTAGTTTTTATTCCTTCACCAACTTGAACCGCTGAATCTCTCCTTCGCTGCTTATCTCCAAAATGTAAATCCCCGCGGCTTCGTTCAACTCGAATTGTTGGGTAGCCGTGCTTATTCCGGTTTTAGAATAAACAACTTGTCCTTTCAAGTTGAATACCTGAATGGTAACATCTTTGAGCTGACCCAGATTAATGTTTGCCAGCTTGGTAGTTGGGTTAGGGTAGATAGTTATTTCTGAAAGTGGTTTGTTGTTATCGATATTAACAACACTGTCGAAATTAAACACTCGTACATGCCCAGCGCGAAATTCGTTTCCTGAATTTTGAGGAGCCCCAATCGCAAGATTTAGGCCATCTGCGCTTAAACTAACAGCTACACCTGAGAGGTCGTCCGCCGCTTCACCATCAATGTCAGGACCTTGCTGTATCCACTCATCCGAAATGAAACTATACACTCTCACATTGCCTGCATCATTTCCAGATCCGGAATTAAAGCCAGCTCCGATAGCAAGAGTTAAGCCATCTGCACTTAAGCTTACAGAGATTCCAGACTCATCATAGGCTGCTTCGCCATCAATATCTTCTCCCTGTTGTATCCATTCTCCACTTAAGAATTTATAAACCCTTGTATGTCCAGAACGGAGTCCATTCCCATTATTATAGGGAGCTCCAATCGCAAGAGATAAGCCGTTATCACTTAAGAAAACAGAACTACCAAATTGGTCTCCCGCAGCTTCTCCATCAATATCTTCACCTTGCTGAATCCACTCTCCGGAAATGAGTTTGTAGACACGCGCATGACCAGCAAAAATTCCGTTTCCGTCATTATATGGAGCTCCAATAGCGATAGAGTAGCCATCGGCACTCATATTTACACAGCTCCCGAAAGAATCAAAAGCCGCTTCACCATCAATATCCTCACCCAGTTGTGTCCAGTGATTTTGGTTGAATTCATATATCCGCACGTGGCCAGCTTGGAGTCCGTTTCCTCCAATGTTAGGTACTCCAATATCAGAGCTTATACCATCGGAACTATTGCCTGAAAATGAAATGGCTCCATAGGCTCTATTCGCTCCAACCGCAAGTCTGAGCCCATCAGAGCTTAAACTTACTGATTGACCAGAATAGTTTTTTACACCTTCACCATCAATGTCAGCTCCTAGCTGCGTCCAAACTTCTGAAATGAGTTTATACACCCGCACATGTCCAGCCATATTCACATTGCCGTCATTGTATGTTGCCCCAATGGCAACAGTAAGACCATCAGCGCTTAAACTGACTGAACCACCGGATTCATCTGCAGCCGCTTCACCGTCAATGTCAGCGCCTTGCTGAGTCCATATTCCTTCGGTATATCTGTAGACACGCACATGACCAGCTTCATCACCATTTCCATCATTGCGGCGTGCACCTATGGCAAGAGTTAAGCCATCAGCACTCAAACTTATTGAACCTCCAGAATTGTCTCCAAAGGTCTCTCCATCAATATCTTGACCAAGCTGACTCCAGTATTGGGCATTTCCTGCTGTTTGCATTAATGCTAATGCAATGAATAACAGGATAGACTGAATTAATCTTTGATTCATTTGTGCTGTTCTTCAGTAAGAAAGTTAAAAATTATTCCTTCACCAATTTAAACCGCTGAATTTCTCCTTCGCTGCTTATCTCCAAAATGTAAATTCCTGCTGCTTCGTCCAACTCGAGTTCTTGAGTAGTAGTGTTTATTCCCGATTTAGAATATAAAATTTGTCCTTTCAAGTTGAATACCTGAATGCTGACATCTTTAAGTTGGCCTAGATTAATAGTTACAAGTTTCGTTGTTGGGTTTGGGTAGATGGAAACGCCAGAAGTTGCTAGATTCTCATTTACACCGACAATTGTTACCTCGATGCATTCCGAGTTGAAATAGCAAGGGCTTTCTCCAACTCGGACATAATAGCTTCCGCTTTCTAATGGAGTGAATTGTGAATCGATTTCGCCAGAAATAATCGTCATGCTTTCACAGTCATACCAGCGATAATAGGAATAGCCTTCTATTGCAGAAAGTGTAGATCCTTCTAGAGAAATGTTAGTGTCTAAATCAGGATAGACACTTAGATTCACATTAATCGAAATATCACATCCGCCACCAGCTCCATTTGAAATTACTTCAAGTCCAATTGGATTTTCAGCATTGTAATTATTGCCATTCACTAATATTTCATTGTAGCTACATATACTTGAGTTTTCTTCAATGAAGACAGGCTCACAAGTACTCACATTTCGCCAGAGCACAGCACTGGAATTCCCTATAATTAAAACATCTTGATCGTCGTCTCCATCAATATCAGCAAATGTGACTGAGCCACTAGAAACTCCGAGAAAGGGAACATCCTCATACCAATCAAAATTTCCTTCACCATCGTTCAAGTACAACTCAGTTATTTGTGATAACTGATAGCCATACCCAGTTATAATCAGATCTTGATCATTGTCCCCGTCAACATCCGCAAATGCAACAGCGCTAGAACTAACGTTCGTTATTCCCTCGAAACTCACCGGACTGAATTGGCCGGTACCGTCGTTCTTAAACAATTTGGAGACTGATCCATCAATTCCATTTCCAGTGATGAAAGCGTCTTGGTCACCGTCACCATCAATGTCAGCGAATTTATGAGAACCGTTAGTTACATTAGGGAATTGATCGATTGTATACGTGAAATTTGCATCACCACTATTGTTGCTCAGAAAAGTTCCATTTGATGCGTCATCAGTGTATCCTGAAATTAGAAACTCCAAATCATTGTCACCATCAACATCAGCGATATCGAGGTCTCCATTTGCGCAACTGGCGGTAGTTTGAACATATTGAAAACTACCATCTCCATTATTTTTGTAGAGTCCTCCAAAAGTGTAAGACCATCCATCTATGCTTCCTGAAATGATAACGTCTTGATCATTGTCCCCATCAAAATCTGCAAATCCGACAACACCTGAATGAATTCCTGTAAAGGGAGTATCTAAAACCAAGCTGAAATTACCTTCTCCATCGTTGAGATAGAGTTCAGATACTCTTGTGTAGTCTGGCAATCGACCAATCATTAAAACATCCTCATCTCCATCAGCATCTACATCGGCAAAAGCCAAGTTTCCATTTGTAACTACGGAGAAAGGGTTGTCTTCAACTGGTGTAAACACACCTTCTCCATCATTTTTAAACAATTGAGTAAATCCTTGATATGAAAGTGTACGTCCCGTTACAAGAAGGTCTAAATCACCATCATTGTCGATGTCAGAAAATGCAGATTCACCGTCTCTTATTGAAAAGAGAGACAGTCTAGCTTCACGAAAATATCCACTATCATTAATATACAGTTTGGACTGAAGTTCAACTCCATCGTGTCCGACAATAACTAAATCGGCATCGTCATCTCCATCGACATCTGAAAAAGCAATTGATCCTTGATCCAATTGAACCAGATTGGAAGTAGCATCGAGGAAAAAACCTCCTTCACCATCGTTTAAGTAGATCTCTGTAGATGGCGAGCTGCCGTTATTGCCTGAAATGATTAAGTCTTGGTCTGCATCATCATCAATATCTGCACAAGCGATTGAACTGGAAGAAAGAGCTTGAAATGGCGTCTCAGTTACTAAACTGAAATTTCCCAGTCCATCATTTGTATAGAGTTGTGTAACTGCTTCCCCAGAATTGTCTCCTGAGATAAACAAATCAAAATCATCGTCGCTATCAATATCAGAAAATACGACGGCACCGTTTTCTAATCCAGTGAAGTTCGAATCATTTGAAATTGAAAAGTTACCCATACCGTCGTTCAAGTAGAGTTCGGAGATACTATTTTCTCCATCATTGCCTGCAATGAAAAGATCTTGGTCATTGTCATTGTCGACATCCTTAAATGCTACTGAACTATTTTGGATGTTGCTTATTGCAGAGGAAATCCCCAGAGTAAAGATTCCTGAACCGTCGTTGAAATATAATTGGCTTGTAGGTACGTCATCCTCATTTGAACCTGAAATGAAAATATCTTGGTCATTATCTCCATCAATATCTGCTATTGCGATGGAGCTATTTCCAAGACCTGGAAAGGGAGTATTGTCAACCAAATTGTATTGCCCTGCACCGTTATTCTTGTAAAGCTCAGTGTAAACCAAATCATTTCTAATTCCCGTAAAGAGCAGGTCTAGATCATTGTCTCCATCTAAGTCTGCAAAGGCAACAGAGCCTTCGCTAAATCCATTAAAATTGTTATCCTCCCAAGTGAAATTCCCCAATCCATCATTCAAATACAAAACAGTGAGAGAAGAGCTTTCGAATCTCCCCATTATTACGATGTCCTGATCTCCATCACTGTCTATGTCACCAAAAGCGTGGGAACTATTGTAAACATCTATAAATCGTGCGTCATTCAAGGCGTATTCATTTCCGGGGGAAACCGGCTCAAAGGCTATGTTCTGAGCTTGACAGTGAAAAGTCAAGACCATGAGAAAAATAAAGGTGAAGATGGATTTCATAGCTTGCTCAGTTCTAGTGTAGAATCTAGTTTTCTGTAATCTTAAGAGATAATCGAATGAAAATCAAATTAGATTTAAATTCATCAGTGCTAATAAATTACAGTTTAGATTCAACAAGATAATGAAATTTATATAAGCTTGATTTATTTCAAGAATTTCTGACATAGCTTTGTCTAAGTTCAAAAAAAAGCCAGAACATCAAAGATTAACTTTGATGTTCTGGCTCACCAGATAAAAAGATAAATATCCCTCTAATTCTTTATAAACTTCATTGTCTTTCCACCTTCTAACTCCAAGAAATACAATCCATTCGCAAAATTTCGAATATCTAATTGCTCATTTTCTGAAATCATACCGCTGCTGACCTGCGTTCCCATTCCGCTAAAGATTCTGAAATTCATTTTTTCAGTTAAGCCTGAAATTCTATGCTGAGATTCCCGTCATTAACGTGCCAAAACTCGTCATTGCTGGCTGCTAAAATGATTCGGTCTCCCGGAGAATCGTAACAAAATCCATCAAAACGATCATTCACTTTTAGAAAATATATGCCCAAGGGAGACTAAAGATTCAAAGCTCTTAAAAGTTTAATATTTATGTCAAGCCTCATCACCTTATTGTCGCATTCCACTAATAGTAGAGTAATGCGCGACCCCATTGTTATCGACGGCAACACAAGACGAAGTCATATTCGCTTGCACCGGGCTCGTCCAAATTAGCTCGCCAGTTTGCGTATTCCGTGCTTCCAATGTCTTAGGTTCTGTCTGGCGATTCAGTAAAAGGACTCCGTCTATGACGGTGAAGTGCTGCCCATTGGCATCGATTTCATAAAGTAAGGAGCCTGTGATCGCATCGAAGCACGAAGTCGGGCCACTATTTGGATGGACGAAGAGTCTGTTCCCATCTAGATAGGGATTGGCTCCTCCAGAGCCACCAAGTTCATTGACCATCCAGACTTCATTCCCTGTTTCCATATCGAATGCTCGAATATGATTGATCGACTGCACGTAGACAAGGCCGTTGCCTGTGGTGGGGCTACCAACTTGTCCAGGCCCATCATCGAAAGTGGCCTGCCACAGTTGCTCACCTGTAAGGGCATCGAGCGCATAGAGCTCCTGATTGTCACAACCAAAAAATACCTTTCCATCAGCGACACAAGGAGATGATTTGACATGATCTGGAGCATCGAAATCCCAAACTATGGTCCCGTCATTCTTGTTCAATGCACTGAGGCCATAGGATGTATTTCCTCTCGCACAGTACAATAGGTCACCTGAAATAGTAGGTGCTGTCCAGACCGCAGGGCCAAGATTTGTATACCAAAGTTGAGTCCCGTCATCAGCATCGAATGCGTGAACTAGACCGCCATACTTACTGACATAGACCACTCCATCTTCAACAAAAGGAGAATTTCCATCGGAAATATATTCGCTCCATATCTGTGACCCATCGAAGGTGTTGAGGCAATACAAAAAGTTGGTTCGGACAAGATATATTTTGTTTTCGTA
>Ga0222674_1000623_pt1 | contig 11494 bp, 10 predicted proteins | sample AntAcemetagen866_FD_179804 | JGI IMG/M metagenome (GOLD analysis project Ga0222674, IMG submission 179804) | Saline water microbial communities from Ace Lake, Antarctica - #866 | ecosystem: Environmental > Aquatic > Non-marine Saline and Alkaline > Saline | place: Antarctica: Ace Lake...
CAGGTCTAGCCAAAACATGCTCAATCGGGCTCATTTTGACGTACTTTTTGCTGCTTGAAGCATTTGCTGATTTCTTAGAAGCCATTTGTAAAAAAATATATAGAAAATGATTATATCAAAGAGTATTATGAGATAATACGTGTGTTTTATTTACTTATGAATATGTTTTCTTAAAGTGTTTTTCAATTTTTTATTATAGATCTTAAAGCTTTATTAATTTTAGGTGATGTGATAACCCCTGTTCTTCCACCGTTTTGTTTCAACACATTGGTAAATTTTTCCAGATTTCTATTGTAATTTGCGAATAATTCTCTGTTTTGTTTATTTGAAAAATGTCCTCCTGTCATCCATCTGAATTTTTCAAAAGATAAAGCGTTTTTTATTTTACCTCCTCCTCCTATAGAAGCAGGAATACCTTGTCTTATAACTGATGTAGAAACGTCACCTGTGACTGTATATTTGGGAAATTCTACCATATTAGACTTTCCAGATGGATTAAAGTATGTACTTGGCATACTTACACGACCACCTTTTTTAGTCATATTATCTTTAGCGGTTGGGTCAAAGTATGTACTTGGCATACTTACACGACCACCTTTTTTAGTCATATTATCTTTAGCGGTTGGGTCAAAGTATGTTCTTGGCATACTTACACGACCGCCTCTCAATCCATTAACCATAGTGGTTTGATTATTATTTAGCATCTGCATAGTATGATTAAATATAGCTGAATTTTGAAGACACGAATCGCTTCCATTTCCACCAAACATAGTATTTTTTATATGACTTTCTACTTCGTCATTTTTGTAATTAGATATTTCGTTACGAAGCATATATCGATCTATTGTTTTCTTTAATTTATTGTCCATTGTATTTCATATTTTATCTTATATTTTTATTATTCAAACATTTGTTAAATATATAACAATTATTCAATATAACTAAATATATGTTGGAAACAAACGGAAGAGTAGAAACAATACATCACGAAAACTTGACCACTTATGATTTTTTCAATGAAAGTAAGAAAGATCCCGATCACTTTAAATCTAACGCAATAAGACATATTCATACCGATTCAGACGTAGCATCACTACTCTTTTCACAAATGAATATTGATATACTACAGGAAGGTATCCGTTATTCTGTATACATTAAGAGTAAAGGACAACATGTTATTGGTAAGCAATCTGAGACAGAATTACAAATCGTAATGAGATCCATATATTTACAATATTCGAATAACCGATCAACCGAAATTGTAGAGCAGGTAAGAGAACTAAATTCGAGAATTTTAGACTTTGTTGTTCCAACTGTTTTATCAGAAGTTCATCAATATGTTAATTATACACGGGACATAAACTTTTTACCAGTTCCTCTTGAAAGAAGTAAGAATATGAGTACAGCGGGAACGAAAGTATTGTTTATGGATAAGTTGTAAAAAATATGATTTATCTTAAAATCGATGTTATATTTTTTCTAATTTATTATTAAATGTATGATACTCTTGTTTCGTCATCGGTGCTTTTTAGCACCTTAATTTTGTTTTTTACATTTGTTGCTTTATCAGTCGCATTTTTAGGCACGTTGAATAATCCAGACGCTAAATGGTTTTTTATACCATTGTTAGGGTTCATGGCATTCTCATTATTAAAAAGTATTAATAATATTCATGAAACAATTAAAATAAAAGAAGCTAGTGTTAAAATACAAACTGCGACAGTTGTTTTGAACACATGTCCTGATTATTGGATAAAGGATACTGTTTTTGTAGACGATCCAACATTGGATTCAGATGCTGAACCAATTCGTTTGGACATTTGTAAAAATTATTCAGCAAACAAAGAAGGAACCGTCCAATTTGTGGGTGGTTCTCAAGTGGCTGATAATTTCGCAACAAACGCAGGAAAAAGTATTGACGAGATGAATAACACGTATACAGAAAAAGTGAAGAAAGCTGTTGAAACGTTCACAGATTCAGAACAACCATATACTAGAGAACCAATTGGTGATGATCAATTAAGAGACGTTGGTGATGATCAATTAAGAGACGAAGGTCAAGGAAAAAACAATCAGTTACATGTTCCAAAACATGCATCTGATAAGGGTGGAAAGAGTGTATATTTTGGTGGTTTAAATCCAGATCAAACTGATACAGAAGTAACTAAATTAACAGAAATAGATGGTGGACATTTACATATACTTGCAAAACATCCTAACGCATACAATGAAGATGGTGTGCATTCGGATATAAACGGATTAGTTTATCATACACATGACTTTGAAAGACCGAAAGATCAAATTCCTGCTGAACAAAAGAGAGATGGAGAATTTAAGGAAAATTGGATCAATGTTTCAAAAGAACAGCATAAAGGATTGGAAATAAATCTTACGAAACTTAATAAGGCAGAGAGTGTTTGTGAACTAACTTCGCCATTTTATTGGACAGAGAGATACAATAAATGTTTACAAAAATAAATGTTGAAAAACAACATTAAACACAACATTAAACACAACATTAAACACGCGTATATGGTTTATATGTAATAAAATGTTCGGCTTAACACAACTTACATTATCCGATTTTCCTCATTATTTTTTTCAAATTCAACAATTAAAAAAGGTATTAGAGCAACAAAATGATTATAGATCTCTTTTATTTAGAGGGCCTTCTGGATGCGGGAAAAGTACAATCATAAATCTCGTAATAGACGAAAATGTTTTTGATATTTATAACATTTCCCCAAATTCATTTCAAAATGTAGCTCAACTGAAAATAAATTTAAAAATATTTTGTACATTTGAGTCTGTAATTTGTTTTTTTAAAAAACAGAAAAAAATTATTATTATTGAAGATGTTGATAGTCTCATAAGTACGGATAGATGTTTTTCAAGTTTTTTGTTAGAAATGTTGAAAAATAAACATTCAGATCTTTCTTATAAAATAAATTGTCCTATTGTGTGTGTAACAACTACCAATTTTAACAAAAAAAATACAGAAATTATATCTTTATTTTCAGATGTTATTACTCTTCCAAAATTAAATTTTAAACAATGCTTTTTTATTGTAGACAATATTGCAAATAAAATGCTTGAGTGTGGATATAAAGTTAACTATGAAAAATTGACATCTCTTATAAAGGTCAATCACTGTGATTTGATGGTCATTTGTAATCATCTATTCGAAACATTTGAAGAAACGAATAATCTTATTGAAAAAATAAAACTTATTGAAGAACACGATGATGAAAACTTGGACCATAATATTTCAATGACACAAAAAAAAGATAATTTCTTAAATAGTGATATTTATTCTCTTAGTAAATATCTCATGGAAAATAATTTACACAAAGACCATGTGCAATCATTTGTTGGTAACGATACGAATATGATTACTTCTCTTTTGCATGAAAATTACCATTTAAATTTAAATAAAACAAAAATAGATCTTTGTGAAATTGATTTTGTAAAGAAAATGAACGAACACATGTTATTCTCAGAGGTTTTGGGTAAATCTACATTTGATTCATCTGACTCTTCTTTGTGGTATGAATATACCTATACGAAAGTCAAAGGATTGAATATGATTATGTATGAACATATGTTGAAAACAAATACAAAATTAGTTGAACCCAAACAAAATATAAATTATTCAAAGATTGTAAATAAACAATCTCTAGCATTAAATTTCAATAAAAAACTTTTGAAAATGGAATTAAACTTACATGTTTTTCGAAACAATTTAAGTTTAACTTTGATGTATATATTTCATATATGTTTGTACAAAGATAAAGACATAATTCAGAAGACACTTACAAAAAATGAAATAGAAATTTTATCCAGGTTTTTTTCTGATTTTTGTCCTGACAAAAAGAAGTTATTAGGTAAAATCAAAAGTATTACTATGCATTAAAAGACATAATATGATTATCGATAATAATTTTCTTATCATTAAAATAAAATAAGGGTATGTCATATTTTAATCAACTTATCGGTGGCGCTCAAACACAAGAGGCGTCTAAGAAAATGATAACAACTTTAATAATAATTGCTGTTGTGATTGTTTCATTGTATGTTGTATACCACCTTTATCAAATGTTTAATAAAACTGATTTGCGCACTGTATCATTATTGAAAAATGTGATCAAAATATCTCAATCTGATGTAGAAATTATTAATGAGGACGTTAAAATACCTCCATTGTTTCATGGCACCGAATTCTCATATTCTTTGTGGATGTACATAGATTCGTATGATATTACTGGTCGTCCAAAATTAATTATGTATTGCGGAGAAGGTACTACATTTGATTCAGCTTCTCCTATCTTTTATATGGATCCTAATTATAATAGCCTGCATGTATTAGTTAAAACAAAATCTATACAAGCAGATGAAACTATTAAAAAAGACAGATCATTAGATACAATTCATAAATCTACACATTGTGATTATATCCGTCTGTCTATTGAATATGTTCCTACCCAGAGGTGGATAAATGCCACTCTTGTGGTAGATAATGAATACGTTCAGCTGTTTATGGATGGTGAATTAAGAAAGGTAGTTGATGTTACAGAAAAGACTATTATACAACCAAATCAAATTAATTCTACTCCCGTTACATGTGACCAACGGGTTGTCTCCTCTGGAATTGGAAGCAAAGTATTCTCAGGAAGAAAAGGAGCTCAAGAAGCTGTTGACGGTTATTTGAGCAAAATTAAATTTTTCAATTACGCCGTAACTGTTGATCATGCTAAAATGATCTACAATACTGGTCCTCTTGAACAACGTTTGCTTAGCAGATTAGGACTTCCCTTATATGGTATTAGAAATCCTTTTTATTCCATTGAAATGAAAGTAGATGACAAAAAAGAAATCACATAAATGGGCAAGTTATTAGAAGTGTTATATAGATTATTGTTTTTTTTCTTTTTAATAATTTAAATAAAGTATGGCTTATAATGATCAGCTAAAATCGTTGGTCGCAAATGGATCATCACAAAAAGTGATCCTAGTAGCAATAGGAACTCTCTTGGGACTTATTGTATTATTATTAGTCGTGCCTTTAATATTCAGAGATTTGAATAAATTAAAACAAGTGGAAAAGGAGGATATCGTCGCAAGTACTCTTGGAAACAATAAAGTGATTGTTCCAATTGCAAAAGGAATTTGTAGTCTAGACAAAGGTAGAATACAAATTGAAACCAAAAATAAAAACGCTAGCATGTACATAGATTTACCCAAATCTTTTAACCAAATTGGAGGTGCACAATATAGTTACTCGTTTTGGTTACGAAGAGGTGTCGGTACAGACAATCAATTAAAAAATAAAATTATTTTCTATCGTGGAGAACCAATTAAAACACCAAATCATAAAACAGGATATGTTTATGAAAGAGGTCCAGGAGATGATGTACCCCCTGATGTCAATCATATGTATAAAGATTTTCAAGATAAAGAAGGAAAAAACCTTAGTATAAATGATAGATTTGTTAAATGTCCATTAGTAAGATTTGGAGAAAAATCAAATAGCTTACGCATTGAATTCAATACACTTAGAAACCCTCATATGTTTGTCGATTTAGACGCTGAAATTTTTACGATGATAAAATCATCGGCTAAAAATCCAAAATTCAATCTTATAGCATTTTCGTTTCAAGATAATTTTGATTTTGGAGGGGTCGAACGTGGTATTAAAATTGATATATTTATTGATGACGCGTTAGTTAAAACAGCTACTTTCGAAAATAATTCTCTTAAAATAAATGAAGGTCCTATTGTATTGTTCGCAACTAATCGTGATCAGGAATCTCCAGCTGTTATAGAAGGGGATATTGCGGATCTCACCTATTATAATTACGCTTTACAAACAAAAGAATTAGAAGATATCTATAATAACAGTTTTTCTACGAGTGTTTGCCAATTGCCATATACTAGCTCTTCCAATAAACTCAAAACAGGATACTCTAAGATTAATTTATATAACGAAACTAGACAAATTTGATTGCAAAATACGTTGTACTGAATATAAATACAAAAATTATAAAAAGAAAAATGTATTTTAAATCTTTATTTTATGTAAAATAAAAGTCTGCGTCAAAATGAGCGATCTTTCACCAATCGAATAAAAAATAAAACGCTTAAAAAAGAAAAAAAAGAAAGATTATAGTGTTATTTCTGAGGCAGCTTTTAACAAAGCTAGCACGTAAAGCAGGTGTCGAGGCGATAGGAGGTCTGGGAGCATTTCAGTCAATGAGAGGTTTTTATTAGTCAAAACATGGATAAAATTTTTAAGAGAAGCGATATATACCACTATGAAGATTTCAGAGGAAAACTACCACTAAAAAAAAACATTGTCAGAAGATATTTTAATACGAACAATAGAAAAATTAGATATAAAAATGTTTCCGATAGATGAAGATGAAAAATTAGAATATAAAACTTATAAAAAATGCAAAACTAAAAAAAATAATACGCAAGCAAAAAGAACAATACGCTTCTTACAATCACAAACCAAGGATTGTGTGTATATTCCTAAAGCTGGATTTAAACGACTTGTGACGAGTGAAGCAAAACTCTACCCTTCCGCACATGATATCAAAGTAACCTCAGCAGCTTGTTTGATGCTTCAAGTTTTATATTGAAAATATGACAATTCAATTATGTAGATATGCCAATCTAATTGCGATTCATGCTGGTCGAAAGACAATGTCACATGTAAGGATATTTCATTGACGGAAAAAATAGCAAGGTCTCAATTGCATAAAGATCTGAAATATGATATTGATGATCCTGATAGACCTCCTCGAAATAAACTTATTTTTAGATTGAACCGAATAAACGAGATAATTTTAAATTATAAAAAATATTTCTAAAAACCTTTCCTTTTGTAGCAAATATTATGGCATCAATAATTTGATATCCTGTATTAAGGGTTATGTTGGTAAGATAATTTTTTGATGTATTATCTACATCTGATATTTGTATTAATCGTAAGACAACACTTATCACTAAATTTTTTTTTTCAAGTCCGTTTATATTTTTATATCCCTCTACAATTTTTATTAACCTCACAATAGTTATCACAATATTGTTCGTATTAATTGTGTCTGACATCATTTTTATTTGTATAGATTCGAGCGCACACTGAAAATACTCTGAAGTATGTATTTTAACCATTTTTAGAAAAACAAAAGGTTTTGTTGATTTCAAAAAAGACATTTTTTTCATTCCAGTAATTTCATATCATTTTTACTTTTTAAATTTAAAATTTAAAAATTTACTTTTTTTTTTTTTTTTTTCATCGAAAGATATGTTTTGTAATAAAAGCGGTTGATGTTCCGACAACGCCTTGTTTTGCTATAATAAATTTAGTACCTTCCACGCTTATCCTAAATTTGAAATCGATGTCACCATCTGGTTCAAAAGTTAAACCACAAGAAGTTCCATGATTTTTCTTTACTTTCATTGTTTGATTTACTTCACCTTGTCCATTTATGTACAATAAGGAATTTTCGTTACTTAAACTTTCTATTGTTAGAGTACCAGACACACTCAGATCAGCATCAATACGCACTGAATCAGGATTTCCTCTTATATTACCCCCAACAATAAGATCCCCGTCGATTTCTAAATTTGGTTCATCTAATTTTTCATTTATAAGGGTACGAAAAGCATTAAAATTACTATTTAGATTGTTAAAATTACTGTTTACTAAGGTTGAGGAATATGTTGAGTCGTCACTATATTGATCCCAGTAATCGGTTACTAGTTTCAATATTCCAACTTGATTAAAAGATGCATAAGGTAATGGTGCCCATACAGCTGTACCACCGACATTATTTGCTTTTAAGAATATAGTATTACTTAACGTATCGAAATTGGGCATATTTGATGTAAATATAAATTCATCGGTTTGTATACTAGTGATAAATTTCAATGATCCCCCCTCTATTAATACATCACTACTATCCATCGTAGCGAAATTTCCCAAGCCTAAATTACTTCTAGCTTCCATAGAATCAATGTCTAAAAGATTGGATGCTCTCAAAACATACTCCGAAAAGCTGTACGGAATGTTCAATAGATCATTATATTCACCTGATCTTGCAACTGCTGAAAAAGCAAGATTTGATTGAACAAGATGTAGTGTTGGTCCTACTAATTCACGTAAATTATTTTCTGTTTTCAAATATCCAACATCGTCATCAAATGCACTTATGACAGTTGGAAAATCTTGAATATTGCTTGTTTTAATATTTAAATTATCTAGTAACTCATTTCTATGAACGGTTGCTAAATCTCTGTACTCTGAAAATCTATTATTAATATTCAGATATCCATTTTGTATTGTGGTTATTTGATTATCTAATTGGGTTAGTCTTCCAGTTTTATCATTATTAAAATATTCTCTCAACGCGCTAACAGTCGGTACTACTTGGTCATACGTTTGGACTGCGTCGTTTATAAAATCCATACTAATTCCTACAATGCCATAATTCGAAAAGGTTGCTATTGGTAATTTTTGCCAAGTACCTCTTCCATAATCATCTGATGTGAGAACAGTACCTTCTAATCTATCGACACCAATATCATAAAGATTGAAATCCGACATAGTAAAACTATTCAGCGCATATAAATCACCAACTTTCAATGTTGAATTGTTTACGATGTAACTACCAAATCCAAGATTAGAACGTGCTAATTCTGTATTATTTACGTCTGAGAGATTAAGATCTTTACGTGTATAAAAACTTCCTGTTACCAAACTATCGATCGTATTATTTAATGAATTAACACGTAAATTTATATTAGAATAAACATCTTTCAGTAAATTAGCGCTCACTGGTTTTTTTGTTCCATATAAAATTACATTGTTATTGAATATTTGTTCCTTATCATTAATTATCTCAAAGGATACCATCTTGAAAGATCTATCAAATGATATAATGTTATTTACGGGAAGGTTCGCTTGTGGATATATCAAATTGCCACGAATTTCAAAGTCCTCTGTTATAATTTGATTATCCATGATAAGATTATTGAATTCTTTGTAAATTTTAGATTGTATTGTTCGATTAGAACCTAATAAAAATGAAAGCCCCAAATTACAAACACTTGCCACCGTATCAGATAAATCAGAAAGATTACAATCCGATTGTAAAAGAGAATTGAGGACAAATTCTTCTGTCAAATATGGAACATCATTCGAAAATGTACTTATAGGAATTTCATAATGAAGATCTTCCAGTGTTCTTTGTCTCCATGAACCACATCCATTTGAATCGCTCATCATGTAATAATTTTCAACATTACAACCTTGTGGTGGAACTAGACACAAATTATCTACACTTATCGACCCTCCTGTTATATTTACATTGTTTGGATCGTATACGGAAATGATTCCAAGATTTTTTCTCGCTTTGACAACATCATCAAGATCGCCTAAATTATGTTTATTAATTAAAAATACAGACATTTTTTTTTTACGTATTCCCAAATATAAATACTAAAAATGTATTATTATGCCCTCAAAAAACTCATGTTAATCTCTAAAAATATTGATTGGAAAATATCGAGGATAGCTTGATGTAATATTATCTAATCTATCTTCCAGTTCCATGAGCAGATTATCAATTCCAGACTTAGTCACAACTGTGTCATACCCTGTACTATTATAATCAGATGTTATTTTAACAACACCGAAAGTGTTCACGGTGGCAACAGGTAAATCTATATGAGTAACGAGATTAAGATTTAGATTATTTGAAGCGTATCCTAACCATTTACCTGTTACTGATATTTCTGGATTAGAGTTAGGAAATTTTAACATATTTTTTACCATTAGATGATTTAGTATAACTGTTCCATCTTCCATGTTTACATTAGTGTTATCTTGTAACCCATAGTCTAAAATATCTAAATTTACAAGTGCTTGAACAGCGTTAACATCTGACAAATTATTATTTATTTCTAAAATACCCTTGTCATTCTCAAATACACTGATAAATAGTGGTGTGTTTTGTAAGTCCGTATACGATTTTGATGTACAAATCGCGTGGAGTTCTAAATTACTATGTACATTAGAAAGTCCACTATACCCATTAAACTGATCAAGCGTTTTTGTTAGGAATGTAAATCCTGTGGTATTATATTGGTCATACGAAGTAAGAATAGCTTCTTGAATATTAGGAAGTTGATTTTTAAAGTTATATTCTTCGTTTTTTAGGTAGGACCATGATTTGACGGAATTGGAAGAATTATTTGAAGGTACGGTATCATCATGTGCCCATCTAACAAATCCACTCACATGTTCAGTTGCAGATAAAAACTGTTCAGATAAACTAATATTACTATTTGACCCTGCTTGAATTAAACAAACACCATCAAAATGTATGTTATAAGGTAACATATCAATGTATTCCGTGTAAAGATTACAAACAGTAAATGTTTCTTTAACAATCAAATTATCCATATGAACAAGATTTGAATATTGATTTGTTAAATCACCTACTCCAATGTTGGTTTTAGATATGGTTATATCTGATACATCTAATAAATTAGAACTTGTAACCAAAAAATATCCATCTTGTATTCTTTCTAATAATATTGTTTTACTTTCATCTGTTTGAAAATCTCCATCATTAATTATTCCACGTATTTTTACGTACATATTTGATAATGCCGCACTAGTTACACTTTGTACTGAATTTTGAATTTTATACGAGTTAATTAAAGAATATAATGCTTTGACACTTTTATCTTCATTGTAAAAAATGTTATCAAATATTAATTCATTATTATAGATTGTCCCTCTTAATTGTTGAAGTTCTGATGTGAAAAAAATGATCTCATTGGAATTATATCCCGTTATATCAGAAACAGCATTGTCGGAATAAAGTATATGATCCGTTACATTTATAATTTCAAAATCTGTAAATCCGTTCACTGGTTGATATGAAAGATTTCCTAATTCAAGATTAGTAAAAGCATCATTAGCATTTATATCTCCTAAATTACAAGTTCTATCCACAAAAAGAACATTACATTCCGTAGGTATAAAATCACTAGTAGTGGGTTGATCTATTAGACTGTTATACATATTATCGAAAGCCACCTGTGAAAGTAAGTTACCATCTGCAAAATAATTGTCATGATAGAACCCTGATAAATAGATATCGTTCGCATAATACCATATATAATAATCGTCATCTGTGTTCCATTTGAATGTACCCTTTTCGTCAGATGAAGTTATGAAACTATACCTATCAGACGTTAAGAAGTTGGATTCAAGTCTACTTTCCACAACTGATATATTTCCATTGGTAAAAAAAACATCATTTGAATTCATAGTTTGTAAAGGTCCGATTTCAAGATTCAATCTTGATTTAACGTGATCTTGAAGATCTCCTAGATGTGTATGTTTTATTAAATTATAACTTGTCATTTTTTTTTAAAAAAAAAAAATACTTTACATTTTAATATAAATATTATTCGT
>Ga0222674_1000627_pt1 | contig 11443 bp, 4 predicted proteins | sample AntAcemetagen866_FD_179804 | JGI IMG/M metagenome (GOLD analysis project Ga0222674, IMG submission 179804) | Saline water microbial communities from Ace Lake, Antarctica - #866 | ecosystem: Environmental > Aquatic > Non-marine Saline and Alkaline > Saline | place: Antarctica: Ace Lake | collected...
ATACTGGTCCAGCAGGCCCAACAGGATCAGCAGGGGCAGATTCAACGGTTGCAGGTCCAACAGGACCTACCGGAGATACTGGTCCAGCAGGCCCAACAGGACCTACCGGAGATACTGGTCCAGCAGGCCCAACAGGATCAGCTTCAACAGTGACTGGTCCAACTGGCGCAACAGGACCAGCAGGCCCAACAGGTTCTGCCGGAACACAAAGCAAATCGTTTATTCTTTCTAATCCAACAGCAGATGGCGATGGACCAATATGGAGAGTACCTTCTGCTATTACGATTACAGCAATTCACGTATTGTGTGTTGACGGAACAAATATTGTAGGACAATTATGGGAATATGATACTAATGGTGCTAATGGATCAACAGTTGATGCAGATATTACAGGAACAGCCGGAGCAAATGTTAATGATGATGGTACAATAAGTAATCCTGGAATAGCATCTGGAAATTATTTAGGATGGAAAACAACATCTGTTTCTGGTGATCCAACTAAAGTAATCGTAACATTTGAATATACGGAGGCATAATGTCCCATATATTAGGACAAAATTACGTTGATAATTATTATGCATCAAATGCAGGTAATGTTCTTACTTTAACAAGAACGCAAGCCCCTGCATCCGGTGATATTTCTGTGTTGAAATGCAAAGTGTATTCTTTAGCTTCTGCCGGAAATATTAAAATGGGAATGTATGCTGATAATGCTGGTTCTCCTGGTGTTTTTCTTGGAAAGACAGCAGAGGTTGCAGTTTCAGCAACAGGTTGGATAGAAACTGAATTAACTTCTGATGTATCTGTTGTTGCGGATACTTGGTATTGGATAGCAGTGCAAAAAGACACATCGTTCTCTGGAAATTTTGAGCAAATTTGTTCTGATACCAATGCAAGATATAAATCAATCACCTATGATACTTGGACTGATAGTCCAAGCAGTTTAACATCAACTAAAATGTTTGCGTTTTGTGGTTTTATAGAAGCATCTGCAGGTGGTGGATCAATCGGATGGACAAGCGATTACGGAAATTTGTCACAGGCAAGTGGTAATTATAGATTGATATGTAATAAAGTAAAAACACATGAAGCATGTACTATTACTAAAATGTCTGCTTATCTTAAGAGACAAGACTCAAGTGCTAATGTTGTAACATTTGGAATATACACAGATAGTGCCGGATCACCCGGAACATTAGTAGCAAGTGGTACTGAGGCTAGTTTAGATACAGGAAGTCTTGTAAACCAATATGTTGAAGGAGATATTCTTGCAACCTTAACGGCTGATACTTTTTATTGGTTGGTTATCCAATGTGATGGAAATTTCACAATGGTATTCCAAGATGCTTATTATCCAGGTCAAGGAAGATATTCAGCGTCGATAACATATGGTACTTTTCCTAGCAGTCCATCTACAACAAACTGGGCTGATTTTAGAGTTTTAGAATTAAGTGCATATTATGAAGCTCCATCTGAAAGAATAAGCACTGAAGAATCTTTAGGAATTTTGGATGGTTATGATTTTGGTGATGCAGAAACAAAACATGTTGTTGGAAATACACCGTCGGGTACTTGGCTTCAAAAAGCTACCATGAGGCAAATAGTAAGAGCTTCTAATGGAACATTGGTATTGTTTTCTAAAATTGATACCCTAGATTTAGCTTATAAAATATCTACGGATAATGGTAATACTTGGAGTTCATCTTGGACTAATGTTATAACCACAATGACACAGTTTTATGGTTTTGATGCTTATATTGATAGTAGTGATGATATTCATATTGCAGTTGGTGGATATATAACATCATCTAAAACGCTTTACCAAAAACTATCATATGTTAGTGGTAACACATGGACTGTAGAATCGCTTGTTACTGTAGCATCACAAACACCTTATTATGGAAATTTTGTTGAAAGAAGTAATGGAGATTACGCAATTGCTTCGAGAGATTATTACAATTATTCTGATGATAGCGGAGCAACTTGGTCGGCTATTACGCATCCAGCATCATCAAAGTTTCGTCCAAATGGGCATATAGCAGTTGGATCAGATATTTGGCTTTTTTCTAATGACAGTGGTACAATTAATTATTATATTTATACTACATCATTTGGGTCTGCTCAACAAGTTGCTACTGGAATAACATATGTAAATGATGCAATGTCTGTTTTAAAAATTTCAGACACAGATATTTGGGTTGCTGGACAAACATCATCTGGAATAAAAATGTTTCATTATAATGGAACATCCTGGGATGCCGGAACATTAATATCTAATAATGCGCTTGATAATACATGTGCATTAAGTGTTATTGACGGTAAAGCAATAGCAACATGGATAGATTATGATGGAACTAATTACAATTTTGCTTACAGAATATATAACGGAACAAGTTGGGATGCTCAAGTAGCCTTAACCAACACAACAGCACACGATCTTAATTTAACAGCCATTAACAGTGATGATGATTATTTATTATTATTGTGGATGGGAATAGGAAGTGCTACACCATATGACGTAGTTGTTACTACATTTAAAGTTTCTGATTCAGGAACAATAGTTTACAATGTATTTTCAATGGTAAACTAAAATACGATTTAACGTAAGGGATTAACTAGATGGATATACCATTAACAGAATCAGAAATTGAGTTCATTGAGCATCATCACACACCGACGAGCATGACAGAGAATTTAATTCCTGTAAACGAAAATGCTCCTCAAACGTGGAGAGCAGATTGTGATTGTATAGTTGAGAATTCTTTAATTTTAATGTCAGATTATACAAAAAAGAAAATTCAAGACATTCAAATAGGCGATGAAATATTAACATATGAAGAAAAAAAAAGATATTATCGAAAATCAAGGGTTTTACATAAAATAAATAAGGGTATACAATCTGTTGTAAAAATTGAAACAGAAAAAGGTAATAGTTTAGAAACAACATTAGATCATAGAATTTTAAGTAGAGCAGAAAACCATAGTCAATGGCTTTGGTTAAAAGCAGAAAATTTATTAAATCATAATGTGACCACTATGCCTAATACTATAAATAACATGCAAGATTATTTATTAGGTCAACTGTTTGGTGTTATTGATTCAGACGGATCAGTTGTTAAAAGAAACAATGAAGTAAAACATTTAAGAATATATCAAAAAACAGAATTAAATGCTGTTGTTTGGCTGTTAAATAGGTTAAATATTCAATATAAACAACACGAAGATAGAAAAGATTTTTATTGTTTTACGTTGAAGGTTGAAAACGCAAGTGAATATTATAAGAATTTATGTGATAAATTTTATTCAACTAACGATTATCAACTAGGATATTTATGTGGGTTTATTTTAGGTGACGGCCATTATTTAGCAAAAAATTCAACATGGGGAATAACACAAAAGAAAGCAAATCAAAATGAACGCATAAGATATTTGCTTAATAAATTTAAGTTAAATAGTACAGGCTGGAAATTTAATGACATATACAAGTATTATATCCCAAAATGTGTTTTACCAATGTATAACCCCGAAAGTGTTAAAATAAATAAATTTTTTGAAGTTAGTCGAAATAGAAATATGATATTTACTGATAGATTTTCTGATAAAGTAACTAAACTAGAATTGGTTGGAAAAAAACAAGTATGGGATTTAACAACTGAAGATGGAACATTTATTGCTAATAACATATTAGTTCATAATTGTATATACCTATATCCCTATCAACATATGATGCAGAATTTCTCATATTTAGTTGCAAATGATTCACGGTTATCACCACAAGAAATCATGGATAAGAAAAAAGGTGCTGGCGATTTATATAGTATTGGAAGTAGAAATACCGGCAAATGTGAATATATCGAAAATGAATGTCAGTTAGCAAATGGATCTTTGAAAAAATTTGGTGATTTAATAGGAACTACACAAAAGGTTATATCTTTTAATGAAAAGGCATTAAAGTTAGAGAATGATAAAGCGTGTTTTAAAGACAATGGCGTAAAACCTTGCTATAAAATAAGATTATATTCTGGTAAAGAAATTATTGTTACAGAAAATCATCCGTTGTATACAAATGAGGGATGGATACAATCAAAAAATATTAACAAAGATATGATGATTGCAACACCAAGAAGTATCGATATTAAATCAGATATTATAGTAGATGATAATGAAGCTAAAATAATAGGATATTTATTAGGGGATGGAAGTTGTACAACAAATAGTATTTCTATTGCAAATATAAATCAAGAACTTATTAATGAAATATATGAGTTAGGTGAATATTTTGATTGTAAGATGAGAACAGACGACGATTCTCATTTCTTTAGTAAAAAAACAATTCCTGCAATACAGCGAGGAGCTAATGTTAGAAACAATGTTCACAATATTGTAACAAAATATAATATTAATAAATTATCAAAAGAAAAAACAATTCATCCTGATGTTTTTATGTGGCCAGATAAATCAGTAGCAATTATGCTTAATAGATTGTTTGCCTGTGATGGACATATTGCTAAAAGAGATAACTTTTTTGAAATAACTCTTGCGTCTGAAAAAATGATTCAGCAGATTCAAACTTTATTGTTGCGATTCGGAATACATTCTAATTATAATTATAAAAAAGCAAAATGTGAAGAAAAATATTTTGATGCATGGAGATTGTATGTTGATTCTGATGTAAATAGATTATTAAATATTATTGGAATAAAGTCAAAAGATAAAGTTACATTAAATCATAAAAAATTTGAAACATCAGATATTTTACCAAAAAATTTAATATCACAATACAGGCATGAATTAGTTAGACCAAGTACATTAAACTATAAAAGAAAAAGAGGATTTTCAAGAAATAAAGTTGCTAGTTTGTGTGATGGGTGGAAAAATCCTAATTTATTTAAATTGTCAAACAGTGATATTTATTGGGAATGGATTGAAAAAATTGATTTTGTTGGAGATTTGCCAACTGTTATGGTATCGGTTGAAAATAACCATACATATATTTCAAATAATATCGTTTCGCATAATTCGTTCTTTTTAAAAATTGATATATTTTTAACATGGATTCATAAAGTAAGAGAAGCATGTATTGCATCTTTTGACCAGAAGCATTTATCAAAAGTAACTGATCCATCAGCATCTTATTTAGACAGTCATCCATTTGCACAAATTTTTCATCTTGCAAAAGGAAACAAAAAAAGTGTTTCAAGAGCATTTGGTGGATTAAAAGCAGTATCACAACACGGTTGTTTAATTGAAAGTGCAAACGAAAAAATTGACGGAAACAAACCAGGTGAAGATTTTCATGGTAAGCATTATGAGATAATGTGGTATGAAGAAGCCAGTTATATGTCTAAAAAGGGAACAGAAAAAAGAATTGACTCAGGATCATCATTAGGATATATCGAAAGACCATCTGGAATTCCAGATTTACGTGCTGGATCGCCATTAACAAAAATTTTACAAGATAAGAAATTAAAACGATGGGTTTGGAAATTACCTCAATATGTTAGACCTGATTGGTCAACAAAGATGAAACAAAAGAGAATAGGCGAGTACAACGGTGAGAGTTGTTTTGATACAGAAACAGAAGTATTAACAAATAATGGATGGAAAAATCATTTAACAATATCAGAAGATGATATGGTATTAAGTTTAAATCCAGAAACACAATATGCTGATTATTATAAAATTAAAGAAATATATAAATATGATTATGATGGAAAATTAAATTATTACGATGGATTAAAATTAAATTTTGCAATAACAGATCAACATAAATTATTATATCAAACAACAAAAAAGGGTCTAAGATTAGAAACATTAAATAATCTAACCAACCATAATAATAAGCAAGAACAAAGTGTTGTTCTCGAAATACAAGAATTTTGCAGAAAATGTGGGAAAAAATTAGATTTAAAAATTAAAAGACAAAAACATTTTTGTTCGCAAGAATGTAATCATTCATTTTATAAAAAATCATTTGATTCTAATTTACAAAAAATTTATATTCCAAACACCTTTAAATATAAGGGAAAAGATACTAAATATATAGAGTTTAATACAGAAAAGAAAAACGCTAAAAATCATAAAATAAAAATGGAAGATTGGTTACAATTTTTGGGTTGGTGGTTAGCAGAAGGAAGTATTGCAAATAGCAAACGATATACAAAAAACGGTGAAATTTATTATAGCAATACAGTAAATATTTCACAAACAAAAAAATATAATTTAAAAGAAATATCTGATGTATTAATTAGAATGGGATTTACCGGTAAATATAATAATTCATCTTTGGCTTTTCATTTTAATTCAAAAGCGATTGTAGAACATTTAAAAAAAGAATGTTATAAAGGAGATTTAATAAGGGTAAAAACAGTTTACAATTGTTATAACAAAAAAATTCCAAATTATGTATACGATTTATCTCCTAGGTTGTTAAACATTTTCCTCAATGCTTTTAATAAAGGCGATGGAGATTCTAAACGAATAGCTTATTATACAACATCTATTCAATTGGCAGACGGATTACAAGAACTTATTTTTAAAGTAGGACATTCGGCTATTATAAAAAGGTCTAAATCTGGAACCAAATTTGGAATAAAATATACTCTTTGTGAACGAAGTTATAAACAAAAAGGTAATAGATGTTATTTTAATAAAATTGTTAAAAAACAATACAATGGGTTAATTTGGGATTTAGAAGTTGAACCACATCATAATTTTTTTATTAGAAGAAATAATAGGTGTCATTTTACTGGAAATTCATCGGCCTATCGTCTTAATGTTGAGGCAGAAGAGATTGAAGGCACAGAAGGATTTTGGGATATGATTAGATTAAAAGATGCATCCTATAACCAATCACGACACTTAAAATATTTTGAAGTAAATAAAGAAAATTTTGATAAGTTTAAAACAGAAATTATTGTAGAGCGAATGGCCGGAACAGAACAAGTTTTTATTTGTTCAGATATAGGTTATAGTGGATCACCATCACAGTTGATTGTAATTTTTAAAATTGGTAATAAATATAAGTATGCTTATAATATTCCAATGTTTAAATTGCTTCACAAAGAACAAGCACAAGTAGTTAAATGGTTGTATGATGTTTTAGGTGGTGCTTTTGTGGCAACTGATGCAACTGGTGATAATGGGGCTATCATAGATGATTTATTTGATATGGGAATCCCACAAGAACATTTGTTAAAAGTATTTTTTAATAAAAACATGGTCGTTGGTTATCAAAAAGATAAAGACGGAAAGATTTTAAAAGACAATGAAGGTAAACCGTTGTTGCAAGAAGCAAACACAATACAATGGGCCATGTCAGAATTAGAAAAGTTATTATATGGGGATGAAGATTATGGAATGGATATCCCACAGGATGAAAATTTTTTAGAAGAGTTTAACGGATTTTTAAGATTAATGAATGGCACAAGAGTATCGTATGACAGTTCAACCTCGGACCATAAACATCAAAGTTTTCAATGTTTTGCAATCTGTAGATTTTTTAATGAGTTTAATGCATTAAAAGATTCTTCATCTCAAGACAGAGACTATGGTTCATTTTAAAGGAGTAAGCATGCCAGTAAATATAAATAATTATTATAGAGATTTTATCACGCAAATGTATTCTGCTAATTCGAAAGTCGTTGTACCAACAGATTTTCATAAGCAGGTAGTTGCCATTGATAGAGTATTGAAGAATGATGTTACCGGAATGATTTCAACGATTGTTGACTTCATGGTGCAATCTGCTGTAGTGCCATTTAATTTCGAAAGTAAAAATGATTCTTTAAATAAAATATTCGATGAATGGAAAGAAACTATTAATGCAGATGTGAATATTGATATCCCAATGGGATTTCGATCTTTGTCTGAGCAGTATTATAGAGAAAGATGGAGAAGTTCTTTTATCGTATTGAATATTAATTGGGGCAAGATTAATGGATATACAATGCCTATTAATATGTGGTTTTCCGACGGTGGTTCAGTTTATGTTGATCGTCAAGGAACGGATTTAAGAACAACAAAATATTATATTGGTAGTAAATTAACAGCAAAGAACCAATTAAAAAATGGTCTTAAGAAATCTTCTATTGTAAGAAAACCTTACAATATGTGGCACGATCAGTACCCAACACCTTATTTAGTTAAAAAAGGTGCATTGTACCATGCTTTAGTAAAGACAATTATTTTATCTAAGCAAACACAAGCTGTACAACAAGCCTTCCCTAATATGTTAGCTATTAAAATGGGAAATGATACAGCAATGAAGCGTGGCGAAATGCCTGTTAAAAAAGATTTTATTGATATGAAAAAAAGGTTTGTTGATTTAAAGAGCGATGGATTAGAGAGAACAGCTAACAATGGATTAGTTGGCGCATTTCCATATGACGTTAATTTTGAAAATATATTACCTGATTTTAAAAAAGTTTTGGATGCGGATATCATGTCTGGAACAGACAGAAATTTATTAATGGCATTGGGTTTAATTGAGTTCAAGGGGTTTAGCACAAACCGTGAAGAATCAGTATTGAATCCGAAACCATTAGTGTCTGAAATCGAAGATGGTGTTGAAGATTTTATGCAGTTAATGGGCGATGTTGTTCATGAGATTCAAAAAAGAAACAAAACAACAAAAAGAAATTTTTCAGCAAAGGATGTTAATATTGGGCATGATCCAATTAAATCATTGCTTACGGATAACATGAAGTTGTTAATTCGTTCTTTATATGACAGAGGCTTGTTATCTAAAGAAGATACACTTGAAGGAACAACAGCTTATAAGTTCATGCAACAGGTTGAAAAACGTAAACAAGAAATCAAAGATAATCTTGACGAAACAATGAAAGCTCCTGTTATTATGAATCAGGATAATAAAACAACTCCTGATAATAGAGAAAACAGCGATCCTAATATGGAAAAAACACCTGCTAAGAAAAAATCTGAAACAGATGTTCAAGCTCGCATTGAATCATTATCAGCTACACAAAAAGATGTTTTTATGAAAGCATTTAATCGTTGTGAAGCAAGATGTGAAGCATTAGATGTTGATGAAGATTTTAAATATAAAACATCTCTTGAATTTGCAAATGATGCTCTTGAAACTTATTTAAATGATAGTATTAGAAAAAATGCAGATTTACCAGAAGAAATTTTGGCTATGGATTCTAAAAAACAAATGAGTTTTCGTAAAGAATTCAACAAATCATTAAAAAATGGATATACATTAAGTGAAGCAATACATAAAGCAAATAAAGTGATTAAATAATAGGAGAATAAAATGCAAGAGAAATTCAAATTAACAGCTAAAGTTAGCACAGATGATATTGAGAGTATAATTAAAAATGCTGGTATTATTTATCCTAACCCTGGACTTTCATTTTTTCGGGCAGTTTACGCAAATGTATCAGGAATAGCAAATAAAAATAATGTTAGTTTAGCATCTTCTGTTAAAAAAGATGTACCACAATTAATAGGTCAACAGTGCAATTGGGAACACAATAGGAATGGAGCTTGTGGATCAATTTTATATTCGTTTGTTAATGATAATGATGAAATAGAAATTGTTTTTTCAATCTATAAAACTTTATATCCAAATGAATTTGAATATATGACAGAGCTTATGGCAAATAATGAGGTTAATGTTTCGTTTGAACTTCTAGTTGATAAAGAAGATATTGTTACAAGACAGGGCGGTGTAAGAGAAATACAGCATTGCGACTTTGATGGGGTTGGCATTTTACTTGATAATGATCCAGCTTATCCAGAGGCCCATGTTTATGAACAGGCCACAATAGATAAATTCAGAGAACAAGATTTAGTTTTTGCGAAACAAATTAAAGGAGATCAAATGATTCAACAATTTGAAGGAAACCATTGGTCTGCTAAATACATAAATGCGTTACCAGATACCAGTTTTGCAGTAATAGAAACAGCTTATGCAAAAGGCGAAAGTACAGATAAAAGAGCTAGACATCTTCCTTATAAAGACCACGATGGAAATGTCAACTCTTCACATTATCGTTACGCCTTACGCCAAATTGATAAGCTAACACCTGTTACTGATTCAATTATAAAAGAGGAATTAGTGAGCGTTGCACAAAACGTTTTAAATAATGTAGATATTTCATTTAACAAGGAGGATACAGTGGACAAAAAAGCAAATGATGCACTTTTGGAAACTTTGAAAGTAGCTGTTGTAACAGAGTTTGGAGAAGATGCAGTTAAAGATTGGACAGAGGAAGATTATACTGAAGAAAAAATTCAGGCTTATCGAGAATCATTGGTTGTTAAAGAAGAAAAGGCTGAAGAAAAGGCTGAAGAAAAAGTTGAAGCTGAAGAAAAAGTTGAAGCTGAAGAAAAAGTTGAAGCTGAAGAAGAAGAAAAGGCTGAAGAAAAAGAAGAAGAAAAGGCTGAAGACAAAGAAGAAAAGGCTGAAGACAAAGAAGAAAAAGTTGAGGAAAAAGAAGAAGAAAAAGTTGAGGAAAAAGAAGAAGAAAAAGTTGAGGAAAAAGAAGAAGAAAAGGCTGAAGACAAAGAAGAAGAAAAGGCTGAAGACAAAGAAGAAGAAAAAGCTGAATCCACAAATTATGTTACTAAAACAAACAGTGTTTATGATGTAACGTATAATGAGGACAATTCAATGGAAATTGTTGAAACAATAGTAACAGAAGAAGAAACAGATGGAAAAGTTACTAAACAAGAAATTGTTGTTCGCCAAACAGTATATGCTCAAGAAGTTATTAATGCATATGAAGCAAAGCTTGTAGAAAAAGATATTAAGATTGCGTCTTTTGAAGATCAAGTTCGTGCTGAACTAAAAGCTGAATTAGGTGAATATGGAAAAAGCATGTCAGATGAAGATTTAGACAATGAAGACAAAGTTAAAATTGCTCGTTTGACTAAGGAAAAAGATGAGTTGCTTGCAAAAGTAGACAAGGCTGAAGACGGAGAAAAAGAAGAAGAAAATGCTTCAACTAAATCTGATGAACATAAATCATTGGAAACTGGGACAGAGGGAACTCAAGACGACGAAAATGTAGACATCGACGGTATTATTAAAAAGCGATACGAAAGTGTCACAGGGAAAAAGAAGTAAAAAGAAGAAAAAAATCAGTAATTAAGGAGAACACAATGGAAAAAGAAGAAATGAAAGCTCAAGAAGAGCTAAAAGCTCAGATCGTTGCTATTGGACGTAATTCAGTTAGCAATCCTGGCATGGAAGTTGCAACATTGGCTAACAAGCCATATGATGCTGAAGTACCAGTTCCAGCAGTAATTGAAGCAATTTTTAACACGGCATCTGTAGAACCAGGCGAAGATTTTGATTATTTCGCAATCTCTCCAACATCTAAGGTAGTTTACACGGTTGTAGATGGTTCGGTAACACAGACAAACATCACGGCAGATTCAGAAAATGCATTGTCTTTTTCAGATTATGATTCTG